>Ga0183095_10441_pt1 | contig 110231 bp, 110 predicted proteins | sample BioMet4_FD_130346 | JGI IMG/M metagenome (GOLD analysis project Ga0183095, IMG submission 130346) | Microbial communities from bioreactor (seeded with sewage sludge) at LBNL, California, USA - Biofuel metagenome 4 (v2) (version 3) | ecosystem: Engineered > Bioreactor > Anaerobic > Unclassified ...
AGCCCATCCAAACGGACGGGCTCTGTAACACATCCTTCTGCCAGCGATCCGGCGCCGGTTTTCCTGTTTGTGTTACACTTTATCTATGAAATTTCCTAATTGTCCAAATTCTTCTTGACATTTGCCTGGGATTTTCACAAAACCTCTTATTTTGTGGCCCAGGTGCCGGTGGCGGCGCAGTTGAGGTAGGCGTTGATGAAGCCGTCCAGGTCGCCGTCCATCACGGCGCCGACGTTTGTGTTTTCAAAGGCGGTGCGCGTGTCCTTGACAAGCGTGTAGGGCATAAAGACGTAGCTCCTGATCTGGCTGCCCCATTCGATCTTCTTCTGGTCACCCTTAATGTCGGAGATCTTATCCAGATGCTCGCGTTCTTTGATCTCCACGAGCTTGGAGCGGAGCATTTTCATGCACCACTCCTTGTTCTGAAACTGGCTGCGCTCCTGCTGGGAGGAGACGATGATGCCCGTGGGCTTATGGATCAGACGTACGGCGGAGGAGGTCTTGTTGATGTGCTGACCGCCCGCTCCGGAGGAGCGGTAGACCTGCATCTCGATGTCCTCGGGACGGATGTCAACCTCGACGTCGTCGGAGATCTCCGGGATGACCTCGACCGCGGAGAACGAGGTGTGGCGGCGGCCGGAGGCGTCGAACGGAGAAATGCGCACCAGACGGTGGACGCCAGACTCACTCTTGAGGAAGCCGTAGGCGTTCGGGCCCTCGATCATGATGTCTGCGGACTTGAGGCCGGCCTCGTCGCCCTCCTGATAGTCGAGAAGCTGGTAGGTGTAGCCGTGCCGCTCGGCCCAGTGGGTGTACATGCGGTAGAGCATCTCCGTCCAGTCCTGTGCCTCGGTGCCGCCCGCGCCGGCGTGAAAGGAGATCAATGCGTTGCTGCTGTCATAGTCCCCGGTCAGGAGGGTTTCGAGTCGCGCCTCCTCCATGCCGGTCTCCAGTTTTTCAAAGCCGGATGTCAGCTCAGGGAGGAATGAGTCGTCGTCCTCCTCGGCGGCCATCTCGCAGATGGTCATGAGGTCTTCCCACTCGGAGAGCATTTTCTGGTAGCGGGCACACTTGGCCTCGAGCTGACGCGAGCGCTTCATGACCTTCTGAGAAGTCTCCTGATCGTCCCAGAAGCCCGGGGACTCGATCTGCGCGTGCAGACGCTCAAGCTCTTCCTGTGCGCCCTCAAGGTTGAGAGAGACGGAGAGATTGTCCAGCTTCGGCCTGATGGCGTTCAGGCGGACTTTGTAATCATCATATTCAATCATCTTATTCTGTTCAGCTCACATTCCTTGCATTATCAGAAGCATTATAGCTGAAAAAAGTCGTCCTGTAAAGAGGAAAAGGCGAGCCTTGACGGCCCGCCCGGTCAGCGCTGGCTGACGCTGTATTCCTCATCGGCGAAGATCATCTCATCCACGTCTCCGTTTGGGGAGCAGACGGGCAATGTGGGAAACAGCATGTTGTTTGTCCTCCTTTGACATGGCGGTCGTATGCGGCGGCGCGCGGGCCGCGCAGACACGGTACGATCTATTATATGCCGTCCCGGGAAAAAATTACGTCGAATTCTTGACATCCCCCGGCGGATAGAGTAAAATACCCACGCTGAGAAGGCGGAAAAATGGGTGACGATTTGTCGGGAAGAGCTGCTCTTTCAGAAAAAATCATATTTTGTTATCTCCTCAGTCCAGCCGGATAAAGTACACGCCTCCAAAGGACGCGTTGCGGAAAAAACCCAGGAAATGCGGGTATCCGTCACCTTCCTGTATCGTTGGTATACTTCCCCGATTTGATATGTCTCCGTAGCTCAGCTGGATAGAGCATCCGCCTCCTAAGCGGAAGGCCAGCGGTTCGAATCCGCTCGGGGACGCCAAAAACAATGGCCGAAAGCCTTGATAAAACAAGGTTTTCGGCTTTTTCCTTTTTCAGGGCAACTGAGGTATTCAGGTAATCCGGGCCATCTGCGCGGCTTTACAAGTCACTGGCTATCCCATTATTCAATCTAAAATTCCAGCTAACAAAAGTCAGCTAAAAAGAAGGTTCGGTTCAGAGCTGAATATAATATGAGCAGTACATACCGGCTTTATAACGATAAAGCTTTGGAAACTTTTCAGCAGATACTGTTCAACCGTGAGTTTGACATTTCGCTCAAGAAAATTACTACCGTTATGGAGAGCCCGTCTCTTGACAGAAATCGGATTCTGCGTATGCAGAGAGAAAAGTTATGCGCAACTTGGCTTGCAGCCTCTGAAAGAATAGAGATGACCTGCAATAGAGGTGTCCTCCATGACAGTCTCCAAATGCTTTGCAATACTCATCAGATTCTTCGTCGGAAGCGTATAAATAAAAAGGAGCAGTCTCAATAAACTTTGAGACTGCTCTTTGCCTTATACCGCTGGAGCTTTTATAATACTTACAGAGGTTGATTATTCCAGCGCCAGCGCTCGCATGGGGCAAAAATGCACGCATTTCCCGCAGCGGACGCATTTGCTTTGGTCCACGGTAGGCGCTGAAAATCCAATCTGGGATAACGCACCGGCCGGGCATACCCGAATAGAGGGACAGGAATGGTTCTGCGGGCAGCGATTTTTGTTTACCACCAGACTTTTATCCGCGGTGTTCGCCGCGGCTTCTTTTCGTCCAAATCCAAAAGCCATTGTAGAAAACCTTCTCTCTTGTTTTTAATGATCATACAACTTCCTGCGAGCAATTACCGTGACAAAATTACAGTGTTCCGTATATCGTTCGGCCCAACCAGCCTTTTTCTGTATTGAAGCTGTGAGTGCTGATAATTGCCGGAATTGATGCGAGTTCTAAATAAAATAGGTTCAGGCCGGCAGCGCTGAACTGCCGGCCTGAACTATTCTTATGTTTTGCGCAATTATTTTAATTCGGCGGCCGCACTAAAAAGGAGATTTATTTTTTCCTTATCCGACTCATCGGCAAAAATAATGAGATTATCATCTTTTTCCAGAGTAGTGTCGCCGTGAGGAATAACGGTCGATGTTCCTCTATAAATAGCAACAATCAACGTATTCTTTGGCATAACCAGCTCTTTAATGCACTTTCCCTCCGCCGCTGAATTGGCGCCGATTTTGACCTGAATGATCGAATCGCTGGTATTGCCCAGCTTCATCAGTGTCAGCATCGTGTCCAAATTCATTTCTTCCACAATGATATGCGCCACCAAATCAGCCTGATTTAGGCAAACGTCAACTCCCATACCCGCATTGAAAAGCCAGGCATTTTTAGGGTTGTTAACACGGGCAAGCACACGGGGAACCGCAAATTCAAACTTACAAATAGTCGCCGCAACAAGGTTAGCTTCATCCGTGCCGGCGACTGCCGCGACGACATCGGCTTTGGCGATTCCAGCGGCCTCCAGCACATTTGGGTCAGTACCGCTGCCGACAACGATATTCTCATGCGGCAAATCATTTTTTAGTTTGTCGAGCACACATTCGCGGTTCTCAATGACCTTGACATCACAGTGATCTTTCAGAAGGAGGTTGGCGATATAGGCACCGACCTGCCCTCCGCCAATGATAATGACTTTCATTTCTATTCCTCCTTATGCCAAGCCCAACAGGGATTCCAGTTTTAGTGTCGCCGAAGAAATCACGGAAAGGTAAACAATGTCGCCTTTTTGAAAGGCGGTGCCGAGTGTCGGCAAAAACGTCCTGTTTTCACGCCTGATCGCCACAACATGAAACTCCCCAAAGGCTGTAATACTTTTGACGGTTTTTCCGACCAAAAGAAACGGAACGTCTATGCGGACCAAATCGACGTCGCTGTCTCCAATTGTCAGCACACTGTCAAGCTGGGTATAGCTAAGCAATTCAGTGACACGACGCACACCCCATGTCGTCGTACAAATTGTCTGAATACCAAGCGCATGATAAATCTCCGCTTTGCGGGGATCATAGAGCCTTGAAATCACTCTGGGCACCCGATAAATATTTTGTGAAATTCTTCCAATCAGCGCATTCACTTCATCGCTTTTTGTACAAGCGATGATTGCGTCGGCTCTGTTTATTCCGGCCTTTTCCAAAACACCCCGGTCAAAACCAACACCAACAATTTTTTCTCCCTGAAAATGATCGCCTAACCGAGAGAAAGCTTCTTCTTCCGTGTCGATGATGACCACTGCATGGTTTTTCTTGCTCAGACTAATTGCCAGGTCAGAGCCTAACTTACCACATCCAACGATAATGGTTTTCATCAAATTTTCCTGCCTTTCATTTTCAAAGACCTGCGGTCGATTGCTTTTCTTGCTTCTTCTATCATAAGGATGAGGAAAGGCAACACGATTAAATATGCCCAGTCAATGAGACGGATTGGTGCCGTGTTAAAAATCGTTTGCAGAAACGGCACGTAGCTGAGAGCGCATATTAATAATATCTCAACCGCGATGCCAAGTAAAACCTTTTTATTGCTGAATAATCCAATTTTGAATACAGACTGTTTGGAGGTGCGGCAATTCATAACCATGCCTATCTGGCAAAACACCGTTGAAGCCAATGTCATTGTTGTCGCCATCCGGTATACAATCCCATCGGCGGCCAGAGGAGCCGCCGGCCAGCCGTGAAGCAGGTTGACAAAAAAGTATGCACCCATAGAAAAGACAGATTCCAGCATGCCGTACCATAAAAATCCTTTGATGATTACGTGTTTATTCAGCAACCTGTCATTCTTTTTCCGTGGCGGCTGTTCCATCACGCCGGGTTCCGGCAGTTCTGCGCCGAGGCCGAGAGCGGGCATCATATCCGTTCCAAGGTCAATTGAGAGAATTTGCATGACGGTTAGCGGCAGGGGAATGGCACCTCGCGAGAAAAGGAACGCGGCAGAAGGCACAGCCTCCGGCATATTGCTGTTGAGAATGTACAGCAAGAATTTCCGGATATTGCTGTATACGGCACGTCCCTCCTCAATTGCGCGGACAATTGAGGCAAAATTGTCATCGGTGAGTACCATCTCGGCAGCTTCTTTGGCAACATCTGTGCCGGAAATTCCCATTGCAACACCGATATCCGCTTTTTTCAGGGCGGGGGCATCATTGACGCCGTCTCCGGTAACTGCGACAACATGGCCCATTTCCTGTAAACTGCACACGACCCGGTATTTTTGCTCCGGTGCAACTCTGGCAAATATGACCTCGTCAGACAGTACTTTCTTGAGTTCCTCATCTGACATTTCCTCGAGTTCTACGCCAGAAACCACACGCGGATGTTCACCCTCTACAATCCCGATGCGTTTGGCAATACTCTCTGCGGTCAGGCCATAGTCGCCGGTAATCATGATAATGCGGATGTTGGCCTTATGGCAGAGCTTGACTGCGTCGGCCACCTCCGGCCTTGGGGGATCGGCCATAACCACAAGACCGATAAAGGTGAGTTCCTGCTCAATGAGCTCCGGCGTATAAGCGCTGAGCGCGGCGGGCAGATTCATATCTCTGGAAATATACCGGCAGGCAACGGCCAGTACACGCAAGCCGTTGCGGGCATAACGGTCATTGGCCTGCATGATGTCGCTGCGCTGCTCCTCCGTGATCTGGATGCGTTTTCCGCCCGAAAAAATCTCCGTGCACAGCTCCAGCACCTCTTTGGGTGCGCCTTTGATGTAGGCGACTCTCTGGCAGCCGTCCACCGGTTTACTGAGCGCATGAATCGTCGTCATTCGCTTGCGCCTGGAGTCAAATGGAAGTTCGCGGATCCGCGGCGTCTCTGTGACCTGCTGCTCAACATCGATACCGGCTTTCTGCGCGGCGACGCCAAGGCATGCTTCGGTCGGGTCGCCCAGAACCGTATACCGGTCATTTTCGGGCCCCGGCGGTACGATGCGCGCATTACTGCAAAGGCTTGCGGCTGTCAGAAGGAGTTTCAGCCCGCGGTGATCTTCGGCGGTAATCTGCTGATCTCCGTCCATGACCTTTCCGATCGGCGCGTAGCCCAGTCCGGTCACGGTATATTCGCCTTCCGGCAGCCACAGGTTGTTCACGGTCATCTCATTCTGAGTAAGGGTTCCGGTTTTATCAGAGCAGATCACCGTGGTACATCCAAGTGTTTCCACCGCCGACAGACGTTTAACCAGTGCATGTTCCTTAATCATGCGTTGGACCGCCATAGCAAGTGCGAGTGTTACGGTAGGAAGCAGGCCTTCGGGAATAAACGCCACGATCATGCCAAGTGCAAAGATAAAGGCCTGTGCGGCAGGCTGCTTCACAAAAAATACAGCGGCGATAAAAAATGCGATGCCGATGGTGATGGAAAGAACGGAAATCTGTTTTGTGAGTCTGTCAAGTTCTTCCTGCAGCGGGCTTTGCTTCTCTTTCATACCCTGAGTCAGATTTGCAATTTTTCCAAATTCGGTGTTCATGCCAATTGCGCAGACGATGGCCTGGGCCGTTCCGCTTGCAACGCTCGTCCCTGTAAAAATAAGGTTTGGCATTTCGAAGCGCGACAGCCCCTCGCGCAATATCGATTCATGGGTTTTCCGCACGGGGTTTGACTCGCCGGTCAGCGTAGACTGATTGACCTGAAAGTCACTGGTGTTGATCAGTCTGCAGTCAGCGGAAATCTTATCGCCTTCTTGCAAAATGGTAACATCCCCGGGCACAAGATCCTCCGACAGGATCTGGATCTGTTTGCCGTCTCGGATGACGCGCGCGTAGGAAGGCAGCATGTTCTTGAGCGCTTCGGTCGCTTTGCTGGCACGGAATTCCTGCCAGAAGCTGAAAGTACCATTAATGATGTTGACAAGCCAGATGGCAATCGCAAGTTGGGGCATTTTTGCAATAAACGCGATAATGCCGCCTACCCAAAGCAGAATGGCCATCATGCTGATAAAGTTCGATAAAAAAATCAGAATGACAGGTTTTCCCTTTTTCTCATTGATGACATTCTTCCCGTATTTTTGCTGATTTTTTCCCGCCTCCTCGTCTGTCAGGCCAGAATTACGCGTGTTCATTGCCTGAAAGACTTCACTGACGGCCAATTCTTGTATTTTGCTGATGCTATTGTCTATTGCCGCTTTTTCCTCTTCCGCCATATACGAATTCCCTCAATCCAAAATATAATAAAGATTAATTTCTCAACTGGAACAACGGGACAAATGGGACAAAATTAATTTCTCGATCAGGACAACAAATATACATCATTCCATATCAAAATTCAATATCGAAAGCGCAGTTTCCTATAAAGGTTTCCTATCAAAAACATACAACTTATATAATTTGGATATGCGCTTTGTTCGATTCAAACTTTTAAAGGGACAACCAGCAAACCCTGAGTTTATAATGAAAACTTTCGGTTCGTTGTCATAGATGCGCCAACACTTATATATTTATCTTGTAATTTGCGCTTTTTCTTGTTAAAATACAATATAGAAGGAAGAAATTGTAAATAGTCAAGAAGTATGACGAAATAACCTGCCAAAGAAAGGATGTTCAATTCAATCTTATTTTGCTTTGATCTGCGCAGGCCAAGAATCAAAAATGCTCCTGTTTTTATTAAGCAAAGCTCTGAAAATTGCGGATTTTCACTTAAGTAACCGTATGGTCCGAAGGGAGTATACTGATCAGAATGAAAAACCATGAAACACAGAGCAGGGCGCTCAGAATTATTGTCCTATATTCCATTGTGGGATGTGCATGGATTTTATTTTCAGACAAATTGGTCCGGTTAAACACTTCCGAGCAGTTTCAAGTATTTTATTATTTCATGGCAAAAGGAATTATAATTATATTTTTAGCTTCCATTTTGATCTATGGGCTGACATTCCCAACGCTGAAAGAGGCATTTGCCGGAAAAGAAGCCCTGAAAAATGCCAAATGTGAATTGATAAAAACAAACGGCCTATATAAAGAGCTCAGCCAGAACTTCAACAAAAAACAGGCGCTGTTAAAATCCCTGATTGACTCGATTCCCGACCTGATCTTTTATAAAGATACAAACAGTGTCTATCTGGGCTGCAATGCGGCCTTTGCGTTGTTTGCCGGGAAACAGGAACGGGATATCATCGGCCGCACAGACAGAGACCTTTTCCCCGCAAAGGAAGCGGAACTCCTTATAAATATGGATCAAGAAATTCTGAGCAACAATACGGTCCGGAAGAGAGAAAAGGATGTCACGTATCCGGATGGGAAAAAAGTGGTTCTTGAAATATTAAAGACGCCCTATTACGATTCGGAAGGTAATATAATAGGATTGATCGGGATCAGCAGGGACGTTACAGAACGCAAAAACAGGGAAGAAAAGGTCCGATACATCAGTTATCATGACACGATGACCGGAATTTACAACCGCGCTTATTTTAGCGAGGCAAGAATTGCTCTCGATCACCCCGAACAGCTTCCTCTCTCCGTTATCATAGGGGACGTCAACGGAATGAAGTTGATTAATGATGCGTTCGGGCACGCGAAAGGCGACATGCTGCTTCTGAAAATTGCAAATATTTTGAAGCGGTGCATTCGAGAGGATGATATCATTGCCAGAACCGGAGGCGACGAGTTCTCTATTTTGATGCCCCACGCCGACGGACAGGCCGTCAGAGGGGTCGTAGACCATATCCGGGCTTTGTGCAAAGAAAAGCGTCGTGAAGAGGATCAAGATATTTATATTGACATTGCTCTGGGATACGCAACGAAAAGCGAACCGGCAGATTCGTTGGACAAGGTAATACTATTGGCAGAAGATCTGATGTTCAGGAGAAAGCTGCTGGAGCAAAAGAGTCTGCGCAATGATTATTTGGCTTATATTAAAACGACAATGTACGAAAAAAGCAATGAGACCGAAGAACATGCGGAAAGAATTGCCAAGATGTCAAAAAAACTTGGGGAGGAAATGGGGCTTTCCGAAGATGAACTGGATGAGCTGGAACTGGTTGCCATGCTGCATGATATCGGGAAGATCAGTATCGATAAGGACATACTTGCCAAAACGGACAAGCTAAGCGATGAAGACTGGCGGGAGATTAAAAAACATCCTGAAGTCGGTTACAGAATTGCAAGTTCCACTTCCGGACTCAGCCACATCGCCGAGTACATACTTTGCCATCATGAACACTGGGATGGCAGCGGATATCCGCTTGGCTTGTCAGGGACAGATATTCCATTGATTTCGCGCATTATTTCTGTGGTGGATGCCTATGATGCCATGACGCAGGATCGGGCATATCGAAAAGCGCTGTCAGCAGATGCGGCCATAAAGGAGATCCTCAGCCATAAGGGAACTCAATTTGATCCGGGTATCGCTGACGTTTTTGTAGAAAAAGTTCTGCTCGCGTCAGAGAAATCCTGAAAAGAGATTTTGCGTATTCTTTTCCCCCAAAAAGCTCCGCGAAGGCGGAGAAAGCTGCCCTCCAGGGCTCATGGGAGGCTCAAGAGGTTCTCCGCGCCCGCAGAATCCCGGATTTTGAAGTGATTTGCGAATCGGCCGGCTGATGAAAAGAAAATCACGGAAAACCTCGCAAATCACAATTTCAGCGGGATAATCCCATGGTAAGATAATTTGGTACGAAAAACGGCAGGACTCGTCCTGTTTTCCGCCCCTGCAAAACGGTTCACGGACGGAGCGGGGGAGCGAAAAGATCCCGCCGAACCGGCGGGATCTTTTCGCTGCGGTATGGGCTCGCTTAAGCCCTTCCTTGCAGGGCTGCGTGTTCAGGCGGCAGCCTCATTCGCCGCAGCCGTGCTCGCCGCAGCCGTGCTCGCCGCAGCCGTGCTCGCCGCAGGGGCCGTGATGCTCGTGATGGCCGCAGCGCACGTTCTCATCGTAACGGAGCGAACCGGAGAGCAGGGCCCTGACCGCGTCTTCCGTCCCGCCCGTCACGCCGCCGAAGAGCCGGATGCCGGCCCCGGCCAGCGCCTGGCGCGCGCCGTCGCCGATGCCTCCGCAGATCAGGGTGTCCACACCGTGCGCCGTCAGAAAGCCCGCCAGTGCGCCGTGACCGCTGCCGTCGGTGTGCACGAGCGTCCTGTCCGTGATTCCGCCGTTTTGCACCGTGTAGATTTCGAACTGTTCCGTATGGCCAAAGTGCTGAAATACCTGCCTGTTTTCACTGGTTACCGCGATTTTCATGTTCCTTTTCTCCTTTTGCGCGTCTCCATGGGGGAGCACTTTCGCATAAATGACATATGTCATATAATAAGACCATTATAGCCTGTCATCACGGAATGTCAACCGGAGAAACGAAAAAGGGCGCCGCGGGAATTTCTCCGCGGCGCCCCGAAGATCAGCGGTTCATGTAGTTGAAGAGAATGGCGGCGGCCTCCTGCCGGGTAGCGGCGGTGGAGGGGGAGAACTGGTGCTTCACGTTGCCGCGCACAAGGCCGAGCCCCTCGGCGATGGCGACGTAGCCGAGATCCTTCGCGGGGATCTGCGCGGTGTCCGAGAACGAGGTGCGGAAGATGTTCTTCAGCTCGGCTGCCTTGCCGTACGGCGAGGCGCTGATGAGGGCGCGCACCAGTTCGAGGCGCGTCACCTGTGCGGTCGGGTGCTTCTGCCCGGTTGGCAGGAGGCCGATGCCCCACGCGGCCTGATAGAGGTTCTGGAGCGTGCTCTCGTTGGTGAGATCGGCGGTGTCGAAACTCCAGCCGGCGGCATTGAGCAGGAAGACCAGCATTTCCTGCTCGGTCAGCTTGGCGGTGGGGCGGAAGGACGAGGAGGCGCCGAAGCGGATACCGTTCTCCGCGAGCGCCGCGATCTGCTTCTTGGCATAGCTGCCTGAGATGTCGGTGTACGCGGCGGGCGCGGAATTCGCCGTGTCGTAGACGAGCTTTCCGGTTTTTGCGTCCACGCCGGTGATCGTACGGCCGTCTGACTCATAGGTGTAGCCGAGCACATACCGGTAAGCTACGCTGCCGCAGTTCTCCGCGAAGACCGCCCAGACAGGGTCTGAAACATCCACGGACACGGGGTAGGCGAGGTAGCGCAGCACGGGCTTCCATGCTGCGCAGAACGAGTTCTTCGCAGCGTCGGCGGAAATCAGGCCGTCCGCGCTCTGAAAGCTCAGGGTGTCGTCCCAGTCGCAGCGGAAGCCAAGCACGGAACCATCGGTGGGGTCAAGATCGATGGAAACGCTGTTGTCATGGTAGAAATAGCCGTTTACGCTCCGGTCATAGCGGAATTCCGTTCCGTCGCCGTCTGTCAGCGCGGTCTGCGCGGCGCGCGAAGGCTGCCAGTACGCCAGGAAGGCGTCGGCCTTGCCCTGAAGATTCCCGCGGTTCACGGGCGTATCCTTCAAGTTCCAGGAACGGTAGCTCCAGCCGGAGAGCAGCTTGCCGGTCTTGGCGTCGAGGGTCAGGTAGCGGGTCTGCTGGTATTTGCCCTCCGTGTAGTCGGAGGCGCTCACACCGGACAGCTCGCTGAGTGCGAGGGGTCTCGCGTAGCGCAGGGTGCAGGTGATGCTTCCGTCGCTTTTGGTAACCATGTAATCGGCGGAGGAAAGGCGATAGCGGCTCAGGCCGAGTGCGGTAATCTTCCGCGCGGCGGCGTCAAGCTGCTCCTTGGTCAGTACGTCCTTGAGCTGCGTGACGGCGGCCTGCTCCGCATCGGAAAGGCCGTTCCCGCTGGCCTTGTCCTCGGTTGCGGCGGCCTCGGTCACGCCGTTGAGGCCGTCATAGCGGACGTTTTTCCAGGCGTCATCCATGTCGGTGAGTTTGCCGGTCTGGGCATCCACATAGAGGCTGCCGTTCACGGTGGGGACATAGCGCAGCACGGCGGCGCCCTTGCCGTCGGCGACGTACTGGAGCGTCAGAACGACCGCGCCGGAGAGCGCTTTATTCGCCTCGGCGGACGGGACGGCGGGCGTGGCGGAGGGCAGCGCATTCATATATGCGCTGTACAGATCGTCCCGGGCATAATAGGTCACTTTGCCTGTTGTGGAGTCGATCTGGAGCCGGGCGGTGTTTGCCGACGGCACGCCGCCGAGCAGGATCTGTGCGGTGTAGTAGTAGTCCGATCCGTTCAGGCCGGAGCCCCGGTCGGCGGTGATGCTGCCGCTTTCTCCTCCGGTCAGGACAAGGCCGAGAAAAGCTTCGGCGGTCTTGCGGGCCTGGTCGGCTGTCGTTTTTGAGAAGGACGGCTCAAAACCGCCGTACGACGCGCGGGGAGAGGCGGCGGAGTTCAGGCGGTACTGCATGACCTTGCCGGATTTCCCGGCGGTCACGCTCAGGCCGCCGCCGTCTTTGTCCGACCATTCCAGCTGCCAGTAACGCAGCGCGCCCAGGTCGCGCAGATTGCCGCTGAAATTCTCGTAGTCATTGCCGATGGAAAGCGTCTTCTTGACGGCCAGCGTGACGGAGGCAAGCTCCTGATCTGCGGTGGCTTCTTCCGCGAAGGCCGGAAGACACAGGCCAAGCGTCAGCAGCACGCACAGCGCAAGAGCGGTGATTTTCCGTTTCATGTTTCTCATCCTTTCATGTTTGAGTAGAATGCTTCCGTCTTTGTGACGGAGACTACTGGAAAAGGTTCCCGCCGCGGCAAAAAAAGGGCCTGCGCCGCGGACGCGGCACAGGCCCCGGAAAGCTCAGGACAGTTTTTCAATGGCTTTGCGGATGCGGGCGAGGGATTCCTCTTTCCCAAGCAGCTCACACAGCTCGGTCGCGCCGCCGGGAGTGGAGGCTTTTCCGGACACGGCCACGCGCACCGGCCAGAGGACGACGGCGTTTTTCACGCCGAGCTGCTCCGCCAGCGCGACGAGCGTCTCGTAGAGCGCGGCATTCGACCAGTCGTCCTGCCGCTCGAGGAGCGGGAGCGCCGCACGCAGCGAGACGAGCGCGTTTTCACAGGTGGCCTTGGACTTTTTGTGCACAAAGAGCTCGCAGCCGTATTCGGGCAGACGATCGAGGAAGTCCACGCGCTCCGCGAGGTCGGTGAGCACCTCACAGCGGGGCTGGACGAGGGCGGCGACCTTGCGGAGGTCGATCGCAGGAGCGGTCACGGCCTTTCTGAGATACGGCTCCGCCGCGCCGAAGAACGCCTCGGCGCTCATGGCCTTGACATACTCGGTGTTCATCCAGCGCAGTTTGACGATGTCGAATACGGCGGGGGACTTGGAGATACCGCGGATGTCAAACGCTCGGACTAGGCCGGGCATGTCGAAGATCTCCTGCTCTCCGCCGGGGCTCCAGCCGAGGAGCGCGACGTAGTTCACAACGGCCTTCGTGAGGTAGCCCTCCGCGATAAGATCCTCATAGGAGGGGTCGCCGTGGCGCTTGGACATCTTATGCTGCGCGTCGCGCATGACGGGCGCGCAGTGGACGTAGGTGGGGATATCCCAGCCGAAGCCCTTGTAGAGCAGGTTGTACTTCGGGGCGGAGGAGAGGTACTCACTGCCGCGTACGACGTGTGTGATGCCCATGAGATGGTCGTCCACGACATTGGCGAAGTTGTAGGTGGGCAGTCCGTCGGACTTGATGAGCACCTGATCGTCGAGCGTGTCGTTCTCTACGGTAATGTCGCCGAAGGTAACGTCGCGGAAGGTGGTTGAACCCTCGCGCGGGATCAGCTGGCGGATGACAAAGGACTTGCCCGCCGCGAGATTCGCCTCGATCGCCGCCGGGGAGAGCCGCGAGCAGGCACACTTGTGCTGATGGATTGTGACGCCCTCGGCGACGGAGACGGCCTCCTCGTCGGTTTTCTCGCAGAAGCAGCGGTACGCGCCGCCGCGCTCGATGAGGAGCCCGGCGTACTTCCCGTAGAGGGAGCGGCGCTCGGTCTGGATATAAGGGCCGACGGGGCCGCCGACATCCGGGCCTTCGTCGTGCTCGAGACCGCACTCGGCGAGGGTTTTGTAGATCACGTCGGTTGCGCCCTCGACAAAACGGCCCTGGTCGGTGTCCTCAATGCGCAGGATGAATTTGCCGCCCATATGACGGGCAATGAGGTAGGTGTAGAGCGCGGTGCGAAGATTTCCGACGTGCATGTAGCCGGTCGGGGAGGGCGCGAAACGGGTGCGGACTTCGCCCCTGGGAATGCGCGCTTCCATCTCTGCAAAAAAATTCGTGTCAGTCGCCATAAAGTAACCTCCGTCTTTGGGGTACATTTTTCTGGTACTATTATATTTTAATCGGAGGGAAAGTCAATGATTGATTGAATTCTCCGCCGCTGTGTGATATGATGAAAAACCAGAATGGCAATAGGTATGCCTGGATCAGAAGGGAAGAAACAGATATGGAACAAGTGAAAAAACGCATTTTTTCGGGGATTCAGCCCAGCGGTGAGCTGACCCTCGGTTCGTATATGGGCGCGATCCGCAACTGGGTCGCGCTGCAGGACGAGTACGACTGCCTCTACTGTATCGTGGATATGCACGCGATTACCGTGCGTCAGGTGCCGGCAGATCTGCGCCGCCGCAGCCTCGAGCAGCTCGCGCAGTACATCGCCTGCGGTCTCGACCCGGAGAAGAATATTATGTTTATTCAGTCTCATGTGCCGCAGCACGCGGAGCTGAGCTGGGTGCTTGGCTGCTCGACCATGTTCGGCGAGCTCTCCCGCATGACACAGTTTAAGATGAAATCCCAGCAGCACGCCGACAACATCACCGCCGGCCTCTTTACCTATCCCGTGCTCATGGCGGCCGATATCCTGCTCTATCAGGCCGATCTCGTGCCCGTGGGCGAGGATCAGAAACAGCACGTCGAGCTCACGCGCGACATCGCCCAGCGCTTCAACAGCGCCTACTCCGAAACGTTCACGCTGCCGGAGCCCTTTATTCCGAAGCTCGGTGCGCGCATCATGAGTCTCGGCAGCCCGGAGAACAAGATGAGCAAGTCCGATCCCGACGGCTGTGTTTATATCATGGACAAGCCCGAGGACATCCTGCGCAAGTTCAAGCGCGCCGTGACGGACTGCGAGACCGAGGTGCGCTTCGATCCCGCGGCGAAGCCCGGTGTCTCAAACCTCCTGACGATCTACTGCGCGGCCACCGGCAAGAGCATCGCCGAGGCCGAGGCCGAGTTTGCCGGACAGGGCTACGGCGTCTTCAAGCCCGCCGTGGGAGAGGCCGTCGTGGAGCTGATGCGTCCCATCCGCGAAGAGGCGCAGCGCCTCATGAGCGATAAGGCCTATCTCGAATCCGTCTATCGCGACGGCGCGGCGCGTGCGCAGGCGCTCGCCGAAAAGACGCTCCGCAAGGTCTACAAAAAGGTCGGCTTTGTCGCACGCTGAAAAGAGGTGCCACGCATGACAGGTAACTATAAAGTAACGCTGTATATTCTGCTGGCGCTCGCCGTGGCGACGGGCATCACCTTCGCGGCGACGCCGCTCGTCAAGAGTCTCGCCTACAAGGTCGGCGCCATCGACGTGCCTAAGGACAGCCGGCGGATGCACAAGGTGCCGATCCCGCGCCTGGGCGGTCTTGCAATTTTCCTCGGCTTCATCTTCAGCGTGCTGCTCTTCGTCGACATCGACCGGTCGCTGCGCGGTATTCTGATGGGCTCGGTGATGATCGTGATTCTCGGCGTGCTCGACGACATCCTTGCGCTCAAGGCGCTGCCGAAATTTATTGTGCAGATCCTCGCTGCGGGCGTCGCCGTCTATTACGGCAACGTCATCCAGTATATTTCCAACCCCATCCTCACCAGCGCCGCGCCGTACCTCAATCTCGGCAAGCTGGCCGTCCCGGTGACGATCATCTGGATCGTGGCCATCACCAACGCCGTCAACTTCATCGACGGACTGGACGGTCTCGCCGTCGGCGTCTCGGCTATCGAGGCGGCGACGCTGCTTGTGACGGCCATCCTCGTCTCGGAAGGCAACGTCGCAATCATCATGGCCGCGCTCCTCGGCGCCTGTCTGGGATTTATTCCCTACAACATGAACCCCGCCAAGATCTTCATGGGCGACACGGGCTCGACGTTCCTCGGCTTCGTGCTCGCGACCGTGTCAATCCAGGGCCTGTTTAAAATGTACGCGATCATCTCGTTCGCCGTGCCGTTCCTGATCCTGGGCCTGCCCATTTTTGACATCTGCTTCGCCATCCTGCGCCGCCTGGCGCACGGGCAGAATCCCATGAAAGCAGACCGCGGCCATGTCCATCACCGTCTGATCGACATGGGATTCAACCAGAAGCAGGCCGTCGCCATCTCCTATATGATCACGGCCATCCTCGGCCTTTCGGCCGTGGTGCTCACTTCCTCTGGCGCGATCAAGGCCATGATCCTCATCGGCGCCATCCTGATTGTCGGCGCGCTGGGAATGCGCGTAATCTTTTCCGCCAAGCCGCAGGAGCACGGGGAGGAAGAGACACAGGAGCCGCCGGAAGAAAAACATACGCAGGAGGAACATCATGAAGAGCATTAAAGTCATGTCTGTCTTCGGCACCCGTCCCGAGGCCATCAAAATGGCCCCGCTGGTCACGGAGCTGGCCGGACGCCCCGGCGTCGAGAGCATCTGCTGCCTGACCGGGCAGCACCGCGAGATGCTGGACTCCGTCATGGGGATCTTCCGGCTGAAGGCGGACTATGACCTCAATATCATGGAAAAGAGTCAGACGCTCAGCAGCATCACCACTAAAACCATCTTGGGCATGGACACCGTCATCGATCAGGCGCAGCCCGATCTCATCCTGGTGCACGGCGACACGTCCACGACGTTTGCCGGCGCGCTCTCGGCCTTTTACCACAAGGTGCCCATCGGTCACGTCGAGGCGGGCCTGAGAACGTACGATAAATATTCCCCGTTCCCCGAGGAGATGAACCGCACGCTGGTCGGCGATATAGCCGACCTCCACTTCGCGCCGACGGCCGCGAATGCGGCCAATCTGCGGCGCGAGGCCGTACACGGCGAGATTTTCATCACCGGAAACACCGCGATCGACGCGATGAAGACGACTGTGCAAAAGGACTACCGCTTCGCGGATGAGGCGCTCAACGAGCTCGACTTTTCGGGAAAACGCGTGATCGTCGTCACCTGCCACCGCCGCGAGAATTACGGCCGGCCCATGGAGAACATCATGCACGCCATCAAGGACGTCGTCGCACTCCACCCGGATGTCGAGGTCGTCTACCCCGTCCACCTGAGCCCGACGGTGCGTGAGTACGCGTTCGGGATCCTTGGCGGCGTGCCCGGCATCCATCTGATCGACCCAATCGACGTGGAGCAGATGCATAACCTCATGGCTCGCTGCTTTATGGTCATGACCGACTCCGGCGGACTGCAGGAGGAAGCGCCTGCCATGGGCAAGCCCGTGCTTGTCCTCCGCCGGGAGACCGAACGGCCCGAGGCCGTCACGGCCGGCACGGCAAAGCTCGCCGGCGTGGAGCGTGCGGACATCGTCACAATGGCCGACAGGCTGCTCGACAGCCCCGAAGCCTACGCCGAAATGGCGCATGCCGTCAATCCCTACGGAGACGGCGAAGCCTGCCGCCGCATCGCCGACGCCATCGAGTGGCACTTCGGCCTGCGCGGACAGCGCCCGGACGACTTTCAAACCCGGTAAATCAGGGAAACCAGGCAGGGAGGCAGGAAAATGAAGAAACATCCCGGCAGCGCAAAGACGGTGTGGACTGTGGCCGCCGCGGCCGCGCTCGTGGTGTTTTTTATTCTCGCGGCCTTCCTGCTTTCTCTGCGAGACAATGAGCGGGATGCCATCCGGCTGCCTGACGCGTCGGCGCATGAGACGGAGAGCCAGAGCACTCCTGAGCGCGAAAAGCTGCTTGTCACGGTGGACAGCGCGAATATTCAGAAGCTGCTCGCCACGATGGACCCGCCCGAAGCGTACCATCAGGTCGTTGAGCTGACCTCACTCTGGAGGGACGGCTCCGACCAGAGCCGCGCGGAGCTCTGGAAATCCGACGGCCTGCTGCGCGCGGATGTACAGAGGAGCGCCAGAACGCTGCATCTGCTCACGGACGGGAAAACGGTCTACCTCTGGTATGACAGCGAAAAAACGGCCCGCCGGCTTGAGCCGGACGGGGCCGTGAAGATCGGTGAACTGATCGGGATGCCCGTCGGCGAGACGCTGCTCGGCCTGAAGCCGGAACAGATTCAGGAGGCGGGTTTTGTCTCGCTGGAGGATCAGAACAAGGCAAACTGCCTCTATCTGAGCACCGTTCCGGACGCGGACGGCTATGCAGACCGCTACTGGATCAATGTGGATTCGCACCTCCTGTGCAAAGCGGACACACAGCTCAGCGGCGAGCAGATCTACCGGATCAGCCAGATCTCTCAGGAGACGCTGACCGCCGGAGACACCGGGCTGGAGCAGCAGTTCCGTTTGCCGGACGGCACGGCTCCGTTCGCTACTGCAGGATGAGAAAAGCGACCGCCGTGACAATGACGCCGATCAGATCGTCGCCGTCGTCGCTGTCCGCAACCAGCAGCAGCAGGATCAGCAGGATCAGCACGTCCCCAATGTCCGCGTTCGCGGGCAGGAGCCGCCGCAAAAGCCCGCGCGCGCCGCTTTCCGGTTCGGGTGGAGGGGGCGGCGGAGGAGGCGGCGGCATCCCGCGGGGCGGCTCGGGCGGCATTTGCGGGCCGGGCGGGGGAGGCGGTTCGTCCACTCTCCGGCATTGGTAGGTCCCGTTTTCGGTGGGTATGTACCGATTATACATCATATCACCCGATTCACAGTTTATGTTCCAGCTTTTTCAGGGCAAACCCAGCCACATGCGAGAGCTGCCCGATGCGCAGCGCCCGGTCGATTTTTTTCCGGCGTTCCGGCTTCAGATACGGCTTGATCGCATTGAACAGCGCGGCCTGACGGCTGTCCACCCGCCCCGCCTCCTGCAAAAGCTCGGCCACACCGAGCGGAAGTATGGGCGGCACGGGACTCTGCGGCGCGGACGCTGCCTCTGGCGGTCCCGGCGGTTCGGCCGGGGGCCCGGACATAGGGCCGGAGGCCGCCCCGTCAGGGGCGGCAGACGGCGGCTCCGGCGGCGACAGGCCGAAGCTCCTGGCGAGCGAGATCATGTGGGACAGTTCCTCGGGGTGGCTCAGCAGCTGGCTGAGCCTTGCTTCCAATTCATCCATGGCGCGGCCTCAGCGGCGGCTGAGCTGGTCGATCAGCCCGGCGGCCTCTTCGGACGACAGAATCGGTGAGAGGAGTTCTTTCGCCCGTGCCGTGTCGCCGCGCCGGAGCGCCTCGGCGGCCTGACGGAGCGCGCCGCCGCCGTCTTTTGTCAGCAGGCGGAGCAGCTGCTGTCCTTGCTCGCTCTCCAGCATGCGGCGGGCGTCCTGCCCCGCGTACGGTATGCCGTTTTGATCCATAAAGATGCCTCCCATCTCTGCGGTTGGTTCAAGCTACCTTCAGTATATGAGGCGGGAGCCGGAAAGGTGAATGAAATTGAAGCTGCTTGTGCTTTCTGACTCGCACGGCTCGATGCGAGTCATGGAGGAGGCTGTGATGACGGAACGACCCGACCTGATCGTCCATCTCGGCGACCGGATACGGGACGCAGAGCGGCTGGGTGAAATGTTCCCGCAAATTCCGATGCTCGGCGTACCGGGCAACTGCGACTATCCGGCGCCCGGCGCGGAATTGACGCTTCTGCGCAGCATTGGCGGTGTGACGATTCTGATGACGCACGGACATCTCTACCATGTCAAGCAGAGTCTGCTTGCCGCCGAGCTTGCCGCGCGTGAGGCCGGGGCGCAGGTGCTCCTGTTCGGGCATACACACCGGACGTATTGCTTGGAGCGGGACGGACTGTGGATGCTTAACCCCGGCTCGTGCGGCTATTCCCGGAGCTACGGACTTGTCAACATCGAAGGCGGGCGGACTGTTTGCCGTCTGGCCGAAATTCAGGACGGAGGGTAATCCATGATTCTGACCATCGACGTGGGAAACACCAACATGGTGTTCGGACTTTTCAGCGGCGAGGAGCTGGCGGGCACGTTTCGGCTGCGCACCTCGTCGGATACCACCTCGGACGAGATCGGCATTCTCGCGTGCGAGTATTTCAGCCGCTTCGGCTTTGAGCCGTCGGCGGTGGAGGATGTAGTTATCGCCTCGGTTGTGCCGCAGATCATGTACACGCTGAGCAGCGCGATGATCAAATATTTCGACCGGGAGCCCATCGTGATTGCGAACGACGCGGACGCGGGCCTTCGTTACGGCAAGGGGCTCGAGAACTGTACCGAGCGCCTCGGCGCCGACCGCGCCGTGACGGCCGTGGCCGCCGTGGAGAAATACGGTGCGCCGCTGATCGTCATGGACTTCGGCACCGCGACGACGATCGACGCGCTAGACACGGAGGGCCGCTATCTCGGCGGCACCATCGGCGCCGGTCTGCGCGTGAGCATGGACGCGCTCATTCAGGGCACCGCCATGCTGCCCCGGGTCAGCCTTGACCTCCCGCCGCACGTCATCGGAACCAACACGGCCGAGCAGATCCAGGCGGGCGTGGTGGCCGGATACGTCGGCAATATGGAATACCTGATCACGCGGATGAAGCAGGAAATCGGAGAGCGCGGCGTGCGCGTCGTCGCTACGGGCGGGCTCTGCCGCCTGATCTCCGGGCAGACGAATATGATCGACATTGTGGATGGCGGGCTGACGCTCGACGGCCTGCGGCTGATCTATCAGCGGAGAAAACAGGGAGCAACTCGATAAAGAACAGGTGAGAAGATGGAGGATACAGACCGCTATCCGTACGACGAGATGTTTGTGCCCGGAGAAAGGCTGAAAGCGCTATGTTCCGGGCTTCCAACGCCCTTCTATCTCTACGACGAGACGGGGCTCCGCCGTACCGCCCGCGCGATTCGCGAGGCATTTTCCTGGTGCGCTGATTTTCGGGAGTTCTTTCCCGTCCGCCTGACGCCGAACCCGGTGATCATGAGGCTCCTTCGGGAGGAGGGGCTGGGCGCAGCCTGCTGTTCAGCCACCGAGCTGGCGCTGGCGGAGTGGTGCGGCTTTTACGGCGACGAGCTGCTTTACGACACCGTATTTCCCGACCGTGAGGCGCTGCATCTTGCGGACAGGCTGCATGCCGCGTTCGTCGCGGACTCGTTTGCGGCCGCAGATGCGTGCCTGATGCTGGGTTTCGTTCCGAAAAAGGTCGTACTTCGCTATAATCCCGGTGGGAAAGTCACCGCGGGTCTGCACACGATCGCACATCCCGAGCGCTCCAAGCTGGGGATGGATCGCGAGGCGCTCTTCGCCTCTCTCCGCGCGTTCCGGGAGAGCGGCGTGAAGCGGTTCGGACTTCAGACGACGCTTACCACGCAGACGCTCGAGCCCAGGTATCTGGAGGCCGTGGTTCAGCTTCTCCTGCCTCTGGCGGAAGAGCTTCAGACCGTTTTGGGCGTGCGCGTGGAGTCGTGCAATCTGAGCGGCGGTGCGGGCCTGGGCTTTCTGCCGGAGCTTCCCAACGCAGATCTCTTCGCCATGGCGGACGGCGTCCGCCGCCTGGCCGGTGCGGCCGGGTGCACCGTTCCGGAACTGCACACGGAATTCGGCAGGTATCTGACCGGGCAAAACGGCATCTTTGTCTCCCGTGTGCTCTGCGTGAAATCCTCTTACCGCAACTACCTTGTGCTGGACGGGACACTCAGCCAGTTTATCCGGCCCATGACAAACGCCTACCATCATGTGTCGATCGCCGGGAAAATGCAGAGGAGCGAACGGACATACTACGATGTGGTGAGCGCGATGCCCGACATTGCGGAGCGTTTCGCGGTTCGGCGGCTGCTTCCGCGGGCAGAGGTGGGGGATCTCTGTGTGATCCACGACGCGGGCTTCCGCGGCGCGGCCATGCAGACCGGTTTCGGAGGCAGCCTGCGCTGTGCGGAGTATCTCTATACCGCATCCGCCGAGCTCCGGCAGATCGCGCGTGCTGACACCTCGAAGGACTATTTCAGAGCATGGTGAAAAATACCATTGTGGCGGCCAGAACGCAAAGACCGATTGCCGCGGTAACGGCGGATTCCACGGCGGTCAGCACGACGGAGCAGGCCGCCGCGCGGCGATAGCGCCGCCGGGCTCTTTCGTTGTAACCGGCATAGTCGAAAGGCTCCGGTGAAGGCTCCGGAAGATACGCGGACAACGGGATAATCTTGGTTTGTTTCATATGAACACCTCCTGCTGTCTGTATCGTACCACATGGTATGTCCCATAAATCGTACATTAAAGCGTGCCGTCGAACCGGCACGCTTTTTTCTTAACAAAGACTTAAAAAGTTGACCCCTTTTTTCTTAAACAAACTTTCTGATAGAATAAACGCGTGAGGTGAACGAAGATGGCAACTGTTCTGATCTGCGACGACGACCGCGACATCGTCGAGGCGCTGCGCATTTATCTGTCCGGGGAGGACTACCGGATTCTGGAGGCGTATAACGGCCGGGAAGCGCTGGAGCTTGTCCGCCAGAACGATGTGCAGCTGGTGCTGATGGATGTGATGATGCCGGAACTCGACGGGATCTCCGCCACGGCGAAGCTGCGCGCCGAGACGAATATCCCCATCATCCTGCTGACTGCTAAGAGTGAGGACACCGACAAGGTGCTCGGCCTGAACATCGGTGCGGACGACTATATCACAAAGCCGTTCAATCCCGCCGAGGTGCAGGCGCGTGTCCGCTCTCAGCTCCGGCGCTACACCAATCTCGGCGGGATGACGCGGCAGCCCAACCACAGGATCATCGGCGGCGTTGATCTGGACGATGAGAGCAAATCCGTCACGGTGGACGGCGAGCCGGTCAGCCTGACGCCGATGGAATTTTCTATTCTGCGTCTACTGATGGGCGCGCCGGGACGCGTTTTTTCCTCCCCGAGTATCTATGAGCAGGTCTGGAACGAACCGGCACGCGGCGGCGAAGCCGCCGTGGCCGTCCATATCCGTCACCTACGGGAAAAAATCGAGATCAACCCCTCCGACCCTCGCTATCTCAAGGTCGTCTGGGGACAGGGCTACAAAATGGAGAAAGGGAAATCGGAATGAAAAAATTACAGTCCTCTCTGGGCGTCAAATTCGCGGCGGTCGTACTGCTTACGCTGGCAGCCGCCGCGGCGGCGCTCGCGGGAGGCGGCCTGCTCTACGCCCGGGAGACGGGGATCATGGCGGGGAAGACTTCGTACTACGAGAGCGATCAGTGCCGCTCCGAGTGCAGCTCGATTGCCTGGTACATCGCGAACAGCTATGCGGAGGGAATGGACGCGGACGGGCTGAAAGAAGCGTACTCCGGTGCGTCGGTCAACACAGATTTCAGTCTCGCTGACATGAGCGGCGCGGTCATTGTCGACACGATAGACCCGAAGGGGTCGTATAGCCAAAAAGAGGCATTTTCCATGTCCTTTCGTGAGTCGGGCGGCGGGGAAAATGCCCCGGAAACAAAATATACGGTCACGGTGGCGGTGAAGCAGCCGATGCCTGTGCGGTCGGGGCCGATCTATACGGGGGCCCTGCTGTTCGGCACAGTCGCCGGCGTATACAGCGCGCTGGTTCCCACGCTGGCCGCTGCGCTGTTTATCTTTCTGATCTGCTGCGTCTACCTCGCCTGGGCGGCGGGGCACAAGGCGGGCGCGGAGGGGATTCACCTCAACTGGCAGGACAAAATCCCGCTCGATCTCTATCTGGCGCTTGACACCTTCCTTGTGTACGGCATGGCGGAGATTTCCCTGAATTTCTGTTTCGGCGCTCCCGACCTGTTCAGCAGCCTAAATCTGTTCGGCAATGTGCTCGGCGCGGTGCTGATTGTGCTGGGCGGACTGCTCGCTCTGGCTGCGGTGATGACGATGATCACGCGGGGCAAGGCGGGAAAATGGTGGCGGAACACGATTATTTTCCGGGTGCTGCGCCGGGTATATCATGGCGCGAAGCGCGGGGCGCGCTTGCTGCCGATGGTGTGGCGCACCTTCCTGATCGTTGGGGCCGTGCTTTTCCTGGACTTCCTGTTCGGCGTGGGCACAAACGCCTCCGCGTTCTGGCTGCTGCTTGCCTTTGTGATGGACGCCGCCGCGCTGGCAGCGGCATGCTGGGGCGCCATGCAGATGCGCGGCCTCAAAAAAGCGGGGGAGGAGCTCGCGGCGGGCAACCTGAGCTATCAGACCAACACCGACAAGCTGTACTGGGACTTCAAGCGCCACGCGGAGGATCTGAATTCGATCTCCGAGGGCATGGCCGCCGCCGTGGAGCAGCGGATGCGTTCGGAGCATTTCAAGACCGAACTCATCACAAATGTCTCGCACGACATCAAGACGCCGCTGACCTCCATCGTCAGCTATGTCGATCTCCTGCAAAAGCCGCACACGGAGGAGGAGAACGCGCAGTACCTCGATGTGCTCGCGCGGCAGTCCGCGCGGCTGAAAAAGTTGATCGAGGATCTCGTGGAGGCGTCCAAGGCGTCCACCGGGAATCTGACGGTGGAGCTTGCTCCCACAAACCTCACAGAGCTGCTCAATCAGTCGCTTGGTGAGTACGAGTCCAAATTTGCCGGTGCGGGTCTTGAGCTGGTGACCTCCATGGACGAGGGACTGACCGTGATGGCGGACGGAAAGCGCCTCTGGCGGGTGCTGGACAATCTGCTCGGCAACGTCTGCAAATATGCGCTCAGAGGCACGCGCGTCTATGTGACGGCGGAAAAACGGGACGGTCAGGCCGCTGTGTCGGTCAAGAACATCTCCCGGCAGCAGCTCAACATCAGCGCGGATGAGCTGATGGAGCGCTTTGTGCGCGGCGATTCCGCCCGCGCGACCGAGGGGAGCGGTCTCGGCCTGAACATCGCGCAGAGCCTGATTGAACTCCAGGGCGGGGCGCTCCGTGTCTCCATCGACGGAGACCTCTTCCGCGCGACGCTTGTCATCCCGTTGGCAAATCGATGAGGAAACGCCCGCTGCCGCGGCGGCGGCGGGCGTTCGTTCTTCATCCGCCGGTCTGCGGCGGGCACCGCGCCGGCCGGCGGCGCTTTGCATACCTCATGCGCGGAAGCGGAACGGTTTGTTTTTCCTCATTTCATCAGTTCCCGTGGGGAGAATCGACGGAGATTCTTTTTGTATTGGGAGACAGCGCTTGACAAAATCCGATCATCTGCTATAATAATCGCACAAGTGAATAACTTATCAAGAGTGACGGAGGGAACGGCCCGATGAAGTCCGACAACCTGCATTTGCAAGGTGCCAAATCCGGCGGTATTTACGAAAGATGAGGAAGACAGACTGATGTCACACGCTCCGACCGCCGCCGGAGCGTGTTTGTTTTTCCCCCAGAGAAAGGAAGCATTATCATGCAAAAAAGAATCTTTACCTCCGAATCCGTAACAGAAGGACATCCTGACAAGGTCTGCGACCAGATCTCCGACGGCGTCCTCGACGAGATCCTCTCGCGCGACCCGATGGCGCGCGTAGCCTGCGAGTGTGCGACGACAACCGGCATGGTGCTCGTTATGGGCGAGATTTCCACCGACTGCTACGTCGATATTCCCGCTGTGGCCCGCGAGACGCTCCGCCGCATCGGCTACGATGAAAAGTCCGGCTTCGACTACCGCACCTGCGCCATCCTCACCGCCATCGACGAGCAGTCCGGCGACATCGCCATGGGCGTCAACAGCTCCTTCGACGACGCGGCCGAGATCGGCGCGGGCGATCAGGGCATGATGTTCGGCTTCGCCTGCGACGAGACGCCGGAGCTGATGCCCGCCCCCATCTCCATGGCGCACCAGCTGGCGAGAAAGCTCGCCGCCGAGCGCAAGTCCGGCCGTCTGCCCTGGCTTCGCCCGGACGGCAAGAGCCAGGTTTCCGTCCAGTACGGCGAAGACGGCAGCGTCGAGCGCGTGGACACCGTCGTTGTCTCGACACAGCACAGCCCCGACATCGGGATCGGCGATCTGCGCGAGGCCGTGATCGAGGAGATCATCAAGCCGACGCTGCCTAAAAAGCTCATCGACGCGGATACTAAATTTTATGTCAACCCAACCGGCCGCTTTGTGATCGGCGGGCCGGTGGGAGACAGCGGCCTGACCGGACGCAAGATCATCGTGGACACCTACGGCGGCTATGCCTCCCACGGCGGCGGTGCCTTTTCCGGCAAGGACCCGACGAAGGTGGATCGCTCGGCGGCGTATATGGCGCGCTATATTGCGAAGAATATCGTCGCTGCGGGCCTCGCGAAGAAGTGCCAGATCGAAATTGCCTACGCCATCGGCGTGGCGCGTCCCGTTTCCGTGCTGGTGGACAGCTACGGCACCGGCATCGTCTCCGACGAGCGCCTAGGCGAGCTCGTGACGGAGTGCTTTGACCTCCGTCCGGCGGAGATCATCCGCACGCTCGATCTGCGCCGTCCGATTTACAGCCAGGTGGCCGCGTACGGCCATTTCGGCCGGCCCGATCTTGACCTTCCGTGGGAGAAAACAAATCGCAAAGAAGAATTGAAGGCTCGCGCATAATGTGATATAATATGCCACATGTGATATGATAAGACGAAGAAAGGCTTCGTCTGAAAGGGCGTAACATAACATGAAGAAGATAGAGATCATGGGCTGCGGCTATATCGGCCTTCCGACGGCGGTCACCTTCACCCTTGCGGGCTACGAGGTTTGCGGCTTTGACGTGAAGGAAGAGGTTGTTCGGAAACTGAATTCCGGCGTGATCCACATTGTGGAGCCCGGCCTTCAGGACGCGATGACCAGAGCGCTCGCCACCGGCCGCCTCCATTTTACGGACAAGCCGGAGCCTGCGGATGTGTTTATCATCTGCGTGCAGACCCCGTACCGCGACACGCCGGAGGGCAAGCGCGTCTCCGATATGCGCTTTGTCGAGTCCGCGGCGAAGAGCGTCGGCGGCGTCATCCGTGCGGGCGGCCTGTGTGTGCTGGAGTCCACTTCACCTCCGTACTCGACCCGTCTGGTCGAGTCGATCGTCGCCGAGACGAGCGGATTGAGCCCCGCCGAGTTCATGACGGCGCACTGCCCGGAGCGCATCATCCCGGGCCGGATGCTACTGGAGCTGCGCCAGAACGACCGTATCATCGGTTCCAACCGTCCCGAAGCGGCCGAGTATGCGAAAGAGATCTACTCCAAAGTCGTCACCGAGGGCACCATCCGCATCACCGACGACCTTACCGCCGAGATGTGCAAGCTCACGGAGAACACTTTCCGCGACATCAATATCGCCTATGCCAACGAGCTGAGCAAGGTCTGCGACCGTCTGGGCATCGATGTGTTCAAGCTGATCGAGCTGGCCAACTGCCATCCGCGCGTCAACGTGCACTCACCCGGCGTCGGCGTCGGCGGCCACTGCATCGCCGTTGATCCCTGGTTTATCCACGAAAAGTTCGAGGACATTACCCCGCTGATCTACGAGGCCCGGATCGTGAATGATACAAAGCCCGACTGGGTCGCCGACCGCATCGGCCGCGACGTGAAGCCCGGCGCGAAGATCGCCGTGCTCGGCATGAGCTTCAAGGCCAACATTGACGACACCCGCGAGAGCCCCTCGGTCAAATTCGCCAACGACCTGCGCAGCCGCGGCTACGAGGTCATCGCTTGCGAGCCCTACATTCAGGGCGACGCGGCCGGTTACCCCAACCACACGCTGGAGGAGGCAATGGCCGCCTGTGATTATGCCGTTATCACCCTTGCGCACGACGCGTTCAAGGGGAAGAAAGACCTGATCGCGAGCAAGCCTTATTACGACTGCGTCGGCCTGATGCGCTGAGGAAAAAATGAAGACCGGCTTTGTTTCCTGGGAAACAAAGCCGGTCTTTTTCTGTCACGGCGTCCGGCGCGGCCGGATGTAGAGCGCGTCCGAATCCGGCGCGGGCCGCATTCGGATTCCGGAGACGACACCCATTGCCATGAACATCGTGACGACGGAGCTGCCGCCGTAGGAGATGAACGGGAGCGTCAGTCCGATGACGGGGAAGACGCCCAGACACATGCCCACATTGACGGCGATCTGAAAGATCAGCATCGACGCGATGCCGATGCAGATCAGGCGGTTCATATAGCTGCCGGATTTCATGCCGACGTGGATGCAGCGGATGACGATGGCCGTCAGCAGAAGAAGGACGAACAGGCAGCCGATCATGCCCAACTCTTCGCCGATGGCGGAGAAGACAAAGTCCGTGTGCTGCGCGGTCAGCGCGCCGGCCTGTGTCTGTGTGCCGTGGTAAAGCCCCTGGCCGGTCATGCCGCCGCCCTGCAAAGAGAGCAGGCTGCGCTTGGTCTGCCAGCGGATGTCCATGCCGTCGGGATCGATCGTCGGGTCGAAAATCATCATAATGCGCTGCTTCTGATCTGTCCGCATGAGGTGTGACCACGCGAACGGCGCGGCCAGACCGATCAGGGCGAAGGCCGTCAGGAACCAGCCCGCACCGACGCCGCCGACATAGGCCATCATCAGCGTGATGAATACGAAGATCAGCGCCACGCCCGCATCGTCCGACGAGACCAGGATGAGGCCGACCGTGATGCCGAGCAGCGCGACGATCTGGAGGATGGAAAACGCTGAGGAAATGCGCCGCCGGTAAATGCTCATCGTTTTGGCCAGAACAATGATATAGGTGATCTTGCAGATCTCGGCGGGCTGGATGTTGAAGGGCATCCAGCTGAAAGCCAGCCAGCTCCGGTTGCCCGTTGTGCCCTCAACGCCCCAGACGAAAAGGGTGGAGATGAAAAGCAGGTTAAAGGCAAAGAGAATCTCGCGGCGTTCGGCGATGATGTCGATGTCGAAGAACGTAAAGATTACATAGAGCACGATGCCGATCAGCAGTGCGGCGGACTGCACAAGGATGTAGTGCCGCGTGCCGAGATAGCGCGTCGTACTGGAGGCCACCACAATGCCGAACACCGTGGCCAGTATGCACAGAGAGAGCAGAAGCATGTCCGCCCGCTGAAAAAAGACGCTGATTCCATTGAAAATTTTCCGCATACTGATCCTCCCTCCGACAGATTATCAGCTTATTCTAGCATCTGCGCGGGAGGAAGTAAACAGCAAAGTTATTTTTGCATTAGACAGTCGAATGTGGTAAAATATAAAAAATGTGCGCCGTAGTTGGTGCCAAAGAGAGGAATCCTATGAAATTTACCACTTTTTCCGCCGAAGAGACGGAAAACGTCGGCAGAAAACTGGCCGGTCAGATGCGCCCTGGCGACGTGTTGGCGTATTACGGGGAGCTTGGCGCGGGAAAAACCGCGTTCACGCGCGGTCTTGCCGCGGGGCTCGGCGTCAGAGAGCAGGTCACGAGCCCAACTTATACCATTGTCAACGAATATACCTCCGGCCGCCTGGCGCTGTTTCATTTTGACATGTACCGGCTCGGCTCCTCCGACGAGCTGTTTGACATCGGCTGGGAGGATTATCTCGCGCGGGGCGGCGTGTGCTGCGTGGAGTGGAGCGAGAACGTGGCCGACGCGCTGGAGGACGCGATCCGGGTGGAGATCGGGAAGGACGATTCTGACCCGAACCGGCGAAATATCACGATCACAGGAGGCAGGGAACTTGCGGATTTTAGCGTTTGAGACCTCGGCCAAGGCGGCGTCCGTCGCCGTGCTTCAGGACGGGAAGATGCTCGGCGAGTATTTTCAGAACAGCGGTCAGACTCACAGCCGCACCGTCATGGCGATGGCGGACGACCTGCTGCGCAACTGCGACCTGACGCCGGGCGACATTGATTCCTGCGCCGTCGCGGCCGGCCCGGGCAGCTTCACTGGTGTTCGCATCGGCGTCGCGGCGGCGAAGGGCTTCTGCTGGGGGCGGCAGCTGCCGCTCTGGGGCGTTTCCACGCTCGAGGCTATGGCGCACGGGATGAGCCTGTTTACCGGTGTCGTTGTTCCGGTCATGGACGCAAGACGCAGCCAGGTTTACTGCGCGGCGTTCGCTGTTGAGTACGGGGAAGTGCGCCGCCTCTTTGATGACGCGGCGCTTTCTCTTGAGGAGCTGGAAGAACGGCTGAAAAATGTTGAAAAAAGCAAATTGCTGGTTGGCGACGGTGCCGAGCTGTGCTATAATACCTTGGGCGCGCGGGTCCCGGGGCTGATTCTTGCCCCGGAGCACCTTCGGATGCAGCGTGCATCCGGCGTGGCTCTGGCCGCTGCCGCGCGGGCGGTGCTCGGCGGAACGGCGGACGCCTCCGCACTCACGCCGACTTATCTCCGTATTCCGCAGGCCGAGCGGGAGAGAAACAAGAGAGTAAATACCGAGAGGAGTTATTGATATGGGAAGTATTCATGTGCTTGATCACCCCCTGATCCAGCATAAGCTGTCCATTCTTCGGGACAAAAACACCGGAGTGAAGGAATTCCGCGAGATCGTCGGCGAGATTGCCGCTCTGATGTGCTACGAGGCCACCAGAAACCTCCCCACCGAGGAAGTTCTGATCGAGACGCCGATCGCCCCGACCACCGCGCACGTCCTCGCCGGCAAGAAGCTGGCCATTGTCCCCATCCTGCGCGCCGGCCTCGGCATGGTCGACCCGATCATCGACCTGATCCCCTCCGCAAAGGTCGGCCACATCGGCCTCTACCGCGACCCCAAGACGCATGAGCCGGTCAAGTATTACTGCAAGATGCCCCCCGATATCTCCGAACGGCAGGTTTTTATCGTTGATCCCATGCTTGCGACCGGCGGCTCTGCCTCCGCGGCCATCACCTTCATCAAGGAGTACGGCTGCAAGTCCATCACACTCATGAATATCATCGCCGCGCCCGAGGGCATCGCCGTCATCCGCCGCGACCATCCCGACGTCGATATTTTTGTTGCCGCCGTGGACTTGAAGCTCAATGAGAACGCCTACATCGTCCCGGGGCTTGGTGACGCGGGAGACCGTATCTTCGGCACAAAATAAAGAACGAAATACGGTGTTATTCCTGTTGTTTTCACCGAAAATTTGCCGTTTCTGTCTGTATGCGCCCTGTTTGGGGGTTCTCGCCTTGACAGCGGGACAGACGGTTTGTATAATGATGACAGCTTGAATGATCCGCGGACTGCTGGGATATTCCGATCGGCGTATCCCTGTCTGGTTAATTTGACTGAAAGGAAGTTTAGCATGATCTATTCAACAGAAGTTCAGAACATGTGCCCCATCGCCAAGGGCGCATATCACGGCCCGGCCCCTATTCCCGAAGAGGGCAAATGGGTCCAGGCAAAAGAAATCAAGGATATTTCCGGCCTGACGCACGGCATTGGCTGGTGCGCGCCGCAGCAGGGAGCCTGCAAGCTGACGCTCAACGTCAAGGACGGCGTCATCGAGGAGGCCCTGGTCGAGACCATCGGCTGCTCCGGCATGACTCACTCCGCCGCCATGGCCGCCGAGATTCTGATCGGCAAGACCATTCTGGAGGCGCTGAACACCGACCTCGTGTGCGACGCCATCAACACCGCCATGCGCGAGCTGTTCCTGCAGATCGTCTACGGCCGCAGCCAGACCGCGTTTTCCGAGGGCGGCCTTCCCATCGGCGGAGGCCTTGAGGATCTCGGCAAGGGCCTGCGCAGCCAGATCGGCACCATGTACGCGACCAAGGTCAAGGGCCCGCGCTATCTGGAGATGGCCGAGGGCTACGTCACCCGCATTGCCCTCAACAAGGAAAAGGAAATCGTCGGCTACGAGTTTGTCAACCTCGGCAAGATGATGGACTTTATCAAGAAGGGCATCGACGCCGGCGAGGCCCTCAACAAGGCCAAGGGTCACTACGGCCAGTTCGACAACGCGGCCGAGTATGTCGACCCCCGCACGAAATAAGAGAAGGAGGAATGGATCATGGCTCTGTTTGAAAGCTACGAAAGAAGAATCGACAAGATCAATTCCGTCCTCAGCCAGTACGGAATCAGCAGCGTCGAGGAGTGCCGCGACATCTGCAAGGCTGCCGGCTTTGATCCCTATGAGATCGTCAAGGGAATTCAGCCCATCTGCTTTGAGAACGCCTGCTGGGCTTACTGCGTGGGCGCCGCCATCGCTCTGAAGAAGGGCGCGAAGACCGCCGCCGAGGCCGCCGAGATCATCGGCATCGGCCTGCAGGCATTCTGCATCCCCGGTTCTGTCGCGGAGGATCGCAAGGTCGGCCTCGGCCACGGTAATCTGGGCGCGATGCTCCTGCGCGACGAGACGAAGTGCTTCTGCTTCCTCGCCGGCCACGAGTCCTTTGCCGCCGCGGAAGGCGCCATCGGCATCGTTCGCAACGCGAACAAGGCCCGCAAGACTCCGCTGCACGTTATCCTGAACGGCCTCGGCAAGGACGCCGCTCAGATCATCTCCCGTATCAACGGCTTCACCTATGTCCAGACCCAGTTTGACTACTACACCAGCGAGCTGAAGATCGTCCGCGAGATTCGTTACTCCGAGGGCGAGCGCGCCGAAGTTCGCTGCTACGGCGCGGACGACGTCCGCGAGGGCGTGGCCATCATGCACCATGAAGGCGTCGATGTCTCCATCACCGGCAACTCCACCAACCCAACCCGATTCCAGCATCCGGTTGCCGGCACCTATAAGAAGGAGTGCATCGAGCAGGGCAAAAAGTACTTCTCCGTCGCCTCCGGCGGCGGCACGGGCCGCACGCTGCACCCGGACAACATGGCCGCCGGCCCCGCCTCTTATGGCATGACCGATACCATGGGCCGCATGCACTCCGACGCCCAGTTCGCCGGCTCCAGCTCCGTGCCTGCGCACGTTGAGATGATGGGCTTCCTCGGCATGGGCAACAACCCGATGGTAGGCGCGACCGTCGCCGTCGCCGTCGCGGTCGAAGAGTCCCTGAAGAAGTAATTGATCTGAAAATGCCGGCGACATCCGTCGCCGGCATTTTTTTACCTCCGCGTGAGGTAGCCTGAGGAGAAAAAATGTGCTACACTGAGGGAAAAGCAAAAAACAGGAGAGGGAACGCTATGGTGTATTTGGAGGGACGCAGGGGGTTTGCGCTGCGGCTTGTTGAACGGGAAAAGCCGGAGCCGGGCCCGGGCGAGGCGCTCGTGCGCGTGCTGGGCTGCGGCGTCTGCGGAACAGACCTGCACTTTCTGAAGAACAGCGAAGACTGGACGCCGCTGGGACATGAGATCTCCGGCGAGGTTGCCGCATTGGGATACGGCGTGAAAAGCGTCTCGGTCGGGGACCGCGTCGCGGTGGAGGATGTGACGGCCTGCGGCTGCTGCGAGGCCTGCCACAACGGTGACCCGGGACGCTGCACCGGCATGGTTACGCTGAGCGGCCAGGCGGGGATGGGGGAATATCTTTGCGTCTCCGAGAGGCTGCTTGTCCCGTGTGCCGGGCTGAGCGCGATGGAGGCCTGCTTTGTGGAGCCGCTGACCGTGTGTGTCAACGCGGTGCTCGCTGCGCAGGTGCCGCCATGCGGCACGCTGGCCGTATGGGGCCTCGGGCCGCTGGGCCTGATGAGTATTCGTGTGGCGAAGCGCTTCGGCGCGGGGCGTGTGCTCGCCGTCGCCTCCCGGAGAGATTCGGAAAGGAACCGCGTCCGCGCAAAGCTTGCCCGAGAGCTGGGCGCGGATGAGGTGCTCTATTCCACGGACGCGGACTTTGCCGAAACGCTTCGCGCGGCCAGGCAGGGGAGAGTGGACGCGGTTTTGGTGACGTCGCCGCCCGTTACGCTGCCGCAGGCAGTGGAAACAGCGGACTACGGATCGCGCATTGTGCCCATCGGCATCGATCTGGGTGATCACGCGTGTGTGACGATTGACGTCGACCGACTCATCCTGAATAAAATGTCCATTGTTCCCGTACTCTCGGAGCCCGAGGTACATTTTCCGCTGAGCGTCCGCCTGATCCGCAGCGGGGCGATCCCGGTTGAGCGTCTTCTCACGCACCGGATTGCGCTGACGGATACGGAACGGTTCCATAGAATATTTGCGGAAGACCCCGGTGTCATTAAGGCTGTCGTGATCCCCGGCGGCGGGGAGGTGGATGCTTGAGAGAATACGGATACGGCGTGGACATCGGCGGGACGTTCACCAAGTTCGGCCGCATGGACCGGCAGGGAAATCTGCTGGAGAAGTGGAGCCTTCCGACCGATACGAGCGATGGGGGAAGGCATCTTATCGCGTCCGTCGGCGGGAGCCTGAGGGAGAATCTGAGAAAAAACGGACTGAGCAGCGAGGATCTGTTCGGCGTGGGCCTCGGCGTGCCTGCCCCGGTGGATCGGGACGGATGGGTCGTCGGCGGGGAGAATACCGGCTGGGGTCACCGCCGTGTTGATGCGGCCGGGGAGCTGTCGGACCTGCTCGGCGTGCCTGTCCGGGCGGTGAATGACGGGAACGCCGCCGCGCTCGGCGAGATGTGGCGCGGTGCCGGACGCGGATGTCCAAACCTCGTTATGCTGACGGTCGGCACGGCGCTTGGCGGCGGTGTGATCGTGAACGGAACGATCGTAACGGGCTGCCACGGTGCGGGCGGTGAGATCGGCAGCATGATGATGCGTCCCTATGAGCCGGAGATCGCGGTGGACGGAAAGGGCGGCTGCCTCGAGCAGTACGTCTCCGCCACGGGACTGGTCCGGAGTGCGGGAAAGTGTCTGGCTGCCGACGGAAGGCCGTCCGTGCTGCGAGCCGCAGCGCAGCTGGATGCCAAGGCCATTTTGGATGCCGCGGCCGGGGGTGACGCCATCGCTTCGGAGGTGCTGACCGACTTCGCAGATCTCCTGGGGCAGGCGTGCGCCTGCGTCTCGTCGGTGATCGACCCGGAGCTTTACCTCATCGGCGGCGGCGTCTCCAGCGCCGGCGAGCTGCTGCTTGAGCCGGTGCGGAGGGCGTTTCACAGGTACGCCTACTTTGTCTTCGGCGACACGCGCTTTGCCATTGCCGCGCTGGGCAACGACGCGGGCATCTACGGAAGCTGCCGGCTTGTGCTGCCGGAATAAAAAAAGACCTGCTCTTTCGAGCAGGTCTTTTTCATTGGACAAAATTACTTTTCCTCGGCCTCGGCGCCAGCTTCTTTCAGCTTGGCGATCATGGAGTCGGCATCAGCCTTGGAGATGCCTTCCTTGACCTTCGCGGGAGCGCCGTCAACCAGAGCCTTGGCTTCCTTCAGGCCCAGGCCGGTCAGCTCGCGGACGACCTTGATGACGGCAATCTTGTTGGCGCCGACAGCGGTCAGAACGACATCAAACTCGGTTTTCTCTTCCTCAGCGGCAGCACCGGCGCCGGCAGCGGGAGCGGCGACAGCAGCGGCGGCGGCGGAAACACCGAACTCCGCCTCAAGAGCGTGAACCAGCTCGGACAGCTCAAGGACGGTCATGGATTTGACTTCTTCGATCATAGCAGCAACTTTTTCGCTAGCCATAGTAATAATCCTCCTAAATGATTAGTTTAAAATAAATGAAGTGGATAAAGGGGATCAGGCCTCGGCAGGTGCGGATTCCGCGGAATCGCCGCCCTTGGCCTTGACGATCTGATCGAGCACGACGGCCAGGCTGGAGATCGGCGCCAGGAAGGTACCGAGCACCTGTGCGATGAGAGCATCCTTGGAGGGAAGCTCACCGAAGGACTTCAGCTGATCAACGGTGAGAACGTGGCCTTCCACGATGCCGCCCTTGATCTTGATGACGTCCTTGTTCTTCTTGGCAAACTCACAGACGATGCGCGCCGGGGCGATGGGGTCGCCGGTCGTGCAGGCCATGGAAGTGGTGCCGTTGAGCATTTCGTCGAACTGATCGAAGCCGGCGTTGCGCGTGGCAAAACGCGTCAGCGTGTTCTTGACGACAGTGTACTCGACAGACGCGGCACGGAACTGATTGCGCAGCGTGGTGTCCTGCGCAACGTTGATGCCCTTGTAGTCCACGAAAACAGTCGCCGTAGCGCCCTGAATCTTCGCGGCCAGCTCGTCAACGATTGCCTTTTTGTTTTCCAAAACCTTTGCATTGGGCATGAAAATGTCACCTCCGAAATAAAAAGTGTCCTCGCGCCAAAAGACGTGAGGACACAGAAAAAACGTATCTGTGCAAACCTCGGCAGGACGGAGTATTCCGTTGCGGCATTAAGCCTCCTGCTGTCTATGGCAGCTTTTTTATTATAACAGTTGCGTGAGAAATGTCAAGGGAAAAAATCAATATTTCGAGGTGGAAACCTTGACGCCGGGGCCCATGGTGGAGGCCAGGACGCAGCTGCGGATATACTGACCCTTGGCGCTGGCGGGCTTGGCCTTGACAACAGCGGTGATAAGGGTATTGAAGTTCTCCGTCAGCTTCTCGGGGCCGAAGGAAGCCTTGCCGATGGGGCAGTGGATGATGTTGGTCTTATCGAGGCGGTACTCGATCTTACCGGCTTTGATCTCCTTGACGGCTGCGCCGACATTGGGAGTCACGGTGCCGGCCTTGGGGGAGGGCATGAGACCCTTCGGACCCAAAACCTTACCAAGACGGCCAACCACGCCCATCATGTTGGGAGCGGCGACGACGACGTCGAAATCGAACCAGTTCTCTTTCTGAATCTTCTCCACGAGCTCCATGCCGCCAACGTAATCCGCGCCGGCCTCTTTGGCCTCGTCCACCTGAGCGTCCTTGGCGAAGACCAGGACTTTGCGGGTCTTGCCGGTGCCGTTCGGAAGAACGATGGCGCCGCGGACCTGCTGGTCGGCGTGACGGGAATCGACACCCAGCTTGATGTGGATCTCGACGGTCTCGTCGAATTTGGCGGTTGCGCTCTTGACAACCAGATTCATGGCGTCAGCAACGTCGTACTGTACGCTGTGATCGATCAGCTTTGCGCTGTCGGTATATTTTTTACCTCTGAACAATGTAATATCCTCCTTATAGTGGTGATGCGGAATAATCCTCCCACATTTTGAGGCACGGCCCATGCAGCCGGAATGCCTCGATCAAAGAAAATCAGTCGACGACGGTAACGCCCATGCTGCGGCAGGTACCGGCGATCTGGCTCATGGCGGCCTCGATGGACGCCGCGGTCAGGTCGGGCATTTTCTTTTCGGCGATCTCTCTGATCTGCGCCTTGGTGATGGTGCCGACTTTGTCCTTATTGGGAACACCGGAGCCCTTCTCCAGGTTGATCGCCTTCAGTATGAGGGCGGGAGCCGGAGGGGTCTTGGTGATGAAGGTAAAGCTGCGGTCGGCGTAAACCGTGATCACGACGGGAATCTTGAATCCGGCCTGATCCTTGGTACGCTCGTTGAACTCCTTGATGAACTGGGAAATGTTAACGCCATGCTGGCCGAGAGCAGGGCCGACAGGGGGAGAGGCGGTTGCCTTTGCTGCCGGGATCTGCAGTTTGATATAACCTGTAACTTTCTGTGCCATTGAAGAGCACCTCCTGAAGAAAATGTGGTGGATACGCCGAAGCGTATTTTTGGCGGGAACTGAAGTCCCTCCCACGTTCAGGCCGACAGAGCGGCCTCTTTATTCCTTGACGGGTTCAACCTGATCGAGCTCCAGCTCGACAGGTGTTTCGCGCCCGAACATGGAAACAACGACGCGAACCTTGTTTTTGGGGACGTCCAGCGACTCGACGACTCCGATAAAGGAGGTCAGCGGGCCGTCTGTGACCTTGACGCTGTCGCCCACGCCGTAAGCCACCACGACCTCGTGCTTTTCCACGCCGAGCTGAGTGACTTCCTCCTCCGTGAGGGGAGTGGGCTTGGTGCCGGAACCGACAAAGCCGGTGACGCCGCGCACGTTCTTGATGACATACCATGACTCGTCGGTCATGATCATCTTGACGAGAACGTAGCCGGGGAACACCTTGCGGTCGTAGGTCTTGGGACCGTTCTCCGTGATCTCGGTGACGGTTTCCATCGGGATGGAGACCGTGTGGATCAGATCCTCGAGATGACGGGTCTCAACGTTTTTCTCAATCGTGGCCTTTACCGTATTCTCGTAGCCGGAATAGGTATGAACCACGTACCATCTAGCCTCTTCCGCCATGGCTTACCCTTTGACGAGGGAGATGATGCCGTTGACGATCAGGCCTGCGGCAGCGTCGAACACCCAGATGAAGATACCGACGATCAGCACGCAGAGCAGAACGATCAGCGTATTGTTGATGAGCTGACTTTTGCTGGGCCAGACGACCTTTTTCAGCTCGCTTCTGAGTTCACGGAAGTAACGCTTGGTCCGAGACGCGGCACGAACAAAAAAATTCTGCTTTTTATTGGCCTCTGCCATTTCATTCACCCTTTCCGCAATGGATCAGATCCATGCATTACTTCGTCTCGGTATGGAGCGTGTGTTTCCTGCAAAACGGGCAGTACTTCTTCATCTCCAGACGGTCGGGGTCGTTCTTCTTGTTCTTCATCGTGTTGTAGTTTCTCCGCTTGCACTCGGAACATCTCAGAGTAATTTTTACGCGCATGATCGGCACCTCCTTAAAAATTGCCTCCCTGTATCATCGCCGGCTATCGTAAATTTAGCGGATGCCGAAACTACCGGGCATCCATCCGGGACTGAAAAACGGGCGAAAAAAAAGAACCCTTTTTCACAGGTAATGATATTCTATCATACAGACAGTGCCCGGTCAATCACTTTTTTATCATAATTACCATCTTTTTTTGCTTTTTGCGGTGCCGTATGGTATCCTGTTTTTATCACGGCAGAACGCCGATACGAAGAGGAGCAGCCTATGAAAATCATGGCCATCGATTACGGAGACGCCCGCACCGGTGTGGCGATCTCCGACCTGACCTGCTCAATCACCGGCACCGCGGCGGTAATCCATCAGTACAGTCGGGAGAAGGTCGCGCAGGAGATCCGCCGGTTGATCGCCGAGAACGGAGTGGACGAGCTTGTGATGGGGTTTCCGCGCAACATGGACGGCACCGAGGGGCCGAGGGCCGCGCTGTACCGTGAATTCGCGGCGTATCTGAAGGAGGTCACCGGCCTGGAACCGGTCCTCTGGGATGAACGCCGGACGACCGTGGACGCGCACCGCATCCTGTCTGAGAACAACTGCCATGGGAAGAAGAGGAAAAACACCGTGGACGCGGTGGCGGCGTCGCTGATCCTGGAGGGCTATCTCGCGTTCCGGAAACGGTAAATCACTTTTTCCTGCGGAACAGCTCGGAGAGCCCGACCAGAAGGAGAAAAGCGCCGAAAATTTTCCGGAGCACGGAGGAATCGAGTCCGTGCGCCAGCAGCGCCGCCGCGGCCGCTGCAGCGGAGCCGGCCAGCACGGCCGGTACGGCGGCCTTTCGGCAAACCTGCTTTCCGCGGATGTGGAAGACAAGGCTTGAGGCGGCGGCGGGCAGGAAAAAGAGCAGGTTGATCGTCTGCGCGGTGCGCTGGGGCAGGGAGAGAACGGCGGTCATCCAGACCATGAGCAGCGAGCCGCCGCCGATGCCGAAGCCGGAGAGCACGCCGCAGACGGCGCCCGCCGCGACGGCAAGCGCCGTCATGAGAGCAGCAGGCGCAGGCCGCCCCAGAGGATGAATGCGCCCAGCAGCCGGTGCAGCAGGGCGGCGGAGACCTTTTTGAACAGCAATCCCCCCAGAATGCCGCCGATCAGTCCACCGAGGAGATACGGCCACGCCTGCCCCAGCGGCAGGGGGGAATGCGCCGCGGTCACGGCGAGCGAGACGAGGCTGAGCGGCAGGATCACGCTGATGGCGGTAGCGAACGCCTTTTTGTCCGACAGTCCGCACCATGCGGTCAGAAGCGGGACAAGCACCATGCCGCCGCCCGCGCCGAGCAGGCCGTTGACGATCCCGGCAGCCGCCCCGGCCAGCGCGCATCTGGTTCGTGAAACAGGCATAAAAAATCCCTCCGCCGGCTATTGTCGCCGACGGAGGGATTTTTTATGCGCGGTCGCGGATGAGCTCCTGTACGACGTACCCGGCCAGCATCAGTCCGGCACAGGAGGGGACCCACGAGACGGACGCGGGAACGCTGTGCCGCCCCGGCGGCGGGGCTACGAGTGGCAGCGGCTCGACGGGCGGCTCCTCGCTGTACAGAACGGTGTGGTGGAGGATGCCCCGTGCGCGAAGCTCCCTGCGCATGATGCGCGCGAGGGGACAGGCGGTCGTTTTGGAGAGATCGGTGATGCGGAATTTGGTCGGGTCCAGCTTGTTGCCCGTGCCCATGGAGCTGATGATCGGAATGCCGAGCGAAAAGGCCGTCTGGATCAGGATGAGCTTGCTCGAGACCATGTCGATGGCGTCAATCAGATAGTCGAAATGTTTCCCCTCAAAGAATGCGGCGCCGTTATCAGCCGCATAGAGGACCGGCAGGGAAGTCACCCGGCAGTCGGGGTTGATGTCCAGCACGCGCTCGGCCATCACGTCCGATTTGTTCCGGCCGATCGTGGAGCGGAGGGCAATGAGCTGGCGGTTGAGGTTGCTGAGGGAAACGGTGTCGTTGTCCACCAGCGTGAGCGCGCCAACGCCCGCGCGGGCGAGGGCCTCGGCGCAGTAGCTGCCGACGCCGCCGATGCCGAACACGGCCACATGCGAGCGGTTCAGCCGATCCACGGCCTCCGGCCCGAGCAGCATGGCCTCGCGAATCCACTGTTCCTCCATGGCCTTTCGCCTCCCGACAACCGTTGTTACCTGCTCATATAGAGCAGCCCGAACCAATGCGTCCGGGTCTTGAGCGTACAGACGCCGTCGTGCCACTTCTTGTAGTCCGCATCGCGGAGATTCTTGTCCTCGAGATAGCGGCGGTAGTTGATGCCCTGGCCGACATAATAGAGGATGTGCACGCCGTCGCTGCCCTCAACGGAGGTACAGTCGCCCTGCTTGCGGCTCTTGTCGAAGCACCAGGTTGTCACGGCCTCGTTCAGTTGGCCGGGGTAGTAGTTTGTGTAAAGGCCGCCGTTTTCTGAGGTGCTGGTGTCGTCGGATTTCTCCTTGGCGAGGGCGGCGAAGGCGTCCTCGGTCTTGGCACCGGACTCGAACGTGTCGAGGATCGCCTGAGCGTCGGTCTTTACCTTCTTGGTACCCTGCGGATCATCCTTGTTGGTGGAATCCGCCACGGGCTGGACGAAGATCTGGCGCATATTGACGAGCGGATAGTTGTTGTCGGAGCAGCCGAGATAGAAGCAGACGTAGTAGGCGCGCGCGTCGGCCTGAACGTAGGTCGTGTCGCCGTACTTGCGTCCGGCCTCGGTGAGCCAGCCGCGCAGCGGCTCGGAAGCCCGGGAAATCATATAGTTGCTGCGAAGGGTGTAATCGGGGTCCGAATAGATTGCCTTTTTCTTTTCAGGCGCCAGCTCGAGCGCCTGACGGTTGAACTCGTCGATGTTGCCGCAGCTGTCTTCGGCCATCTTTTTGGCCTCGGCCTCGGACTTCTGCATATCGGCGATGGCCTTTCCGTCCTTGTCGTACTTGCCGGTGGTCTCGCTGACGTAATAAATCTTGTAGGAGACGGAATTATAGCTGTTGGGATCGGCGTTGTAGGCGTCGTCCATCTGTTTTTCGGTGTAGGAATAGGAGGCCTTTTTGGCGGCCGCATAGCTCGTCGCCATGCGGCTGATGCGGGAATATTCCATATAGACATCCATGGTGCAGCCCTTGCCGTAGTTTTTGGACAGGAATTCGGCGTCGCTCTTGTACTTCATATAGTTAGCGTAGGTATGCACGTCGTCCTTCAGGTCGGAAAGATATTTCTCGTCCTCGGCGGTGAGCTGATACTTTGCGGCGACGGCCTCGTTGTAGATCGCGTAGGTCTCGGCGGCCGATTTCGCGGCCTCCTGTACGAAATAGTCCGCCCAGGTGGTGCCGTCCTCCTTGGAGTAGACCTGCTCGTCGAGCGGCTTGGAGGTGTCGAGGATCTGGCTGATAAATCCGCTGTTTTCGTTATAGAACTTATAATAGGCATCGTGATAGAAGCAGCCGAACAGGGCGGGTGACAGCTTGTGCCCGCCGACGGTGGCGGCTGTGGAGTGCGTGATGAAAATGCCTGAGCTCAGCAGCACCGCCGCGACCGCGGCGATCAGCAGAACAGCTGCGCAGATGATCAGTATGCGGCGGAGCTTTTTCTTTTTCCGCTCCTGTCTGACCTTTTCCGGCTCTTTTTTCAGCGGATCGGCCTGATATAGGTTCTGGCGTTCTCTTTTGAATTTCGATGCGCTCATGATACGGTTTCCTTTCTCCTTCACGGCGTTCCGCCGCTGCAATACGCTTCATTATATCCGCATTCATGCCGGGATGCAAGTGCCGCGGATAGTTCGGCACAAAAAAGCGGCCGCCGGAGCCCGGCGGCCGCGAATTGCGCGAGTTTTTAAAGATGCACGAAAGCCATGCCGAAGGAGCTTTTCTTCACGGAGATCTTCTCGCCGAGAGCTTTGGCCCAGTCGTTGGTGGCGCTGGTTTTCATGTCGTTGCGCACTTTATAGATGCGGTAGTTTTCGCCGAAACCGGAGAAGTACATGACGTGGTAGCCGTAGCTCGTCTCCACGATGCCGGTGTCGCCGGCCTTGCGGGAGGGGTCGAAGCACCAGTCGTTGAACGCGGTCTCCATCTGGCCGGGATAGACATCCTTATAGAGCCCGCCGCTGGAGGCGGAGCCGGTGTCCTGAGAATCCTTCGTCGCGAGGGCGGCAAACGCGTCCTCGGTCTGGGCGCCGGCCTTAAATTCGTCGAGAATGCTCTGTGCCTTTTCCTTGGCGGCTGTTTTGCTCGCGTTGTCGTCCTTTTTCTCCGGCTCAATGAGGATGTGGCGCACGTTGACCATATTAACTTCGTTCTTGGAGGAGTTGTCCACGTAGTATACCACATAGTAGCCGGTGTCGGCGCTCTCGACGTAGGTCGTGTCGCCGGCCTTGCGGGAGGAATCAAACAGCCAGCTCTTGAGCTCGGAGGGGACATTGCCCTGCGTCGCGTCCTTGGTCAGCGTGGCGGAGCCGTCCTTGAAGTAATCCTTGGAATCAGTCTGTACATTGTTGTAGACCAGTTCGTTGAACTTACTCTCATCCTGATGGCCGCCCTCGGCAATGGATTTGGCCATCGCTTCGGAGGCGGTCATGTCGACCTTCTTTTTGCCGCTGGAGTCCGCCTTGCCGGACTGCACGGTGCAGAGATAGCTGTGGTAGGAGACGGTGTCATAGGTGTCCTTGTGCTGCTGGTAGTAGGACTCGACTTCGTCGTCGGTATATTTGAGGGAGTCGCTGTGCTGCCTGGAGTAGCCGCTCACGATCTGGGTGATGCGGGCGTACTCTTTATAGCTCGCGACGGTAGAGCCGCGGCCGTAGGTCTTGACGAGGTAGGCCTCTGCGCTGTCGGAGCCGTTATTCTTGGCATACGTTTCGAGCGTGGCGGAGAGACTGTCGAGGTAGGACTGCTCGTCGCTGGTCAGCTTGTAGCTGCCGGCCATCGCGTCATCATAAATGGCGTAAGCCTGCGAGATGGAGGTGTTCGTCTGCTCCTTGAGAAAATCCGCCCAGCTCTGACCGGTTTTCTGGTCGTAGGTCTGTTGGGAGAGGGGCTTGTTGGGATCCACGGCGTAGCTGAAATAGTCGCCGTAGGCGCTCTTAATGTTGTTGTAAACAGTCTGATAGAAATACTGATAGGTGGCAGGGGAAACCTTGTGGCTGCCTACGGTGAGCGCGGTGGCGTACTTTTCCGGGAGGGCGCCGCCGAACACAACGCCCGCCGCGAGCGCGATCACGAGGACGATGCACACGATGGCCGCGGTGAGACGGACTTTCTTTTTCCGAACGGCGGCTTTGGTTTTCTCGGGGTTTTTGTCCAGCTGGCCGGAGGCGTACATCTTCTGGCGGACTTTCTTCTGCTTGGAAGCACACATGGTTTAAACCAATCCTCTCATTTAGCCGGAGGCGCGCGGCAGGGGCGGGAGCCGCGGCGTCCGAAATCGCATTGGCGATATTATAGGACAAGCGGCACGATCTTTCAAGCCTCCGGGGAAAATTGCATCGGTTTGCCGCAAAAAATTTACATTTAGACAGAAAAAAACACTGCCCCATCAGACAGTGCCGGATAAAGTTAGTCCCCGCTTTGGCCGTGTGAATCCAATTATAACCTGCACGAATTCGGCAGGTGGGTCGCCTCTCTCGCGCTTCTCTGCTTCCAACATCCATTCCGGCCGAACCGGAACGGGAGGCCTGCAATCCGCCGCGAAACGTACAGCGTCCCAAAGATAAGATGTGGGTTTAAAAGAACCCATCACGCACCAAGCAGGGAGTCTAGCTTTGGTAGTTATTCTGCTTCTTCCGGCGACTCTTCCTCATACATCTGATCCATCAGCAGGTCGTAGACCGCCTCAAGTTCCTCCTCGTCCTGAACCGTGACGAGGATGCTCTCGCCGTTTTCTTCAACGGACTTGAGAATGCTGACCTCTACGTCGTCCGACTCCTCGTTGAGGTCGGCCGGCGCGAGGGCAAGATATTCGCAGCCCTGATATTCGATGCGGGAGAGCACTTCAAGCTCGTATTCGACACCGTCTTCGTCGGTAATGGTGATATAATCGTCGCCGTAATTCTGGTCCATGAGGAACCTCCGTGCTCTCTTGATAGCTTTATTTTATACGCGGCCTGCGCGAAAATCAAGAGGAAAGTAGCGGAAGGCAAAATCATCAGGAACAAAAATCCTCCACGGCCCTTGTGTAATCTGCCTGAGAGGAAAGAGGGATGCCACGGCGCAGCAGCTCACGGTCCGACTCCGGCAGGGCGCGTGCGGGCACGCGGGAAACATACACCGGCAGTCCGGTGTCCCGCTCCACCACGGCTACATATCCGTGAAGGATGGTCATTTCGGCGCAGACCGCGCCGTTTGCCGCCGCGGCGGGCAGGGCGAGGCAGGCGGCGCAGAGCAGTGCCGCCGCAAGGACGGGCAGTTTCGGGAAAATCTTCATTTTCATCACCGCGCTTAGAATGCCCGCAGACCGCCAAAACTATCACGGATTTTCCGCTGTGGGATTTGACAGGTATGCTATAATGAGAAGTATATTGGGTGAGTGTACCTGCGCGTTGGAAAGCGGGTTTTCTCATTTGTTGCGTTATCCCCCTGGATTGATAGGTAAACCCAAACATCTGGAGGTGTTTTTGTGTCGGACAAGCCGGAAAGAACGAGAGGCCCCGCCGTCGGCAGAGTGTTTTCGGTGATCGGAAAGGTCGTCGGCACGATCCTGCTCGTAGGCGTTTTGACAACGTTGATCTTCTGCTGCATCTTTGTTAAATATGTGAAGGACGACCTGTCCAAGCAGGCGGATTTTTCGCTGGACAGCTACTCCCTCGCGAAGACCAGCACGATTTATTATACTGACCCCAACACAAAAAAGGACGTCGAGCTCCAGCAGCTTTACGGCTCGGAAAACCGAACCTGGGTCAGCTACAATGAGATCCCCAAAGATCTCCGCTTCGCGTGCATCGCCATCGAGGACAAGCGTTTTCTGGAGCATCAGGGCGTGGACTGGCTGCGCACTCTCAAGGCGAGCGTCAACATGTTCCTCGGCGGCGGCTCAACCTACGGCGCCTCCACCATCACGCAGCAGCTCATCAAGAACCTGACCGACGACAAGGAGGTTACGGTTCGCCGAAAGCTGCTGGAGATCGTCCGGGCGCTTCAGTTTGAAAAGAAGCACTCCAAGGAGGAAATCCTGGAGTGGTATCTCAACACGATCTACCTCGGCGAGGGCTGCTACGGCGTGCAGAGCGCGTCGCAGGTGTATTTCGGCAAGGACGTCTCCAAGCTCACGCTGGCCGAATGCGCGAGCCTGATCGGCATCACCAACAACCCCTCTATCTATGACCCGTACCTCAATCCCGGCAAAAACCGGGAGCGCCAGCTTACGATCCTCAATCAGATGCTCCAGCAGGGTTATATCCTCTCCCAGCAGGAGTACGACGAGGCCGTGGCGCAGAAGATGGTTTTTGTCAACACCAGCGGCGAGAAGAAGGACAATCAGGAGAGCGACTATTACTCATACTTCGTCGATCAGGTCATCCGCGATGTCATCGACGACCTGCGCGAGAAGACCGGGTACAGCGAGAACATCGTCAACCAGATGGTACGCTCCGGCGGCTATTCCATCTACTGCACGCTCGACCCCACCGTGCAGGCTGCTGTGGACGACGTCTATCAGAACCTCGACAACATCCCCAAGACCGAGAGCCGTCAGCAGCTTGAGTCCGGCATGATCATCATTGACAATGAGAACGGCAACGTGGTCGCGATGGCCGGCGGCGTAGGGAAGAAAGAGGGCAGCCTGACGTTCAACCGGGCTACGCAGTCCTATCTCTCGCCCGGCTCCACCATCAAACCGATCACCGTTTACGGACCCGCGCTCGACAAGGGGCTTATCACGCCTGCGACGGTCTACGACGACACGCCGTATTCCTTCACGAACTCCGGCCGCTGGCCGAAAAACACCGACAACACCTACCGCGGCCTCGTCTCGATCAACACGGCTGTGGGCCTTTCCATCAACACCGTGGCCGTCAAGGTCGCGGCCGACCTCACGCCTCAGTACTGCTTTGACTTTGCGCGCAACAAGATGGGCATGGACTCCCTTGTGGACAGCGAGATCATCAACGGCCAGACCTATTCCGACATCGATCTTGCCCCGATGGCGCTCGGCGGCCTGACCAAGGGCATCACCGTGGAGAAAATGGCGGCTGCCTATGCGGTCTTCGCCGACAAGGGCACCTACCGCAAGCCGCGCACCTATACCAAGGTTGTGGACAGCAGCGGCAAGGTCGTGCTCGACAACTCGCAGGATCCCGTCACGGCCATGAGCGAAAAAGCCGCATGGTATATGACCTACATGCTGCAAAACGCCGTGGAGAGCGGCACCGGTACCGCCGCAAAGATTGACGGGATGGCCGTCGCGGGCAAGACCGGCACCACCACGAGCGACCAGGACCGCTGGTTCTGCGGCTTCACACCATACTACACCGGCGCCGTCTGGTGCGGCTACGACGAGCCCGAGGAGGTTGTCCTCTCCGACTCCGATACCAACCCCTCCGCCTATCTCTGGCAGAAGGTCATGGCGGCCGTGCATCAGAACCTCCCCGCCAGGGAGTTCGACAAGCCAACCTACATTGTCTCGTGCAGCTACTGCCGCGACAGCGGCCTGCTGGCCACCTCAGCCTGCCAGGCCGACGTGCGCGGGAGCCGCGTCGTCACGGGGATGCTTGCGCTTGAGGACGTGCCGACGGGCTACTGCAACGTCCATACCATGGCCACCATCTGTGACGCCTCCGGTCATGTTGCCAACGAGTACTGCGCGCTGGTGAAGGGCAACAAGACGCACGAAGCCGGCCTGCTCAATCTCAAGCGTGCCTTCCCGGTGTCAGGCATCGTGGTTCGCGACCAGCAGTATGTGATCGACGCGTTTGCAAACATTCCGTCCGGCTATTTCCCGGCGGTCAGTCCTACGGGTACCGAGATCGGCGACCCGTGCTCCCTCCATACCAAGGAGAGCGTTGAGCCGGAGGAGACCGAGACGACCGAAAGCACCTCTGCGGAGAGCGAGACGAGCGGCGGCGATACGGACACATCCGATCCCGGGGAGACGACCGAGACGCAGCCCGGCAGCGAGATGCCCGCGGAAAGCGGAGACATTCCAATCGACTGAGGAGAGGCCAACATGTGGACAAGCGACAAGTGGAAGGACTATGAGGTGCTCGATACCTCCGACGGGGAAAAGCTCGAGCGGTGGGGGAAGTATATCCTCGTCCGCCCCGACCCGCAGGTGATCTGGAACACGCCCCGGCTCGATCCGCTTTGGAAGAAGTACGATGCGCGCTATGCCCGCGCGGCCAGCGGCGGCGGGAACTGGGCGGAGAACCGTCTGCCCGAGCGATGGCAGATCCGCTATGAAGCGCTGACGTTCAACGTAAAGCCCATGAACTTCAAACACACGGGCGTCTTCCCCGAGCAGGCGGCAAACTGGGATTTTATCGGCGAACAGATCCGCGCGGCGGGCCGCCCGCTGAGCGTGCTCAACCTCTTTGCCTACACCGGCGGCGCCACGCTGGCCGCGGCCACGGCGGGTGCGGAGGTTTGTCATGTGGACGCGGCGAAGGGCATGGTGTCCTGGGCGCGGGAGAACGCGAAGTCCTCGGGCCTCGAGAATGCACCGATCCGCTGGATTGTGGACGACTGCGCGAAATTCGTCGAGCGGGAGATTAAGCGCGGCCGCCGCTACGACGCGGTCGTCATGGATCCGCCCTCTTACGGGCGCGGACCCTCCGGCGAGATCTGGAAGCTGGAGAAAGATCTTTTCCCGTTCCTCGAGCTGGTCTCCGGCGTGCTGTCGGACGACCCGGAATTTTTCATCATCAATTCCTACACGACCGGCCTTGCGCCGTCTGTGGCGGAATATCTTCTGGATACCGTTGTTTCATCGAAGCACGGCGGAAAGAGCGCGTGCGGCGAGCTGGGCCTGCCCGTGCGCGACTCGGGCCTGACGCTGCCCTGCGGCGCGGCCGGCCGGTGGACAAAACGGCGGGGGTAAAGGCATGGAACAGGCAATCAGAGTCGAGCATCTGGACTATACCTATCAGGACCCTGAAAACGACCGCGCCACGCGCGTGTTCGAGGGGCTGAATTTCTCCGTGGAGGACGGCAGCTTCGTCGTCATCCTGGGCCACAACGGCTGCGGAAAGTCCACGCTCGCCAAGCATTTCAACGCGATCCTGCTGCCCTCGGGCGGCAAGGTCTGGGTTTACGGCAAGGACACCGCCGACGAGTCGCAGCTCATCCCCATCCGCCGCGAGGTCGGCATGGTGTTCCAGAACCCCGACAATCAGATCGTCTCCAACGTTGTGGAGGAGGACGTCGCTTTTGCGCCGGAGAATCTCGGCGTGGACAGCAGGGAGATCCGCACCCGTGTGGATGCCGCGCTGAAGCTCGTCGGGATGTACGATTACCGCGAGAGAGCGCCGCACCTTCTGTCCGGCGGGCAAAAGCAGCGCGTGGCCATCGCGGGCGTGATCGCCATGCTGCCGCGCTGCATTGTGCTCGATGAGCCGACGGCCATGCTCGACCCGCAGGGCCGCAGAGAGGTGCTGGAGACAATTCACAGTCTCAACAGGGACTACAGTGTCACGGTCGTCCTCATCACGCACCACATGCGCGAGGCGATCGACGCCGACCGCGTGGTTGTCATGTCCGACGGCGGCATCATCGCCGACGGTACGCCGAAGGAAGTCTTTACTCAGGTGGAGCTGCTCCGCTCGGTGCAGCTCACCGTGCCGGATACCACCGCGCTCGAGTGGGAGCTTAACCGCAGCGGCATGGAGCTGCCGCTCGACGCACTCTCCGTTGAGGAGTGCGCGCAGGCCATCCGCGCCGCGCTGGAGAAAGACGGAAAGAGCGGAGGACAATAGATTGGCGCCAATATTACAGACCATCGATCTGACCCACGTTTACAGCGAGGGCACGCCCTTTGAGAGTGTGGCAGTCAGTCATCTGGATTTTTCCGTAGAGCGGGGCGAGTTCATAGGCATCATCGGCCACACCGGCTCCGGAAAATCCACCTTCATCCAGCATCTCAACGGCCTTCTGAAGCCGACAGGCGGCAGGGTTCTCTTCGACGGGCAGGACATCTGGAAGGACAAGGCCTTCACGCGCAGCATCCGCTTCAAGGTGGGGCTTGTGTTCCAGTACCCCGAGTACCAGCTTTTTGAGGAGACTGTTTATAAAGACATCGCCTTCGGGCCCAAAAATATGGGCCTCGACGCCGGGGAGATCGACCGGCGCGTGCAGCGCGCGGCGGGGTTTGTCGGCATCGATGCGGGCGACCTGCAAAAGTCGCCCTTCGACCTTTCCGGCGGCCAGAAGCGCCGCGCGGCCATCGCGGGCGTAATCGCCATGGAGCCGGACGTTCTCATCCTCGACGAGCCGACCGCCGGCCTAGACCCCTCGGGCCGCGACGCTGTGCTGCAGAATATCCGGGACTACCAGACCGCCCAGAACGCCACCATCCTCATGGTCAGCCATTCAATGGAGGAAATCGCCTCCACCGTGAGCCGCCTGATCGTCATCAACCACGGCGGCGTCGCCATGAACGGAACGCCCAGGGAGGTCTTTTCCCACGCGGAGGAGCTGATCTCCATGGGCCTCGACGTGCCGCAGGTCACGAGCGTGTTTCTGCGCCTTCGGGAGCTGGGCGTCCCGGTCGATCCCTCGGTCTACACAATCGAGCAGGCGCGCGATGCCATCCTCACGCTGAGAGGGGGGAAGCGCCATGCTTAAGGACGTGACGCTCGGCCAGTTTTTTCCGGGAAAAACGGTGGTACACCGCCTCGACCCGCGGACAAAGCTGATTCTCGTCCTCCTCTTCATCATCGCGTTGTTTTCGGCCAAGGGCGCGGGGGGATATCTTCTCGTCTTCGCGTTCCTTGCCATGGCCATGGCACTCGGGCATATCCGTCCGCGTGTGGTGCTGCGGGGCATGAAGCCGCTTATCATCATCATCATTCTGACGGCGGTGCTGAACCTTTTCTATACGCAGGGAGAGCCCCTCGCGAAATTCTGGATCTTCACCGTGACCCGGGAGGGCATCCGCAGTGCAGTCTTCATGATCGCGCGAATTGTCATGCTTATCACGGGCACGTTCATGCTGACCTATACCACTTCGCCCATCGCGCTGACGGACGGCCTGGAGCTGCTGCTCGGGCCGCTCAAAAAACTGCATCTCCCGATCCATGAGCTGGCCATGATGATGAGCATCGCGCTCCGCTTCATCCCCACGCTCATCGAAGAGACGGACAAGATCATGTCCGCGCAGAAGGCGCGCGGCGCCGACTTTGAGAGCGGCAGCCTCATGCAGCGCGCCAGGGCGCTCATCCCCATCCTCGTGCCGCTGTTCGTCAGCGCGTTCCGCCGCGCGGACGAACTGGCTGTCGCGATGGAGTGCCGCTGCTACCAGGGAGGCTTGGGGAGAACGCGTCTCAAGCAGCTACGCTACGCCGGGCGTGATTTCGCCGCGCTGGGGGCCGGCCTCGCGCTGGTGGCCGGTGTCTTCGCGCTCCGTTCGCTCTTTCCGGGATTCTGACAGGAGGGACTCTTTTGCGGAATATCGCGCTGTTTTTGACTTATCTCGGCACGGCCTACCACGGCTGGCAGGTGCAGAAAACCGAGACGACCGTCGCGGAAACGCTGGAAAACGCCGCCGCCGCCGTCGTCGGCCATCCGGTGAAGATGACCGGCTGCGGACGCACCGACGCAGGCGTGCACGCGAAAAAATACGTGGCCAATTTCCGCACGGACTCCCGCATCCCCACGGAGCGGCTGCCGTACGCGCTCAACACGCACCTGCCGGATGACATCTCCGTCACAGACGCGAGAGAGGTGCACGGCGGCTTCAATGCCATCACCTCCTGCGTGCGCAAGGAGTATACCTATCTGATCTACAATTCACACATCCGTGACCCGTTTTATGTCAACCGTGCGTGGCTCTACCCCAAACGCCTCAACGAGGGCGTGATGCGCGATGCCGCCGAACAGTTTGTCGGAACGCACGATTTTGCTGCTGTCCGTTCGGTCGGCACCGAGGTAAAAAGCACCGTGCGCACCGTCTATTATTACGACGTCGCGCGCGACGGCGACCTGATCTCGCTGCGCGTGTGCGCGAACGGGTTCCTCTATAATATGGCCCGCGCCATGGCAGGCACCTGCGTCTGGGCGGCGGAGGGAAAGTTCCCGCCTTCCGAAATCGGCCGTATCCTGGAGCGCGGCGACCGGACTGCCGCCGGGCCGACCGTTCCGCCGGGCGGCCTCTATCTGACGAAACTCTGGTATGACGATGGGGAGGTGTCGTTCCGTGCTTGACAATGTCACGTCTCTGCACCCGGAACGGGAAAAGAGACGAAAGACCCTCCGCGCCGTCGTTTCGCTGCTGATCGCGTTGGTGCTCATTGGTGCGGCGGTGACGGTGATCCTGTTCCGGCAGGAGCTCAATCTCGACAAGCTCCGCCGGTATGTGACCTACATGAACGCCAAAAACGGCGGAGATTTCGGCTCCTACGCCTTCGACGCGCACAATGGCAACGCTTACGCCGCCTTCGGCGACGGATTGGCGCTCGCCTCTGTGGGTGGGCTGGACGTCTTCGGCGACTCTGGCAAGAAGCTCTGGAGCGTCTCGGACGCGATGAGCGTGCCGGCGGTTGCCGCGGGGAACGACCTTGTGATGGCGTACGACGTGGGCGGAACGGCGCTGGATCTCGTCAGCGAGAAAAAAGGTTCTGTTCTGCAGAAGAAGACCGAAAAATCGATCCTCGATGCCGACATTTCCGACAGTGGGACTGTCTGCTACGCGACGTCGGCCGACGGCTACAAGACCGTCCTGACCGTTCTGAGCGCGAAGCAGAAGGAGACGTACCAGTGGAAATCCTCTTCGCAGTACCTGCCGCTCTGCGCTGTCTCAGACGATGGGATGACCGTCGCTGCGGTGGGCCTCGGCAAGGCGAACGGCACGTTTGAGAGCTCTGCGACCGTGCTGCGCACAGATGCGGAAAAACCCGTGGGTGTCTGCTCCCTCGGCAGCCAGCTGGCGCTCGACCTGGATTTCCTCGATGAAAAGACGATCTGCGCCGTCGGTGAGACGAGCGCGGTGTTTTTCGGCACGGACGCGAAGGCCCTCGGGAAATACGACTACGACGGCGCGTACCTGCGCGACTTTTCCTTCGGCGGCAGCGGATTTCTCACGCTGTCTCTGAATATGAATAAGGCGGGCAGCAGCTACGCCGTGGTCACGCTGGGGCCGAACGGCAGCGAGCTCGCCCGGCGGGAGATCCGGGGCGAGGTGCTCTCCGTCTCCGCGAAGGGCGGGTATGTCGCCGTCCTGACGAGCGACGCGCTGACCATTTACACCTCTGATTTGAAAAAATACGCGGAAACAAACGAGGTCGAATCCGCGTCGAAGGTTTTGATGAGAAGCGACGGCACCGCCATCCTTGTCGGCAGCGGCGAAGCGCATCTGTACCTGCCGTAAAAAAAAGTCTGTCTCTTCATATTTCCTTCATAATTTGAGATTATAATTGAGCAAATATCCATAAGGAGTACGAACATGCATCCAACACTTTGCTCGCGCTGCAAGAAAAATGTTGCCGTAATTTTTATTACGAAAATAGAGAATGGCAAGACCCTCAACGAGGGCCTGTGCCTCAAGTGCGCCCGTGAGCTGGGGATCAAGCCAGTGGACGACATCATGAAGCGGATGGGCGTGACGGACGAGGACCTTGACAATCTCTCCGACGAGATGATGAACGCCCTCGGCAGCGGTGACGCCTCCGACGACTCGACCGATGAGAATGAGAACGAGAATGAAGACGAGATTGAGAGCCAGACCGCGACCTTCCCGTTCCTCAACAAACTCTTAAACAACTCCGACCGCGACGAGCAGCTCGCGCAGCAGCCCGCCGATGCGGATAAGGAAAAGCAGCACGGTGTGCCGCGCGGAAACGGCAAGAAGAAAAAATTTCTCGACAGCTACTGCCTCGACCTCACCCAGAAGGCGCGTGACGGCGCCCTCGACCGCATCATCGGCCGTGAGGTAGAGACCGAGCGCGTCGTGCAGATCCTCAACCGCCGCCAGAAAAACAATCCCTGCCTGATCGGCGAGCCTGGCGTCGGCAAGACGGCCATCGCCGAGGGCCTCGCGCAGAAGATCGTCGCGGGCGACGTGCCCTTTAAGCTGCGCGGAAAGGAGGTCTACCTCCTTGACCTTACCGCCCTCGTGGCCGGCACGCAGTTCCGCGGCCAGTTCGAGAGCCGCATGAAGAGCCTGATCGAGGAGATCAAAAAGCTCGGCAATATCATCCTGGTCATCGACGAGATGCACAATCTGGTCGGCGCGGGCGATGCCGAGGGCTCCATGAACGCCGCCAATATCCTCAAGCCGGCGCTCTCCCGCGGCGAGATCCAGGTCATCGGCGCGACGACCTTCGATGAGTACCGCAAGTATATCGAGAAGGATTCCGCCCTCGAGCGCCGCTTCCAGCCGGTGACGGTCAACGAGCCGAGCATCGACGAGGCCATCGCCATCATCCGCGGCATCAGCCACTACTACGAGCAGTACCACGGCGTGACCATCCCGCCGGAGATCGCCCGCCAGACGGTCATCCTCTCCGAGCGCTATATCACAGATCGCTTCCTGCCCGACAAGGCAATCGACCTTCTCGACGAGGCCTGCTCCGACCTGAACCTGCGCAGCGAGTCCATCAACCGCCTCGCCGAGCTGAAGAAGGAGCGTGACGACCTGAACCTGGAGATCAGCATGCTCACCGAGCAGGCCGAACAGAACAATAATTACGAGCGTCTGGCTCTGCTCCGCAGCAAATGCCTGAAGGTGGAGCAGGAGATCAATACCATCGCCGCCAATCCGAAGCCCCAGCTCACGATGGAGAACCTCGCGCGAATCATCGAGCTGTGGACAAAGATCCCCGCCAGCAAGATCCAGGCGCAGGAATACGAGCAGCTTCGCTCGCTCGAGACGCGCCTCAAGACCCGCATTGTCGGACAGGACGAGGCTGTGTCCGCCGTGTCCGCCGCCATCCGCCGCAACCGCGTGGGCATCTCGCCCAAGCGCCGCCCGGTGTCCTTCATCTTTGTGGGCTCCACGGGCGTGGGCAAAACGGAGCTTGTCAAGTGCCTGGCCGACGAACTGTTCGACTCGGTCGAGTCCCTCATCCGGCTCGACATGTCCGAGTATATGGAAAAGCACTCCGTCTCGAAGATCATCGGCTCGCCCCCCGGCTACGTCGGCTACGACGAGGCCGGTCAGCTCACCGAGAAGATCCGCCGCAAGCCCTATTCCGTCGTCCTGTTCGACGAACTTGAGAAAGCGCACCCCGACGTGCTCAACGTTCTCCTCCAGATCCTCGACGACGGCCGCATTACCGACGCACAGGGCCGCGTGGTCAACTTTGAGAACACCATTATCGTCATGACCTCCAACGCCGGTTCCGACCGCAAGGACGGTACGGTGGGCTTCGGCCGCTCCGTGACCGAGCAGAGCAAGGAGAAGGCGCTCAAGGCGCTCGGAGAGTTCCTTCGCCCAGAATTCATCAACCGCGTGGACGAGGTGGTCTGCTTCAATAAGCTTTCCGAGGCCAATTTCCGCGACATCGCGAAGATTATGCTGGGCGACCTGAAGAAGTCCATGGAAGAGCACGGCGTGGAGCTCGGCTGGGATGACGGCCTGCTCGACTACCTGGTGAAGAAGTCCTATTCCGTGACCTACGGCGCACGCAATCTGCGCCGCACGATCCAGAAGGACATTGAGGACCCCATCGCAGAGGCCATCATCGACAGCTTTACCGCCCCAATCCGCACCATTCAGGTGCACGCGGAGGACGAGAAAATCCGGCTGGAAACCAAATAATCACGAAGCCCCCGGCGTCTCAGGACGCCGGGGGCTTCGTCTCCGCCCTGCGCGGCGGATTTCGTGGTTTTTGTGCCATTGCACCCCGCCCGGGCATACGATGAACCGGGAGGGAACACTTCATGTTTGACTATTATCTTACGTTTCGTTCCGTGACCGGCGCGCAGCACGGGGCAAGACTGCTCGAACGGGCCGGGGTAAGCTGCCTGATGGGCAGAACCCCGAAGTCCATCTCCGCGAACGGCTGCGGCTATGTCCTGCGCGTCCGGGAAAGCGATATCCGGCACGCTGCCGCCATCCTGCGCGAGAGCGGCGCGCCGTATCAGCGCATCTACCAGACCGGACCCGGCGGGGCGCTGGAGGAAATGCTCTTATGATCTATTTTGACAACGGCGCAACGACGCTGATGAAACCGCCGCAGGTTCTGTGGGCAGTGCAGAATGCCATGCGAAATTACGCCTCGCCGGGCCGGGGCGGCTACCGCGCGGCGATGGAGGCCGGCGCCGAGGTCTACGCCTGCCGCGAGACGGCGGCGGAGATGTTCGGCGCGAATCCGGAGCAGGTCGTGTTCACCATGAACGCGACGCATGCGCTGAACCTTGCGATCAAGTCTCTCGTTCCGCGCGGGGGCAGGGTCGTCGTGTCCGGCTTTGAGCACAACGCGGTGATGCGGCCGCTGCGCGCCCTCGGCGCTGAGGTAACGGTCGCCGGGCAAAAGCTATTTGACCCGGACGACACGTTTGCCGCCTTTGAGCGGGCAGTGGAGCCCGGGCAGGATGCCGTGATCTGCACGCATGTGTCCAATGTCTTCGGTTACCGCCTGCCGATCGAGCGCATCGCGGCTCTCTGCCGCGAGCGGGCTGTCCCCCTGATCGTGGACGCCGCGCAGTCGGCCGGGACGCTACCGGTCAGTCTGAGCGGCCTGGGAGCCGCCTTTATCGGGATGCCGGGCCACAAGGGACTCTACGGCCCGCAGGGTACGGGCATCCTGCTCTGCGGCAGAACGCCGAAGAGTCTTCTCGAGGGCGGCACGGGCAGCCTCTCGCGCTCGTTCGACATGCCGGATTTTCTTCCGGACGCGGCGGAGGCCGGGACGCACAATGTGCCCGGCATCTGCGGTCTGGCGGCCGGAATCCGTTTTGTCGCGCGGCGCGGGACGGATCGGATTCTCGAGCAGGAATGCCGTGTCCTGAAAACGCTTCTCGAGGGAATGCGGACGCTCGGCGGAGTTGAGCTGTTTGCCGGAGGCTCCGGTACGCAGACCGGCGTGCTCTCGTTCCGCGTGAGAGGGACGGACTGTGAAAGGCTTGCCGCCGCGCTCTCGGGGCGCGACATCGCGGTGCGGGCGGGACTCCACTGCGCACCTGCCGCCCATGAGAGCGCGGGTACGTTGGAATCCGGCACGGTGCGCGCGAGCCTGTCTGTTTACAGCACGGAGGAGGAGGCACGCTGCTTTGTCCGAGCGCTGCGGGAGATCCTGCGCGCGGGATAAGGCCGCAAACGCCGCAGGATGGACAAATCTGCCTTTTTGTGATATGATAACCCACAAGAGACAGTTTTGGAGGGCTTTGTTTGAAGACTGACATTATTGGCGTGGAGTTCGACAATGTGACGATGGAAGAGGCGCTCGACAGCACCGAGGCATGGATCGCCGAAGGCCGGCCTGGCTACTGCGTGACGCCAAATCCGGAGATTGTATATGAGGCCGCGCACGACGAGGCATTCCGTGCGCTGCTCAACGGTGCCTGCCTCGTCCTGCCGGACGGTGTGGGCGTGATGCTGGGCGCGAAGATTCTGGGCACGCCGCTGCGCGAGAAGGTCTCGGGCGTGGACTTTGCCGAGGCGCTCTGCGCGCGGATGGCGAAGAAAGGCTCAGCGCTCTATCTGCTGGGCAGCAAGCCCGGCGTGGCGGAGCTTGCTGCGGAGAAGCTGCGCGCGGCGCATCCCGGCCTTCGCATCGTCGGCACGGCCGACGGCTATTTTAAGGACGAGGAGCCCATCGCCGCCGCCGTGCGCGCGGCAAAGCCCGACGTCCTTTTCGTAGCGCTCGGTTCACCCAAGCAGGAGCATTTTATGAAGGACCACCTGAGCGATCTCGGCGTGCCGTTCCTGATCGGCCTTGGCGGGACGCTCGACGCGTTTGCGGGCACCGTCAAGCGCGCTCCCAAATGGGTCACGCGGATCGGAATGGAGTGGTTTTACCGGCTGATTAAGGAGCCGAAGCGTTTCAAACGGATGCTTCGGCTCCCCAAATTCGTGTTCGCCGTCCTCGGACGGCGGATGAGGGGGGAGTCGAATGGGCAAGCTGATCGTGCTTGAGGGCACGGACGGCTCCGGGAAGTCCACGCAGCTCCGGCTGCTGACGGAGCACTTTGCAGGCGAGGGACGTCCGTTCCGCCAGCTCCGCTTCCCGCGCTACGACGAGTCCTCCTCGGCACTTATTCGGATGTATCTCGGCGGCGAATTCGGCAAGAAACCCGGTGACGTGAACGCTTACGCGGCTTCGACCTTTTACGCGGTAGACCGCTTTGCCTCCTATCAGACGGATTGGAGGGCGTTTTATGAAAACGGCGGCGTGCTCGTGTCCGACCGCTACACCACGTCGAACGCCGTGCACCAGGCATCGAAGCTGCCCGAAGGGGAGCGCGAGGCGTACTGGCGCTGGCTGTACGACTTTGAATTTGTAAAAATGGGTCTTCCGAAGCCCAACCTTGTGCTCTGCCTGGACATGCCCGTGGAGCTGACCGAACAGCTGATGCGCCGCCGCGAGTGTGAGCAGCACACCTGCGCGGACATCCACGAACGCGACGACGCCTATCTGCGCGAGTGCCGCCGCGCGGCGCTCGCCGCGGCTGCGTTTTACGGCTGGACGGTCGTCCCCTGTGCGCGGGATGGGAAAATCCTTTCCCCGGAGGAGATCAGCGGGGAGGTTTACCGGCATACGAAAGCCTGTCTGGAGGGATAATATATGGTATACATGATTCTGGGAAAAGGCTTTGAGGAGACCGAGGCAATCTTTCCCTGCGACATTCTGCGCCGCTGCGGCGTGGAGCTCCGTCTCGCGGGGATCGGCGGCACGTCCGTCGTCAGCTCGCACGGCGTGATCGTGCAGGCCGACCTCCCGGTGGATGAAATCGACCAGAGCAAGCTGGATATGATCATTCTGCCCGGCGGGGGCGTCGGCGTCGCGTCCATCCGGGCGAGCGAGGCTGCGCTGAAGGCCGTGAGAGAGGCGTGGGAGGGCGGCAAGTACGTTGCCGCGATCTGCGCCGCGCCGACCATCCTCGCCATGCTCGGCATCACGGACGGGAAGAAGGCAACGTGCTACCCCGGCTGCGAACCCGATATGGGCACAGCTCTGATGCAGAAGGACGCGCAGGTCGTCGCAGACGGGCGCGTCATCACCGGTCAGGCGGCCGGCGCGGCCGCCGCGTTCGGACTGAAACTGGTGGAGGTCCTCTGCGGCAGGGCCGCCGCCGAACGGGTAAAAGCGGGCATGGTCATCCGCTGAGAGCGCGGGTCGAGTCGATAAGAACGGAGTGAAACGATGGCCGAGAAGAAATGGATTGACGATCTGGACCGCGATCCCAATCTGGATACGAGTTCGCTGGATGAGCTGATCCGCAGCACAAAGGAGGAGCTCCTCCACGCCGACAGACTCATGGGGAAAAAGGCTTCTGCTTCGGACACGCCTGTGTCCGAAGCGCCGGACGCGCCGCGCGCGGCGGAACCGGAGAAAAAAACCTTTGAGCTTCATATCCCGGACGTCTATGCCGACCTGACTGTGGACGAGGAAGCGGAGGACGGGGAGGAGGCACCTGCACGGCGCGGGCGCCTGCGCTCCGGCTGGCGCGTGCTGATCTATGTGGCCTGCGTCCTGCTTGCCTCTTTCGTGCTGGCTGTCTTCGCATGGAAGTGCGCGGACGACGTCTGCGCGCTCACCAAGCCCGACCGCAACGTGACGATCACCGTTGCCGCAACGGACAGCGTCAAAACTGTCACCAAAACCCTCAGGGAAAACGAACTGATCGAATATCCGTGGCTGTTTCGGTTCTACTGCTGGTTCTCCCATGCGGGCGACAAAATTGAGCCGGGTACCTACACGCTCAACAACCGCTACGACTACCACGCGCTCGTCAACGGCATGATCAGCACCTCCGCAAACCGTGCGACAGCCAAGATCACCGTCCCCGAGGGCTATGACTGCGACCAGATCTTCGACCTGCTGGCGCAGAAGGGCGTCTGCACCAAGGAGGCGCTTGAGAACGCGGCCGCGAACGACAAGTTTGACTATTCCTTCCTCAGCGGCATCGAATACGGCGAGAAGAACCGGCTCGAGGGCTATCTGTTCCCCGACACTTACGAGTTCTTTGTCGGCGACGATCCTGACAAGGTGCTCGACAAATTCCTGAAGAACTTCAGCAAAAAATTTGACAGCGAGATGCTCGCCGCCATCGACAGCCTCAACACCTCGCTGCGCGCGAAGATGGAGGCCGCGGGCTTCAGCGAGCAGGAGATTGAGGACAGCATGATGAACGAGTATAAGATCGTCACCGTCGCCTCCCTCATCGAGAAGGAGAGCGCCTCCTCCTCCGAGTCAACGACCATCAGCTCCGTCATCTATAACCGCCTGTGCAGCAAGACCTACCCGCTGCTGGAGATCGACGCGACCGTGCTCTACGCCCTGGGCGAGCATAAGGAAGAGCTGACCGCGGCCGACCTGATGGTGGACAGTCCCTACAACACACGCAAATATCCCGGTCTTCCCGTCGGGCCGATCGCAAACCCGGGCATCTCCAGCCTCAAGGCCGCGCTCTATCCCGAGGAGACAAAGTATTATTTCTATGCGCTCGACAAGACGGGGAAGCACCACTTCTCCGAAACGTACGATGAGCATCAGCAGTTCCTGAACGACATGAAGAACGGAACGACAGACACGGAGACGGGCAATGAGAACGCGGAATAAGCCGGAGCTGCTCGCGCCGGCAGGGGACTTTGAGCGGCTGCGCCTTGCCGTGCTCTACGGTGCGGACGCCGTGTACCTTGCAGGCACGGGCTTCGGGATGCGCTCCTTCGCGGGCAATTTTACCGACGAGGAGCTGCCCCGCGCCGTGCATTTCGCACATGAGCACGGCGTGCGTGTGCATGTGACCGTCAACACCATGCCGCGCAACGAGGAGGCCGCGCGGCTCCCGGCCTACCTCGAGCTGCTCGGAGACGCGGGGGTGGACGCGCTGATTCTCGCGGATCTGGGCGCGTTCATGATGGCGGAAAAATACGCGCCGCGCTGCGAGCGGCACGTCTCCACGCAGGTTTCCGTCTCCAATTACGAATGCGCGCGCGCCTGGTTCGGGCTCGGTGCGAAGCGCGTTGTCCTCGCGCGCGAGCTGAGCCTCGGCGAGATCCGGGACATCCGCGAAAAAGTACCCGGGGAGCTGGAGCTCGAGGTCTTCGCGCACGGCGCGATGTGCGTCTCCTATTCCGGACGCTGCCTGCTCTCCAACTATATGACCGGCCGCGACTCCGCGCGCGGCGCGTGCGCCCAGCCGTGCCGCTATCAGTACGCGCTGATGGAGGAAAAGCGGCCCGGCGAATATTTCCCGGTTTTTGAGGACGAAAAGGGAACTTACATCATGAACTCCCGCGACATGTGCATGATCGACCATCTGGACGATCTGATCGCCGCGGGTGTGGACTGTCTGAAGCTCGAGGGCCGGGCAAAGTCCGCCTATTACGCCGCGATCGTGACGGGCGCGTACCGGCACTGTCTCGACGACGCCGCGGCCGGCCGTCCCCTCGATCCGGTCTGGTGCGGCGAGGTGGAGCATGTGAGCCACCGGCGTTATTCCACAGGCTTTTTTTACGGCTATCCGGGCCAGTATACCGAGGATTCCCGCTATCTGCGCGACTGGCAGGTCGTTGCGGTCGTGACGGACTGCGCGCCGGACGGCACCGCGACGCTGAGCCTTCGAAACAAGTTCGCGGCGGGGGATACACTCGAGCTGGTCGGGCCCGACACAAAACCGTTTTCTTTTACGGCTCCGCCCGCGGAGGACGAAAACGGCCTGCCGATCTCTGAGCCGAAAACGCCGCGGATGATCCTCACCATGCGCCTGCCGCGCCCGGTACCCGCCTGGTCGATCCTGCGCCACGCGGTCGAGCTCTCGGGAAAATAGAAAAGTGGTTGACAAAAAGCGGGAATATGCTAAAATAATCAGGAAATATCGGAACGCCATGCGGAAACAAGCAGAGGGAAAGACCCAAGCGAGGGGAGGACGGTGCGAGCTCCCCGGTTCGGAACCCCTGCGGCCACTTCCAAGCAGGCCGCGACGAGCGGCCCGGTTCATCCCCGATAGCGGATGGCTGAGAAGCCGGGTCTCCCGGTAATCAGGGTGGTACCGTGAAGGAAGCTTCGCCCCTGGATTGGGCGGAGCTTTTTGTTTTTGCGGGGTGTTCCCAAAATTGCAGAAATCAGATGGAGGAATCCCAATGACACAGAAAAAATACGGGCTCAACGAGCTGCGGGAAATGTTCCTCGCCTTTTTTGAGACGAAGGGCCACCTCAGACTGCCCAGCTTTTCCCTGATTCCGAAGAACGATGCTTCGCTGCTGCTCATCAACGCCGGCATGGCGCCGATGAAGCCCTACTTCACCGGCGAGCAGGAGCCGCCGCGCCACCGCGTCTGCACCTGCCAGAAGTGCATCCGCACCGGCGACATCGAGAACATCGGCAAGACCGCCCGCCACGGCACCTATTTTGAAATGCTCGGCAACTTCTCCTTCGGCGATTACTTTAAGAAGGAGGCGATCCCCTGGGCGTGGGAGTTCCTGACCTCCCCGGAGTGGGCCGGCCTCGATCCCGAGCGGCTGTATCCCTCGGTCTACCTTGACGACGACGAAGCCTTTGACATCTGGCACAACGACATCGGCATCCCCGCCGAGCGCATCTTCCGATTCGGCAAGGAGGACAACTTCTGGGAGCACGGCTCCGGCCCGTGCGGCCCCTGCTCCGAGATCTACTATGACCGCGGCGAGAAGTACGGCTGCGGCAGGCCTGCCTGCACCGTCGGATGTGACTGCGACCGCTATATCGAGGTCTGGAACGTCGTTTTCTCCCAGTTCAACAACGACGGACAGGGAAACTACACCGAACTTGCCCAGAAGAACATCGATACCGGCATGGGCCTCGAGCGCCTCGCCGTCGTCTGTCAGGACGTGGACTCCCTCTTCGATGTGGACACCGTCATGAACATCACCCATAAGGTGACGGAACTGACAGGCGCACGCTACGGGCAGAGCCATAAAACGGATGTCTCCCTGCGCGTCATCACAGACCACATCCGCTCCGCGACCTTTATGATCTGCGACGGCGTCAGACCCTCCAACGAGGGCCGCGGTTACGTCCTGCGCCGTCTGCTTCGCCGCGCCGCGCGGCATGGAAAGCTCCTCGGCGTGAGCGAGCCCTTCCTCTATCGGGTGGTGGACACCGTCATCCATGAGAACGAGTGTCAGTACCCCGAACTGCGCGAGAAGCAGAAGTATATCACGCAGGTCATCCAGATGGAGGAGGAGAACTTCGCCAAGACCATCGACGGCGGCATGAAGATCTACGCCGACCTCCTCGCGTCCCACAAGGCGAAGGGCGAAAAAACCTTCTCCGGCGCGGACGCCTTCAAGCTATACGACACCTTCGGCTTCCCGATCGACCTCACCTCCGAGATGCTCGAGGAGGAGGGGATGAGCGTGGATAAGGCTGCGTTCGACACCCTCATGGAGGAGCAGCGCGTCCGTGCCCGCAAGGCGCGTGAGGCGCTGGGCGACCTCGCCTGGGCCGGCATCGACCTGGGCCTCAACACGACGCCCACCCGCTTTACCGGATATGACAAACTGACCGACAGCGGCGAAATCCTCGCGCTGGTGGCTGAGGGCGAGCTCTCCGAGAGCCTCGCCGAGGGCCAGAAGGGCATCGTTGTGCTGGACAGGACGCCGTTCTACGCCGAGATGGGCGGCCAGGTTGCCGACCACGGCGTCATCCGCGTCGGTTCGAGCACATTCCTCGTGGGCGACGTGCAGAAGGACAAGGGCGGCAAATTCCTGCACCACGGCTTGATGGAGCACGGCGAAATGCAGGTGGGCAACACCGCCGAGGCTGCCGTCAGCGTCGAGCGCCGCCGCGCCATCATGCGCGCGCACTCCGCGACGCACCTGCTCGACAAGGCGCTTCGAACCGTGCTGGGCGACCATGTCCAGCAGGCCGGCTCGCTCGTCGAGCCCGACCGCCTTCGCTTTGACTTCACGCATTTTTCCGCCCTCACGCCGAAAGAAATGGCGAAGGTCGAGGAACTGGTCAACGACGCCGTGCTCGAGGGCTACCCCGTTACGGTCGAGGAGCTTCCCATTGAGGAGGCCAAAAAGAAAGGCGCCGTGGCCCTGTTCGGCGAGAAGTACGGCAGCGTTGTGCGTGTGGTCGACATGGGCGGCTACTCCGTCGAGTTCTGCGGAGGCACTCATCTGGACAACACCGCCAAGGTCGGCTCGTTTCAGCTCGTGAGCGAGGGGTCCGTCGCCTCCGGCGTGCGCCGTATTGAGGCCATCACCGGCAAGGAGTGCCTCAAGGCCATGAACAGCAACCGCTTCACGATCCTGGCTGCGGCCGACGCGCTGAAGGTCAAGCACTCTCAGGTGCTCGAGAGGGTCACGCAGCAGATGGAGGAGGCCAGAGAGCTCCGCCGCATGGTCGATCTCTTCAAGTCCAGGGAGCTGAACAGCGAGGCCGACCGCTTCCTGTTCTCCGCGAAGCCTGTGGGCGAGCTGAAGGTGATCACCGCTGCGCTCCGCGACCGCACGCCGGACAGCCTGCGCAAAATGGGCGACTTCCTGCGCGAAAAGGCTCCCAATGTCGTCGCCGTGCTCTCGAGTGAGCAGGACGGGAAGATCTCCTTCCTCGCGGTCTGCGGCAAGAATGCCATCGGCGCGGGCGTGAAGGCGGGCGACCTCATCAAGAAGGTGACGTCCGTCTGCGGCGGTTCCGGCGGCGGCAAGCCCGATTCCGCCATGGGCGGCGGACGCGACGCCATGAAGATCGACGATGCGCTGGCTTTGGTAGACGATTTTGTGGCCGAAAAGCTCGGCCTTTGAGAAAGGATGCGGAATATGGACGATTGCCTGTTCTGTAAGATCATTGCGGGGGAGATCCCCTCGGCCAAGGTATACGAAGACGACCTGTGCTTCGCGTTCAGGGACATCCAGCCCCTCGCGCCGACGCATTTCCTCGTTGTGCCCAAAATGCACTTTGCCTCGGCCGCCGAGATCACGCCGGAGAATTCCCATGTTGTCGCGCACATTTTTGAGGTCATTGCGAAGCTCGCCGGGGAGATGGGCTTTGCCGACGGGTTCCGCGTCGTGACGAACTGCGGCGAGACCGCCTGCCAGAGCGTGAAGCACCTGCATTTCCATGTGCTGGCCGGCAAGCAGATGGGTCTGTTCAACTGATTTGATTCCGGTGCCGGGCCGTTCCTTGGGATGGCCCGGCATTTCCGGCCTGTGCGGCAGCGGGAGGCGGTGAGACGATGCGTAAACTGGCCTGGTTCGCCGGTGGTTTTGCCGCCGGCGCGCTGCTGTGCGCGTATCTTCTTCCGGCGGCGTACGCGTGGGCGCCGGGAGCGGCGGCCGCGGCGGCGGGGTTCGTTCTGCTGCTCCTGCGCGTTTCCCGGGCGCGGCGCGCAGCCATCGCGTGCCTCGGCCTCGGGGTCGGCCTTCTCTGGTGCTGGGGCTACCGGATCGCGTTCCTGCGCGGAGCGGACGAGCTCGACGGGGCAACGAAAACGACGACCCTCTTTGTCGCCGCTGACCCGGAGCCGACTGCCTACGGCGGCAAGGTAGAGGTGCTTGCGCGCGAATCGGGGAGGACTTACCGCGCCCTTTTGTATCTGGACGACGCGGGAGCCGACCTCCTGCCCGGCGATGCGGTGACAGCGGAGGTTCGGTTCCGCCGCTGCGGAGACAGCGAGATCGGGGAGGAGCAGGTCTACGACGCGGCTAACGGCGTGCTGTTCCGCCTGAGCCCCAGGAGTGCCATAACGGTAACGCGGCCCGATCGCCTGCCGCCCCGCTGGTGGCCCGCGCTCTTTTCGCACCGGCTGAAAGCGGCGATCCGCGCGGCCTTTCCCTCTTCAACCGCGCCGTTTGTCACGGCGCTGCTGACTGGCGACCGGAGCGGCCAGAGCTACCGCGAGGGGAACGAGATGAGCCTCATCGGCATCCGCCACTGCATCGCGGTATCGGGAATGCACCTGGCCATTCTCATCGGCGCGGTGATGCTTTTTTTCCGCCCGCGGCGGAAGCTCTGCGCCCTGATCGGGCTGCCTCTGTGCTGGTTTTTTGCCCTCGCGGTGGGCATGACGCCCTCTGTGGTTCGTGCGGCGGTCATGATGAGCTTTTTGCTCCTCGCGCCGCTTTTGAAGCGCGAGAACGATACGCCCACCTCGCTTCTCGCGGCGCTGTTTCTGATCCTGCTGCCCAATCCGAGGGCAATTGCCAGCGCGAGCCTCCAGCTCTCTTTCCTCGCCGTGGCGGGACTGCTGCTGTTTTCCGGACGCGTCTACCGATTCCTGACCGGCTGGACGGGCCGGGCAAGGCGCCCGGAACTGTGCCGGGCGGAGGCCGTTTTCCGCGCGCTGACGGCGCCGTTTGCGGCGTCCCTCGCCGTTCTCCCGCTGACGCTGCCGCTCTCGGCATACTATTTCGGTATGGTCTCGGTCATCTCGCCGGTCTCCGCCGCGCTGCTCATGCCTGCCGTCACGGCCTGCTTCGCGGCTGCCCTTGCGGCGTCGCTCCTTGCGACGGTCTCGCTGTCCGCAGGGGCTGTCCTGGCCGTACCCGTCTCCTGGCTCGCTCGGCTCATTCTCGGTGCGACGTCGCTGCTCGCGCGCGTGCCGTTTGCGGCGGTCTACACGAGCAACGGCTATATGGTGATCTTTCTGCTCTGCGCGTATGCGGTCGTCTGGCTGCTGATCCTGGGGCGGGGGAAGCGGCCCGCCGCGGCGGCGATCTGCTGCCTGCCGGCAGTGTTCGCCGTGTGTCTGTTCCTTGCCTCGCGCGAGTACCGGTCTGCGCCGCTGAGCGTCACGGCGCTGAACGTGGGGCAGGGGCAAAGTGTCTATTTCGAGTCCCACGGCGTGAACGCGCTGTACGACTGCGGCGGGAACGAGGGAAATGCGGGCGAGACGGCGGCGCGCTTTCTCTCCTCGATCGGGCGGAGGGGACTGGACTTTTTACTCGTCAGCCATTATGATGGAGATCATACGGACGGTGTCGCGCAGCTGCTGAGCCGCGTGCGCGTGAAGGAACTGCTCCTGCCGGACACTGCAGATGACTCCGGCATGCGCGGGGCGCTGATCGCCGCCGCGAAGCAGGCCGGAACAGAAGTCCGCCTGATCGGCGCGGACACAGAGCTCCCGTTCGGTGCAGGAACCGTCACGCTCTATGCGGCTGAGCCGGGAGAGACAGGAAACGACGCGAGCCTCGCGGCCCGCTGTTCGGCGGACGGCTTTGACGCCCTTCTCACCGGCGACCTGAGCACGGCGGGAGAAAAGTATCTGCTGAAGCACCACGATCTTTCAGGCACCGAGGTGCTCGTCGCGGGGCATCACGGCGCGCGTACGTCCACCGGCGAGGCGCTTCTTGCGGAGGCCGCGCCGGGGATCGTCTTGATCTCCGTGGGAGAAAACAGCTACGGCCACCCGAATCCCGGCACGATCGCGCGAATTCAGGCCCGCGGCGCGGAAATCCTGCGCACCGACCGGTGCGGCAATATCACCGTTAGGAGGGAACCGGATGGCAAAGAAAACAGCCGCGAATGACGATGCGCTGCGGCAGTTCAAGGAAGAACTCAAATCCGGCGAGCTGGGCCGCTGCTACCTCCTGTACGGCGAGGAGGACTATCTGCGCGGCGCCTATCTGGAACGGCTGCGTAAAAAACTGCTCTCCGGTCCCGCCGAGGAATTCAACCATCACCGCTTTACCCCCGAAACGCTCGACTGGAACACTGTGACGGACGCCGTGGAGGCCATGCCGATGATGGCGGAGCGCACGATGGTGGAGCTCGACGACGTCGACCTCTTCAAAGAGCCCGAGGCCGCGCGGGAAAAGCTCACGGCCATTCTTGAGGACATCCCGGACTACTGCTGCCTCGTCTTCGTCTACGACACGGTGGAATATTCCCCGGACAAGCGGCTGAAAAAGCTCTGCGCCGCGCTGGAGAAAAACGCGCTCGCCGTGGCGTTTCGCCGCCAGTCCGCGTCGGAGATCCGCTCGTGGATCCGCCGCCACGCGATGGCGGGCGGCAAGGACATTGATCCGCGCGCGTGCGATTATCTCGCGTTCCTGACCGGCGGCTCGATGACCGCCATGAACTCCGAACTCCTCAAGCTCACATCCTATGCCTCGGGCAGCGCGATCACCAAAGCCGATATTGACGCCGTTGTGGAGCCGACGCTCGACGCGGTGACGTTCGACATCTCCAACGCCCTGGTGGACGGCGACTTCGAGCGAGCGCTCGCCAAGCTGCGCGACCTCTTCAAGATGCAGGAGGAGCCGGTGCTGATTCTTGGTGCGGTCGCCGGTCAGATGCGCCGCATCCGCTGCGCCAGGGTGCTGATGGATCACGGCAAGGGGGCCGACGATCTGATGAAACTCTGCTCAATGGGCGACTACCCGGCCCGTCTCACCATGGGCGCGGCGCGCAAGCTCTCCGCGGCCTTCTGCGACCGGGCGGTGCTGCTGTGCCTGGAGACCGATCGCGGCATGAAGTCCTCCTATGACGACCCGCAGCGCCTGCTGGAGCTGCTTCTCGTGCGCCTCGCGCAGGAGGCAAAGGCATGATCCATGTGAAAGAAGCCATTCTTGTGGAGGGACGTTACGATAAAAACAAACTCAGCCAGCTCGTTGACGCGCCGGTGTTCGAGACTTCGGGCTTCGGCGTGATGAATGACAAAAAGCTGCTGGGCTTTCTCCGCCGCGTGGCGGAAAAGCGCGGTCTTATCATCCTCACGGACTCGGACGGAGCGGGCTTCGTCATCCGAAATTACCTGAAGGGCGCGCTTCCGAAGGACAAAGTCCTGCACGCCTACATTCCCGACGTCTACGGCAAGGAGCGCCGCAAGGCAGCGCCCGGCAGGGAGGGCAAGCTCGGCGTGGAGGGGATGAGCCCCGAAGTCCTGCTCCGCGCGCTGCGCGAGAGCGGGGCGGAGATCAACGGTGAGACCGCTGCGCGCCCGGAGGAGCCGATCACCAAGACTGACTTTTACAGCGCCGGGCTCTCCGGCCGGCCCGACAGTGCCGCGCGCCGCGCGTCGCTGCTGCGCGAGGTGCGTCTGCCCGAGCGCATGAGCGCGAACGCGCTGCTGGACGCGCTGAATGTTCTTTACACCCGCACGGAATTTTTATCCGCTTTTGCACCCACTGAGGAGAAACCATGATCGATATTTCCGTCAAGGATCTCGTAAAATCCTACGACGTGGACGTGAACCTGATCGACGGGCTGACGTTCGACGTCAACGAGGGCGAATGCGTGGCCATCCTGGGCCGGAACGGGACAGGGAAGACCACGCTCTTCAAAATACTCACCGGCGAGATCGGCTTCGACTCGGGTGAGTTCATGATCGCGCCGGGAAAACGGCTGGGGCTTATCTCTCAGATTCCCGTCTATCCGGCCGAGTACACAGTGGAGGACGTGCTGCGCGCCGCGTTCCGGGAGCTGCGCGGCATTCGCCGGAAGATGACCGAGCTTGAGCGTCAGATGTCCGATCACACGCCGAAGGACGTGCTGCACCGGTACGACGACCTCTCCGCCCGCTTCGCCTCCGGCGGCGGCTATGAGATGGATGTGGAGGCCGACAAGACCTGCAACGGCCTGGGCATCCCGGCCGCGATGCGCGAGCGGCTGTTCTGCGAACTCTCCGGCGGCGAGAAGACGCGCGTCAACCTCGCGCGGCTGATCCTGGAGAAGACCGACATCCTGCTGCTCGACGAGCCGACGAACCATCTCGATCTCAAGAGCGTTGAATGGCTCGAGGATTATATCCTCCGATTCAAGGGCACCGTGCTAACCATCTCGCACGACCGCTTCTTCCTCGACCGCGTGGCCGACCGCGTGATCGAGCTGCGCGGGGGAAGGGCCGAGTTCTACTCGGGCAACTACTCGTTCTACGCCGAGGAAAAAGAGCGCCGCTACGAACTCCAGCTCCGCCAGTACGAGCAGGAGCAGGCCAAGCTCGGCCAGCTCGGCTACACCGTCGAGCGCATGAAAGGCTGGGGCATCAACAACCGCTCGCTCTACCGCCGCGCCATGTCCATTCAGCACCGGATGGAGCGCATCGAAAAGACCGAGCGCCCGCAGAAGGAGCAGACGCTCGGCGTCCGCTTTGCCGAGCGCGAGTTTTACGGCGACGAGATCGTGACCGTCAAGGGGCTGGAGAAGGCCTACGACGGGCGCACGCTCTTCTCCGGCGTGGAGCTGACGGTGACCGGGGGAGAGCGCATCGCCCTCCTCGGGGACAACGGAACCGGCAAATCCACCCTGCTGAAGGTCCTCCTCGGCGAGGAGCCGGCCGCCGGCCGTATTCGCTTCGGCCCCTCGGTCAAAACGGCGTATCTCCCGCAGATCATCCACTTCGCACACCCCGAGCGGACGCTCCTCGACACGATGCTCTACGAGAAAAACTGCACCGTGCAGAACGCCCGAGACCGGCTGGGCGCCTTCCTGTTCAAGGGAGAGGATGTGTTCAAACCCGTCTCCAGTTTATCCGGCGGCGAGCAGTCGCGGCTGCGCCTGTGTATGCTGATGGATGAGAAAATCAACTTCCTGATTCTCGACGAGCCGACCAACCATCTCGACATCGCCGCGCGCGAGTGGATCGAGGGCGCGCTCGACGACTACGAGGGCGCGCTCCTCTTTGTCTCGCACGACCGCTATTTCGTCGACCGCTTCGCCACGCGCGTCTGGCTGCTGGAAAACGGCGTCATCCGTGATTTTCCATGCGGCTATCAGAAATACCGCGCCATTCTCGCACACGAGGAGGAGCGGAAGCCCGCGTCTGCCGAGGCTCCCGCGAAAAAGGAGAAGAAGGAAAAGCCGCGCGGCGGCACGAAAAATCTTGACAGGCAGATTGCGCGCCTCGAGCGCGACATCGAGCGGCAAGAGCAGACCGTCGCGGACTACGACCCGCTCATCGCCGCCGCGTCCGCCGACTATCAGGAGCTCGCGCGCCTGATGGAGGAGAAGGAACAGGCCGAGGCGCAGCTCGCCTCGTTTTACGCGCAATGGGAGGAGCTGTCCGCCCAACTGGAGGAATCATGAAACAATTCTGGACGGGGCTTGCGCTCCTCGCACTCGGCGCGGCGGTTATTTTGCTGCCGTACCACGTCGCCATGACCGGGCTGTGCCTGATCGGCTACGGTGCGCTTTTCCTGCTGGACTGTCTTTTCACCCGACGGGGGTGGAAAAAAGGCTGGCATAGCGCCGCGCGCGCGGTCGGCATCTCGGTTTTCCTGATCCTCACGGCAGGCATGTGCGTCATCGGCTGGAACGGACGGACGCAGGGGAATGCCGCCTCGCGGGCAGACTACGCGGTCGTTCTCGGCGCGCAGATCCACGGGACGAAGCCCTCGCGCACCCTGCGCGAGCGGCTCGATGCGGCGTATGACTTCCAGAAGAAGAACCCCGGCATGACGCTGATTGTCTCCGGCGGAAAGGGTGACGACGAGGGCGTCAACGAGGCGACCGTCATGTACGGCTACCTCGCCTCGCGCGGCGCGGACATGAGCCGTGTCGTGAAGGAGGAGGCCTCGCACAACACGAGGGAGAACCTCGTCAATTCCGCCGCCATCGCAGAGAGGATGGGCCTGGATTCGTGCCATCCCGTCATCATCACCAGCGAATTCCACCTCTGCCGGGCCAAATACATCGCAGGGACGATCGGCCTTGACGCTGTGGGTGTCTCCAGCCGGACGACACCGTGGATTCTTATGGTCAACGACGAGCTGCGCGAGGTCTTCGCCTTTGCCAAGGCGTGGGCCGTTGCGGCTGTTGCCTGAAGTTATTGACATTTGACGACATCAGCAATAAAATAGGAAAAAAGCGCGCGATGCGCAAAAGGAGTTTAATCTATGAGTGAATCGTGTTCCGGTAACTGCGACTCCTGCGGGGAAAGCTGCGAAAGCCGCGGCCAGGAGAGCCTTCTGGCGGAAGCCAATCCCAAATCCCATGTGAAAAAAGTCATTGCCGTTGTCTCGGGGAAAGGCGGCGTGGGCAAGTCCACCGTCACCTCGCTGATCGCCTCGTCCCTGCGCAAGGCGGGGAAATCCGTCGCCATCCTCGACGCGGACATCACCGGCCCGTCCATTCCCAAGGCCTTCGGGGTGAGCGAGTGCACCGCGGCCGGAGATGACGGCATCCTGCCGGCCGTCTCGCGGGATGGTGTGCAGATCATGTCCATCAATCTCCTGCTCGACGAAGAGACCTCCCCCGTCCTCTGGCGCGGGCCGATCCTGGCGGGCGTGGTCAAGCAGTTCTGGAGCGATGTGATCTGGGGCGACGTGGACTATATGTTCGTGGACATGCCCCCGGGAACGGGCGACGTGCCGCTGACCGTCTTTCAGTCCCTGCCGATCGACGGCATCATCCTCGTGGCGTCGCCGCAGAGTCTGGTCTCCATGATCGTCTCGAAGGCCGTCAATATGGCGCAGATGATGAAGGTGCCCGTTCTCGGCTTTGTGGAGAATTACAGCTACTTTGAGTGCCCCGGCTGCGGTAAGCGTGTCGAGATCTTCGGCAAGAGCAGCCTCGACCGCACGGCGGCGGACTTTGGCCTGCCCGTGCTGGCCCGGCTTCCGATCGACCCCCATGTGGCGGAGCTCTTCGACGAGGGAAAGATCGAGGACGCCGACGCCTCCGGCCTCTCCGGCGTGATCGACCGCCTGAAGATGCTGTGACAAAGAAATGTCCCGCGCGGATGATTCCGTGCGGGACGTATTATTATTCGGAATACTGCGCCAGGCTTTCCCGCAGCAGCGCGACGTACTGCGCGGCGACGTCCTCGGGAAAGAGAATCTTCGCGCGGCCGCCGAATCCCGCAAGCCAGCTGAGGAACATCGGCGAGACGGCGATCTTCGCCGTGAAGGTGAAGTGCTCCGGCCCGTCGGGGGCGAGGATACTGTCCTGCCCGAAGCGATCGAGCACCACGCCCGCGAGCGAGTTGTGAAAGCGCATCCGCACGCTTTTGATCTCGCCGCCGAACATGGAAAAAACGGATTTGGCATAGTCCGTCAGGCAGAGATTCGCCCGCTCGGGCGTTTCCCGGCGCGGCTTGCCGGTGATGCGGATGTCGTCCATTTTGTCCACGCGGTAATGCGTGATGCCGTGGCGTTCCGAGTCGGCGATCAGGTAGTAGTTCTCATCCGCCCAGCAGAGAGCGATAGGGTCGGCGAGATAAGCCCTGGGGCGGTAGTGCCGCTCGCGGTCGGGGCCCCAGTCAAAGTAGCGGAAGCGGATGCGGCTGTTGCGCGCGATGGCCTCGTGGATGCGGTCGACATTGTAATAGATGCTCTCGCTCATGCTCTTCACGCGGCCCGAGACGACCACCTGCCGGCGCAGCTGGCCCGCCTCGTAGGAGCTGGCCAGCTTCTCGAGCTTGGAGATCAGCTCGACGGATTTTTTCTCCGTGAGAAAGCGGCTCGACTGCACGGCGTCCACCAGCAGCTTCAGCTCGGGCAGCTCGAATTCGCGCGATGCGAGGAAGTAGCCGCCGTATTTGCCGCGCCGCAGCAGGATATCCATGCCGTATTCCTGCAAACACTGGAGGTCGCTGTATACGCTCTTGCGCTCCGCGCTGACGCCCTGCGTCTTCAGCTCGTCCAGAATCGCCTGCATGGAGATGGGGTGCTCCGCGTCGGAGTGCTGCATGAGGAGATCGCGGAGAAGCAGCAGCTTCAGCTTCTGCCGGTCCGATTTCGGCATCGTTACCGCCTCCTTTTTCCTGATTGTAGCATTCAGCGAAGAAAAAGCAAAGCTGTTGGAAAAGAATTATGGAAAGATACCGAAAAACATGGTATGATATCTAAAAACAAGGCGGTGATTTTATGCTTTTTGTCGGGTGCCACCTCTCCTCGGCGGACGGGTTCCTCGCAATGGGCGAGACCGCGCTGAGCATCGGCGCGAACACGTTCCAGTTTTTCACGCGCAACCCCCGCGGCGGCCGCGCGAAGGAGATGAATCCCGCCGATGCGCAGGCGCTCGCGGAGCTCATGCGCTCGCGCGGCTTCGGTCCCGCAGTCGCGCACGCACCGTATACGATCAATCCCTGCTCACCCGAGGAAAAGACCCGCGTCTTCGCCGAGACGACCATGGCGGACGATCTCCGGCGCATGGAGGTTCTCCCGGGAAACTATTATAACTTCCATCCCGGCAGCCACGTCGGGCAGGGGATTGAGGCCGGGATCGGCCTGATCTTCGCCGCGCTCCGCCGCGTGATGTTCGCGGAGCAGCGCACGACCGTGCTCCTTGAAACGATGTCCGGCAAGGGAAGCGAGGTGGGCGGCCGGTTTGAGGAGCTGCGCGAGATTCTCGACCGCACCGCGTGCCCGGAGAAGCTCGGCGTCTGCCTGGACACCTGCCACGTCTCAGACGCGGGATATGATATTGTGGGCGACCTCGACGGCGTGCTTACCGAGTTCGACCGGGTGATCGGCCTTGGCCGTCTGAAGGCGCTTCACCTGAACGACAGCAAGAACCCGCCATGCAGCCGGAAAGACCGTCACGAGTGCCTTGGCGACGGTTATCTCGGCGCGCAGACCTTCGCGCGCATCGTGTGCCATCCCGCGCTGCGCGGCCTGCCGATGGTGCTCGAGACACCGAACGACCTGCACGGCTACGCGCGGGAAATTCATATGCTCCGCGAGATGGCGGAAAACGCCGAAAAATAGCGACGCATTCCTTGACGAGGCGGACTGTATGTGTTACTTTAATCATGCAACGTAAAGGGGGAGGGGAGACGAAATGAAGGAACGACGGGGATTTTCGGGAAAAGCTCTCACTGTGCTGAGCGTTGCATCCGTGTGTATTGCCGTAATTCTTGCCTTTACCAATCTGAGTTCTTTTTCCTGGGTGTTTTCCTCGCTGCTGCGGATTGCCTCGTCGATGATCTACGGCTTTGCCTTTGCCTACCTGATGAATCCGCTTGTCAATTTTGTGGACAGGCTCCTTTACCCGGCGCTCAAGCGCCACGGCTGGAAGGAGCTTTCCGCCCGCCGGTTCAGCCGCGTGGTCGGAATCCTGTTCAGTATGATTGTTGCGTTTTTCCTCGTCTATGCGGTAATTTCCCTGATCGTGCCCCAGGTGGTGGACAGCATCACGGGAATCGTCAATAATATGCCCATGTACTACACCAGCGTGGAAAAGTGGGTCCAGAACATACTTAATGACAACCCCAACATCATGGATTATGTCAACAACGCCATGCAGCAGGGCTACAATTACCTGCAAAACTGGGTGCAGAACGACCTGCTCGCCAATGTACAGCAGCTGGTGGTCAAGGTGACGACCTCGATCTACTCGATCATCCGCGAGCTCGTCAATATGGTCATTGGCCTCGTGATCTCGGTCTATGTGCTGCTCTCCAAGGAAAAATTCCTCAGCCAGACAAAGAAGATTGTCGCCGCCGTCTGGCGCCCAGAGCGCGCCAACCGTATCATGGAGCTCGGACACCGGTGCAACAAGATCTTCAGCGGTTTCATCGTCGGCAAACTGATCGATTCGCTCATCATCGGCATCCTCTGCTACATCGGCATGCTGATTCTGCGGCTTCCGTACGCCGTGCTGATCGCCACGATCGTCGGCATCACCAACATCATCCCGTATTTCGGCCCGATCATCGGCGCAGTGCCCAGCGCACTGCTGATCCTGCTGGTCAATCCGCTCAAGAGCTTCTATTTCATCATTTTTGTCTTCGTTCTTCAGCAGATAGACGGAAACGTGCTCGGCCCGCGCATCCTCAGCGGCAACGTCGGAATTTCCGGTTTTTGGGTCCTCGTTTCCATCACGCTCGGAAGCGGCCTGTTCGGCTTCTGGGGTATGATTCTCGGTGTGCCGGTGTTCGCAGTCATCTATATGCTCATCAGCGACGCTGTCTCCGGCGCGGTGAGAAAGCGCGGATATTCCGACAGGACGGCCGACTATTTACCCATCCGAACGGTGGAGGATATTCCGCGGGCTGTGCCTGCAGGGACACCGGACAAGCCGCCCGAGAAGAAAGATACCCCTGCCGAGCCCCCGGTCAGCTCATGATCGATACCGGACGCGCCGGATACCGGCGCGTCCGTTTTCAAAGGAGTCTGAGCAATGAAGTCTGAGATTACCGTCCGTCTCCCCGGCCGTTCCTACGCTATCCGGATCGGAGACGGCCTGCTGACCCGCTGCGGCGAGCTGGCCCTGCCGGTGCTGCACGGGAAGAAAGTCGCCGTTGTGACCGATTCAACGGTCGGCGCACTCTACGGCGCCGCCGCGCTCGAGAGCTTCCGCCGTGCCGGGTTTGTGCCGGAGCTTCTGACCGTTCCGGCGGGCGAGACCAGCAAAAGCCCCGCCATGCTTGCTTCGCTCTGGGAGCAGATGGCCGGAATGGGCCTGACCCGGGCGGACGCGGTCGCCGCGCTGGGCGGCGGCGTGGTCGGCGACCTCGCGGGGTTTGCCGCGGCAACGATGCTGCGCGGCGTGAATTTCATTCAGATCCCCACGACGCTTCTCGCTCAGGTGGATTCCTCTGTCGGCGGTAAGGTCGCGGTGGATCTGAAGGCGGGGAAAAACCTCGCGGGCTGCTTCTACCAGCCGAAGCTCGTCGTGATGGACACCTCCGTGCTCTCCACGCTGCCCGACCGCACGTTTTCCGACGGCATGGCGGAAGTCATCAAATACGGATGCATCTTCAGTGAGAAGTTCTTCGAAACGCTGCTTGCCTGCGGCTCGCGCGCGGGCGTTTCGGCCCGTCTCGGTGAGATTACGGCATCCTGCTGCGACATGAAGCGGGAGACCGTCGAGCAGGACGAGCACGATACGGGCGCACGGATGCTGCTGAATTTCGGTCACACCTTCGGCCATGTCTATGAAAAGGCATATCACTATAAAACCTATACGCATGGCGAGGCCGTCGCGGCCGGGATGGTCGCAGCCGCCCGCCTGGGCGAGAAGCTCGGCTATACCGAACCCGGCACCGCGGAGCGCATCGTTGGGATCACCGGCCGGTTCGGCCTGCCCGCAGAGATTGCCGTGACGCGCGAGGACTGCGCGGAATGTATGCGCATCGACAAAAAGACGTTCGGCGGATACATCCATTTCGTCTTTCTCGACCATATTGGCTCGGCGCGCACCGTTAAGCTGCCGCTGGATGAGCTGCTCGCCGGTCTTTGAGGAGGCTGCCATGAATCTGATCCTTACGCCTGCCCAACTGAGCGGAACCGTGACGCCGCCCCCCTCCAAATCCTTTGCGCACCGCCTGCTCATCGCGGCGGCGCTGACGGATGGGGAGAGCTGCATCGGAAACCTCGCCCCGTCGCAGGATGTCGAGGCAACGATCCGCTGCATGGAGGCGCTCGGCGCACGGTTTTCCCGGAGAGGCGGCGATCTGCTCGTCCGCGGTCTGTTTACGGACGGCGCGCCGCATTTTTCCGAGCCGCCGCGCCTGGACTGCGGCGAGTCCGGTTCCACGCTCCGTTTCCTGGTGCCGGTCGCTCTCGCGGTTGCGGGCGAGGCCGAATTCACCGGTCACGGCCGCCTGATGGAGCGGCCTATGCTGCCGTACGCTGAACTTTTCCCGGCGAAAGGGATCCGTTTTGAGCAAAGAAACAGTGTTCTCCGCGTGAAAGGTGAGCTGAAGCCGGGAGACTACGCCCTTCCGGGCAATGTCTCGAGCCAGTTTTTCACGGGTCTCCTGTTTGCCCTGCCGCTGCTGGACGGCGGTTCGCGCCTGGTGAGCACAACGCGCCTCGAGTCGTCCGGCTATCTCGACATGACGTTCGATGCGCTCTACGGCGCAGGCGTCACGGTGTTTGCCTGCCGCTCTCCCGGAGAGGCGGGCGAAGGCTTCTCCGTCCCCGGCCCGCAGCGTTATGTTCCATTTCACCGCGTCGTGGAGGCCGACTGGTCACAGGCGGGCTTCTTCTGCGCTGCGGCGGGCCTTGGCAACGACGTGCGTCTGTCCGGCATGAACGAGGACTCCTGTCAGGGGGATCTTGCCGTACGCGACTGGAGCGAGGAGCTGCGCGGCGGCGATGATCTGTCCATCGATGTCTCCGACATCCCCGATCTTGTCCCGCCGCTCGCGGTCTTCGCCGCGCTGCGCGAGGGACGCGTCACAACACTCGCCGGCGCGGCCCGCCTCCGCATGAAGGAGAGCGACCGTCTCGCGTCCGTCAGCCGGGAGCTGAACGCGCTCGGCGCGCGGGTCGAAGAAGGGAAAGACTTCCTGACCATCCGCGGCGTCGCCTCGCTGCACGGGGGCACGGCGGAGTGCCACAACGATCACCGCATCGCCATGATGCTGGCCGTCGCCGCCACGCGCGCGGACGGCCCGGTGCTGCTGCGCGGCGCGGAGTGCGTCGCAAAATCCTACCCGGATTTCTGGGACGTCTACCGCTCGCTCGGCGGGCGAATCAGGGAGGCGGACGCATGAGATATACGATTTTCGGCGAGTCCCACGGCCCTGCCGTCGGCGTGACGCTCGAGGGCGTGCCGTCCGGGCTGACGATAGACTTTGATGCCGTCCGCCGTGAGATGGCGCGCCGCGCGCCCGGCACGAGCGCGCTCTCCACGGCCCGCCGCGAGGCGGACGAGGTGAAGATCCTCTCAGGTGTGTTCGGGGGGAAGACCTGCGGCACGCCGCTGTGCGCCGTCATCGAGAATACCGACCAGCATTCGCGGGACTACCAGAACGAGCTGCCACGGCCCGGTCACGCCGACTACACGGGGTCTGTCCGCTACCGGGGCTGTAACGATTACCGGGGCGGCGGCCATTTTTCCGGCCGCCTGACCGCGCCGCTTGTCTTCGCGGGCGCGCTGGGAAAACAGATTCTCGCGGCGCGCGGCGTTTCTGTCGGCGCGCACATCCGCTCGATCGGCGGCGTCGAGGATGAAAAGTTTCCCATCCTTGGTGCAGAAGAGGGAAAAGAGCTGTTTTCACGGCTCGCTGAAAAGCCGTTCCCAACTCTGTCCGACGAGGCCGGGGAAGCCATGCAGCGGGAAATACTCGCCGCGAAAAGCGACTGCGACTCCGTCGGCGGCACCATCGAGTGCTGTGCGGTGGGGATCGGGCCCGGGCTTGGCGCGCCGGATTTCGGGCAGAATGTGGAGGGCATCCTCTCGCAGTACCTTTTCGCCGTGCCCGCGGTCAAGGCCGTGGCCTTCGGCGACGGCTTCGGCTTCGCAGCCCTGCGGGGCAGCGAGGCGAACGACCCGATCTGCTCGGAGGACGGGGCAATCCGTACCGTGACGAACCGCACGGGCGGCATCAACGGCGGCATCACAAACGGGATGCCGATCCTGTTCACGGTGGCCATGCGTCCCACGCCGTCCATCGCGCGCCCGCAGCAGACTGTCCGTCTGCCGTCCGGCGAATCCGCCGAGCTGAGGATCCACGGCCGCCACGACCCCTGCATCGTGCACCGCGCGGTGCCGGTCATCGAGGCAGCCTGCGCCCTGGGAATTTGCGAAATTATGGGAATTTGAGGGAACGATATGGAAGATTTGAAGGAACTGCGGGAACAGATCGACGGCATCGACCGACAGCTCGTGACGCTGCTCGAGCAGCGGATGGCGGTCAGCCGCTCGGTGGGCGAGTACAAGGCGGCGCGCGGCCTCCCCGTGCTCGACGCCGAGCGCGAAAGGCAGCTGCTCGACAGCCGCGCAGCCATGCTCCGAGACCAGGCGCTCGGCGCGGATGTGCGCTCCGTTTTTGAGACGGTCTTGGCGGCCAGCCGTGCCGCGCAGCAGGAAAAGGAGCCTGTGGACGGCGAGCTTCTCACCCAGTTCGGAGCGATGCGCTCCGGCGGAGTCTGTCCGTCCGGCAGCCGCGTGCTCTATCAGGGCCAGCCGGGAGCCTACGGCGAGGAGGCCGCCGTCGGCTTCTTCGGTGCGGACTGCGTCCGCACCAACCTCAAGACGTGGGACGGTGTGTTCCGCGGGGTGCGCGACGGCTTCGGGGACTACGGCGTGGTGCCCATCGAGAACAGCTCCACCGGCTCCATTCGCGACACCTACGACCTTTTGAGCCGCTTCGGCTGCTGCATCGTGGGCGAGTACCTCGTGCGCGTAGAGCACTGTCTGATGGCCTGTGAGGGCGCGAACATGCACACCATCACGGACGTCTATTCCCATGAGCAGGGCTTTTTGCAGTGCCGCGATTTTCTCGAGGGCTATCCGAAGTGGAATCAGCGCGTCATGGCGAACACGGCGCTCTCCGCCAAGTTCGTCGCCGAGAGCGCGTCGCCCGCGCTGGCGGCCATCGCGAGCCGCCGGGCCGCAGAGCTCTACGGACTGCGCATTTTGCAGACGCGCATCAACGACAACCAGAACAACTACACCCGCTTCGTCATCGTCGCCGCGAAGCCCTATGTGGCCGGGGACGCCGACAAGGTCTCCGTGCAGTTCACCGTTTCGCACCGCGAGGGCAGCCTCTGCCGTGTGCTTCAGGTCTTTGCGCGCGCGGACCTGAATCTTCTCAAGCTCGAGTCCCGGCCCATCCCGGAGAAAAACTGGGAGTATCGCTTCTTCGCGGACTTCACCGGCAGCCTGCGCGACCCTGCGATGGAGCAGGTGGTGCGCGAGCTTGCCGAGGAGACGCGCTCGCTGCGCCTGCTGGGCAACTACCGGGCGGCGGAATGAAGAATCTGGTTCTGACCGGCATGATGGGCAGCGGGAAGACCACCTGCGCGCGGCTTCTCGCCGAAGCCCTGGGCCGGGAAATGATCGACACGGACGCGGAAGTCGTCCGCCGGGACGGGCGTCCCATCTCACGCATCTTTGCCGAGGACGGGGAAAAAGCGTTCCGCGACCTTGAGACAGCCGTGGCGGCGGGGCTCGCCGGGCGGAGCGGTCTTGTGATCGCGACAGGCGGGGGTATGGTGCTCCGCAGGGAAAATATGGACGCGCTGCGCCGCAACGGTTTTGTCGTCTTCCTCGACCGGCCCGCCGGGCAGATTTTCGATACGACGTCTATGGCAGGCCGTCCGCTCGCGCGGGACGGGAAGGAAGCGTTCCTGAGAACCTTTGCCGAGCGCGAGCCGCTCTACCGTGCCGGCGCCGACTATATCTGCCGCAATTTTTCTGCGCCCGCCGCGACGGTGCGCGAAATTCTCGCGGTCATCAAACATATGGAGGGATTTTGATATGAAGCTGCTCATTCTCAACGGCCCGAACCTCAATCTGCTCGGCATCCGGGAGCCGGGCATCTACGGAAGCACCGGCTACGACGCGCTCTGCAGCATGCTCCGCCAGCGCGGCGAAAAGCTGGGCGTGGAGCTGGACTCCTTTCAGTCCAATCACGAGGGCGCGCTGATCGACGCCATCCACGCCGCCAACGGCGTCTGTGACGGCATCATCATCAACCCGGGCGCATATGCGCATTACAGCTATGCCATCCTCGATGCGCTCAAGGCCGTCAGCGTGCCGGCCATCGAGGTGCACATATCCAACATCCATCGCCGGGAAGAGTTCCGCGACAAGTCCGTGACCGCCGCCGGCTGCGTGGGCCAGATCTGCGGCCTGGGCCTGTACGGCTACATTGCGGCGATGCAGTATTTTGTGGAAACGCATCATGAAATCCAGACGCCTGTCAGTGATCGGTGACCCCATCTCGCACAGCCTTTCGCCGCTGCTGCACAACACCATGGCGGCGGAGCTGGGTCTTCCGTACGTCTACGGCGCGTGCCGCGTCCCAGTGGACGGGCTGCGCGAGTGGCTCGACCGCGTGCGGCGCGAGGAAATCGCCGGCTTCAACGCCACGATGCCCCACAAGCTTCATCTCGTCCCGATGATGGACACCCTGACGGATGAGGCCCGGTATTTCGGCGCGGTCAACACCGTGCGCAATGATCGCGGCGTTTTGACCGGACATAATACGGACGGTGACGGCTTCACGTGCATGATGGCCTCGCACGGCGTCTTGTTCGGCGGCGCGCGCGTGACGATCCTGGGCGCCGGCGGCGCAGCGCAGGCCATTGCCCGCAAAGCAGCGCTGGACGGCGCGGCGGAGATCCGCGTGCTCAACCGCACGGTCGAAAAGGCGGCGGCGCTCTGTGCTGCGGCGCCGGAGCGCATGACGGCCCTGCCGCTGGGCGACGTCCCGGCCGACACGGAAATTCTTATCAACACGATCCCTGCGGGGAACCGGTTGGACTGGTCCTTCGTCAAAGAACTGTCCGCGTCCTGCGCGGTGTTCGACATCCTTTACGCCCCGCCCGTGACCGGGCTGCTTGCCGCGGCGGCGGAGAGGGGAATGGCAGCGTACAACGGACTTGGCATGCTGATCTGGCAGGCCATGCTCGCGTTCACGTTTTTCACCGGCGAATCATTCGATCAGAGCGCCATGGCGGCAAAGCTGTATGAAGCGGCGGCCCGCCGGGCAATGTAAGAAAGGAAGGTATTCCCATGGAGGAAAAGAAACGTCTCTATCTCTCGACCACAGACAAAAAGATCTGCGACGTATGCGGCGGCATGGCCGAATATTTCGGCATCGACCCGACACTGATCCGTCTCGTCTGGGCCGTGGCGGCGCTGGCCTTCGGAACGGGCATCGTGGCCTATTTCGTGGCCGCGCTCATCATCCCGAAGCAGCCCTACTGAGAGGCGGAAGGCGGACAGCCCGCGGGCTGTCCGCCTTCCTTGCAATTTCTGACCCCATGTGATACCATACGGGGCAGAAGGAGAGTTTTTTATGGAAGCTGTTACCTCGCTTCTGAAGGCGCTCGGGTCGTTTTTTGTCGGCCTCGGCGCGTCGTTCGGAAGTTTTCTCGGAACGCTGCAATTTGCGCCGATCTACGGTTCAATCCTGCGTTTTGCGTTTCCCATTCTTGCCATCATCATTCTGTCCCGCTGCGCCAGATCCCTCCTGACCTTCAAAAAGGAGCCGGAGGTCTGGGCGTGGCTGCTGCTGCCGTCGGGCGACCGCCTGCCGGTGACGCACTGGGAGAACATCATCGGCCGCGCAAAAAACTGCGATCTTATGGTAGAGTACCCCACTGTTTCCCGCAACCATGCAGTCCTGACACGCTATGACGATGGGAGCTGGACGATCAGCGACGTCGGTTCCAAGGGCGGCGTCGAGGTCAACGGGGAAAAGACGCAGATCTGTGCCCTGCACTACGGCGACACCTTCTCTCTGGGCGGTGTGGACTTTAACCTTGTTCCGATTACCGAGGAGCAGGAGTCCATTCAGGCCTCGGAGCGCACGCGCGCCGGGCGTGAGATCCGGCCGGGCACGACGCTCTTTTACCTTACCCTTTTCCAGATTCTCGCCGCACTTCAGCTGATGCTGAACGTGGATGCGAAGGATGTCTCAGAGGTCGGCGCGGCCTTCGTCGGCCTGATGGCCATGGAATGGCTTCTGTTCTGGTCGATGAAGGCCATCCGCCGCACCGGCTACGAGGTGGAGAGCATCGCCTTCTTCCTGACGACGATCGGCCTCTCGGTCGTCGCCTCCTCGCGGCCCGCGGCGCTGAGCAAGCAGCTCGTCTGCGTGCTGATCGGCATCGTGGTCTTCCTGTTCATTGGCTGGTCCCTGCGCAATCTCGAGCGCGCCAAAAAAATCCGTTATCTCGCCACGGCGGCCGGTATCGGGTTGCTCGCAATCAACCTGATCTTCGGCACGGAGCAGTACGGTGCGAAAAACTGGATTTTTATCGGCGGGATGTCGTTCCAGCCGTCGGAGCTGGTGAAGCTCTGCTTCATCTACGCCGGCGCGTCCACGATGGATCGCCTCGTAACCAAGCGGAACCTTTTCCTGTTCATCCTGTATTCCGGCTTTATCTGCGGCTGCCTCGCGCTGATGAACGACTTCGGCACGGCGCTGATCTTCTTTGTGGCCTTCCTGGTGATCGCGTATCTGCGCTCGGGTGATTTTGCCACGCTCTCGCTCATCTGTGCGGGCACGGGCTTCGCGGGTGTGATGGTTCTGCGGTTCCGGCCGTATATCAAGAGCCGTTTTGCCTCATGGGGCCACGTCTGGAGTGATGCGCTGGGCGCGGGCTTCCAGCAGACCCGGGCGATGATGTGCATTGCCTCGGGCGGCCTGCTCGGTCTCGGCGTGGGCTGCGGCTGGCTCAAATACGTCGCCGCCGCGGATACCGACCTTGTTTTCGCCTTCGTCTCCGAGGAGTGGGGGCTGCTCGTCGCGATGACGATGGTGCTCTGCATCGTCTGCCTGAGCGTGTTCGTCGTCCGTTCGGCCAACGTGGGACGCAGTACGTTCTATACGATCGGCGCCTGCGCGGCGGTGAGCATCCTGATGATGCAGACGCTCCTGAACGTGTTCGGTACGGTGGATTTCCTGCCGCTGACGGGCGTGACGTTCCCGTTCGTCTCCAACGGCGGCTCGAGCATGATCTCCGCGTGGGGGCTTCTGGCCTTTGTCAAGGCATGCGATACCCGGCAGAACGCCAGTTTTGCGATTAAGCTGCCCTCCCGGAAGAAGGAGGCAGAGGAAACATGAAAAAAGTATCAAACCGTTCCTTTGCCGCCCTTGTGCTGACGGCGCTTCTGCTTGTCGGCCTGCTGGCCTTCGGTGTGCGCTACGCCGTCAAGGGTAGCAGCTGGGTCGTTTTTCCGGGCAGCCCGCATGTCTATTCGGGCGGAAACCTCAATTCCGGTGTCGTCACCGACCGGGACGGCGTGGTGCTTTTGGACAGTACCGACGGGCGGAAATACGCCGACGACGCGGCTGTCCGTAAGGCGACGCTGCATCTCCTCGGCGACCGGGAGGGCTATATTGCCGCGCCCGTTCTCCGGGAGTACGCCGACGAGCTGGTGGGCTACGATCCCTTCACCGGCGTTTACAGTCTCTCGGGCAAAAGCAGCACCGCGAGGCTCACCATCAGCGCCAAGGTGCAGACGACCGCGCTGGCCGCGCTGAACGGCCGATCGGGCACGGTCGGCGTCTACAACTACCGTACGGGTGAAATTCTCTGCGCCGTCTCCTCGCCGACCTACGATCCCGACAAGGTGCCCAACATCGCGGGCGACACCAGCGGCGCGTACGACGGCGTCTATGTCAACCGCTTTTTCGGCGCAACCTTTACTCCCGGCTCGATCTTCAAGCTCGTCACGACCGCCGCCGCGCTGGAGAACATCGGCGACATCGAAAAGCAGACCTTCGACTGCAAGGGCTTCTATGAGGTGGAAGGCGACAAGGTCATTTGCAGCGGCACGCACGGCAAAATCGATCTCAAGAGCGCGCTCGCGCACTCTTGCAACGTGGCCTTCGGCCAGATCTCCGAGGAGCTCGGGAAGAAGACACTCACCGAGTACGCGGACAAGCTCGGCCTGACAAAGAGCCTCACGCTCGACGGCATCACGGCCGCGGCGGGGTATTTCGATCTCACCAAGGCGCCGGAGGTGGACGTAGCCTGGTCGGGCATCGGACAGTATACGGATCTTATCAATCCCTGCACCTATCTGCGGTATATGGGCGTGATTGCTGGCGGCGGCAAGGCCGCCGAGCCATACCTCATGCAGGAGGTCAGGAGTAAGAAGCTGACCTCGAGCTACAAGGCCGCAACAACGTACACCGGTCAGCTTCTCGAGGCATCCACCTGCAAAACCCTCTCGGCGATGATGCACAATAACGTCGAGACTGTCTACGGCGCGGGCAAGTTCCCCAACCTATACGTCTGCGCCAAGTCCGGGACGGCGGAGGTGGGCGGCGAGGAAATGCCGCACGCGACCTTCGCGGGCTTTATTCAGGACGAAAACTATCCGCTCGCTTTTATCGTGGTGGCGGAAAATTCCGGCTCCGGCAGCGCGGTCTGCGCTTCGATCGCCGGCACCGTGCTCAAGCAGTGCGTGGCCGTAATGGACGCCGAAGCCAAATCCAAATAACGGCGGGACATTCAGGAAGCAGCGGAGCGTCGTGCTTCGGACGCGCGAGGCTGAGTGGGACGCGAAATAACCTCTCAGAAGCCGCGCGTATACGGGAGGAGACCCTTTCGCGCGGCGTTATGATTTTGCCGCGCGGTGCGGGGCATCAGGGAGAGCTGTGAAAAGGCGCGGGCGCCGCGGTATGCGGCGCCCGCGCCTTTGATCGTACAGAAAAAAAGCGCCGCGCCGCACAGGCCGCGGCGGCGCTTTTGATGCGGTTCGGGGTCGGAAAACATTTCCGGCCCCGAACGATTTTATTTCTTGGTGAGGATGCGTCTCGCGCAGGCGTAGTGGCTCCTGTAGTAGCCGGAGGTGATCGTATCGACCGTAACGCCGCGCTTGGAGTTGGCTGCATGGACGATCTTGCCGCCGCCGATGTAAATACCGACGTGGGTGATGTAGTCGCTCGACGAGTAGGTGTGAGAGAAGCAGATCAGGTCGCCCGGCTGGAGATTCGCGAAGGAGACGGCCGTGCCGTTGGAGGCCTGATCGTCCGCGATGCGGTTGATGGTGTAGCCAAAATGTTTGTAGACGTACTGTGTGAAACCGGAGCAGTCAAAGCTGGTCGGGCCGGTCGCCCCGTAGACATAGCGGCTGCCGACGAAGCTCAGCGCATACTTCACGAGGTTTGCCTCTTCGGTGGAGGAAGCCTCGGCCTGCGCCTTTTTGGTGAGCTGGTCGACCTGATCCTTTGTGAGCCAGTTGGTGTTCATGAACTGCTCGGCGTTCTTGTAGCAGCGGAGAAACATCACGATGGCCTCCTGGCGGGTCGTGTTGTCCTTCGGCGCAAGAACGGTCTGTTTGGCGCTGTTGACCGTGCCGGTGACGATGCCGAGGCCAACGGCCTCCTGCGCGGCGCTTTCCGCCCACGAAGAGACGTCGCCGCGGTCGGCAAATTTTTTCAGATAATCCTGGGTGATGTGCACCGGCATACCCACGCAGCGGTCCAAACTCGAGACGATCATGAAGAACTCCTGCCGGGTCAGCAGCCGGTCGGGCTGGAAGCTCCCGTCCTCGTAGCCCTTGACGATGCCGATTTCATAGGCAGCGCAGACCATATCGTCGTTCGTATCGGTAAAATAGTCCGTGCGGTTCGGGGTGGGGGAGTTGCCGGTCAGCGCCTGGTAGGCGAGCGTGGCGATGTAGCACATCTCCTCGCGCGTGATGTTCTCGCGCATGTCCGCATTCTTGAGTTTCGCGGGCAGCAGGCCGAGGAGGTCGGCCTCCTTGAGATAGGGCTTTGCCCAGTCGCTCGCGTTGGTGTACGCGAACGCGGTGAGGCTCACGGAAAGGAGCATCATGGCGGACAGAAAAAACGCCGTAATCCGGCGCAGGTGGCGCTTCATGGCAGTAATTCCTCCTCAAGTGTAATGCCGACCGGGCAGTGGTCGGAGCCGGTCACCTCGTTGTAGATCGGGGCGGCGGAGACGGCGTCGCGGATACGGTCGGAGACGAGAAAATAATCAATGCGCCAGCCGGCATTCGTGTCGCGCGCGTGGAAGCGATAGCTCCACCAGGAATACGCACCCGTTACGTCCGGGTTCCGGTAGCGGAAGGTGTCCGTGAAGCCCGCAGCGAGGAGTTCCGAGAATTTTCCGCGTTCCTCGTCGGAGAAGCCGGCATTTCCCCGGTTGGGGCCGGGATTTTTGAGGTCGATCTCCTGATGGGCCACGTTCAGGTCTCCGCACGCAACGACAGGCTTCTTCGCGTCCAGCGCGGTCAGGCGCGCCCGAAACGCGTCGTCCCAGCGCATGCGGTGGCCGATGCGCCTGAGCCCATCCTGCGCGTTGGGCGTGTAACAGGTGACGAGGTAGAATTTCGGAAATTCCAGCGTGATGAGCCGCCCCTCGGTGTCGAGCTCGGGATCGCCGATTCCGAGGACGGCGGAGAGGGGCTCCCGCTTCGTCAGGATGGCCGTGCCGGAATAACCCTTTTTCTCCGCGTAGTTCCAGAGCTGAAGGTAGCCCTCCGGAGAAAAATCGTGCTGCCCGGACTGCAGCTTTGTCTCCTGCAGGCAGAAGCAGTCTGCGTTCAGAGTATCGAATGCGTCCGGGAAACCTTTTTGCAGGCAGGCACGCAGTCCGTTGACGTTCCAGGAAACAAGTCGCATGAGCATATCCTCCCAGATAACTTTCTGCTATTTTAACAACTTTCGACCTGTTTCGCAACCGGATAGCGAAAATAATCGACTTCGGTTGTAAATAGGCGCCGCGCGTGCTATAATGATCGGCATGAAATTGAAAGTTTGGATTTCCGTATTATCCTGCAAACTCTGCCGCTTTGCCATCCGGCTGCTGGGCAGGGGAGGCACCGACTTTCCGGGCCGGGTGGCTCTGAAGCTCTGCCCCGATTTGCTCGGGTATCTGGCGAAGGACGTGACGACGATTCTCGTTACGGGCACCAACGGCAAGACCACGACCTCCCGCATGGTGGAACAGGCCCTGACCGACTCTGGAATTTCTTTCTTCGCCAATAAATCCGGCGCGAATCTGCTCAGCGGCGTGACCGCGGAGTTTGCCATGCACTCCTCGCTTGGCGGGAAGTGCCGCTATCCCTATGCGCTTATCGAGGCTGACGAGGCTGCCTTCAAGGCGATCAGCAGTTATGTGAACGCGCGCGTCGTCGTGGTAACGAACGTTTTTCGCGACCAGCTTGACCGTTACGGCGAGGTGACCCACACGCTGGAGAACCTGAAGATCGGCATTTCCCACTGCGCCGACGCCACGATCTGCATCAATGCGGACGATTCGCTCACCCGTTCCATCGCCGACGGAATTGAGAATCACGTCGTCTTCTACGGCGTGGATATTCCGATTTACCGCGACCGCGTGGCGGAGCTCTCCGACGCGCCGTACTGCATCAAATGCAAGCACGAATACGTCTACGACTATGTGACCTACGGCCACCTTGGCGGCTATCGCTGCCCTGTCTGCGGGTACAGCCGCCCGACGCCGTCCGTCTCCGTGACTTCGGTGTTCTCCACCGACACCGAGCGCTCGCACGTCTCCATCGCCGTGGATGGCCGGGAGTTCGACACTACCGTCAACCTGCCCGGCGGCTATAATATTTACAACGCCTGCGCCGCAATGGCCTGCGGCAAGGCGCTTGGGCTCGATCCTGCGGTCGTCTCGCGGTCGCTCTCGGAGTTCTCCTGCGGCTTCGGCCGGATGGAGAAATTCCAGATCAACGGCACGAGCCTGCGCATGATCCTCATCAAGAACCCCGCGGGCTGCAATCAGGTGCTCAATTTCCTCACTAACACCACCGAGCCCTCCGTGTTCGCGGTCTGTCTGAACGACCGCGCGCAGGACGGCAAGGATGTCAGCTGGATCTGGGATGTGGACTTTGAACGGGTCGCCGCCATGGGCGACCGCCTCACGGAGCTGCTTGTCTCCGGCGTCCGCGCGGATGACATGGCCATGCGCTTCAAGTACGCCGGCGTGCCGGCGGAGAAGATCCGCGTCATCAGGGACTATGGCAAGCTTGTCGAGGCCTGCATCGCCCAGGACAGGCCCGTTTACATCATGCCGACCTATACGGCCATGCTGGGTCTGCGCGAGAAGATCAGCAAGACCTACGGCTTCAAGGATTTCTGGGAATAGGGGGCGCGACATGGAACTGAAAATCTGTCATCTCTACCCGGATGTTCTCAACCTGTACGGCGACAGGGGCAACGTGATCTGCATGGAAAGCCGCCTGAAATGGCGCGGCATTGACGTCTCTACCGCGTCCGTCTCCGTCGGCGAGCCGCTCCGCGCCGCCGACTACGACCTCTTCTTCATCGGCGGCGGTCAGGACTTCGAGCAGGTTGTCCTGCTGGAAGACCTGAAGGGCGCGAAGACCGAGGAGATCAGGTCGGCCGTGCGTGACGGAAAGACCTTCCTCGCCATCTGCGGCGGCTACCAGATGCTTGGCAGCTATTATAAGACCTGGGACGGCCAGCAGTGCGACTATATCGGCGCGGTAGACCTCTATACCATCGGCGTCAGGCAGCGCATGATCGGCAACTACATGTTCACCTGCGACGAGCTGGGCGGTCTGAAGGTTGTCGGCTTTGAAAACCACTCCGGCAAGACGTATCTCGGCGCGGGCGTGAAGCCTGTCGGGCGGGTGCTCGCGGGCTCGGGCAACAACGGGGAGGATCATCAGGAGGGCGCTCGTTACAACAACGTGTTCGCCACTTACTCGCACGGCTGCCTGCTGCCGAAAAACCCCGTCCTCTGCGACCACATTCTCCGCACGGCGCTCGCGGCGAAATACGGCTCCGCCGAGCTCATGCCGCTGGACGACACGCTGGAGAACAACGCGCACGACTATATGGTGAACCGTCTTTCAAAGGCATAAAAAAGGACCCCGGCTGCCTGGGCAGCCGGGGTTTTATCATGCGGAATAGAAGTCGGGGCATACCTCACGGATCTTACGCTGGAGGCTCTTGAGATCACGGAAGGTGTCGGGGCGCTTGGTCAGGTCGCGCAGCAGTGCGGAGGGATGGTAGAGCGCCGAGAACCAGATGCCGCCCTTTTCCACCCACTGGCCGTGGTCGCGCGTGATGCGGAACTCCGGGTCGATGAGCTTCATGGCCGCGATACGGCCGAGACAGACGATGATCCTCGGGCGGAGAATCGCCGTCTGGCGGCGCAGCCAGCCGATGCAGGCATCCTGCTCGACCTCCAGCGGGTCGCGGTTCTGCGGCGGGCGGCACTTGACAATGTTGGCGATGTAGCAGTTCTCGCGGCTCAGGTCGATCAGGCAGAGCATCTCGTCAAGCAGCTGACCCGCAGCGCCGACGAACGGCTCGCCCTGCATATCCTCCTGATGCCCGGGGCCCTCGCCCACGAACATCACGGGCGTGTCGTGCGGCCCGACGCCGAAGACAACGCTGTGGCGCGTTGCGCTCAGGGGACATTGTGTGCAGCTTTCGCAAGACTGCCGAAGCTCGTCCCAGTCCATCATGGCTCAGTCCTCATCGTCGCGGCCGCCGCGCCGGGTACCGGGAAAGGGGATCGGGTCACGGCCGGAATTCCGCTCTCTCTCACGGCGCAGGCGGCGCGCGCGGCGGCGGCGGGCCCGGCGGAGAATGGCGATCAGATTCCAGAGAATCAGCACCGCAACCAGCGCGCCGACGAGCAGCTTCCACCAGTTCGCCGCGAGGAAGGACTTGGTGGAGGTGGCCTGCGCGGCGATCTGGGAACGCGCGATGTCCGTAATGGCGACGAGGTTTGCCGTGCCGAGTTCCTTGCCCTCGTAGGATACCGTGACGGTGCCGAGCTTTTGCCCCTTGGTGATGGGCGCTTCCACGCCCGCGTCGTTCAGCAGCTTGATGTCGTTTACAACCTTGTCTTCCTGAAAATCGGCGGGCAGGAGGGCGGTGACCTGCTGATCGGGCGCGAGCACGGCGGCCTCGGCGCCGGCGGAGTCAAGCACGGGGATCTGCGCGATGGGATAGAGAGTGGAGAGCACCTTAGCGTAGGCCCAGTGGGCGAAGCCGTAGTCAAAAAGTTTTTTCGTCTCAACAAAGCTCATGAACTCATAGCTGCCGTCGTCGCGCGCGACTGTGTCCGCGCCGCACACCACGGAGAGGAGCTTAAGCTTTCCGTTGTCCGCTGTGGAGATCAGGCAGCGCCCTGCCTGCCGGGTATAGCCCGTTTTGACGCCCTTGGCGTATTCGTAGTAATACTCGGAGGTTGTGGCCTTGCTCTCAAGGTAGTTGGTCGTCACCAGATGGCGGATGGGGGACTTGTTGGTGGCGGGCACGTCGTGCGTGGCGGTCGAGGTGATCTCCACAAACGTGCTGTTCTGGAGCGCCGCCTTTGCGATGATGCTCAGGTCGCGCGCTGTGGTATAGTGATTGTCGTTGTGCAGGCCGTGGGGGTTGGCGAAATGCGTGCCGGTGCAGCCCAGCTCCTTCGCCTTCGCGTTCATCATGTCCACAAATTTGTCCACAGACCCGGCCACATACTCCGCCACCACGTTGCACGCCTCATTGGCCGAGGAGAGCATCATGCAGTAGAGAATCTCGCGGAGCGGCAGTGTTTCGCCCTCCACAAGCCCCGCGGTGCTGCCAGCCTCGTCGAGCCCCTTGAGAGCCGAAGCCGAGACGGTGATCTCGTCGTCCAGCTTGCCGTTTTCAAGCGCTAGGAGGCAGGTCATGATCTTGGTGAGGCTGGCGGGATAGACCTTCTGGTCGGCGTTCTGCTCCAGCAGCACCTGATTTGTGTTCATTTCAATGAGCAGCGCGGCCTTGGCCTGAACCGTATAGGCGGCGGTGCCGGCCGTGTCCGCAGCGGCGGCCGTCTCCCCGTCGGCGGCGGCCATCTCCCCGTCGGCGGCGGTCGTTTCCCCGGCTGCCGCCGTAGTATCCTGCGCAGCGGTGCTCCCCGTTTCGGACGAAGTTACGCTTTCCGTTTGCGATTCCGGCGCGGCGGGGGCAATCTCCGTCTCGGCCGAAGCCAGCGGCGAGAGCAGCGAGAGCAGAAGGGAAAGCAGGACAAAGAGAGAAAGAATTCTTTTTGTTTTCATGAGAAATCTCCATGTTTTCCGGCGGCCGGCATTGAAGGGGGCCGCAAAACTGTGATATAATGACGGAAACAGCAGCGTTTCCGAGGGCCTGAGTGCCCGGATATCCATTTATTATAGCAAATTTTCCGATTATGTCAACGCATGGAGGAAACGGTATGAGTGCTTTCCGGGCGGAGCGGGCGATCGTGTTTGTGTGCGCGCTGGCCATCGTCTTTGCGGCGGGATATTCTCTCGGCCGCGCGCGGACGGAGGACGATTCAGCGGTCCTGGTGACCGTACAGCGCGGTGGGGCGGAGACTGCCCCGCCGGGCGACGCACGTCTTGATCTCAACGCGGCCACAGCCGCTCAGCTCGCTGCGCTGCCCGGAATCGGAGACGCGCTGGCCGCGCGCATCGTCGCCTATCGGGAGGAGCACGGCGCGTTCGCTTCCGTGGAGGAGCTCACAGACGTCAGCGGCATCGGAGAAGGGAAACTCGAAACCATCCGGACTTTGGTCAGAATAGGGGAATGACATGAAAATACTGGTGGTAGACGACGAGCAGCTGCTTGTCAAGGGAATTAAATTCAATCTGGAAAACGACGGCTACGAAGTCGTCACCGCATCGGACGGGCTGGAGGCTGTGGAGGCCGCGCAGAGTAAAAAGCCCGACCTCATCGTGCTCGACCTGATGATGCCCCGGCTGGACGGGCTCGGTGCCTGCCGAAAAATCCGGGAATTTTCCGACGTGCCCATTATCATGCTGACGGCCAAGACGGATGACATGGACAAACTTATGGGCTTTGAACACGGCGCGGACGACTATCTCACCAAGCCGTTCAACATTCTTGAACTCAAGGCGCGTATCCGCGCGCTGCTGCGCCGCTCGGCGCCGAAGACCAAGGAGCGCAGCGCCCGTCGAACGTTCGGTCACATCACCATCGACACCGACGAGCGTAACGCCTACAAGGACAGCGTGCTGGCCGACCTCACGGCCAAGGAGTTCGATCTCATCGAGCTGCTGATGCGCAGCCCGAACCGTGTCTACTCGCGCGAGAGCCTGCTGGATACGATCTGGGGCTACGAATACCGCAGCGATATCCGCACGGTGGACGTCCATATCCGCCGCCTGCGCGAGAAGCTTGAGCAGAACCCGGCGGAGCCGGAATATATCCAGACCAAATGGGGAGTGGGGTACTATTTCAAAGCTTAGACGAAAGCTTCGGACACTCGGGAGCAGCTCGCAGTTCCGCTACGCGATCTCGTATATCCTGATCACAACCGTGACGCTGCTGTTCCTGAACCTCTATGCCGCCACCACCACGCGCAAGCTGATGTTCCGCTCCAAGGCCGCGTCCGTGCAGGGCAAGACGCAGCTCGTGGTCTCGTCGCTCTCCGGGCTTGAGAAGCTAAGCGCCGAGAACGTCAGACAGGTCATTTCGCTGTTGGGCGACCTCAGCGCGAACCGTGTGATCGTTACCGACGGCGACGGCCGCGCGCTTTACGACTCCCTGACCACCTCCAACGCGGCGGGGAAATACATTCTCTTTTCCGAGGTGGTCGAGGCGCTTGCCGGCAACGATGTCTTCTACTGCGCCTACCGTGACGGAACGCTGGAAAGCCGCGCATGCATGCCCATCCTCTTACACGATCAGCCGGTCGGCGCGGTGTATCTCATGGAGTACGACACCGATCTCGGCCATGTCATTTCGGCGCTGGAGCTCAATATTTTCAGTATCTCGCTGATCCTTGAGATTGCGGTGACGATCTTCTCGGTCGTCTTCTCCGTGACCTTCTCGCGGCGGATGCGCAAAATCCTCCAGTCCACGCAGCTGCTCCGCGAAGGCGAATACTCCCACAAAATCGAGATGCGCGGCAACGATGAGGTCGGCGTTCTCGCACGCGAATTCAACAAGCTCACCGACCGGCTGGAGGAGTCCGAAATGGCGCAGCGCCAGTTCGTCTCCGACGCCTCGCACGAGCTCAAGACGCCGCTGGCTTCCATCAAGCTGCTGGCCGACTCCATCCTGCAAAACGAGATGGATCCGGACACGCTGCGGGAGTTCGTCGGCGACATCGGTAACGAGGCCGAGCGCCTTAACCGCATGACGCAGAAGCTCCTTACCCTCAGCCGCGGCGAGGACGCGCCGAAGGACGATCTGGAGGTCATCGAGACCGGTCCCGTGGTGGAAAAGGTCATGCGGATGCTCACGCCCATGGCCAATCTGCGCGAGATCACTCTGGTCTCCAAGCTCGAGCTCGGCTGCACGATCGTCACGCGCGAGGACGATTTCTACCAGGTCGTCTTCAACCTGGTGGAAAACGGCATCAAGTACAACCGGGACGGCGGCAATCTGAGCGTCGCCCTCCACCGGAGCGACGATGACGTAACGCTCTTCGTCGAGGATACCGGCATCGGCATCCCCGAAGACTCGCTGCCGTATATCTTCGACCGGTTTTACCGCGTGGACAAGGCCCGCTCGCGCCAGGCGGGCGGCAGCGGCCTCGGCCTCTCCATCGTCCACGAGCTGGTCACGCGGAACTACGGCACCGTCTCAGCAGCCCCGCGGCCGGAGGGGGGTACCCGCTTCACCGTAACGTTCCCGTATTTTGCGATCGAGGGGGAGTGACCGGAATGAAACGCTTTACCGCGCTGGTTTCGGCGCTCTGCCTGCTGCTCGCGCTGTTCGGCTGCTCCGAGTTCTCTCAGGGGCGGACGAAGCCGTCCAACCCCATCCGTTTCTATTACCGCCTCGCGGAAGACCCGTTTAACTCGGACGACGGCATCCTCGGTTCGGAGCGGTACGATTTCGGCGCCAAAATCCCCACGCTCCTCGAAATCTTCACGCAGTATTTCAGCGGTCCGACCGGCGAGACGCTCGTCTCTCCGTTCCCCGCCGGGCTGGAGGCAAAATCGGTCTCGCTGGACAACGGCGTGCTCACCGTCACGCTCGACGATTCTTTCTCCACCCTAACGGGCGTCAATTACACCATTGCAGCCGCCTGCATCACCCGGACGATGACGCAGGTGGAGGGGGTGAACTCCGTCTGCATTGAGACGGTTTCCCAGCACCAGCTGGAATCCTCCGTCCCGCTCTCGTCTGCGGACTATGTCTGCCGTGAGATTGCCACGGGCGATACCGAGACGACGGTGCGCCTTTACTTTTCAGACGTGAACGGCCGTTATCTTGTTGCGGAGGAGCGGAAAAACACGTTTTCGGATGCCTCCCAGATCCCCGCCTACCTGATCGGCCAGCTCATCGCCGGGCCGCAGGAGAAAGGTTCGCTCGCGACGATCCCCGAGGGCACGAAGCTTCTCTCCGTCTCGGTTGCGGACGATGGAACCTGCACGGTGGATCTGTCCTCCGAATTTCTGCTCAATAAGCCCAGAACGGAGCTGCTCGAGCGCATGACGGTTTTTTCCATCGTCGATTCACTCACCGAGCTCAAGCAGATCAGCAAGGTGCGCCTCCTCATCGAGGGCAAGCCGGTTACGCAGTATCTCGACATGGATCTATCAAAGCCGCTCGTGCGGGACGATGCCGCAATTGGCGTCGTGCGAGCCGGGATGAACGAGGCGGACGCGACGCTCTATGTGAACTCGGGTCAGAAAACAAAGCTGGCTTCCGTGCCGGTCGGCGTGCGAAAGACCTCCAACGGCACCGAGACCGAGGCGCTCCTCCAGCTCCTGCTGAATTTCAAGGCGCGCAACAGCCTCTCCTGCCCGATCCCGTCCGGCACAGGTGTGCAGAGCGTAGGACAGGAAGACGGCATCTGTCATGTGGATTTCTCACAGAAGTTTCTCAACTGCGTCGGCGACGAGACGGCGGAGAAGCTGGCCGTCCGCTCGGTAGCCGCGACGCTCTGTACGCTCGACGGCATCACCGGCGTCAGGATCTCGGTCAACGGCAGCAGCAGCGGCCTGCGCTATGTCGATCTGGGCGAGACCTTTTCCCCGGAGCCGGACTGGTTCTTCGACAACTGAAAAAAACGGACGAAAGCAGCCGCTTTCGTCCGTTTGCCTTCTTCTTCAGAGAGAAAAGTCAGAATCCTTGTATTTCCGAAATGCGGGCGGCTTGGGCCGCGCGGGGACTCTCTTGAGGGGATCGTAGCGGAAATGGCCGCACTGGTCGGCAGCGGCGACGATGCCGTGGCGACGGCAGATCATCTCTTCGCCAGAGAGCTTGCCCGCATTCGCGCAATACGCGCAGCGGCGCTCGATTTTTTTGCGAAACAGCATACCGTCCGCCTCCCACTGCTTTTTTCTCATTATATCCCACGTTCGCGGATTTTTCCACTCCTGTTTTTGAAAAGCCCCGGGACGGCTGGCAGCGCCGTCGCCGCAGCGGCGAGAAAGACCACTGCCGACAGGCGGAAGTGAGACGAGAGCTGGATGAGCACCGCGGCAAGCACGCCCTGCGTCAGCTTGCCCAGCAGGTACGGCTTCAGGCTGACGGGCCGCAGGCCGCGCAGCGCCAGCACCTGACAGTGGACGCATGCGCCGCCCCAGCCCAGCAGGAACGACGCGGCCGAGAGCAGCGCCGGGACCGGACACGATACGCTCCCCAGCGCGGCGATACCGGAAGAGAGCTCCGCCGCACCGGTCAGCAGTGCCCCGCCGGCCCCGCTCCCGACGCTGAACAGGCGGCCAAGCCAGACGGCGGGCAGGAGAAACACGCCGCTCTGCCGCGCGAACGCCACCAGAACCCCAAAGAATGTCACATACGCGCAGACGCTCAGAATGCTCCCCAGCGCGGCGCTTACTGCCGCGACGAGGCTCTGCGTGAACGGCTCCGCCTCTCGCGCCGCTGCGGGCGCGGAGGATCGGGGAGGCGAGGGAAAGGGGGGCTGCGCGGCGGGGAGAAAACGGAGCGCGCTCCCGGCCGCCAGCGCGGCGAGCAGATGGACAAGGAGGAGCCTTGCGCCGATCGCCGTACTGTGGAACAGACCCGCGCCGACCACGCCGAAGACAAAAGACGGACCCGCGTTGTTGCAGAACGCGAGCAGCCGCGCGGTTTCTCCGGCCGTGAGGAGCGAGCGGTCGTAGAGCGCGAACGCCGCCGACGCACCGACCGGGTACCCGCCGACCGAGCCGAGTACCAGCGCGCCCGCGCCCTCGGCGGGCAGACCGAACACCGGTCCCATGACGGGCCGGAGCAGGGCGGTCAGATACCGGTCGTAGCCGCGTCGGATGAAGAGCTGGGAGAGTACAAAAAACGGGAACAGTGCCGGGATCAGCACCTCGCCGCACAGCGAGAGCGACGCCTTTGCCGCGCCGATCGCCGTTTCCGACGAGACGAGCCAGGCGCCGATCAGAGAGAGAAATGCCAGAAAACCAAGAAAAGACTGCCATTGCACAAAGGTACGTTCTGAACGCACGTCCATCACCTCGTCAGAATCTATGCGGCGCGGGCAAGAAGCTTGACTGCCGCGCATAGATTGTACCGGGGATGGAGGAATGCGTATGCGTAAACCGCGCAAGCTGCTCACGGAGGCGTCGGAAAAGCTCGATCTGCCGGGCGAAATCGCGGCGGGTCTGCCCAAAATGGAGCTGACCGGATTTTCTCAGCTCTCGCTTGAGCACCACAGGGGAATTCTGGAATACACGGACGAGACGGTGGCCGTCGCGCTGAATCTCGGCACGGTGCGCGTCACCGGGCGGCGGCTGACCATTCGGATGATGAACCGGGAGTATCTGGTGGTGGGCGGGGAGCTGGAGAAGATTGAGCTGCTCGCGGAGAGCGGCCATGACTGAGTTTGTGCGTTTCCTGCTGGGTTGGTTTCTCATCCGCGTCCGGGGGGCCGCGCCGGAGACGGCGCTCAACCGTCTCACCCGCGCGCGCGTCCTGTTCTGGGGCGTCGAAAAGCCGGATGAGTTCACCTGCGAGTTTCGCGTACACCGCCGGGACTGCGCCCGGGTACTGAAGCTCCTTGAAAAGTCGCAGTCCAAGGCGGAGGCAGCCGCGGAGTTCGGCCTTCCGGTGAATCTTCGTTTCCTGCGCCGGCGGAAGCTGCTGCTCGCGCTTGCGGCGCTGACACTGGTGCTCGTTGCGCTGGCACCGAGATATGTCTGGTTCATCCGCGTGGAGGGCAATGCGGCCGTCCCGTCCGTGCAGATCGTGCGGGAGCTGCGCTCGCTCGGCGTGGGGTTTGGCACGCCGTGCCGCTCCATTGTGCCGCAGGAGCTCAAAAACAAAATGCTTCTGAAATTGCCCCGGCTCGAGTGGCTGACCGTCAACACCTCCGGCGGCGTCGCTACGGTGGTCGTCCGGGAACGGAAGGAGCCGGCCAAAGTGACCGACCGCCGCGCCCCCACGAATCTGATCGCCTCGCGGGACGGCCTCGTCACCGACTTTTCGGTGCTCTCCGGCTATCCTGCGTGCGAGGTGGGGAAGACGGTGGTGAAGGGCCAGCTCCTCGTCTCCGGCTACGCCGATTACGGCTACTGCACGCACGCCTGCCGCGCCATCGCGGAAGTTTATGCGCGCACCTGGCGCGAACAGAACGCCGAGATTCCGGAAGAATTCTGGGAAAAATCGTTGCCGGGCGCCGTAAAAACGACTCGATACCTGATCTTCGGCAGAAAAAGAATAAAAATCTCCTCAGACAGTGGAATTCTTCCCGGGAAGTGTGATAAAATGACCGTATATCGGACGCTGACGCTCCCGGGCGGCTACGAGCTCCCGGTTCGCCTGGAGACGGTGACCTGCACGGCCCGCGCCCTGACCCGGACGCAGCTGGAACAGGGCTTCGCCGAAGCGCTCCTGAAGCGCGGCGCATCGGACGCGGCGCGTGCCGACATGATCGCCGGGACGATTCTCCGCGACAATACCGCGCTTTGCCGCGCGGACGGCATCTACCGTCTCACCGGCACCTATGAGTGCCGCGAGATGATCGCCCGGCCGGTTGACGCCAAACTATTTGAAGGTGATTGAACAGGAATGGCAGAAAGAATGATTAATGCCGAGCGCATCGAGCAGCTCATCAGTGTTTTCGGCTCATTGGACGAGAATATCAAGCGCATCGAGCGGGAGTTCGGCGTGCACATCACCAACCGTGACACAGAGCTCAAGGTACAGGGTGACGAGGAAGCCGCCGACAAGGGCGCGCGCGCCATTGAGGGCCTGCTGTCCCTCGCCGCCAAGGGCGAGGTGATCGACGAGCAGAAGGTTCGCTACCTGATTGACCTTGTGAACACCGGTAACGAGGAAAAAATCAACGAGATTGCCAAGGACGTGGTCTGCATCACGGCCAAGGGCAAGCCCGTCAAGGCCAAGACCATCGGCCAGCAGAAATACCTCAAGGCCATCGGAAAAAACACCATCACCATCGGCGTCGGCCCCGCCGGCACGGGCAAGACGTACCTCGCCGTCGCAATGGCCGTGGCCGCGTTCCGCGCGAAGGCGGTCAACCGCATCATCCTGACACGGCCCGCCGTGGAGGCGGGAGAGCGGCTCGGTTTCCTGCCGGGCGACCTTCAGAACAAGGTTGACCCCTATCTCCGCCCGCTCTACGACGCTCTCTTCGACATGCTCGGCACGGACACCTACAACAAGTACGTCGAGCGCGGCAACATCGAGGTTGCGCCGCTCGCCTATATGCGCGGCCGCACTCTGGACGACAGCTTCATCATCCTCGACGAGGCGCAGAACACCACGCGCGAGCAGATGAAGATGTTCCTGACCCGCCTCGGCTTCGGCTCCAAGATCGTCATCACCGGCGACATCACGCAGATCGACCTGCCGCCCGACAAGACATGCGGTCTCAAGGAGGCGCTGCGCGTGCTGGACGGCGTGTCCGACATCGCCATCTGCCGTCTCACCGCGAGCGATGTCGTGCGCCACGCTCTTGTGCAGAAGATCGTCGCGGCCTATGAGAGGTACGAGCAGAAAAAGCCGCCCGTGCCCGGGAAGACGTTCCACCAGAGAAAGAGAGAGAAATGAAACACAAGATCAATTTGCTCTTTGAGCGCGGCAGCGCCCGCCGCGTGACGCTCGGCCCGCATCTGCGCCGCTGCATCACCGCTGCTCTGGACGCGGAGAGCGTGAACGTCCCCTGCGAGATCAACGTCCTTGTGACGGACGACGAGACCATCCGCGCCATCAACCGCGAGACGCGCAGGATCGACGCCGCGACGGACGTGCTGTCCTTTCCGATGTTCAACTTCGCGCCCGGCGCGTTCCCGCCTGATGTCTCGGAGGATATCGACCCCGAGACCGGGCTCCTGCCGCTTGGCGACATGGTCATCTCGGCCGAGCATGCCGCGAGGCAGGCCGTGGAGTACGGCCACAGCCTCCGCCGCGAGATCGGGTATCTCGCCATCCATTCCGTCCTGCATATGCTGGGCTACGACCATCTGGACGAAGGCCCCATGAAGAGGCAGATGCGCGCGAGGGAGGAAAAGATCCTCGCCGACATCGTGCTGCCCCGCTGAGAGAGGAAGCCAATGATTACAAAATCCGCAATGATTACGATCGCCGGCCGCCCCAACGTCGGCAAGTCCACACTGATGAACCGCATCATCGGCGAGAAAGTCTCCATCGTCTCCAACAAGCCCCAGACCACGCGCAACCGCATCTGCGGCGTGTTCAACCGCGGTCAGACACAGGTCGTCTTCCAGGACACGCCGGGCTTCCACAAGCCGCGTACGCGCCTGGGCGACTATATGGTGGACGTCGTCCGTCAGTCGGTGACGGACGTGGACGGCGTTCTGCTGCTCGTCGACCCCATTGCGAACGTTGGCGAACAGGAAAAGGAACTCCTCGCGCAGTTTCAGGCGGCAGGGATGCGGGTTGTCCTCGTCATCAACAAGATCGACACCGTGGAGAAGGACATGCTCCTTACGGTCATCGCGGCGTACAGCGCGGCGTTCCCCTTTGCGTCGATCGTGCCCATCTCCGCAAAAAACGGCGACGGCGTGGAGGAACTGCTCGGCGAGGTACTGAAATTTGCCAAGCCCGGCCCCCAGCTCTTTCCGGACGACATGGTCACCGACCAGCCCGATCGGCAGGTGATGGCCGAGATCATCCGCGAGAAGCTCCTCTGGTGCCTCGAGCGCGAGGTGCCGCACGGCACCGCCGTGGAGATCACGAAGTTCTCCGAGCGCGACAGCGGCATCATCGACATCGACGCGACCATCTACTGCGAGAAGGCCAGCCACAAGGGCATCATCATCGGCAAGCAGGGCGCGATGCTCAAAAAGATCAGCACGATGGCCCGTGAGGACTGCGAGAAATTCATGGGCACCAAGGTCTATCTCCAGACGTGGGTCAAGGTCAAGCAGAATTGGCGCGACAGCGTCAGCCAGGTGCGCAACTTCGGCTACGAATAGAGAAATTTCACGGTTTTACGCCGTTCGTTTCGTTCATTCTTCCGGGGATGAAGACCGCCGCCGCGGCCCATCCTAAAGGCAGAAAGAAAGCAGGAGGAACGAAACATGGACGCACAGTTTTTCTGGAGCCTTTTTTGCGAGACAGGCGCGCCGGAGGCGTACCTGTTTTATCAGAAATCACTGCGGGAGCAGCCGCCGGAGACGACCTGACGACCCGCACAGGAGGACGCCATGTATCTCAAGCTGGAGGGGCTTGTCCTCCGCGAGACCGAATATGCCGACGCGGATAAGCTTCTGACCGTTCTGACCCGCGAGCACGGGAAAATGACTCTCCGGGCGAGAGGCGTCCGCAGGAAGACCAGCCCGTGCAAGAGCGCCTGCCAGCTTCTGACGTTTTCAGAGTTCACCGTGTTCGAATACCGGGGCCGTGCCACGATCAACGAAGCGGAACCGAAGGAGATGTTTCTCGGCCTTCGCAGCGATCTGGAGCTGCTGTCGCTCGCGTCGTACTTCGCGCAGGTGGCCGAGGTCGTCTCGCAGGAGGATTCGCCCAACGGGCAGCTTCTCTCGCTGACGCTCAACTCGCTCTACGCGCTCAGCCGTCTGCGCCGTCCGCAGGCTCTGGTCAAGGCCGCGTTCGAGCTGCGCGTGGCCTGCCTCGCGGGCTACGAGCCCACGCTCGACGGCTGCGTGCTCTGCGGTGCGGAGGAGCCAGACCGATTCAATCTCTCCCACGGCGTGCTGCAGTGCGCCGGGTGCGAGTCGCCTGAGCTGGATGGACTGCGTCTGCCTGTCGGACCGGCGAGCCTTGCCGCGCTCCGATACCTCACCGGGTGCGACGCGTCCCGGCTTTTTTCGTTCTCGCTCGGCGGCGCGGCGGAAAAAGAGCTCTCCGACATTGCGGAGACGTATCTTCTTACGCAGCTGGAGCGCGGTTTTTCCACGCTCGATTTTTATAAATCCCTACTATTAACCTGATTCCGAGGATAACATATGTCAGAACTCTATGAAAAATCCATCCGAAAGCTGGAGCTCGACCGCGTTGCCGAGCTTCTGGCTTCTCATGCGGTCTCCGAGGCGGCGAAGGAATGCTGCCGCGCCATCTCCCCGCGGAACGACGCGGACGACATCCGCCGCCTGCTCTCAGAGACGAGCGCCGCCTGCCGCCTGATCGAGACAAAGGGCTCGCCCGGCTTCCGCGAGGTCAAGAACGTCGGCGCCAGTCTTGACCGCGCCGACCGCGGAGGCACGCTCGGCACGAAAGAACTGCTCCAGATTGCCTCATCGCTGCGCTGCGCGCGGACGGTCAAGGGCTACGCGGAGACGGACGCCGTTTCCTCCTGCCTGGACGTTTATTTCCTGGAACTTACCGCCAACAAGTACCTTGAGGAGAAAATTTCCAACGCCATCCTCTCCGAGGAGGAGATCGCCGACGCGGCGAGTCCCGCACTCGCCGACATCCGCCGCCATATCCGCCTGCAGAGCGGCAAGATCCGCGAATCCCTGCAAAAGGTCATTTCCTCGCCGTCGTACGCGAAGGTCCTGCAGGAGCCGATCGTCACCATCCGTGAGGGGCGCTACGTCGTCCCCGTCAAGAGCGAGTGCAAGAACGAGATCCCGGGCCTCGTACACGATGTCTCCGCCTCCGGCAGCACGTTCTTCATCGAGCCGATGCAGGCCGTCAACGCCAACAACGCCCTGCGCGAGCTGGCTGTCAAGGAGCAGAAGGAGATCGAGCGCATCCTCGCCGAGCTCTCCGCCGAAGCCGCAGCCTACCGGGAACCCATCACCCGCAACTACGAGATGCTCGTCGCGCTCGACGTGATCTTTGCCCGCGCAAAGCTGTCCTTCGATATGAAGGCCATGGAGCCGGAGATCCGCACGGACGGGAAACTCGAGCTGAAAAACGCCCGCCATCCGCTCATCGACCGCCATCAGGTCGTGCCGATCTCCGTCCGTCTCGGCACCGATTTCGACACGCTCATCATCACCGGGCCGAATACCGGCGGCAAGACCGTTACGCTCAAGACCCTGGGACTCCTGACGCTGATGGCCGAATGCGGCCTTCACATCCCCGCGGATGACGGGAGCTATCTCTCCACCTTCGACTGCGTGCTTGCCGACATCGGCGACGAGCAGTCCATCGAACAGTCGCTCTCCACGTTCTCGGCCCACATGAAGAACATCGTCGAGATCGTCGGGGTGTGCGACAGCCGCTCGCTCGTCCTGTTCGACGAGCTGGGTGCCGGCACCGACCCCGCCGAGGGCGCGGCGCTTGCCGTGGCGCTCATCGAGTTCTGCCGCAAGACCGGGGCGAGAGTCGCCGCGACTACGCACTATGCCGAGCTCAAACTCTACGCCATGCGTACCGCGGGCGTCATCAATGCCTCGTGCGAATTCGACGTGCAGACGCTCAAGCCGACCTACCGCCTGCTCATCGGCATCCCCGGCAAATCCAACGCGTTTGCCATCTCCCGCCGCCTCGGCCTCTCCGATGACATCATCAAGTCCGCACGCGATCTCGTCGGCGAGAACGACGTGAACTTTGAGGACTTGCTCAATCAGCTCGAGCAGCAGCGCCAGCAGATGGAGAAAGCCAAGGCCGAGGCCGAGCGCCTCCGCCTCGAGACCGAGCAGAACAAAATGAAATCCGACGCGTACTACGCCGAAATCCGGAAAGAACGCGAGAAAGCCGCGCAGAAGGCGCGCGCCGAGGCGCAGGCTATCATTGACGACGCGCGCCGCACCGCCAACGCGGCGTTCGATGAGCTCAAGGAGCTGCGCAAGCAGATGCGCGAAATGGCCGACGCGCAGGGCCTCAATGAGCGCCAGACGGAGCTGCGCCGCTCGCTCAACGAAGCGGAGGCGAAGCTCAACGCCGGGAAAACGCCCGTCGAGCGGCCCAAGCCCAGCCGCGCCGCCCGCCCGGGCGACACGGTGGAGCTTCTCAAGCTCGGTACGAGGGCGACCGTCCTTGCCGTCAATAAGGACGGCAGCTATCAGCTTCAGGCCGGCATCCTCAAGATCAGCGCTCGGCCTGACGAGGTGTATCTTCTCGAGAACGAGATGCAGCCCGACACGAAAAAATTCATTGAGCGAGCGCAGCGGGAGCTGCGCAACACCCCCGCCTCCTCGGAGCTCGATCTGCGCGGGATGGACTCACTTGAGGCCATGGGCGTGCTCGACCGCTTCCTCGACGAGGCAATCCTCTCCAATCTCCACTCCGTGCGTATCATCCACGGAAAGGGTACAGGCGTCCTCAGAAAGGCCGTTCAGGCGCAGTTGAGGCGGAATAAGCAGGTAAAAAGTTACCGCCTCGGCGTTTACGGCGAGGGAGAGGACGGCGTGACCATTGTGGAATTTTAATCAAACGCATTGACTTTTTTGGTTTATTTGCTATGATATGAGCAGTGAAGAGTTTCCACGCCAATTTTTGAGGGAGTGACACGAAAATGTACATGCAGCAGTCCATTGTTAAGTGCGAGTCCGGTCTGCATAACAAGCAGGCTACTTATTTCATTCAGAAAGCAAACGAATTCAAGTCCAGTATTTGGGTGGAAGTGGAGGAACGCAGGATCAACGCCAAGAGTCTCCTGGGCGTCCTGTCGATGGGCATTACAAAAGGTACCCGTGTCAATCTGATCGCCGAGGGTCCCGACGAGGAAGAAGCGGTCAAGGCGCTTTCCGAGATGTTGGTAAAAGAAATCTTCTGAGTATCGTTCAGCATGGCTGCCCTGGGCGCACCGCGCTTAGGGCAGCTTTTTTGAGTTTACGCGGAAAGGGGAACGCGCATGACCTGGGAAGAGCTGCGGGATAAGGCGCTGTCGCTGCCGTATGAGCCGGGCGTCTACCTGATGTCGGACAGGCACGGCAGGATCATCTACGTCGGCAAGGCGAAAAAACTGAAAAACCGCGTATCCCAGTATTTTCAGGACTCCGCCGCCCACTCTGTCAAAACGCGCCGCATGGTCAGCCAGATCTTCTCGTTTGACACCATCGTCGCCCGCACGGAGTTCGAGGCGCTCGTACTTGAGTGCTCGCTGATCAAGAGGCACATGCCCAAGTACAACATTCTCCTCAAGGACGACAAGGGTTACCCCTATATCCGCATCGACCCGCGCGAGGAATACCCGGCCATGACCCTGACGAACCGTTTCGCGGAGGACGGGGCTGAGTATTTCGGCCCGTTTGGCAGCCGTTCCGTTACACAGAACATGATCGACACCATCCGCCTTACGCTCAAGCTGCCCGGCTGCGGGAGGCAGTTCCCGCGCGACCTCGGGAAAGAGCGGCCCTGTTTGAACTTCCACATGAAAAACTGTGACGGTTGGTGCCAGCTCTCGCGTTCCCCGGAGAGCTATCGCGCCGTCATCCGTCAGGCGGAACTGCTGCTGCAGGGGAATTACCGCGAGGTGGCCGACGACATCCGTGAAAAGATGCTGGTCGCGTCCGAGGAGCTGCACTTCGAGCAGGCCGCCGATCTGCGCGACCGGCTGAAAGCCATCGACTCCCTCGGCGAGCGTCAGCTCGTCACCGCCGGCACCATGGCGCTTACCGACGTGATCGGTTTTTATCAGAGCGAGGCCAGAGGCTGCTTCGCCGTGCTGCATTTCGTCTCCGGCAACCTGCTCGACAAGGATTATCAGATTCTCCCCGTATCCGAGAGCCCGGAGGAGACGGTTTCCTCGCTCGTCAAGCAGTACTATCTCGCCAAGCAGGGCGCGGTGAAGGAGATTTTGCTGCCGTTCACAATGGAGGACAGCGAGCTATTTGAGCAGCTGCTGCGCGAGCAGTACGGCAGGAAGGTGCGCATCCGCGTGCCGCAGCGGGGCGACGGCGTACAGCTTGTCTCCATCGCCAATAAAAACGCCCGCGAGGAGGCGGAGCGCATCACCTCCAAAGAGGAGAAGCTCTCCGGCTCGTGGAACCTCCTGCGGAGCCTTCTGTCGCTGCCAAGGCTCGACCGCGCCGAAGCCTATGACATTTCCAACCTCGCCGGGACGGACATCGTAGCCTCCATGACGGTTTTTGCCGACGGAAAGCCGAAAAGATCCGACTACAAGCGCTTTAAGCTCAAGGGCCTCGAGGAGCAGGACGACTACGCGTCCATGCGTCAGGTCATCCGCCGCCGCTTCACGCACTACCTTGCAGGGGACAAGGGCTTCGATGAGCGGCCTGACGTCCTCCTCATCGACGGCGGCAGCGTCCACGCGAACGCCGTGGAACAGGAGCTTTCGGCGCTCGGCCTGAGCATCCCCACGTTCGGTATGGTCAAGGACAACCGCCACCGCACGCGCGCCCTCGTCCGCTCGGACGGCAGCGAGCTCGGCATCGCCGGGCAGCCGGCAGTCTTCGCGCTCGTGGGCCGCATCCAGGAGGAGACGCACCGCTTCGCCATTGAATACAACAAAACGCTTCGTTCGCAGCACATGAAAAGCTCCGAGTTGGAGAAGATACCCGGTGTGGGGCCGAAGCGCCGCGCGGAGCTTCTGAAGCGGTTCAAATCGGTCTCCGCCGTGCGCGCCGCACCGCGCGCCGAGCTGGAGGAAACGCTCGGTACGAAGGCCGCGCAGTCCGTCTATCAATACTATCACAAAGGAGAGTGAGCCCATGCGCGTCATCACAGGCTCCGCCCGTGGCGTCCGTCTCCAGACGCCCGACGGCATGCAGACCCGGCCGACCGCCGACAAGGTGAAAGAGGCCCTGTTCAGCATCATTCAGTTTGAGATCGAGGGCCGCCGCATCCTCGATCTGTTCGCCGGAACCGGCCAGCTCGGCATCGAGGCGCTCAGCCGCGGTGCAAAACACTGCGTCTTTGTGGACGAGCGTGCCGATGCGGTGAAGCTCGTGCAGGAGAATCTGCGCCGCACCAGACTCGAGGGCCTCGCGCAAGTCATCCGCTCGGACTATCTCGCTTACCTCGCCTCCGCACGCGGACCGTTCGACGTGATCTTCCTCGATCCGCCCTATGCCGAGAAATTTCTCGAAAATTCGCTGCGGAAGATATCGGAAATTGACATTTTATCGCGCGGTGGTATAATAATCTGTGAAAGACCCACGGAAAAGGCGTCTTTGCGCCCCATCCCAGGTTATTCCTGCAGTAAGGACTACCGATACGGCAAGACTTTCCTCACTGTCTTCCGCAAGGAAGAGTCTGCGGAGGCACTATGACGACTGCGATTTACCCCGGCAGTTTCGACCCCGTCACGAAGGGCCATCTGAATATCATCCGCCGCGCCTCTTGCATTTTCGATCACCTGACCGTCTGCGTGATGATCAACGTGGATAAAAAGCCCATGTTCACCACAGAGGAGCGCGTTGCTCTCATCCGCCGCGTGACGGAAGACCTGCCCAACGTCCGGGTGGACAGCTCCAGCGAGCTGCTCGCCGAGTACGCGCGGCAACAGGACGTACATGTGATCGTCAAGGGCCTTCGCGCCGCAACGGACTTTGAAAAGGAATTTCAGATGGCGCTCATCAACCACAAGATGAACCCCGGACTGGACACCATGTTCCTTACCTCGGAGCATCAGTTCATGTACCTTAGCTCGAGCGTGGTAAAGGAGCTCGGCAGCCACGGCGCCGATTTGACGGACTTTTTACCGGAAGAGATCATCCCGGACTTTCTGGCCCGAATCAAAGAACCTGTTTAAGGAGGATATACACAAAATGGCGAACAGCATCGAAGAGGTCATCAGCACCTTATACGATATGGTTCAGGATGCGTGGAGCCTGCCGCTCGGGCAGGAGAAGTGCGTCGTGGAGCGCGATAAGGTTCTCGACCTGCTCGACGAGATCAGCAATCAGCTGCCCGGCGAGCTCAAGCAGGCCAAGACCATCGTGGAGTCCCGCAACGAGGTCATCACCAACGCCAAAAAAGAAGCGGAGAACATCATGAAGCAGGCCGAGCAGCGTGCCCGCCAGCTCATCTCCAAGGAAAACGTCTATCAGGAGGCCCAGAAAGAGGCCGCCGAGATGGTCAAGCAGGCGCAGGCTAAGATCAAGGAACTCCGTCAGGTGACGTACAGCTATGTGGACGACGCCATGAAGAGCACCGAGGATTCCATTGCCGAGACGCTTGCCAAGGTGCGCGATTCCCGGGCCAAGTTCAACGCTCTGACGAATCCGCAGGAGAAAAAGCCCTCTCCGATCATCGAGGACGTGTGATATTTTCGAAAACAGGTTCTTTATTGACTTTTGGGGAAGAATCCGGTATGATACATACAATCAATATCGCAAACGCATTGACGGGGAGTTTCGTCCGCGGATTTCCAAAGAGAGAAAGCGGCTGGTGCGAGCTTTCGGAATCCCGGCCGTCTGTCGCCCCCGAGCGGGCCGGCTGAATCAAGTAAGCCGGTTCGGGTCCTCCCGTTACCGGGGATCAAGCGCCCGCTCCGGCGGGAAGCTAGGTGGTACCGCGGAAATTTTTCGTCCTAGACAGTAACCTGTTTAGGACGATTTTTTTGCGGCGCTGCGTCCATTCAAACTTTATTACAGGAGTTGAACTGTCTCATGGCAAAAGAACTGCCCAAGATCTATGAGCCGCGGGATGTGGAGAACCGCATCTACGAGATGTGGATGAACCGGGGCTATTTCCACACCGAGCGAGATCCGAAGAAAAAGCCGTTTACCATCGTCATGCCGCCACCCAACGTGACCGGCCAGCTGCACATGGGCCACGCGATGGACGCCACCATGCAGGACGTCCTCATCCGCTTCAAGCGGATGGAGGGCTACGCCGCGCTTTGGGTGCCGGGCGTCGATCACGCGGGCATCGCCACACAGATCAAGGTGGAGGAGGAGCTCCGCAAGGAGGGCCTGACCCGCTACGATCTCGGCCGCGAGAAGTTCCTCGAGCGTGTCTGGGACTGGAAGCGAAAGTACGGCAACCGCATCGTCGAGCAGCAGAAGAAGCTCGGCGCCTCATGCGACTGGGACCGCGCCCGCTTCACCATGGACGAGGGCTGCTCCAGGGCCGTGCGCGAGGTGTTCGTGAGTCTGTACGAAAAGGGCCTCATCTACAAGGGCAGCCGTATCATCAACTGGTGCCCCCACTGTATCACCGCGCTCTCCGACGCGGAGGTCGAGTATGTGGACAAGCCCGGCCACCTCTGGTATATCCGCTACCCGCTGACCGACGGCTCGGGCGACCTCGTCGTCGCGACGACCCGCCCGGAAACCATGATGGGCGATACCGGCGTGGCCGTGAACCCGAACGACGAGCGCTTTAAAAAGCTCGTCGGAAAGACCTGCATCCTGCCGATCATGAACCGCGAGATTCCCATCGTTGCGGACGACTATGTGGAGCTGAATTTCGGCACCGGCGCAGTCAAGATGACGCCCGCACATGACCCGAACGACTTTGAGGTCGGCCTCCGCCACAGCCTGGAAGTCATCCGCGTCATCGGCGACGACGGCCGTATCAACGAGAATGGCGGCCCTTATAACGGCATGGACCGCTACGAGTGCCGCAAAAAGATCGTCGAGGATCTTGAAGCGGGCGGCTACCTCGTCAAGACCGAGCCGTACAGCCACTCCGTGGGCACCTGCTATCGCTGCCATAATGACGTGGAGCCGCTGATCTCCGCGCAGTGGTTCGTAAAGATGAAGCCTCTCGCCCGGGAGGCGCTCGAGGCCGTCAACTCCGGCGCAACAAAGTTCGTGCCCGACCGCTTCACCAAGATCTACACCAACTGGATGGAGAACGTACGCGACTGGTGCATCTCCCGTCAGCTCTGGTGGGGCCATCAGATCCCGGCCTGGACGTGCGCAGACTGCGGCCACATCACCGTCTCGCGCGAGGACGCCCTCTGCTGCGAGAAATGCGGAAGCCGGAACATCACCCGCGACGAGGACGTGCTGGACACATGGTTCTCTTCAGCTCTGTGGCCGTTTGAGACGCTCGGCTGGCCCGCCGCCGACGCGGAGGACTACAAGTATTTCTATCCCACGGACGTGCTGGTGACCGGCTACGACATCATCTTCTTCTGGGTCGCCCGCATGATCTTCTCAGGCTGCGCCCACACGGGCAAAACGCCCTTCCACACCGTCCTGATCCATGGCCTCGTGCGTGACGACAAGGGCCGCAAAATGTCCAAATCCCTCCGCAACGGCATCGACCCGCTGGAGAT
>Ga0183095_10266_pt4 | contig 110152 bp, 105 predicted proteins | sample BioMet4_FD_130346 | JGI IMG/M metagenome (GOLD analysis project Ga0183095, IMG submission 130346) | Microbial communities from bioreactor (seeded with sewage sludge) at LBNL, California, USA - Biofuel metagenome 4 (v2) (version 3) | ecosystem: Engineered > Bioreactor > Anaerobic > Unclassified ...
GAGAATTAAAGATATAAAAAGAGCATCCGATGAAGATGCTCTTTTTATATCCATAGTTATGAAATAATCAGATAATATATTGTGAACTGATTGACTCGTTGTTCACTACCCGCTTAATCGTTTCGGCAAACATTGCTGCAATGCTAAGCTGCTTTACTTTCGCACATTTTTTAGAGTAAGGAATACTATCTGTAAATACGATTTCGGTTAAACCGGATTCCTGTACACGGAACGATGCGGGATCGGACATCACACAGTGACTGGCAATGGCACGTACTGATTTAGCACCGGCTTTCAACATCATATCTCCAGCTTTGGTGATTGTGCCTGCCGTATCAACAATATCATCCACCAAGACAACATTTTTATTACTTACATCTCCGATGATTTGCATGGAAGCCACTTCGTTGGCTTTTTCTCGCGACTTGTTACAAAGCACCAAAGGTACATCCAAGTATTTAGAGAAAGTACTTGCACGTTTTGAACCACCCACATCCGGAGTTGCAATAACCAAATCTTCCAATCCTAGAGATTGGATGTATGGAAGAAATACTGCCGATGCGTATAAGTGGTCTACCGGAATGTTAAAGAAGCCTTGAATTTGGTCAGCATGGAGATCCATGGTGATTAAACGGTCAATACCTGCAACTGAAAGAATGTCAGCTACTAATTTTGCTCCGATAGAAACACGTGGCTTGTCTTTTCTGTCTTGTCTTGCCCAACCGAAATATGGAATAACTGCAATTACGCTCTTTGCCGATGCTCTTTTGGCTGCATCGATCATAAGAAGAAGTTCCATCAAATTGTCCGAATTCGGAAAAGTAGATTGTACCAGGAAAACATGTGCCCCACGGATAGACTCTTCGTAAGAAACTGCAAACTCACCATCGGCAAAGTGATTGATATTCATCTTACCCAAAGGACAGCCCAAACTTGCACAAATTTTTTCTGCAAGGTATCTCGAGTTTGTTCCCGAAAATACCATGAAAGGTGCTTTTTCGCTCATTGTATAATGTTACCTTTTGATTTAATTTGCGTGCAAAGGTATGAATTTCCCTCTACATATAACAAGAGTTATTGTAGAAAAAATATTTTTCTTTCCGGTATTTATTTGTAGCTTTGCTCATCATACATTTATTCATAATTATATAGTAAAGTATATCATTTTTACGTTGAAATGAATTTGTGAAAAGACTTATCTTTATTCCATTCTTAGGCTTATTGGGGGTATGTATGACACTTGTTTCCTGCTTAGGAACGGCTCCCACGAAAGAAGTAGAATTGATTGATTCGCTCAATCAGTTGTCTTATGCATTGCGTTACAAAAATTTGGATTCTTCTTATAGCGCTGCGGGTAAAGCTTATCGCCAGGTAAATATGTATAAGCAAGGAAAGGCTGAAGCTGCCAATAATTTGGGTTTCTGTGCATTTATGCGTATGGATTTTGAAAAAGCGGAACGTCTGCATAAGGAAGTATATGAGCTTACTAAGAATGAGTTGGAATTGCTGATTGCTGATATTGGGTTGATGAAGGTTTATCAGCGCACTTCTATGAATAAAGAATTTTATGATTATCGCAACAGTGCACTGGTGCGAATGAGAAGAATAAATGAAGACACCAATCTTTTTGTCGACAGGCACGAACGGGAACGTTTGAATTATGCTAGGTCGGAGTTCAATATTGTCTCTGCGATATATTATTATTATTTGCAACAGCGTCCCGAGGCCATGGCTTCCATTAATGACATCAAACCGGATGAAGAACTTCAAACCGATACAGCCCAGATTCTTTATTATCATTATATAAAAGCCTCTGCTTCCCTCTGTGAAGGTGATACTCCGGATGATGAACGTCTAAACGAATTTGATGACCTTTATATGACATGGAAAATGGCTTCTCACGGAGGTTACCTATATTTCGAAGGAAACGGTATACAAGGTATTGCCAACTTAATGTCTTCTCCCGATGCTTTTCTTTTTTTTAAGGAGCAACGCTCTTACGCACTCAGTCAAATGGGATACCCCGTTGATTCATTACTGCCTTTGCATCTCGGACAATTGGCTTTGCAAAAATTTAAAAAGTACAATGACTTATATCAGATATCAGGAACTTATGTTTCTATCGGCAAATACTTGAATTTGCACGGTAAATATAGAGAAGCACTGGATACGCTGACACGCTCGCTCGATTGTGTGAATGAGCATCACCGACGGTTTTATAAATGTAATGATAGTCTGGACTGGTTGAGAGCATTTGATTATAGAGATACTATCAGTACAGAAAAAGTATGGATACAACGCAAAATAAAAACCGTGCCCGAATGGATATCACGTATACGTGAACAAATGAGCGTGGCATACGCTGGCATGAATATGAAGGTACGGTCCGACTACAATCGTAATATTTACTTGGATATTCTTGAAGATACACGTCAGGATAAAGAGTGGGAAAGTCGTTACCAAGCTCTTGAAAGTGAAGCCAGGCAATTGAACATTGTGCTCTCTGTTGTTATAGGTGGTTTTATATTGGTTATGATCTTGTTCGGGCTATTGAATAAGACTTCCAAGAAACGTCACAAGAATCATTTGGACAGGTTGCGCAGAATGCTTGATATCTGTCAGAAGATTACAGCTTCTATTCCTGTGGATGCCCGAAGTGAAGAGGATATTGTGGAGGCTATTCTGCAAACAGTAGGTAGTGAAATAGAAGAATTGTTTGGAACGGAAAATATAGGAATTGTTGATAAACACTTGGTAATTGGTAAAAAGCTGAATAAAGACGAAAGGGCAATGGTGAAAGTCATTGCTCCTTATATAACTTGGGCACTTGAAAATGGAATGACTTCTGTGCTGCTTGGCGACGAACGCAGGCGTTTAGAAAAGCAGCGTTACGTATACGAACAACATATTGCGGAAAACAAACGCCAAAATGTAGTAAAGAAAGCGTGTCTTGCAATAGTTAATGGTATCCATCCGTATATTGATCGTATTATTAACGAGGTGCATAAGTTAACGGAAAAAGGATATATAAATGATGCGGCTATAAAAATTGAAAAATATCAGTACATTGATGAACTGGTAACCACAATAAATGAATACAATGACATTCTGGCTTTATGGATCAAGATGAAGCAGGGAACGCTGAATTTGAATATTGAAACATTCCAATTGAATGAACTTTTCGACTTAATACGAAAGGGAGAGAGGGCATTTGAGATGAAACATCAACAGTTGGAAGTACTACCGACAGATGCTTATGTAAAAGCTGATAAGGCTTTGACCCTCTTCATGATTAATACACTTGCTGATAACGCCCGCAAATACACTCCACAGGGAGGAAACATTAAAGTATATGCAGAAGTTACCGATACTTACATTGAAATATCGGTGCAGGATACGGGGTGTGGTTTGAGCGAGAAAGATGTTACCCGTATTGTAGGGGAAAAACTTTATAATTCCCAGGAGATAGGTATACAAGACGCAATTGACAAGAATGAATTGCTCAAGAATAAAGGCAGTGGTTTTGGTTTGATGAACTGCAAGGGCATCATTGAAAAATATCGTAAAACAAATGCACTGTTTAGTGTTTGCCTGTTTAATATAGAAAGCGCGATAGGAAAAGGAAGCCGTTTCTATTTTCGTTTGCCGGTAGGTATACGCAAAACGCTACATTTGTTATTTCTGATTTTGGGGCTGTCTTCCAGCCTCATGTCATGTTCTGATCCCGTAGAGAGGACCATGGATCAACCGGATAAAACATTGGTACAGATAGAGCAGGATACACTTTCCCGAAAAGCTGAGATGGAATACGAAAAGCTATTAAATAAGGCCTCAAAATATGCTGATGGTGCCTATTACTGCAATGTAGATCATAATTATGAGCGGGCTTTGCTCTATGCGGACTCTGCAATATCTTGTCTGAATGCGCATTACAAGAAATATTCCCGTTTCCCACATCGATTTATGAAGCTGAAGGGGGAAGGTGATCCTGCCGAATGGGATTGGTGGAATAAGATTTTTAATTCAGACTTTCATGTCATACTTGATGTCCGTAATGAGGCTGCTGTTGCTTTTCTTGCTCTAAAACAATGGGATGGATATACCTATAATAATATGGCCTATACAACCCTCTATAAATTACTTGGCGAGGACCAATCGCTCGAAAAATATTGTAGGCAATTGGAACGTTCCACTAATAATAAAATGGTCGGGGTAATCCTTTCTGTAATATTGTTAGGGTTGCTAATATTTGGATATTATATCTTGTATATCCGCAAGCGACTGGTTAATAGATGGAATTTGGAACAGGTCTTTGAAATTAATGAAAATATATTTTCAGCTTCTCTTTCGCAAGCATCCGAATTGGAGGAAATACTTAAGCGTGAAGAGGATACCATAAGATACATTCCCCGGCAAATTGTGGATAAGGCGTTTGATTCCGTCAATGAGCTTTTGACTATTGATAGGTTTGGCATTGCAGTTTATAATGAGTTTACCAACCAATTGGAATATGCTTCTAACCCGGATCAAGACAATTTACCGGCCTTGGGAGATATGGAGCATAACGAGGCCGGCATGAATGTGGTGCAGCGTTGTTATGATAAGCAGGCTCACTTGTCGGAAAACAATATCAATGCTTATCCTTTGATGGTTGATACTGTGGAAGAATCGCGCTGCATAGGGGTGTTGTATATAGAGAACAGGGAGAACAACAATCAGGAATCGGATTCTTTATTACTTGAGTTGATAGCCCGATACGTGGCCATTGTGGTTTTTAATGCGGTAGTGAAGATAGCGACAAAATACCGGGATATTGAATCGGCACATGAAGAGGCTTACCGGGCTTCATGGGAAGACAGTATGCTGCATGTACAAAACATGGTGCTGGACAATTGCCTCTCCACCATTAAACATGAGACCATATATTACCCTAATAAGATAAAACAGCTTATTAGTAAGGAACTGTCTGGTAACTTGTCTGAGGCGGAGGAGTTGGAAACGATTTCAGCTATAAGTGAATTGGCTGAATACTACAAAGGAATATATACCATACTAAGCTCCTGTGCTTCCCGGCAACTGGAAGAAGTGACTTTTCGTAGGGGAGTGGTTCAGGTGAATAACTTGTTTGAATGTGCTTCGAAGTATTTCCGCAACTCGATAAAAGGTAAAACGTTTGCGATCAATCTTCATATTGATCCTTCCAATGCAAAAGTTACGGGCGATTTTATCTTGTTACGTTTCTTATTGGAAAGTTTGATTGACGAGGCGTTGTCTGTACCCCTTGACGGTGAATTGTACCTTGACGCCAAGCCTGACGGTGAATACATCCGCTTCTCTTTTACTGATAAACGGAGGACGAAAACTTTGGAAGAACTTAATCAGCTATTTTATCCGGAGCTAAACCGAATGACAACCAATATAGCAAAAGGAGACTTGAAAGAAACGGAGTACCTCATATGCAAACAAATTATTCGCGACCATGACGAGTTTGCCGGAAGACGTGGCTGTCGGATTATAGCGGAGCCTGCCGAAGAAGGATTTACGGTCTGCTTTACAGTACCAGTGAGAAATAAATAAAGAAATATACTTATGGAAGATAAAAAATTTAAAGTAATCATCGTTGAAGATGTAAAGCTTGAACTGAAGGGTACGGAAGAAATCTTCCGTCATGAGATCCCCAATGCTGAAGTGATAGGTACTGCCATGACTGAACAGGATTTTTGGGTACTCATGGAAAAGGAAATTCCGGAGCTGGTCTTGCTTGATTTGGGTTTAGGAGGTTCTACTACTATTGGGGTGGAAATTTGCCGCTCCATCTTTAAAAAATATCCGGGAGTACATGTTCTTATCTTTACCGGAGAGATTCTTAATGAAAAGCTTTGGGTAGACGTGTTGAATGCAGGTGCCGATGGAATAATTCTTAAGACCGGTGAATTGCTCACCAAAACAGACGTTCAAGCTGTGATGGAAGGGAAAAAACTGGTGTTCAATTATCCTATTCTCGAAAAGATTGTGGAACGGTTTAAGCAATCGGTTTATAATGAGACCAAACGGCAGGAAGCTGTGATTAACTATGATATCGATGAATACGATGAGCGCTTTTTGCGCCATCTAGCTTTGGGTTATACCAAAGAGATGATTGCTAATTTAAAAGGAATGCCGTTTGGAGTGAAATCTTTGGAAAAGCGGCAAAACGATTTAGTAAATCGTCTTTTTCCACAAGGAGAGAGGTTAGGGGTGAATGCGACCCGTTTGGCTGTTCGTGCTCTTGAACTTCGTATCCTTGATATCGACAACCTTCAGGAAGATGAAGAATAATCTGTAACAGATTCGGCTATTATAAAATTGAACCTTGCAAATGAGGATAGTAAAAACGAAATGGCACCTGCCACATCCGGCTACGATGTTTCTCTTGCTGACTGTGGCTATTGTAGTTCTTTCATGGATTTTTGATATTTATGGAACGAGCGTATACCAGCCTCATAGCGGTGAATCAATTCGAGTCCAAAGCCTTCTCAGTCCCGAAGGGATTCGTTGGCTGCTGAGAAATGTTATTACTAATTTTACAGGTTTTGCACCCCTAGGATTGGTTATTGTGGCGATGTTTGGCATTGGTGTGGCTCAACATTCGGGTTTTATCGATGCTTGTATTAGGATTACTTCTCGACAACGCCGGAATCCTTGGCATGTGGTGGTATTGGTTATTTTCCTTGGGCTGATTTCGAATGTTGTTGGTGACGCCGGATACATTATTTTGCTTCCGATAGCTGCTACTTTATATCATTCAGTTGGTTTGCATCCGGTTGGCGGTATTATTACCGCTTATGTTTCGGTAGCATGTGGTTACAGTGCTAATATTCTTGTGACGACACTTGATGCTATGCTTGCCGTAAAAACCCAAGAAGCAGCTGATCTTATGCATGTACATTTAGGCAATACTGGACCTTTGTGTAACTATTACTTCATGTTTGTCTCCACTTTCTTATTAGCTTTTATCATCTATCGGATAACCCGCCGCAATTTATTGCCTGCCTTGGGCAAGTATGAAGGCAACATTGAGTTTAGTGGCTATAAACAAGTTTCCCGGAAGGAACGCCGTGCATTATTAGCCGCTCTGGGGACGGGCTTTATATATGCAGGTGTTATTTTATGGGCTACATTTTCCTCGTGGGGTATTTTACGTAGTGTAAATGGCGGATTAATGCGCTCTCCTTTTATTGACGGCATTCTATTCATATTGTCTTTTGGAATAGGGTTGACAGGTATGGCATACGGTTTTGCTTCCGGGCGTTATCGTACGGATACGGATGTGATAAACGGATTAGCCCAACCGATGAAGTTATTAGGGGTGTATTTTGTGATAACCTTCTTTGCAGCTCAAATGTTTGCTTGCCTTGATTATTCACATTTAAATAAATGTCTTGCGATCATGGGGGCGAATATGCTTTCGTCCATCCACACGAATAGTCTTTGGCTTTTAATTTTATTTATCTTCTTTACGGCTGCCATGGATCTCATCATGGTTTCGGCATCTGCAAAGTGGACTTTCATGTCTTTCATCTTTATTCCTTTCTTTGCAGAATCTGGTATTAGCCCCGATGTTGTACAGTGTGCGTATCGTATTGGAGATAGCCCCAATAATGCAATTGCGCCTTTTATGTTTTATCTGCCCCTCATATTGACTTATATGCAGCAATATGATCGACAGGCTACGTATGGAACTTTGTTGAAGTATACTTGGAGATATTCTGTTTACATACTTTTGGCATGGACTTTATTCTTTATTGTATGGTATGAAGCCAAGCTTCCTTTGGGACTCTAGTTGTATGTTTAAGACGATCATAAAAATGCAGGATTAGATGATAACAGTTAGCGAAGATTTGTTTAATTGTTAGCTTGCATAACAATAGAAGTAATGCCTCATTACAATAGTTGTTAATGAAATATCAACTATTGTTTTCCATCAGAAGAATAATGATGAGATAGTAAAAGAGTAAAGTGCAGGTAAATTTACCTGCACTTTACTCTTTTATATAATTCACTCTACCTAATCCTGCTTTAATCAATGTTTTATCTAGACCTGTGTAAGCATGTAGGTGTAAAACGTATAAGAAGACTGGGGAGAATGTGTTTTATCTCTTTGGAATTCCAAATAACTTACGCACCGTTTCTTCACTCGAAATAAAGCTTACGGCACTTATTACATTGTCATAGTTTTCTCTGTCGGTGATGCGTGGAATAACTATTTTTGCAACTTCAAGCTTGTCATCGTCAAAAGTATAGATAGACATCAGCCGCACACATTGGGCACAAGTAAAGTAATTGCTACCCGCAGCCAATTGTAGAATCTCAAGTTGATCATCTTTAAACGGTTTGCTTTTAATTTTATTGTATAAGGCGGTGAATTCTCCTTCTCTCATGCTTCTGGAATATGGGTCAGGTCTTTCATGAACAGGACGACCTATAGGGCGATCTGTAACCGGGATGTTTATCACGGGATTAATTTGATTATTGTAGCTGTTATCGCTGAATGAGTCCATATTGATGACTACATCATTAGCAAAAGTTATAACAATAACCGTATTACCTCCATTTCCCGCAACACTTTTTTGATATTCCCATTCCTCATTGCTTCTGTCAAAACGCCGGTAGTTTGGTGCTCCTAATAGAGATGAGACCTCATTTTTACTCATCCCTTTATGCACCTTCATTAAAATGTCAGTGTTAGGGTAAAAAATAGCACAACTATTAATTGTTACAGCGAGCATCAGTAAGGTAAGAATCTGTTTTAGTTTTCTCATGTTATTCTAAGTTTTCTATGTTTCTACAAATATATGTTGAATAAAATAGATAATCAAATATTATCAAAAATAAACTGTCTTTCCCAAATAAACTACTATTTTTGCAACAGGCATAACATCAACTTGTTATGTCTTATCCTTCAATGAATCTAAAACTATATGCATAATGGAAAATTCGGCTAAATTTTATTCTTTATCCTTCACAAATAGCAGGACCTGGTTATTTGCAGGTTTATTCGTAATAGGTAATATCCTTTTTCCGCAACTTTGTCATTTATTGCCTGTCGGTGGTCCTACTTTACTCCCTATCTATTTCTTTACACTGATTGCCGGATATAAATTCGGTCTTAAAGTTGGTCTACTTACTGCAATATGTTCGCCGCTTATTAATCATATTCTTTTTGGAATGCCTCCTTCGGCTGCACTACCTGCTATTCTAATCAAGTCACTTGTTTTAGCGGGTATTTCTGCTATTGTGGCTTTACGAATACAAAAAGTTTCTTTTCCTGCTATTCTGGTAATCGTGTTGACTTATCAAATAGTCGGCACGGCTTTCGAATGGATTATCTCCGGAAGTTTATATGCTGCTGCGCAGGATTTTAGAATTGGTATTCCCGGCATGCTTATTCAATGGATTGGTGGATATGCGCTCTTAAAATTATTGGCAAAAGCTTAGAGTAAGTGTCGGCGCTGACATCATTGTCATTTAAGACAAAACAACAAAAATAAAATAAAGGAATTACTGTTCCATTTTAATTACTTTGATATGGCTAAAACAATGGAGGAAGTCTTGGATCGCTTCAAGACTATTCAATTTCAAGAAGATTTTGATTTGATTGTTGCAATAGCTAATGGGGGTATTGTTCCTGCAGGTATTATAAACCAACGCTTGGAAAAAGATATTCAGTTGCTTCATATTAATTTGAGGGATGAGTATCAACATCCTAAATATGAGACTCCGCGTTTATTGGGTCCGGTAGACTTTGATTGCAATGGCAAACGAATTCTTTTGGTTGATGACCGAATAAAGACGGGAGCGACTATCTTGTTTGCAAAAGAGTTGCTAAAGGAGGCCGCTCTTTTAAAAACATTTGCTGTAAACGGGAATGCAGACTATGCTCTTTTCAATGAAGCTTGCTTTAAATTTCCTTGGATACTATAAACACGAATTAGGTACAATTGAACTGATTTGTATAATTAATAACGAATATTATGGATAGAAGGGATTTTCTGAAAACAGTTGCAGTTACGGGGGCCTTGATGACTATACAACGTTCTGAAGCCATGGATATTTTATCACAGAAGCTGGTTTCGGCTACTGGTAAAAAAGTCGATTTGGTAGCTGTTATGGGAGGTGAACCGGATGTGATGTTCCGGCGTGCAATAACCGAGATGGGTGGAATTAAAAACTTTATCAAACCGGGACAAAAAGTTGTGGTAAAGCCTAATATAGGGTGGGATAAAGCACCGGAATTGGCCAGTAATACAAATCCGAAACTGATTGGTGAGATTGTGAAGCAGTGTTTTGCTGCAGGAGCTAAAGAGGTGACTGTATTCGATCATACCTGCGATGACTGGCAAAAATGCTATAAGAACAGTGGAATAGAGGCTGAAGTTAAAGCTGCCGGAGGTAAACTGGTGCCTGCGCATTTGGAAAGTTACTACCGGCCGGTAAGTTTACCTCATGCAAAGAACATGAAGAATGCTAAGATACATGAAGCTATAGTAAATTGTGACGTTTGGATTAATGTGCCTGTATTGAAGAATCATGGAGGAGCTAATCTAACCATCTCCATGAAGAATCACATGGGAATAGTATGGGATCGTGGGTTCTTCCACCAAAACGACTTGCAGCAATGCATTGCCGATATTTGTACGTTACAAAAGAAGCCTGTATTAAATGTCGTTGATGCTTATCGCGTAATGAAAACAAATGGTCCGCGCGGACGCTCTGCTTCGGATGTAGTATTAACCAAAGGATTGTTTGTCTCTCAGGATATTGTGGCTGTGGATACCGCTGCTGCGAAGTTCTTTAATCAGGTTCGGGAAATGCCACTTGATACGGTCACGCATCTTACCAATGGGCAGGCTCTAAAAATAGGAACTATGGATTTGGATAAACTGAATATAAAAAGAATTAAGATCTGATAGTCTTAATAATATAAATAGCCATGCTAAAAAAAATACGACTTATTGTCTCTTTGGTTCTGTTTGGACTGATCACGTTCTATTTCTTAGATTTTACGGGAGTATTCGGCACTCATTCTTGGTTGCAAAGAATACAGTTGGTTCCTGCTTTATTATCCTTGAGTTTCATCATTATTGCAGCTCTCTTTCTTCTTACCTTTCTATTTGGACGGATTTACTGTTCTTCTATTTGTCCGATGGGTATCTATCAGGATATTGTCGGCTGGATTACCCGAAAAGTGGCAAAAAGGAAAAAACGCTTTAAATACACCCGCCCCAAGACAATGTTAAGATGGGGAACACTGGTAGTGACAGTAATCGCTTTTTTTGCGGGATTCAGTGTGTTGCTTGGTTTACTCGACCCTTACAGTGCATACGGAAGAATGGTCGTAAATGTGTTTAAACCTATATATATTGCTGGAAATAACTTATTTGCATCTGCTTTTAATCATTTTGATAACTATATGTTCTATAAGGTTGATGCTTCAATATTGAGTATTCCTTCTTTAATTATCGGTCTACTCACACTTTTAGTTATCGGCTTTTTAGCTTCAAAATATGGACGCTTATGGTGCAATACGATTTGTCCGGTAGGGACCTTACTTGGTTTGATTGGTCGTTTCTCCTTATTTAAAGTAAGGATTGATCAAATAAAATGCAATCATTGTGGAGTTTGTGCCACAAAATGTAAAGCTTCCTGCATAAACAGTTCGGAACAGTCTATCGATTATACACGTTGTGTGGATTGTTTTGATTGTATTGGAGAGTGCCGTCAGCATGCTTTATCTTATAACTTGCGTGTAAAAAAAGTCGATCATTCGACGGATTCTTCTAAAAGAAACTTCCTAATAGCCGGAGCTGCTACTGCTTCTGTCGTTCCAAAAGTATTTGCAGATGCACAAGCGGTTGTCGCTAATGCTAATGGTCTGAAAAGTGATAAAAGAAAGACTCCTATAACTCCTCCGGGTTCGATAAGTCGAGCACACTTTCAAAATAAATGCACTTCCTGTCATTTGTGTGTGAGTAAATGTCCCTCGCATGTACTGAAACCATCTTTTATGGAATATGGGCTGGACGGATTTATGCAACCTACCGTATATTTTGAGAAAGGTTTTTGTAATTTCGATTGTACGGTATGTAGTGATGTTTGTCCCAATGGTGCAATATTGCCTCTGACAAAAGAACAAAAGCATCTTACCCAAATGGGGCAGGTGGTCTTTATCATGGAGAACTGTATTGTATATCGCGAAAATACGAGTTGTGGAGCTTGTTCCGAACATTGTCCCACACAGGCAATTTCGATGGTTCCTTATAAAGGAGGTCTGACTATTCCGAATGTGGATACAGCTATTTGTGTAGGATGTGGAGGCTGCGAATATGTATGCCCGGCACGCCCATATCGTGCTGTCCATATCGAAGGAGATGCTATTCAACAGAAAGCAAAACCCTTTGTTGAAAAGAAAGAAAAGCATATAAAGGTAGACAACTTTGGCTTTTGAAAATAGACCACTCAAGCTTTTGTTATATTCGTGCAATTTTCTGCTTCGTATAGATTTCTGATACAATAATTTGATTAATTTCGTGGCGAAGAATTAATATCGAGAGGATCTATATGGAAGTGCAGACGAATAATTGGTTTTCTAAGAAATATAATGTAGGCTTCGCTTTGAGTGGAGGATTTATTAAAGGTTTTGCTCATCTGGGCGTAATGCAGGCTTTATTGGAGCATGATATCAAACCGGATATTTTGTCCGGTGTCAGTGCCGGAGCTTTAGCCGGCGTATTTTATGCCGATGGAAATGAACCTCATCAAGTACTCGACTACTTTTTGGGACATAAATTCCAAGATCTGACAAAGCTGGTTATTCCCAAGGTTGGGTTGTTCGACCTTAAGGAGTTTGTAGACTTTCTGAAAACGAATCTTAAGGCTCAGAGACTGGAGGATCTGCAGGTGCCTCTCATTGTAAGTGCCACGGATCTGGATCATGGCCGTTTGGTGCATTTTCACAAAGGAGATATTGCCGAACGGATTGCAGCTTCCTGTTGCATGCCCGTATTGTTTGCTCCTGTAAAGATAGATGGTACACATTATGTTGATGGAGGATTATTTATGAATCTACCTGTGTCAACAATCCGCCGAATCTGCAATAAAGTCGTTGCGGTAAATGTAAGCCCTTTGATGGCAAATAAATATAAGATGAATATTGTAAGCATTGCCATGCGATCTTATAATTTCATGTTTCGTGCCAACACTTTTCCTGAACGTGAAAAGGCCGATTTACTCGTTGAACCTTATAATCTGGAAGGTTATAGCAATACTGAACTAAAAAAGGCTGAAGAAATCTTTATGCAAGGATATAAGACTGCGAATAACTTGCTGGAGCAGCTGGCTGTTGAAAAAGGGACGATTTGGAAAGACAATGTTGAAAAAATGCTCTTATAAAGTGAAGTTGAAATGACTGCAAAAAATAAAATTATTATATATCAGGTACTTCCACGTTTATTCGGTAATAATAAATGCCGTTGCATTTACAATGGTGATATTGTTGAAAATGGATGTGGGAAGATGTCTGACTTCACCCTTCAGGCTTTGAAGGAAATTAAGAAAATAGGTGCAACGCACATTTGGTATACCGGCATCATAGAGCATGCTACACAGACGGATTATCGTGAATATGGAATCCATCTTGATCATCCTGCTATTGTTAAGGGTAAAGCAGGTTCTCCTTATGCCATAAAGGATTACTATGACATTGATCCGGATTTAGCTGACAATGTGCCGGATCGGATGAAGGAGTTTGAAGATCTTGTAAAGCGTACGCATCGTGTTGGCTTGAAAGTTATTATGGATTTTATTCCCAATCATGTTGCCCGACAATATTATTCGGATGCACAGCCTGATGGAACAGTCCAGTTAGGCGCAAATGATGATACCGAGTCCGCTTTCAGTCCTTATAACAACTTTTACTATATTCCCCAATCCGAGTTGTGCGGACAGTTTGATATGAAAGGGAATGCCACTGAAGCATATAAAGAGTTTCCGGCTAAAGCTACCGGAAATAACCGTTTCGATGCCTTTCCGAATATCAATGATTGGTATGAAACCGTGAAATTGAATTACGGTGTTGATTATCAAAATGGAGGAACATGTCATTTCGATCCCGTGCCTGATACGTGGACTAAAATGCTTGATATTCTTATGTTTTGGGCTAACAAGGATATTGACGGATTCCGGTGTGACATGGCTGAGATGGTTCCCGTTGAATTCTGGGAATGGGTGATCCCGCAAGTGAAGGCCCGATATCATGATATTCTTTTTATTGGTGAGATCTACAATTCGGCGGAATATAACGACTATATATTCAAAGGTAAATTTGATTATTTGTATGATAAGGTGGGACTGTATGACACCTTGAAGGATGTAATCTGCGGACAAGGTTCCGCTACAGCTATCACCCAATCGTGGCAGAGCTTGGGAGGGCTGGAGAAATACATGCTGAACTTTCTTGAAAATCACGATGAACAACGTATAGCTTCAGATTTCTTTGCCGTTAATCCGAGAAAAGCAATTCCGGGTCTGATTGTATCTGCTTGTATGAATACAAATCCTGTGATGATTTATTTCGGCCAGGAATTTGGAGAGTTAGGTATGGATACCGAAGGATTTAGCGGAAGGGACGGTCGGACTACAATATTCGATTATTGGAGTGTGGATACGATCAGACGTTGGAGAAATGAAGGAACTTTTGATGGTAATCTACTTACAGAGGAACAAAAAAAAATATATCGGATATATCAATGTATATTAACACTATGCAATAAGGAAAAAGCTATTACTGAAGGCGCTTTCTTCGATTTAATGTATGCCAATATAAATGGATGGCGTTTCAACGAACATAAGCAATATGCATTCTTTAGAAAAGCTGATAATGAACTTCTGTTAATTGCAGTAAATTTTGAACATATTCCGGTTGAAGTTGCGATCAATATTCCATCCCATGCTTTTGATTTCCTTCAAATTCCGCAAATGAACTCTTATCAAGCTAAAGACTTATTGACCGGAAAAAAAGAGTTGATAACAATTTTGCCCTATAAGGCGACTGAAATTTCATTGGCGGGATATGGCGGTAAGATTCTAAAGATAAATTTATAAAAGAAGATATTGTAAAATATTCAGTTGATCGATATTTATGAATAAAGGTCGAATAATTTCGTTTATATACGGTTTTTAAATTTTGAGGCATTACTTATTGTCGTATTGCTTGATATTTAAAAACATTTTATCTTATGGAATTGGTATTGTAGTAAAGTAGTCTCAAAACTTAAAAATACCGTATATATCATTCAAATATCAATTGGGCATCGGTTTATTATGACTGATGCTTTTTTTGTATCCGTTTATAGTAAGTTACGAAAATAATGTGTAAGTTTGTCAGATAATAAGGAAGAATAGTAGTATGAATATCCCTGTTATATTTAACTTTCTAGAAAGTTTAGATGCTAACAATAATCGCGAGTGGTTTAATTCACATCGTGAACAGTATGAGCAGGCGCGTGAAGAGTTTGAGAAACTACTCACTGCAATAATTTCAAGAATAAGCTTGTTTGATGAGAGTATTCGTGGTGTTGAGGCTAAAGATTGCACTTATCGAATTTACAGAGATACTCGCTTTTCTCTGGATAAAACCCCTTATAAAACTCATTTTGGCGGGTACATTAATGCTCGTGGCAAAAAATCCGATCATTGTGGTTATTATGTGCATATAGAACCGGGGAAATGTTTGCTTGCCGGTGGTAGTTACTGTCTGCCTCCAAACATATTTAAAGCCGTTCGTCAAGCTGTATATGACAATATGGATGAATTTAGGAGCATTGTCGAAGATCCTCAATTCAAGCAATACTTTCCTGTAATTGGTGATTCTTTCTTAAAAACCGCTCCTAAGGGATTCCCAAAAGATTATGAACACTTGCAGTATTTGAAGTGCAAAGAATACACTTGTTGTTACTATGTTTCCGACGACTTTTTTAGATCACCGGATTCTCTCAAACATATTAGTGACGTATTTAAGCAACTTAAGCGCTTTGCTGATTTCTTGAATTATACGATTGACGATTTCGAATAAATTTTATATTAAGATTAACTAACTTAAAACATTAGGTATTATGGTAGTAGACCGATTGGAAAATTTGGATAAATACGTTTCTTTAAATCCTTTATTTTCACAAGCTGTTGATTTTCTCAAGTCACATGATTTGCAAAACATGGAAATAGGAAAAATAGAGTTAAATGGACAAGATTTGGTTCTGAATGTTGCTCAAACTAATCCAAAGACCAAAGAAGAAGCTAAATTGGAAACTCACAACGCATTTATTGATATCCAGATACCTCTTTCTGGAGCAGAAATTATGGGATATACTCCAGGAAAAGACTGCCTACCTGCAAATGCTACATACAATGCAGAGAAAGATATTACTTTCTTTGAAGGACTAGCAGAAAATTATCTGACCATAAAACCTGGAATGTTTGCTATATTCTTTCCTCAAGATGGACATGCTCCCGGTATTACTCCTGAAGGAGTAAAGAAAATAATTGTAAAAGTAAAAGCTTTATAAACAAGCTGTTATCTAAATATATTCCTAAGTTATGGAAACATTGAATCTAATCAAAAATGACCCCTGGTTGGAACCTTTTGCTGGTGCCATTAACGGACGTCACCAATATGCTTTAAGTAAAGAAGGTGAGTTGATTGCAAATGGAGACAGAAAAACGTTGTCCGACTTTGCCACAGGATATCTCTATTTTGGGTTGCATCGTACGGAAAATGGATGGATTTTCCGTGAATGGGCTCCTAATGCGACACAAATTTTTCTGATTGGTGCTTTTTCTGATTGGAAAGAAAATGCCGACTATAGCTTAAAGCGTATAGATAATGGTAATTGGGAAATTGAATTGCCCGCTGGTACTTTGCAGCATGGCGATTTATATAAGCTCATTGTACATTGGAATGGGGGAGCGGGTGAAAGAATTCCGGCATGGGCTAGCCGCGTTGTGCAGGATAGCAATACTGGCATATTCAGTGCACAGGTTTGGGAACCTGAGCATCCGTATATTTTAAAAAGCCATTCTTTTAAGCCGACTGTTGATCCATTGCTTATTTATGAGTGCCATATAGGCATGGCGCAGCAGGAAGAAAAGGTCGGTACATATAATGAATTTCGTGAGAAGATTCTGCCTAGAATAGCAAAAGCCGGATATAACTGCATTCAAATAATGGCTCTTCAGGAGCATCCTTATTACGGAAGCTTTGGTTATCATGTTTCAAATTTCTTTGCGCCTTCTTCACGGTTCGGTACACCCGATGAGTTGAAAGAGCTAATCGATGTTGCCCATACCTTGGGCATTGCTGTTATCATGGATATCGTCCATTCTCATGCAGCAAAGAATGAAGTTGAAGGACTTGGTAATTTTGCCGGCGACCCTTATCAATATTTCTATCCGGGTGCACGTCGTGAACATCCTGCGTGGGATTCTCTTTGCTTTGATTACGGTAAAAACGAAGTATTACATTTTCTACTTTCCAACTGTAAATATTGGCTTGAGGAGTACGGTCTGGATGGGTTCCGTTTCGACGGAGTTACTTCCATGCTCTATTATAGCCATGGATTAGGTGAATCCTTTGTTCACTATGCCGACTATTTTAATGGACATCAGGATGATAATGCCATCTGTTATCTGACTTTAGCCAATAAGTTAATTCATGCCGTTAAACCTCATGCTATCACTGTGGCTGAAGAAGTATCAGGTATGCCTGGCTTAGCCGCTGCGGTTGAAGATGGTGGTTATGGCTTTGATTATCGCATGGCTATGAATATCCCGGATTATTGGATTAAAACAATAAAGGAAAAAATAGATGAAGATTGGAAACCGTCGAGTATATTGTGGGAGGTTACAAACCGTCGCCAGGACGAGAAGACAATCTCATATACCGAAAGCCATGACCAAGCATTGGTCGGGGATAAGACCATAATTTTCCGTCTGATAGATGCTGATATGTATTGGCACATGCAGAAAGGGGATGAGAATTATATTGTTCATCGGGGAATTGCCTTACACAAGATGATTCGTCTTGTGACTGCCACTACTATAAATGGTGGATACCTGAATTTTATGGGAAATGAATTTGGGCATCCTGAATGGATTGATTTCCCCCGTGAAGGAAACGGTTGGTCTTATAAATATGCCCGTCGTCAATGGGATTTAGCAGATAATCAGGAGCTTGCTTATCATTATATGGCTGACTTTGATGCAGATATGCTGCATCTAATTAAGAGTGCTAAATCTTTCGAAGAATCATCTATACAAGAGATTTTAAAAAATGATAACGACCAGGTTTTGGCATATTCCCGCAAAGATTTTGTCTTTGTGTTTAATTTTAACCCAAAACACTCATTTACCGATTATGGGCTGTTAGTTTCACCGGGAACGTATGAAGTTGTTTTAAATACTGATAACCCCACTTATGGAGGCTATGGTCTAACTGATGACACTGTAAAGCATTACACCATCTCTGATCCGCTATACAAAGCAGAAAAAAAAGAATGGCTAAAGCTTTATATTCCAGCTAGAACGGCTGTTGTACTCAAAAAAACAGAGTAATTTTATCTGCAAAGACTTGCAGTATCCTAATAAAAAACGTACCTTTGCACCGCAATTTAAGGATGGTTCGGTAGCTCAGCTGGATAGAGCAACAGCCTTCTAAGCTGTGGGTCTTGGGTTCGAATCCCAACCGAATCACGAAATAAAATCAAGCACTTACTGTTATGTAAGTGCTTTTTTTATGCATAAGAATCTTTATATTAATATGATTTAAACCCTTTTTTACTATCCCTTTTTTCTATACTTACATGCAAATATATGGCAAATCTCATTCTCATGGGACGTGCCCTGAAGAATGGCTATATCCTATTAAAATGCAAAATACGCACAGAGGAAAGGTTTGTTTAGGATCGTACTGTAATGCTGAGTGATTGCAATATCCTCTTTATCTATAGGGGGAACCGCAGCCCTTTGGTTTTCAAACCGTAGGGCTGTGGTATGTGAACCGTAGCGCTTCGGTAAAGAAATCAAAGGGCTATGGTTTGGCAATGAAAATGGATCATACCGAAATTCTGAGGGATTACGATTTTAAGCATAAATTTTCGATAATCTGAATAAAAAGAAGCATCTTTCTTTTTAATATTTATATGCGACTTACTCCTCAATTAAATGTAATCTCAAATGCCTTTTACTTGCATGGAAAAATATTAAGTATATCTTTTTGAAATCCAGGAGAGTATCTTTCTTGAGTTTGCACTGAAAGTGTTAAGTGTATTGTGTGAAATAAATCCTGAATTTATCCCTTTTTCAGATATTCTTTTTACTAATCTTCTTATGTAAACTTCAACGAAACCTTGTTTTAAATGTCTTAATTGTTTTTTATTATATCATATATGATATAGTTTTTTCAATTATTCTATTTATTGAACATATTGTTTTATCTATTCAATAAATATATAGCTACATTTGCTGTGTTATAAGCATCAAAAAAAAGATAAATAGATCGTAGGATTGAGCTATATCATTTATCTTATTTTATTAGTATATCAAGTTTATTATTAGATATATAGTTTTATATTACGTATTAATATAATATTTACTTTGTTCTTAGATTAGAATAGTACTATGATGATTTATATAACTTCTATGTTTGGATTATTTTTATATTTCATTTGCAATAAAATACTAGCTTGTATTTGATGTTATACTTACATATAAAATGTATAAGTGATTCTGTTTGGACTCTTACATTATAATATTATGAAAATAAAAATTACGGTTCTAAAATTGGCATTAGTTGCCTGCTTACTTTATTTCTTTGTTCCCGTGTCTTTTTCACAAACTTCTACTCCAAGCTTTGTTAACCCCGTTATTCAGATGGGTAAAGTGACGATTTCGGGAAAAATAGCCGATATGAGGAAAGTTCGAATTGATAAGCCGGTACAAGTGATTTTTAGTCTAAGTCATCCTATTTCGGGAGAAGTAGTGAAAAAAGAAATTATGACAGATAGTTGCGGTAATTATTCCGTTGATCTTGAATTTGAAACTAATCCTGTAGTCGTAGGGCTTGTTACAAATTTAAACCGAGGGAAAGCAATATATCTTGAAATAGGGAATAATCGAGATATAAAATTAGATTTTGCTTATAAAAAGGATGGGAGTATAAAGCTCCTAAAATATCCAAAGTCAGAACTTACTGAGAAAGACATGCTTTCAGGGATGGATATATTGTCTAAAGTGGCAGATTATCATTCAAAAAGAAAGCCTCTACAATTGTATAATAGTTCTCCAGAGTCGTACATGGAATATGCTAAAGTAGGAATTCGTGACAGAATTAATTTAGTAGATAAGGACACTTTGCTTAGTGATCCTTTTAAGGACTATATAAAAAAGGATGTTTTTTTCTTTTGTTCTACTTTTTTGTTTGATTATGAGAGCGAGATGAAACTTAATTATAGAAATTTTCATAACGGTGACTTAATACCTGATTCTCTAAAGATAGCAACACCAACTTTAGGATATTACAGTTTTATGAAAGATATTAACCTGAATTCTAAGTTATGTCTTTATTCTTTTTTATTTCCCGACTTTCAAGAGCAAATGCTTCGTAATGACACCTTAAATATTTCCCCAATAGGCACTACTCCTATAGCAGCGTGGCAAAGAACCGTTAAAAATCGTATTTCAGCTCTCATTGGATTTGACAACGGTCAATATTATGATGTCTTGACGGCAAACAGCTATGCACGCCAATTGAATGTGGATGTAAAGCCGCTTTCTGAAATACAAAAGCAAAACATACATGTGTATTTTCAAGGTGGGGAGATTGAGAAAATTCTTCTTCATGAGAATGAGAAGGCATTAAGAAGAGTTTCTTCTATCGAACCATTGGTTGTAAAAGACTGCTCTGATATTCCCGATGCTAATCATTTAATAGCAGATATTCTAAAAAACAATGTGGGTAAAGTTATTATTGTTGATCTTTGGGCTACTTGGTGCAGCCCCTGCTTGATGGCTCTAAAAGAAATGAGACATCTGGAACTTCCTTTAAAAAGCGAAGAGCTTGCACATGTCTATATTACAGATGATTCATCATCAAAAGCGCTTTGGGGTAAGATGATAAAGGAAATGGATGGACAGCAGTATTACTTGGATAGGAAATGTTGGGAAAACCTGCTGGATAAATATTCTTTTGAGGGTGTTCCTTCTTATTTGATATTTAATAAGAAAGGTGAGTTGAAATCAAAATTCACAGGTTATCGCGGTAATCGCCAAATGGCAGAATTCATTAAAGACGCTTTAAAATTATAAATGTACGATCTCTGTTGAAGGTATTACTCGAAAGCTTTAGTTAATTGCATGCAATTATCTAAGGCAATTGTGAGGAAGAGTTTATATAACCTGAGGTCGTACTTATTATTCTTCTTTTGTCTTTTAGGTTATCTGTAAAAAAATACATGCCAATAATAACGCAAATTACCCGTGCCACCATAATATGTGGCACGGGTAATTTTATATGTATTCTACTTACTCAGTAGTAGTATATCTATTTGGGTTTTGGTTGTAATCCGGGGATTACTGACCCTTTATTTCTCTAAAATAGATCGTAGCTCAAGCAATGCCGTGAGCGGAAGCTGTAGCATCTATTTTCTTGATCATACCTTGCAATACTGCACCGGGGCCACATTCTGTGAAGTCTGTTGCACCATCCGCAATCATGTTCTTAACAGTTTGAGTCCAACGAACAGAAGCTGTAAGCTGCGCCATAAGATTCTTCTTGATTTCAGCAGGATCTGTATGAGGCAAAGCATCTACATTTTGATATACCGGACATTTGGGAGCATGGAAATTGGTTGCATTGATTGCAGCCTCCAATTCTACCTTGGCAGGATCCATAAGAGGAGAGTGGAATGCACCACCTACTTTTAGAGGTAAAGCTCTCTTTGCACCGGCAGCTTTCATCAATTCACATGCCTTATTGATTCCTTCAATAGAGCCTGAAATTACGATTTGTCCCGGGCAGTTGTAGTTGGCAGCCACACAAACATCACCTTCGGCAGATACCGAAGCGCAGATCTCTTCAACCTTTTCATCGGCTAATCCGAGGATTGCAGCCATAGTGGAAGGTTGGATGTCACATGCTTTCTGCATAGCCATAGCACGAGCGTATACTAATTTTAAACCATCTTCGAAGCTAAGCGCACCTGCAGTGACAAGAGCTGAAAACTCACCAAGTGAGTGACCGGCTGTCATTTCAGGTTTAAAATCATCACCCATACACAATGCTGAAATTACAGAGTGTAAAAATACAGCGGGCTGAGTAACTTTAGTCTGCTTTAAATCGTCATCAGTACCTTCAAACATGATATCGGTAATACGATATCCCAAAATATCATTTGCTTTTTCAAATAATTCTTTAGCTAATGCTGAATTGTCATACAAGTCTTTTCCCATTCCGACAAATTGAGCGCCTTGACCGGGAAATACAAATGCTTTCATATTATCTGTTTTTTTAAGTTATTGATTAAAAGTGCTGCAAATGTAGGCCTTTTTCTTTTAACCGCCACACAATTGAATGTTTTTGTAGGATTTTCAAAATGGACTCTCTTAAAAATACAATAAGATATGCTTGTGTATGAAAGTGTTTCGATATTGAAATGCTTGAAAACTAGGATATTTTATAATTATTGTACTTAAGATGATTAGACAACGCTTTTTATAGTAAAATACATATTGTATAAAATAAGATAATCGTATAAATTGATAATGTAAAATATATGATATGTATTTATTTGATAAATAGTGCTTTATAACATACTAATTTTATCTATTTACATTTATATAAAACAAAAAAAGCTGTTTATATTTGCATCACTTATTAGAAAGAAAAGATATGGAAAACATGATTAATAACTTTCCGCTGGCCAATAATCACATATCGGTGGATTGTGTTGTAATTGGCTTTGATGGAGAACAGCTGAAGATTTTGTTGATTAAGCGAATGGGAGAGGAGCTTGGAGAAGTATTCCATGATATGAAACTTCCCGGGAGCTTGATATATATGGATGAAGATTTGGGTGAAGCTGCCAAGCGAGTACTGAATGAACTGACCGGTTTGAAGAACGTACAACTCATGCAATTTAAAGCATTTGGGTCAAAAGACCGGACAAAAGATCCCAAAGATATTCATTGGCTCGAGCGCGCTATACAGTCAAAAGTCGAACGCATTGTCACTATCGCTTATTTGTCAATGGTTAAGATTGACCGTGCTTTATCACGTAATTTGGATGATTTTCAAGCATATTGGGTTGCCTTACAAGATATCGGTCCTTTGGCTTTCGATCATAATCTGATTATAAAGGAAGCTTTGGTTTATATCCGGCAATATGTGGAATTCAACCCTTCCGCTTTATTCGATTTACTTCCCCGCAAGTTTACCGCATTGCAATTGCGTACCCTGTATGAACTGATATATAATAAGAAAATAGATGTGCGCAACTTTCATAAAAAGATAGCTTTGATGGATTATGTTGTTCCTTTGGAAGAAAAAGAGCAGGGCGTGGCACATCGTGCCGCACGCTATTACCGCTTTGACAAGAAGATCTATAATAAGGTAAGACGTTAACTTTAGATATAATTAATCACAATATTTTAATACCATGTATTTATTAGGTTATGACATTGGAAGCTCCTCTGTAAAAGCGAGCTTGGTAAATGCGGAAACAGGGAAGTGTGTTTCGACAGCATTCTTTCCTAAGACAGAAGCTGCTATTATTGCTGTAAAGCCCGGATGGGCCGAGCAAAACCCCGAGAGTTGGTGGAAAAATCTCAAATTGGCTACACAGGCTATAATAGCTGAGTCCGGAGCAAATGCCGGTGAGATCATGGCTATTGGTATCTCTTATCAAATGCATGGCTTGGTATGTGTGGATAAGAATCAGCAAGTACTTCGCCCTTCGATTATCTGGTGCGACTCCAGGGCTGTGCCTTACGGACAAAAGGCTTTTGATACCTTGGGTAAAGAGTACTGCCTCTCACATCTATTGAATTCGCCGGGTAATTTTACTGCTTCAAAGTTGGCATGGATAAAAGAAAATGAGCCTTCAATATATGAGCGTATTCATAAAATTATGCTACCCGGTGATTATATTGCCATGAAGTTGAGCGGCGAAATATGTACCACAATAGAAGGACTCTCCGAAGGTATATTTTGGGATTTCAAAAACAATTCATTGGCCGACTCTTTGATGAAGTATTATGGCTTTGACAAAGAGGTGATTGCCAATATTAAGCCGACTTTTTCGGAACAGGGACGGGTAAATGCCTGGGCTGCTAAGGAATTAGGACTGAAAGAAGGTACTCCGATTACTTATCGTGCAGGAGATCAGCCCAATAATGCTTTGTCGCTTAATGTGTTCAATCCCGGTGAGATTGCTTCTACGGCAGGTACATCCGGTGTGGTATATGGCGTGAACGGTGAGGTGAATTATGATCCGAAATCGCGTGTGAACACATTTGCACACGTCAACCACTCCGATGCTCAGACTCGTTTAGGGGTTCTTCTCTGTATTAACGGGACAGGTATTCTGAATTCATGGGTTAAGCGTTTCATTGCTCCCGAAGGAATATCATATAATGAAATGAATGCACTTGCCGCGCAAGTATCTATCGGCAGTGCGGGACTGAGCATTCTTCCTTTTGGTAATGGAGCCGAACGTATGTTGGAAAATAAAGAGATAGATTGCTCCATACGTGGCTTGAACTTTAATCAGCACGATAAACGTCATATCATCCGTGCCGCCCAGGAAGGCATTGTATTCTCCTTTAAATATGGCATTGATATCATGGAAGAGATGGGTATAGCGGTGAAAAAGATTCATGCCGGACATGCAAACATGTTCCTGAGCCCCATCTTCAGGGAAACCCTGGCAGGTGTGACCGGTGCCGTTATTGAACTCTATGATACCGACGGATCGGTTGGTGCGGCAAAAGGTGCAGGTATAGGTGCAGGTATATATAAGAACAATAATGAAGCATTCGCCACTCTTGAGAAGCTGGATGTTATCGAACCGAATCAAACTAAACGTCAGGAGTATGCAGATGCTTATGCCCGCTGGAAGCATCGGTTGGAAAAGTCGATGGCTAAATGAACGAGCGAAGCAACACTTTAGAATAAATTCAATTAAATATAATCCGTGTGGAGATTCCTAATGAAGAATTTTCCCACATAAACAATTAAAGTTATGGCAACAAAAGAGTACTTTCCCGGAATAGGAAAAATTAAATTTGAAGGTAAAGACAGTAAGAACCCAATGGCATTCCGTTATTATGATGCGGAGAAAGTCATTATGGGCAAGAAGATGAAAGATTGGTTGAAGTTCGCTATGGCATGGTGGCATACCCTCTGTGCAGAAGGTGGTGACCAGTTTGGTGGAGGTACCAAGCAATTCCCATGGAATGGTGATTCCGACAAAATTCAAGCTGCAAAAAACAAGATGGATGCCGGCTTTGAATTCATGCATAAAGTGGGTATTGAATATTATTGTTTCCACGATGTGGATCTTTGTGCCGAAGCTGCTACAATAGAAGAATATGAGAACAACTTGAAAGAAATTGTAGCTTATGCCAAGAAAAAACAAGCCGAGACAGGTATTAAACTTTTGTGGGGTACTGCAAATGTATTTAGTCACGAGCGTTATATGAATGGCGCCGCTACCAATCCTAATTTTGATGTGGTAGCCCGTGCCGCTGTTCAGATTAAGAATGCAATCGATGCTACTATTGAACTTGGAGGTACTAATTATGTGTTCTGGGGCGGTCGTGAAGGGTATATGTCTTTGCTGAATACCGACCAAAAACGCGAAAAGGATCATTTGGCACAGATGCTGAAAATGGCTCGCGATTATGCCCGTGCAAGAGGCTTCAAGGGTACTTTCCTTATTGAACCTAAACCAATGGAACCGATGAAGCATCAGTATGATGTGGATACCGAAACAGTAATCGGGTTCTTGAAAGCACATGGACTGGATAAAGATTTCAAGGTGAACATTGAGGTTAACCATGCCACTTTGGCCGGTCATACATTCGAGCATGAGTTGGCTGTAGCCGTAGACAATGGAATGTTAGGTTCGATTGATGCCAACCGCGGTGACTATCAGAACGGATGGGATACCGACCAGTTCCCTATTGATAACTTTGAACTGATCCAGGCTATGATGCAGATCATTCGTAATGGCGGTTTTGGCAATGGCGGCTGCAATTTCGATGCTAAGACCCGTCGTAACTCTACCGATTTGGAAGATATCTTTATTGCCCATATCTCTGGAATGGATGCCATTGCACGTGCTTTGGAAGGTGCAGCCAAATTATTGGAAGAATCTCCATATCAGAAAATGTTCGCTGATCGCTACGCATCTTTCAATGCCGGTAAAGGTAAGGATTTTGAAGAAGGTAAATTGACGATCGAGGATCTGGTATCTTATGCCAAATCGAATGGTGAGCCTAAACAAGTTAGTGGCAAGCAGGAGTTGTATGAGACTATCGTTAGCATGTATTGTTGATGAATGAAGTGTAGACACTGAATACCTAATCTATATTATCATGAACAATACAAACGACGGTAGCAAAATCTACCTGTATTCCATTACGACCGTTGCCATTTTGGGAGGATTGCTCTTTGGCTATGATACCGCTGTGATTTCCGGTGCCGAAAAGGGCCTTGAAGCGTTCTTCCTGATGGCTCCCGATTTCCATTACGACAAAGTGATGCATGGCATCACTTCATCGAGTGCGCTGATCGGGTGTGTCATAGGAGGGGCGTTATCCGGTATATTTGCTTCACGAATGGGACGGCGTAATTCGTTGCGTTTGGCAGCGATACTCTTTTTTCTTTCCGCATTGGGTACATTTCATCCGGAGTTCTTATTCTTTAGGCACAATGAACCCAGCATGGGTCTGCTGATTACCTTCAACCTTTATCGCATTGTTGGAGGTGTAGGTATAGGCTTGGCCTCTGCGGTTTGCCCCATGTATATTGCGGAAATAGCTCCATCGAATATTCGCGGTACATTAGTGTCGTGCAATCAGTTTGCCATAATATTTGGTATGCTGGTGGTCTACTTCGTCAACTTTCTAATTATGGGTGATCATCAAAACCCTTTAATTGTGAAGAACGAGATAACGGGTTTGGCTTCTGTGAGTCAGACTTCCGACATGTGGACGGTGTACGAAGGGTGGCGATATATGTTTGTTTCCGCTGCTTTTCCGGCTGCTTTGTTTGGCTTCTTGCTGTTCCTTGTTCCTGAGACTCCACGCTATCTGGTTTTGATTGGCAAAGAATCGAGAGCATCATCCATTCTTGAAAAAGTCAATGGGTTGACAAAGGCAAAGGAGATTTTGCAAGATATCAAATCTACTGTTCACGAAAAGAGTGAGTCGATTTTCACTTATGGGGTTGCAGTGATTGTGATCGGCATTTTGCTTTCGGTATTTCAGCAAGCTATCGGTATTAACGCCGTGCTTTATTATGCTCCCCGTATTTTTGAAAATGCAGGAGCAGAGGGAGGCGGTATGATGCAATCGGTTATTATGGGAGTTGTAAATATCCTCTTTACTTTGGTGGCAATCTTTACAGTCGACCGTTTCGGACGGCGTCCATTGCTTATTATAGGTTCCATAGGTATGGCTGTCGGTGCATTTGCCGTAGCAATATGCGATCACATGGGCGTAAAAGGAGTCGTTCCGGTATTTTCCATTATCGTATATGCCGCATTCTTTATGATGTCATGGGGACCGATTTGCTGGGTGCTGATATCCGAAATATTCCCGAATACCATTCGTGGTAAAGCGGTGGCTATTGCGGTTGCCTTCCAGTGGATATTCAATTATATTGTGTCTTCCACTTTCCCGGCATTGTACGATTTCAGTCCGATGTTTGCATATAGCCTTTATGGCGTTATCTGTGTGATAGCTGCTATATTTGTTTGGTATTGGGTGCCTGAAACCAAGGGAAAAACCCTCGAGGATATGAGTAAGCTCTGGAAGAAGAATTAAATCATTATCCGTATCTTACCAGTCAGCCCCCTTAGAAGAGTTTATCTCATTCGAGGGGGCTAGTTATTTCCCTCCCATACTGATCCTATCATCAATGCCATTGATGGTGGCTATCATTGGCATTGATGATAGTCATCATTGGCATTGATTCTCTATTCACTCCTACACTCAATAGGGTAGACCTCATGATTTACCCCTATCCATATCCCACCTCACAATAAAAGATGGTACGAATGAGCGGTCACTTTTAGCAGTTCTTTATCTTCCCGCAAATAAAAAAGTCTTCCATTAATTTGTAGTTCTATAAGTTTGATGTATATTTGCATAATAATTGATAACTCAAGTATATTACAATGATTAAAGAAGAACTATTAATTGCTTTCAATATAATGAAAGTACAGTCTATTCTGGCTCGGAAGTTCGACTCACTTAGTGTGCATGGATTGGGGTTTACCGACTATTTGATGCTATATTTGCTATCAACTTCAAAAGAGCATAAGTTGCGAAGAATTGATTTGGCCGAAAAAGCCGGGCTTACGGCATCGGGTGTGACGCGGGTATTAAATCCACTCGAAAAGATTGGGCTGGTATCGAGGGAAACAAATGAAAGAGATGCCCGTGTAAGTTATGTAATTTTGACTGAAACAGGGGAGCAGGTATTTAAAGAAGCTACTGAAACTGCGGAGATGGTCGCTAAGAACTTCTTTCCCAATACCACGAAAAAGAATTTGCTCAATTTCATTCAAACTTTAGACACACTTGGTGGCAACATTAGTTGAATAGAGTAAAAAATGGGGACTTGAATCACTCAAGCCCCCATCTGAATAGTAACCAATATAAATAACTAGAACTCTGTTTTTAGTTTTTCAAGCCATGCATCTACGCGGCTTTCGGTTAAATTGCCTTCATTGTCCGGGTCGAGTGGCAGACCGATAAATGTGTCATCTATTACAGCTTCCGAATCGTCAAACGAATATCCTTCGGTTGATACTCCGGTGCCAATGAATTCACATCCCGAACTCTTTAAGGCTTCATATATCTTCCCTATAGTATCACAGAAAGTGTCACTAAAGGTGGCAGAGTCGCCGCAAGCGAACAAGGCTACTTTTTTGCCTTCTAAATTCACACTCTTCAGTGCGACGAGGAATGATTCCCAATCGTCTTGCAAATCGCCTGCTCCTGTCGGTGAACTACCGAATAGTAAAATCTCATAGTCGGCCGGACTGGCTTTTGTTCTGTAGATATCATGTACATCTTCAGATGATAAACCTAATTTCTCACCGATCAACTTTGCTACTTCTTCTGTATTTCCGGTAGAAGAGCCATAAAAAATACCTATCTTTTTCATAATTCTGTTTTAAATATTAGAGCTATTATTTTTTCATTAGCTTTCTATGTAACAGAAAAGATCTCAATATGGTTCGGTCTGTTATTGGAAAATACCTAATTATGATGATAAAATAACTCTGAATCAATCCTAAAAATGTACTTACTACAACGTTTCTTCTGCGAAATATGCATTTGTTTACATATATCTTATTGATTTATAAACCTTTGTTAAATATGAACTAATTTAAACGCTTTGCTGTTTAATGTATATTCTCTAAAGTTTTATTGGATTTTTATAGTATATAAATTCACTTTTATAACTTTAATTGTTTTGAAATAATGAAATATGATATTGCAATCATTGGAGGAGGCCCCGCCGGTTATAATGCCGCGGAAAAAGCTGCATCCAACGGATTTAAAACAGTTCTTTTCGAAAAGAGTGACATTGGTGGAGTCTGCCTGAATGAAGGTTGTATTCCGACCAAAACTTTCCTCTATTCTGCTAAATTACTCGATGGCATGAAGAATGCCGGAAAATATGGACTTGAGGCCGGTGAATTCTCACTTGACCATAAAAAGGTGGTGTTGCGTAAAAATAAAATTGTAAAAAAGCTTACTACCGGCGTTAAGTATAAACTCGACTTGAACGGAGTCGATATTATACAAAAGCAAGCCACGATTAAAGGTGAAAGCGATGGAACGATACGTATAGAGGCTGAAGGTGAGGAATTCCAAGCTGAATATCTTCTTCTGTGTACGGGTTCCAGCACAGCTATTCCTCCTATAAAAGGCTTGGACGGTATAGCGTATTGGACGTCGAAGGAAGCGCTTGAAGCTACCGAACTTCCCGGATCTTTGGTGATTATCGGAGGGGGAGTCATCGGAATGGAATTTGCTTCTTATTTTAATAGTGTAGGGGTAAACGTTACGGTGGTGGAGATGATGCCCGAGATATTGGGAGCTATGGATAAAGAAGTTTCTGCAATGCTTCGTTCGGATTATACAAAGAGAGGCGTAAAGTTCCACTTGAATACGGCTGTCGTAGAAGTGGCCTCGGATAAGGTGATTATTGAGAAAGGCGGTAAGAGGGAAGAACTTCCTGCCGATAAAATATTAGTCAGCGTGGGACGTAGGGCAAACCTGTCGGATATTGGTCTGGAAACATTATCCATAGAAGTTGATCGTAAAGGAGTAAAGGTAAACGAATATATGCAGACCAGCCATCCGCGTGTTTATGCTGCCGGAGATATAACCGGTTTTTCTATGTTGGCACATACTGCTATACGTGAAGGAGAAGTGGCAATCAATCGTATTCTGGGACGGGATGACGTAATGAGCTATAATGGTGTTCCCGGGGTAGTGTATACAAATCCCGAAATAGCCGGAGTGGGCAAGACGGAAGAAGAACTGTCTGCCGCGGGTGAAGTTTTCCGTGTATCCAAATTGCCAATGACTTACTCAGGGCGTTTCGTTGCCGAGAATGAAGGAGTGAACGGCCTTTGCAAATTGATTACCGATGCACAAAATCATATTATCGGATGTCATATCTATGGCAATCCAGCCTCGGAGTTAATCGTGCTTGCCGGTACTGCCATTGATGAACATTTCACGATAGAACAATTCCAGAAGATCGTATTCCCGCATCCTACGGTAAGCGAGATTTTGCGTGAAGTAGCATTTGAATAAACATAAATGAATAATGCTTTATATTGATAATCCTAATATTGATGTATTCTTCAATTTAGCCGCAGAGGAGTATTTATTGAAGGACTTTGATCAGAATATTTTCATGGTCTGGCAAAGCAGCCCTTCCGTGGTTATCGGCAGACATCAGAATGTACGTGCTGAAGTCGACATCAATTATGCGGAAACGAATGGCATTGATATAGCTAGAAGATATTCCGGTGGAGGTGCAGTCTATCATGATCCGGGCAATTTGAATCTGACGTTCATAGAGAGCGCCGGACATATTGGTTTCGATAAATATGCCGATATGACGGCTCGTGCATTGCAACATCTAGGCTTAAAGCCCGAATTGGATGAACGGCGTTCTATTTATCTGTCCGGTCTGAAAATTTCCGGTAGCGCACAGTGTGTATATAAGCATCGATTAATGTATCATGCCACCTTATTGTTTGATGCCGATCTGCATAGGTTGACAAATGTCTTGAATGGAGAAGCGGACGATATTTCATCGGCTTCCCGGGTTCAAGTACGCTCCGTAAAGAGTCCGGTGACTAATATTAAGCCGTATTTGCATGGAGTATTGAGTGTGGCGGATTTTAGAACAAAGATCGTAAAGCATCTTCTTGAAGATGGCGGGGAATACATAAGATATAGTTGGAGTGAAGAAGACCTTACCGTTATTAATCGGATTAGAGAAAGCAGATATGCTACTGCTTCATGGAACGGTATTAGGCCAAGGTTGCTGTCTTCTTGTATATGAAAATAATTGCATAATTAGTAAGATTTAAAATAAGTTTGTTATGGCAAAGTTTGAAATAAAAATGCCTAAGTTAGGCGAAAGTATTACTGAAGGAACTATTGTGTCATGGTCTGTAAAAGTGGGTGATACCATTCAGGAAGATGACGTTCTATTTGAGGTGAATACAGCAAAAGTCAGCGCTGAAATCCCGTCTCCTGTTTCCGGTAAAATATTGGAAATACTGTTTAGTGAAGGCGATACCGTGGCGGTAGGTACGGTAGTCGCTATTGTGGAACTTGAAGGTGAAAGTGAAGGTGAGAGTAGTGAGACAACCGATGCTGCTCCGGATAATTCTTCGGCTTCTGCGGAGGTAGGGGCTAAAGATGAACCTCAGTCACCTGCCGATGAAAAGAAGAAGGCTAAAGCAGAGGATTCGCGGTGGTACTCTCCTGTGGTATTGAATAAAGCCAAAGCAGCGGGAGTAAGTCAGGAAAAGCTTGATGAAATACCGGGTACGGGATATATGGGGCGTCTGACGAAACGAAATCTTGAAGACTTCCTCGAGAATAGACCGACAGTATCTTCCGCCGCAACGCAATCGGTAAATACAGCCGGAAGTACTGCTACTGCGAAGAAAGCTCAGGAAAGTCAAGTGTCTACTCCTGTTGCCGGCAGTCAGAAACCTTCACCTGCAACAGATGAACGTCCGGTTAACGCTGTTCCGGTTGTAGTATCCGAAGGAGATGAAGTAATTGCAATGGATTATGTACGTCGTATTATAGCCGATCGTATGGTGGCTTCCAAGAAGATATCACCACATGTCACTAACGTGGTGGAAGTAGATATGACGCGTTTGGTGAAATGGCGCAGTGAGCATAAGGAAGAGTTCCGTAAGCGTGAAGGAGTAAGCCTGACCTATATGCCTTTCATTACCGAAGCTGTAGTTAATGCTCTGAAAGCTTTCCCAAGAGTTAATTCTTCAGTCGACGGCTATAATATCATCCAGAAAAAACGGATAAATGTGGGCATAGCGGTATCTCTCGACAATGGAAATCTGATAGTACCTGTTGTGAAGAATGCCGATAAATTGAATATCAGCGGACTTGCCACGTCTATTGCGTCGCTTGCCGATAAGGCTCGTAAAGGTAAACTTGCTGCCGACGATATTGAAGGAGGGACATTTACGATTACTAACTTCGGTACATTCAAGAGTCTGTTTGGTACACCTATTATCAATCAGCCTGAGGTGGCTATCTTGGGAGTGGGAACAATAGAAAAGAGACCGGCTATCATAGAAACCCCCGACGGAGATGTGATTGCTATCAGGCAGAAAATGTATTTGTCATTATCTTATGATCACCGTGTGATAGACGGATCATTGGGAGGTAACTTCCTGAAAGCAGTAGCCGATTATCTGGAAAATTGGAATGAATAAAACGAAATAGATTAATACTTATGAAGAAATTTGATATAAAAACCACAGAAAAAGAAGTCCTCAAGAAATGGTATCATTTGATGACTTTAGGTCGTGCGCTCGATGAAAAGGCACCTGCTTATTTGCTCCAGTCACTTGGATGGTCATATCATGCTCCCTATGCAGGACATGACGGCATCCAACTTGCTATGGGACAAGTCTTTGTAAAAGGTAAAGATTTTCTTTTCCCATATTATAGAGATATGTTGGCTGTGCTTTCTGCGGGTCTTACTCCCGAAGAACTTATACTGAACGGACTCTCAAAGGCTACCGATCCGGGTAGTGGGGGAAGGCACATGTCCAACCACTTTGCGAAACCTGAATGGCATATCGAGAACATATCTTCGGCTACCGGTACGCACGATTTGCATGCTGCAGGAGTGGCACGTGCCATGGTTTATTATAAACATCAGGGCGTGGTAATCACGTCACATGGCGAGGCTGCTACATCCGAGGGGTTTGTCTACGAGGCCATCAATGGTGCAAGTACTGAGCAGCTCCCTGTAATCTTTGTCATACAGGATAACGGTTATGGAATTTCCGTACCGAAGAAAGATCAGACTGCAAACCGTAAAGTAGCCGATAACTTCAGTGGATTTAAGAATTTAAAGATCATACATTGTAATGGCAAGGATGTGTTCGATTCGATGAATGCGATGACCGAAGCGCGTGAATATGCCATCAACACGGGTAATCCGGTTATTGTGCATGCCAATTGCGTACGTATTGGTTCTCACTCCAATTCGGATAATCACAGTCTTTATCGTGATGAGGCTGAGCTGGCTTATGTAAAGGCAAACGACCCGTTGGCTAAGTTCCGGCGTATGTTGTTGCGCTATAATCGCTTCACGGAGGAAGAGTTGAAAGCGATAGAGGGTGAGGCTAAGAAGCAACTGAGTGCAGATAACCGTAAGGCGATTGCCGCACCCGATCCCGATCCGTCTACAATCTACGATTTTGTGCTGCCGGAGGGTTATGAATCAAAGAAGTACCCCGATGGAATTCCTCATGGAGATGGTGAGAAAGTGATGATGGTAAAAGCTATAAACGAAACGCTGAAAGCCGAATTCAGACTTAATCCAGATACCTTCTTATGGGGGCAGGATGTGGCCAATAAAGATAAAGGAGGGGTGTTTAATGTGACGAAAGGTATGCAACAGGAGTTTGGTGAAGGTCGAATATTCAATGCGCCTATTGCAGAAGATTATATTATGGGTACGGCAAACGGCATGAGCCGTTTCGATCCTAAAATAAGGGTAGTGATTGAAGGCGCCGAATTTGCTGATTATTTTTGGCCGGCAATAGAGCAGTATGTGGAGTTTACTCACGAATATTGGCGTAGTAACGGACAGTTTACCCCGAATGTTACGATTCGTCTGGCTTCGGGCGGCTATATTGGTGGAGGGTTATACCACTCTCAGAATATAGAAGCTTCATTGGCTTCATTGCCTGGTGCAAGAATTGTTTATCCGTCCTTTGCAGACGATGCTGCAGGATTGCTGCGTACCAGTTTGCGCTCAAAGGGACCAACGCTATTTCTGGAACCTAAAGCTCAATACAATGCCGTTGAGGCTGCCGCATTCGTGCCCGATGATTTTGAAGTGCCTTTTGGAAAAGCACGTATTCGTCATGAAGGGGATGATTTGACGGTGATTACCTATGGTAATACGACTCACTTATGTATGAATGTGGCGAAGCAGCTTTTGGATGAAAAGAAGGGAAGCCTTGAGGTGATAGACTTGCGCTCGCTTATTCCATTGGATAAGGAAGCCATTGCAAAGTCTGTAAAGAAGACGTCCAAAGTGTTGGTTGTGCATGAAGATAAAGTCTTCTCCGGTTTTGGGGCTGAAATAGCCGCCATGATAACCGAAGAGTTGTTCCAATACTTAGATGCTCCTGTAAAACGGGTAGGGTCTACTTTTACTCCTGTAGGATTTAATCCGATCTTTGAGAAAGCTATTCTGCCTAACGAAGAGCGTATATATAAAGCGGCCAAAGAATTACTGGAATTCTAATCTTATCTTGCGTGGATATGTATTAATTAGATTGTTTAACTAGTTGTTTATTATTATTTTGATATAATTTATATAAACTAAATATTAAATACAATATAAGATGAAAAAGATAGGTTTGTTTTATAGTCCAGACACCATTAAAACCCATGAAATAGGGCAGCGCATTGTTGAAGTATTCGGTAGCGATTCTTCGGTTGATGTAATATCGATTGAGAATGCTACTCAGAAAGATTTTGAAAAATACGACAATATCATTGCCGGAGCATCCACTTGGTTTGATGGCGAATTGCCGGTGTATTGGGATGAAGTTTTGCCTGAGGTAAAATCAGCTGACCTTAAGAATAAGAAAGTAGCTATTTTCGGTCTTGGAGACCAATTGGGTTATCCGGATAATTTTGCCGATGGAGTGGGGTTGTTAGTTGATGTGTTTAGTGGCACAGGTGCTATTTTGGTAGGATTTACTTCCACAGATGGCTATCAATTTAGTCAATCTCTTGCGGTGAAAGATGGTAAGTTTTCAGGGTTGGTTATAGATGTGGAGAATCAGTCGGAACTGACAGAACAGCGCATTCACGATTGGGTCAGTCAGTTACGCAAAGAATTTGACTAATGAAAGCTAAATAATAACCCCATTTTACCGCTCTTATAGTGGGCTGTAAAGTAGGTAAAGGGAGAAGACGATATAGTTTTCTCCCTTTTTTTGTGTTTTTATTCTTTGCGGGAACTTTTTACTAACTTTTTTTGTAAATTTGCACCCTTAAAATGGGAACGTATCCTAAAGGATACTCATTAAATAGCATAATTTTCGATTAAAATATGGGTAAGAAGTTTGCTGAACATTCACAACTCAACCTTTCACAGGTAAATAAAGATGTGTTGAAAAAGTGGGACGAAAACGGTGTTTTCGCCAAGAGTATGACAGAACGTGAAGGCTGTCCTTCTTTCGTTTTTTATGAAGGACCACCCTCGGCTAATGGTATGCCGGGTATTCATCATGTGATGGCTCGATCCATTAAGGACATCTTTTGCCGTTATAAAACAATGAAAGGATATCAGGTAAAGCGCAAGGCGGGATGGGACACACACGGACTGCCTGTGGAACTTGGCGTTGAAAAATCATTGGGCATCACCAAAGAGGATATCGGAAAAATAATCTCTGTAGCCGAATATAATGCTGCTTGCCGTAAAGATGTGATGAAGTTCACAAAGGAATGGGAAGATCTTACTCATAAGATGGGGTATTGGGTGGATATGAATAACCCGTATATCACTTATGATAACCGCTATATTGAAACGTTATGGTGGTTGCTAAAACAGTTGTATAAGAAAGGACTTCTCTATAAAGGATATACTATTCAACCGTATTCTCCGGCTGCCGGCACGGGTTTGAGCTCTCATGAACTGAACCAACCCGGTTGTTACCGTGACGTAAAGGATACTACGGTAGTAGCTCAATTTAAGATGAAAACTCCGAAGTCGGAAATGACCGAATGGGGAACGCCTTATTTTATTGCTTGGACTACCACGCCATGGACATTACCTTCTAATACTGCACTTTGTGTCGGTCCGAAGATTGATTACGTGGCTGTACAAAGTTATAATGGCTATACGGGTGAGAAAATAACGGTTGTGCTTGCCAAAGCTTTGTTGTACACCCACTTTAACCAGAAAGCTGAAGATATCGCACTGGAAGATTATAAGCCGGGGGATAAATTAATACCGTTCAAGGTTATTGCTGAATATAAAGGCGCTGATCTTGTCGGAATGGAATATGATCAATTAATGCCTTGGGTAAACCCGGGAGAGGGTGCATTCCGCGTAATACCGGGAGATTATGTGACAACTGAGGATGGTACAGGTATCGTACATATTGCCCCCACGTTTGGTGCGGATGATGCCTTGGTTGCCAAAGCTGCAGGTGTACCTCCATTGCAATTGATAAATAAGAAAGGTGAATTACGACCAATGGTTGATTTGACCGGTAAGTTTTACCTTTTAGAAGAATTGGATGAGAGCTTTATAAAGGAACGGGTTGATGTTACCTTATATAAGGAATATGAAGGTCGTTTTGTAAAGAATGCCTATGACTCTAATCTTACTGATAAGGACGAAACTCTTGACATAAGCATCTGCATGATGATGAAAGCGAATAATCAAGCTTTCAAAATAGAAAAGCATGTGCACAACTATCCACATTGCTGGCGTACAGATAAGCCTGTGCTTTATTATCCATTGGATAGCTGGTTTATTCGTTCTACCGCATGCAAGGAACGCATGATAGAATTAAATAAAACGATCAATTGGAAACCTGAAAGTACCGGTACCGGTCGTTTTGGTAAATGGCTTGAGAATTTGAATGACTGGAACTTAAGCCGCTCTCGCTATTGGGGTACACCACTTCCTATCTGGCGCACGGAAGATAATAGTGACGAGATATGCATCGAATCGGTAGAAGAGCTTTATCATGAAATCGAGAAATCTGTGGCTGCCGGCTTCATGAAATCGAACCCATATAAAGATAATGGTTTTGTTCCGGCTGATTATGCTAAAGAAAATTATGAAAAGATAGATCTGCATCGTCCGTATGTAGATGATATTGTTTTGGTTTCTAAGGACGGCAAACCAATGAAACGTGAAACAGACCTTATTGACGTTTGGTTTGATTCCGGTTCCATGCCTTATGCTCAGATTCATTATCCGTTTGAAAACAAAGAGATGTTGGATAACCATGATGTTTATCCGGCTGACTTTATAGCTGAAGGTGTTGACCAGACACGTGGTTGGTTCTTCACATTGCATGCTATTGCATCTATGGTGTTTGATAGTGTTTCGTTTAAAGCTGTAGTGTCCAACGGATTGGTGCTGGATAAGAATGGAAATAAAATGTCAAAGCGTCTGGGTAATGCGGTGGATCCATTCTCGACTATAGAGAAATATGGATCGGATCCTTTACGCTGGTATATGATTACTAATTCTTCTCCGTGGGATAATTTGAAATTTGATGTGGATGGTATTGAAGAAGTACGTCGAAAATTCTTTGGTACATTATATAATACATATTCATTCTTTGCTCTTTATGCCAATGTAGATGATTTTGAGTATAAAGAAGCAGATATTGCATTATCTGAACGTCCTGAAATAGATCGTTGGATTTTGTCTTTACTAAATTCATTGATCAAAGATGTAGATACTTGCTATAACGATTATGAGCCAACTAAGGCCGGTCGTCTGATATCTGACTTTGTAAATGACAATTTGTCTAACTGGTATGTCCGTTTAAATCGTAAACGTTTCTGGGGTGGGGGGATGACTCAGGATAAGCTTTCTGCTTACCAAACATTATATACTTGTTTGGAGACGGTTGCTAAATTAATGGCTCCTATTTCTCCTTTTTACTCCGATCAACTTTACATGGATTTGATATCGGCTACGGGAAGGGACAATGTAGTATCTGTACACTTATCCAAATTCCCGGTCTGCAATGCTGAAATTATTGACAAAGAATTGGAAGCTCGGATGCAGATCGCCCAAGATGTGACATCAATGGTGTTGGCTTTACGTCGTAAAGTGAATATAAAAGTCCGTCAGCCGCTTCAGTGCATAATGATTCCGGTTGTTGATCAAGAACAACGCGCGCATATTGAGGCTGTAAAATCTCTCATCATGAGCGAAGTCAATGTAAAAGAGGTCAATTTTGTGGAAGGTACCGCCGGCATATTGGTGAAGAAAGTAAAATGTGACTTCAAAAAGATGGGGCCTAAGTTTGGTAAACAAATGAAGGCTGTTGCTGCTGCTGTTACCGAATTATCCCAAGAATCAATTGCCGAGCTTGAAAAGACAGGCGTATACAAATTAAACATTTCGGGTGAGGAAGTTGTAGTAGATGCTTCTGATGTGGAGATATTCAGTGAAGATATTCCAGGCTGGCTGGTTGGTAATGAAGGTAAACTGACTGTTGCTTTGGAAGTTACTGTAACAGAAGAACTTCGCCGCGAAGGAATAGCACGCGAGTTGGTCAATCGTATTCAAAATATTCGCAAATCGAGTGGTTTTGAAATAACGGATAAGATAAAAATTTCTCTATCTAAAAATACCCAAACAGATGATGCAGTCAATGAATATAATGATTATATTCGCAATCAAGTTTTGGGTACTTCATTAACACTTGCGGATCATGTGGAAAATGGAACCGAACTTAACTTCGATGATTTTTCACTGTTCGTAACTGTTGAAAAAGAATAATATTACTAACCTATTTAAAATCGTGTAATTATGGCAGAAAGAACAAGATATTCAGATGCTGAATTGGAAGAATTCCGCTCCATTATTTTGGAAAAATTGGAGTTGGCTCAAAGAGACTATGAATTGTTGAAAGCTAGCCTTACTGGAGCTGATGGTAATGATACCGATGATACATCTCCTACGTATAAAGTCTTGGAAGAAGGTGCAAATACTTTGTCCAAAGAAGAAACCACTCGTTTGGCGCAACGCCAATTGAAGTTTATTCAAGGCTTGCAAGCTGCACTTGTCCGTATAGAGAACAAAACTTATGGTATTTGTAGGGAGACAGGAAAATTGATTCCTGCTGAAAGATTACGCGCCGTACCTCATGCTACATTAAGTATTGAAGCTAAAAATGGTGCAAAGAAATAAAGGATGAATAGATTTTTTACAAAAGGCCGGATAGCCTTACTCGTTATATTTTCAGTACTGATTATAGATCAAGTGATCAAAGTCCTGATTAAGACTAATATGTACTGGCATGAGAGCATACATATTACCGATTGGTTTTATATCTATTTTACTGAAAACAACGGTATGGCTTTCGGTATGGAAATTTTTGGAAAACTGTTCTTAACCCTTTTCCGTATTGTTGCCGTGGCTATGATTGGATGGTATCTAGTCAAAATAGTCAAACAGCAACTTAAGACAGGCTATATAATATGTGTGTCTCTGATACTTACCGGTGCGTTGGGTAATATAATTGATAGTGTATTCTATGGCATTTTTTTTAGCGAGAGTACGAACTATCAGATTGCATCTTTTCTTCCAGGAGGGGGAGGATATGCCCCCTTACTTTATGGTAAGGTCGTTGACATGTTCTATTTTCCAATCATTGACACAAATTGGCCGCAATGGATACCTGTTATTGGAGGTAATCACTTTATTTTCTTCAGTCCGATATTTAACTTTGCCGATGCTTCAATTAGTTGTGGTATTATGGCTTTATTGTTGTTTTACAGTAAATATCTGAATGATTCCTATCATGCACTAAAGAAATCATGAAAAGGAGAGGCCGTTTTCAATATTACATATTATTCTTATTGATGCTTTCTTTTGTTTCTTGTGAAGTAAAGAGGCCTCGTGGGGTATTGTCTGATTCTGAAATGGAGAATGTGCTGTATGATTATCATATTGCAAAATCTATGGCAGACCAATTACCATACACCGAGAATTACAAGAGAACATTATATATTGATGCGGCTTTGAAGAAACATGGGTTGACTCAAGCGGATTTTAATACTTCTATGGAATGGTTTTCCGGCAATCCGGATGTCTTGTCGCAGATATATGAAAATCTTTGCACCAGGTTAAAAACTCAAAAGGGAAAATTGGACCACATGGTGGCTTTGCGTAATAACGCTCCTAAAGAAAGTCTACCCGGTGATAGTGTGAATATATGGGCATGGCAAAAGATTTATCGTTTGACTGGGTTACCATTTAATAACAAAGTATCTTTTGTTTTTCCTGCTGATGCGAATTTTCAGGTTCGAGATATCTTCCATTGGAATGTTCGTTTTCGCTTTCCTAAAGGTAGCCCGGATCCTGCGCATGCTCCTGTTATGGTGATGCAGATTGTGCTCCAAAATGATAGCTTAATCAATGACTCCCGAAGAATTTATAATGCAGGTGGGCAAAAGATTACTCTTCACTCTGATTCAATACATCCGATTAAAGAGGTTAAGGGTTTTATTTACTATCCTGCAGGCTCATTAGATAAAATAATATTGGTTGATCGCATATCATTAATGCGTCACCATTTCAGGGTAATACCTAAGCCTGTTGTCGTTTCGCATGTTGATACCGTTCGTAATGTAAAGAGGGATACAATGCCTACTCAGAAACCTATAAATCAATCGGTTCCAACAGGTGCCCCTACTACAATTCCGGCACAGAAAATGACTCCTCAAGAACGTGAGCGAATACGTGCTGTACCCAAAAGGCAAATACAGAGAACTATTGCACCGGCAGTACAGCCAGTACAACAACCCGCCAAGTAGGCTTTCTTATGAAACGTTATGCTTCCCATTATGTCTTGTCTCCAGATATGGAATGGATTAGACTGCATGTCGTTGAAGTAGATGGAGGAGAAATAAAGCTATATCCTGTATCTGAAGAATTGCATTCTATTGAATGGCTACCGGGGGTTATTTTACTACTCCCCAAGAATGGTAATGCTATTAGACAAGAGTCGTACCTACAAGATATTTTTATCTTAGCAAAGCACTCTTCTCTGCAAGAAACGTTCTTGACTATCCGGTCCGAGGAATGGGAGATCTTTTATCTATCTCCCTTTGATTTCACCTTAATGCAGCCTGTCTCCGAAACTCGGCGCAGACAACTGCTGTAGCTATTGCTACATTGAGTGATTCGGATGTCTCTCTATTTGTCGGATAGTTGGGAATGTATAAACGTTGGTTTATTAATGTGGCAACCTCTTTTGATATGCCGTTGCCTTCGTTACCCATCACAATAAGTCCATTCTTCGATAATTTCTTTTCATAAAAGTTCTCACCATCAAGGAAAGTCCCATATACAGGAGTGTTTTTTTTCAATGAAGATATCAGTTCAGGTAGGTCATGATAATGTATTTTTACCCGGGCAATGGCCCCCATTGTTGCCTGAACTGTTTTGGGACTATAGGCATCAACCGTGTTGGGCGAGCAGAAGATATTTTCAATGCCAAACCAATCGGCCAAACGGATTATTGTACCGAAATTCCCAGGATCTTGAATATCATCCAAGGCCAATGAGAGGCTTTTATCGATTAAAGAATGATCTATTTGATAATGCGGCTGTTCGAATATTCCCAATACTTCCTGTGGAGTTTTTAATAGACTGGCGCGAGTTAACTCTTCCTCGGAAACTTCGATAATATCTGTCGTCGGAATTGATGCTTGACGTGAAATCCATTCGGAAGTAGCTACTAAAAAACGGCATTGAAAACGTGGCAATAAGTCCGCTATGAGCTTGTGTCCTTCTGCCAGAAAAACATTTTCATTCTTTCTATTCTTCTTCAACTCCAGCGAATGGATGTATTTGATTCTATTCTTGCTAAGCATTCTTGTTGTTTTAATTCTCTATCAATTCACAAATTTACGCGAATATTTCTATTTAATCAATAAAGACTCTATGCTTCTGTATTTTTTGTTTTTCAAACGAAAAAATACATCTATATTTGTAGTTTATAATGCATAAGTCAAAAGATTTGGAATGAGGAAAACCTTTCATTTTTTTATTATAACTCTGTATTTAGTCTTACTTGCTTCCTGTTCTGCTACTAAATATGTACCTAATGGATCATATCTGTTGGATGAAGTTCGAATATATAGTGACAATAAGGAGGTCAAAGCTTCAAATCTCTCTCCTTATGTCCGACAAAATCCAAACTCAAAATGGTTTAGTCTAATAAAAACCCAGCTCTATGTATATAATTTATCCGGGAGGGATACGACAAGTTGGATCAATAAAACGTTGAGACGGGTAGGGGATGCTCCGGTCATATATAGCCCTGAAGATACTAAACGTGCTTGCGAAGAACTGGCTAAAGCTGTTCAGAATATGGGATATATGGGGGCTAAGGTGACTCCCGAGTTGAAGGTAAAGAAGAAAAAAGCCAAAGTGTTTTATCGTATTACTACAGGAAATGCTTACCGAGTGCGATCATTGGCTTACAATATTGAAGACAATACTATAAAGGAATATCTTAAAGCGGATTCTGCTTCATCTTACTTAAAAGTGGGTATGTTATTTGATGTCACTGCTTTGGATAATGAACGCCAGAGAATAACGACCAATTTACTAAACAATGGTTACTATAAATTTAATAAGGATTATATTTCATATACCGCCGATACAATAAATGGCTCTTATCAGATAGACTTGACTTTGCATCTGGAACAATATAGGCAGCATTCGGCGGATACTCCTCAAAATCACCATCAATATAAGGTCGGTAAAGTCAGCTTTATCACAGATTATAATGTTATGCAAACTTCGGTATTGAGTGACATTAATATTAATGACTCCATACATTATAATGGTTTTCCCATTTATTATAAAGATAAACTCTATTTGAGGCCGAAAGTATTGACACAGAATTTGCAGATTACTCCCGGTGATTTTTATAGAGAGCAGGATGTGCAGCGTACTTATTCTAATTTTGGCCGATTGTCGGCATTAAAGTATACCAATATCCGCTTCTTTGAGACGCAGCCCGCAGATAGCAATACGGTCAATGCTTATGTTATGCTTACCGGGAATAAACATCGGTCTGTTTCGTATGAGATGGAAGGAACAAACTCTGCAGGAGATTTAGGCGCTGCAGCTTCCGTATCATTTCAGAACCGTAATATATTTAAAGGCTCCGAAACTTTTATGGTGAAATTGCGTGGTGCTTATGAAGCCATTTCAGGACTGCAGACTGAGTACAATCATGAGAACTATAAAGAATTAGGCGCTGAAACAAGCATTAGTTTTCCTCGTTTCATGTTCCCGTTCTTGTCAAGTGATTTTAAGCAGAAGATTCGCGCCACCACAGAGTTTGGTTTGCAATATAATTATCAAATGCGGCCTGAATTCTCACGAATTGTGGCATCAGCCAATTGGAGTTATAAATGGGGTATAAACCGCCGTTCACAACATCGCATTGATTTGTTGGATATTAATTACCTGTACATGCCTTCAATCTCCGATTCTTTTAAAATTCGCTACTTGGAAAATAAGGAAAATTACATCCTCAAATACAATTATGAAGATCGATTGATTGTACGTACCGGATACAGTTTTACTTTTAATAGTTCGGGGCGTGCTTTGGTGAATAATACGATAACAGGAAATGCTTACTTCATCCGTCTGAACTTGGAATCTGCCGGTAACCTGTTATATGTTTTGGCTAAGATGAATCACATGAAGAAGAATGATGAAGGAGAGTATACCTTACTTAATATTCCGTTTGCACAATATGTGAAAGGTGACTTTGATTATGGGCGAAATATTATGATTGATAATCGTAATGCCGTTGCTTTCCATATTGCCGGAGGAATAGCAATACCTTATGGAAATGCAGATGTAGTTCCTTTTGAAAAACGATATTTCTCGGGAGGAGCGAACAGTGTGAGAGGATGGTCGGTACGTGGGTTGGGACCTGGTTCTTTTGCCGGTGATGGAAACTTCTTAAATCAATCCGGAGATATAAAACTGGATGCCAGCATTGAATATAGAACGCGTCTGTTTTGGAAGTTCAGAGGTGCTGCTTTTGTTGACGCAGGTAATATTTGGACCTTAAGAGATTACCAAGACCAACCTGGAGGTAAATTTGAATTTGATAAGTTCTATAAGCAAATAGCTGTGGCCTATGGAGTGGGATTGCGACTTGATCTTGACTTCTTTATCCTTCGCTTTGATGGGGGTATGAAAGCTCTAAATCCGGTATATGAGAGTGGGGCTGAACGTTATCCGGTCTTTCATCCTAATTTTAAAAGAGATTTTGCTTTTCACTTTGCTGTGGGGTATCCTTTCTAGATTAAATCTTGATTTCGTAGATGAAAAAGACTTGCGGAATGAAGAATATACAGGTTGAGATAATATGGATAAATGGGTCAGTCCGTAAGTTGGAGATTTAATAATTCATACAACATCATCACTCTATAAGATAGAATTTTACATCATCTACTCCTCTGAATGTAGCTCTAAGTGATTTTTAAGTGGTACTATACAGATAGCATAAAAAAAAGATATTGTATCATATGTACAATATCTTTTTTATAATGCCTTGAAACCACTCTTTCGGAAATTTCAATAAGGATAGTTTTGGTTAACGAGCAGCAAAATATGAGTTTATCATTGTAGCTTGACGAGCAGCGTTTACACCTTGTCTGTCTAATGTGACATTCATGGCTTGACCGTTAGGCAGGTGCATCGTAGCTGTCCCATTATTATTCATTTCTAAGAGTTCTGCACTAACTCCATTGCTAACAACGTTCCAAGTATTTGCTTCTTTGTCATAGATGAGTTCCATGGAAGCAGTCTCTCCCTCTTTAGTGATGGAATAGCCATTTTCCAAGGTTTTTACTAAATAATTTCCATTTTCACCTTTGACTTTCTTCACATCTCCTACATTTGCCATGGGGTTTGAACCGGTCCAAAACTCAATGGAGTTAAGTACTAAGGCATCGGCCAAATAGCAAACCCCATATACAGGAACAATATTGCATGCCAAGTACACGACTTCATTGACAAATTTTGTTCCAATAGTTTGATTCCATGATGATAATCTCGAATGTAATGAGAAAGAACCCACACATGAAGTGAAAAGGAATCCTGCACAAATAACAATTGTTGCAGATAGTTTTAATCTACTTTTGTTCATAATCATTTTTTTTGATAACATGTTTTTAAGTCGTTCTTGCGTTGCGCAAATATATGGATTAAAATAACTATATATGTCGATCGTTTAATAAATCAGCTTTTTTTCGTTGTTCTTTGTGTCTTGTGAAGTATACTGCCTATACAATGATCTATAGAAATTTTCCCTGGTCCCGCAATATACATCAATACAAATACTACAAGATAAATAAAAGCCAATTCTTTGACTGAAAATGGATCATTTGCATGAATAACAAAAAAAGCCATTAGCATTGTAAAAATCATAGGTATCATAGCCAATCTGTATAGGAATCCCACAATGAAAGCCATAGAGCATACTAGCTCCCCAAAGATAGCTAAGATTAATGATAATGAGCTTCCAACTCCGAGTGGATCAGGAAACATGGCTGCCATTTCATTAAAATGGCTCCATTTTTGTATACCATGGCTCATTAATAATATACCAAATATTAGCCTCACAATTAGTAAAATAGCTGAAGTCATACTCTCATTAGACTTCGATGGAAATAGAAAACGATAAAATGCATTCATAACTTTTTGATATTTATATTTTAAAACAACAATTTTTATGATAAATGGTTTATTCCTTACGTAAAGGTTTTATGATAACTCTCAGTGAAGGATCATACGTAAAGTAACTCCACATCCAGTCCAAGAATATAAAAAGTTTGTTTTTTACCCCGACAATACTCATTAGATGAACAAAGAGCCATAATCCCCAAGCTAAGAAGCCGGATAAACGTATTTTTTTTAATTCTACTACAGCATGGTTCCTGCCAATGGTTGCCATAGAACCTTTATTCTTATAATTAAATGGAATAAGAGGTGTTTTCTTTTCTATGTGGTTTAGATTGTTTATTAGGTTCCTTGCTTGTTGTATAGCTGGTTGTACGACTTGAGGATGCCCTTTTGGGTATTCTTCTGAAATCATTATGGCAGTGTCGCCTATGGCGAAAATATTATCATGCTTTATGACGCGATTGAATTCGTCGACTTTCAATCTGTTTCCGGCTCCGTATGCTTCCGAATAGAGCCCTGCTATACTATTTGCTTTTACCCCGGCTACCCAAAATATATTTAATGTATTTAGTTCTATTCCATTATCTAAAGTCAATTTTCCATCGGAGCAGCTAATGACTCCTGTGTTTGTCATTATTTCCACTCCCATCTCAGATAAGTATTCTTCAACTTTATCTGAAGATTCTTTGGAAAATGCAGTTAGTAGACGAGGCGCCATATCTATTAAAATAATTCTCATTTTATCTACATCCAAATCCGGATATTCTTCGGGAAGAACAAATTTACGCATTTCAGCTAAAGCTCCAGCCAATTCTATGCCGGTGGCACCTCCGCCTACAATAACATAGGTGAGAAGTTGCTGCTTGAGTATATTATCATTTGTATTTTGTGCTTGCTCCAAACTATCTAGTATCCGGTTGCGATTATATAATGCTTCAGATGTGCTTTTCAAGGCCATTGTATGCGCGGAGTATTCCGGTTTGCCAAAATAATTGGTAGAACACCCTGTTGCTATAATTAAATAATCGTAGTCTACAGTTCCGATTGAAGTCTCAAGGAGGTTTCCTGCCGGAATGACTCGGATTGCTTCACATATCCGGATATGAATATTTTTTTGCTTTTTAAATATCTTTCGATAAGGAAATGATATAGCAGAAGGCTCAATGCCCGATGTTGCCACTTGATAGAGTAACGGTTGAAAAATATGGTGATTGTTTTTATCGAGTAAGACTATTTGGTATCTGTGGTTTTTTAGTTTGCGGGCTACTTTTAGCCCGCCAAAACCACCTCCAACAATAACAATACGTTTTCGCCCTTCTTTATCGGGAAGATTCATCCTCATAGTATTCATCTTATTCTAAATTATAATATTCATAATGTAGAATAACACGAATAAGCGAAAGAATGTTCCCGCTAAAAAGTTTTACGCCACTTACTCTTAAGCAAAGAATTAGCCGAATTCGTAAATATCTGATGGAGTGTTGCGTTTTAAGGCGGATAATTGGACGTCTTTCCCCACCACAATACCTTTATCTCTTAATCTAAATTCAACGGTCTTATACGCTAGCTCCGGGTGATTGTTATCTTTGCTTAAATGACAAAGCCAAATATATTGTAAGTTTTCTGATATGTTATCTGCAAGAAATTCAGCAGTGTCCGTATTGCTCATGTGACCCGTGCGACTTATAATGCGCTCTTTCAGATATTGGGGATAGTTACCCATACGTAGCATATCTTCATCATAATTGGCCTCTAATATAAGGTAATTGGCCTTGCATATATACTCTGCAGCCATTGGAGTTATTTCTCCAAGGTCAGTGAGGAAAGAAAATATTTTGCCATCAATTTCGATGCAATATCCCACATTATCCGTTCCATCGTGCGGAACTTCAAAAGATTCAATCCGAAAATCCCTTAATTGCATAGGCTCATTCTTTTCCAAATACCGGACAGATGAATGGAGTTTCTCTGTCATGCAATAACTTTTATTAATGCCCTGATGAACAAGGGACGTTGAATAAATTGGAATATTTAATTTCTCACCCAATCCACCTACACCTTTAATATGGTCAGCGTGATCATGAGTAACGAAGACGCCAATTATCGTATCTATGCCGATGCCGAATTCTTTTAATGTCTTCTTTATAGTTCTGGCTGCTATGCCAGCATCGATGAGTATTCCGTATGATTCTGTTCCTATATAATAGCAATTGCCGCTGCTTCCGCTTGCAAGGCTTATAAATTTAACTTTCATGCTAATCTTTTAATTAATAGCCAAACTGAAAAAATAGTATGGTGACTGCAAATATACAAAAGATATTCATAAAATTTTCATCTTATGTCGTAACATCCGGATTAAGACGACAGAGGCTATCCACTATTAAGGGATAGCCTCTGCCATAACATTCTAGTTATCTATTATTTAAAATTGAAAGAATTTTTTTGCGTTATAATAGCTGATATCTTCAACCATTTGATTTAATCGGTCGATTTCTATTGCCGGAATTTCTCCGTTTTCTACATCATTACCCAATAAGTTACAAAGTGTACGACGGAAGTATTCATGACGAGGATAGGACAAGAATGAGCGTGAATCGGTCAACATTCCCACAAACCGGCTCAATAATCCAAGCAATGAAAGCGCGTTCATTTGCTTTTCCATTCCATCTTTTTGATCCAGGAACCACCATCCGGAACCAAATTGTATTTTACCAGGAATAGTACCATCTTGGAAATTACCCAACATTGTTGCAATAACTTCGTTGGCACAAGGATTTAGATTATATAAAATAGTTTTGGCCAATTTTCCGGAGGTATTCAGTCTGTCAAGGAATTTAGACATAGCCTTGGCTGTAGTAAATTCCCCAATGGAATCGAATCCTGTATCGGGGCCTAGTAACTTAAACATTTTCGTGTTGTTATTACGGATGGCACCATAATGGAATTGCTGAGTCCAGCCTTTTTCCCAGTCCATCTCTCCAAAAACAACGAGCATGGCCGACTTGAATTTAAGAATTTCTTCTTTCGACAGCTCGGTTCCACCATATACCTTATTAAATATTGCTTTAATCTCACTTTCTGTGTAATCTTCTGCATAGAACTCTTCAATACCATGGTCGGATAATTTACATCCTTGTTCTGCAAAGAAGTCGTGGCGTTTACGCAAAGCTGCAACCATATCATCAAAGCTAGAAATGGTAATTCCGCTTATTTCAGCAAGGGTTTCAATATATGCACGGAAATTTTCCGGAACTTCTACCGCCATTGCTTTGTCAGGACGCCATGTAGGAAGCATCTTAATCTCAAAGCCGCTTTTGCGGGTTTTGATATGATATTCTAGTGAATCAACAGGATCATCAGTTGTACAAACAACTTCTACGTGGTAACGACGCATCATTCCGCGAGCCGAGTATTCCGATTGGGCTAATTTCTCGTTACATTCTTCATAAATTTCACGAGCTGTCTTCGGGTTTAAGACTTTATCAATTCCAAATGCTGTTTTTAATTCGAGGTGAGTCCAATGGTATAAAGGATTACGAAAAGTGTAAGGCACTGTTTCCGCCCATTTTTCAAATTTTTCCCAATCAGAAGTCTCTTTACCGGTACAGAAGCGCTCATCAACTCCGTTAGTTCTCATAGCGCGCCATTTATAATGGTCTCCACCTAACCAAATTTCAGTCAGTGATTTGAATTGATAATCATCAGCTACCATTTGAGGTATTAAGTGGCAGTGATAATCGATAATCGGCATCTTCGCAGCATGCTCGTGATACAACTTTTGTGCAGTTTCTGTTTGCAACAAAAAGTTTTCATCCATAAATTTTTTCATTCTATTGTGTTTTTAATCTGTAAAATAATTGATATCTTTTTTATACCTATTACAGTATTGATTATAAGGATAATAGGCGGCTTCTTGGGTTTTTAGTTTTATTAACCGTTATCGAACACAAAAGTAGAAAAAAACGATTGTGATACAAAATTATTCGTATCTTTGCCGCAATTATTTGTATTATTTAAGTTTTAAAAGTATGCCTTTGTCCTCTTTGAATATGTAAAAGTATGGAAAACAAGAATTATACTATTAAAGATATTGCTCGTTTGGCAGGTGTGTCAGCTGGAACCGTAGATCGTGTTCTTCATAACCGTGGTGATGTTTCAGAGTCGAGTAGGATAAAGGTTCAGACTGTATTAGACGAAATAGACTATAAACCTAATATGTTTGCAATAGGACTGGCAGCCAAAAAAAAGTATCGAATAGCATGTGTTACTCCTTTCTACAAGAAGCATGATTATTGGTACTCTGTGGCCCAAGGATTGGAACGTGCTGCTCAAGAGTTTAAACCATTTAATGTTTCGGTGGATTATATTCATTATCAGCATGCAAATAGAAAGTCGTATGAACAGGCTTGTTTGCAAATAGCTAAAGAGCCTGTGGATGCAGTACTTATTGCCCCAAATTTCCGTGAGGAGACATTGCGTCTTACGACATATTTGGAAAGAACCAAAATACCATACCTGTTTATCGATTTTAATATAGAGAGCGCCAATCCAATTTGTTATATCGGACAAGATTCTATTGCAAGTGGGTATATTGCAGCTAAGATTTTAATGCGAAAATATGAAAAAGGCCAAGAGCTTGTCCTGTTCTTAAATAATGGGAAAGATAATCCGGCTGAAATTCAGATGCAGAGAAGACTTGAAGGCTTTATGAAATATATATCCGAACGCTATAATCATATCATTATTCATGATGTTTTGTTCGATAAAGATGATGTAACTTCCAACAAACAGGTATTGGACGATTTTTTTAGCAAACATCCCAATGCCAAATTAGGTGTTGTCTTTAATTCCCGTATTTATCAGGTGGCTAGCTATCTTAGAGAGTCGGGAGAGCATTTGGAGGGATTACTGGGTTATGATTTATTGCCTGACAATGTGGACTATTTAAGTTCGGGTGATGTCAATTATTTGATCGGACAGCGTCCCGGGCTTCAGGGATACTATGGAATAAAAGCTTTGTGTGATTATACTGTTTTCAAAAAGACAGTAACAAAGATGAAATATATGCCCATAGATATATTGATGAAAGAAAATATAGATTTCTATTTTGAATTTGAATAATTATAATAACAATTCATTTATAAAAACAAATTAAGATGAAAGCATTAAACAAGCAGACCGCATTAAAAAAACAACATCCGGAAAGGGTTATTCAGTTTGGTGAAGGAAACTTTTTACGCGCATTTGTTGACTGGATAATCTACAACATGAATCAAAAAGCCGGTTTTGATAGTAGTGTTGTTGTTGTTCAACCTATAGAAAGAGGAATGGTTGACATGCTCAATGCACAAGATAATTTATACCATGTTAATTTGCAAGGATTGGATAAAGGGGAGACAATAAACAGCCTAACTTTGATTGATGTTATAAGCCGTTCTTTGAATCCATACTCAGAAAATGATGAGTTTATGAAGTTGGCAGATCAGCCGGAAATACGCTTTGTTATATCCAATACAACAGAAGCGGGTATTGCGTTCGACCCATCATGTAAATTGACTGATAAGCCTGCATCTTCATACCCGGGTAAATTAACCCAGTTGCTTTATCGTCGTTATAAAACTTTCAATGGGGACAAAACAAAAGGTTTGATGATATTTCCATGTGAGTTGATTTTCCTTAATGGTCATAAACTTAAAGAAACAATCTACCAATATATTGAATTGTGGCAATTGGGTGATGAATTTAGAACCTGGTTTGGAGAGGCTTGTGGAGTATATGCTACTTTGGTAGACAGAATAGTTCCGGGTTTCCCTCGTAAAGATATTGCTGAAATAAAAGAAAAACTCGATTACGATGATAATCTTGTGGTGCAGGCTGAAATATTCCACTTATGGGTTATAGAAGCTCCACAATCAATTGCGAAAGAATTCCCTGCTGACAAAGCCGGATTGAACGTATTATTTGTTCCTTCGGAAGAGCCATATCACGAACGTAAAGTAACCTTATTAAATGGTCCCCACACAGTTTTATCTCCGGTTTCATTTTTATCGGGAATAAATATTGTTCGTGATGCTTGCCAACACCCTTTGTTAGGCAAATATATCCATAAAGTTATGTTTGAGGAATTGATGGAAACATTGAATCTTCCGAAAGACGAATTAAAGAAATTTGCAGAGGACGTACTCGAACGCTTTAATAATCCGTTTGTAGATCATGCTGTAACAAGTATTATGCTCAATTCTTTCCCAAAATATCATACAAGAGATTTGCCTGGGCTTAAAACATATCTTGAACGCAAAGGTGAATTGCCTAAAGGTCTGGTTTTAGGACTAGCCGCAATTATTACATATTATAAAGGAGGCGTTCGTGAAGATGGAGTTGAGATCACACCTAATGATGCACCTGAAATAATGCAATTGCTAAAAGATCTTTGGGCTACTAACGATACATTGAAAGTTGTTCAAGGAGTATTGGGTAATACGGCAATTTGGGGAGAAGATTTAAATCAGATTCCAGACTTGACTGTAGCTGTTAAAGCAAATCTCGACAGTATTCAAGAAAAAGGAATGCTGGAAACGGTAAAAGATATTATTTAATTCTATATTTATTTCTTATTAATACTAGGGTATAGTTGATGACTATGCCCTATTTTTTTATGTAAAAATCCTATTGAATTGAATAAATTGTGTAAATTGCGCGAAATACGACACGATACGTTATGAAAGCTCATATATCAATATATATTATTGTTATCACGGTGATGGCATGTGCCTTTTTTTCATGCCAACGTCCGGGAGATACTCTTGTCTCAGCCAAACAATTAGTGGACTCTTTACCAGACAGTACATTAACTATATTATCTAAGATAGAAAAACCGGAGATTTCTTTATCGAAATCGGAGTATGCCTTATATACTATATTAAAGGTGCAAGCACTGCTAAAATGCGATAGTAATTTAGCATCGGCTCCATCTCTTTCGGATGCAATATCTTATTATACATCCAAGAAAGATTCCGGTCGAACTGCAGAAGCTTCTTTTTATGCAGGACGCGTAGCACAGGAGTCGGGAGATTTAAAGAGTGCAATTGACTATTATTTTAAGAGTAAAGACTTGTTAACCAACAGTAAGGATTATAAGTTGCAATTTTTAGTTCGTAATTATTTGGGTATTGTTTATTCAGAGCAATGGCTGTTCTCTGAAGAAAAACAAGTTTATACCAAAGCGTTTCAATATGCGCGATTACTTAATGATACTTCATATATCGTGGCATCCTTGATGGGAATTGGATATGCATATTCTGGATTGGAGCACGAGGATAGCGCCCTTTACTACCAACATTATGCGCTCAATATATCTAAAAAGTCGGCTAAGTATGCAATTCCTAACGTGCAGTATCAGATTGCGCTCATTTATCAACAAATGAAACAACCTCAGCGCTCATTACTTTATGTGGATAGTGTTTTGCAGAGCTATCCTACTGATGCCGGTAGTTTATCAACTAAAGGTAGTCTATATATTGATCTGCAAAAATACGATTCTGCCTTACATTATCTGAAATATGCTTCTAGAATATCAAGCGATCTATATATTCAAGCAAGAGCGGCATATAGAACTGCTGAGATTTTTAATACACTAAATAGACATGATTCTGCATATATCTATATGACTAACTATAATATGCTTCGTGATAGTATTGAAAAGAAGGTCCATAGTGCAGAGGTTTTAAAGTTAACCCAAGTTTATAATAGAAATAAATGGCAAGAGACAAGTTTTTTATTAAGACAGGAAACTGCAGAAAAAAAGCAATGGCTTTATATGTCATTGGCATTGATATCTGCTTTATTACTTTTACTTGGTTTTATTTTCTTGTGGTATAAAAATGCATTGCAGCGTAAGAATATTCAAATATATCAGCAAGAGAAAGATACTGCAGAACTAAGGACTGATTTTTATAAGCAATTGAATCAAACATTTATTTCACAGGGACATAATAGAACTCAAGTTTCGGAAGAAGCCTGGTTAGCCATCGCTCAAAATACGGATACTATTTATAATAACTTCACCCGAAGACTACAAGATTGCTATCCTAAACTGAATGATGGGGATATTCGTTATTGTTATTTACTCAAAATGCAACTCAGTCGTTCCGAGATTTCCGAGATTATGTGTGTGACTGAAGCTGCGGTCAAACAACGTATTGTTCGCATTAAAAGAGACAAGATGAATATAAAAGAAGAGGTTCAATTAAAGGATTTCCTACTCAAATTTTAAAATGTAACCCCCTCTGAAACTGAAAACATGGATTAATATTCTGATTATCATTAATTTATTAAGATATAGAGAGAGGTGATTTGTCACCCCTCTTTTTTTGATTAATACTGAAAACAGTCCTAACTTGCACCCGATTTAGAACAAATAACACAACCCAATTATGAAGAACTTTATTTTCATTTCAATTGTAGTAGCATCCTTATTATTCGATTCTACACTTTTTGCAGCACAGGAAACCACTCGTGATATACTTTTAAGTGGCAACACTTTGCCTCCTATTAATAGATTTAAAATGGCAGGTGATGCAACAATTAGTACAATGAGCGTTTCCAGAAGTTTGAATTCTGTTGCTACACCTGTGGTATCATCACCTATTCAGGCTTCTATTGACGAATCTGTTATAACATTCAGCTCTACTCAGACTCTTTCAGTAACAGTAACCATAAAGAGCATTTCTGATGACGAACCTGTTTATACAGCTAATTTGTTGCTTACTAAAGGAGCAATATTTCCTATCTATATGAATGGGTATATGCCCGGTCAATATAAAATAGAATTTGCATATAATAATACATCGCTGACGGGGATATTCACATTAGAAGAATAAAAAGATCTTTTGATATACATTACTCTACGAATTGACTGGTTAGATTTCTGATTTATAGAGTAGGCTAAGGCCAGACTAAACTAAGACTATAATACTCGTGTCGTGACGGCGGTTTATATTCCTTTACGGAATTTAAGCCGCCGTTTTTTATTTAATGTATAAGAAGATACCCTTCCCAGAACATTAATCCAACTGCATTTGTTGGAGATATCGAAAGATTTATTAGATTTGCTATTAAACAAAAAACAATCATATGAAAAAGAAGAAATTAGCACAAATAGGTGGAATCGCATTAGCAGTGATTCTTTTGGTCATGCTTATTCTTCCATTTGCCTTTCAAGGCAAAATTGGCGGAATAGTTAAGACGGAAGGAAATAAAATGCTAAATGGTAAGTTTGATTTTAGTAAATTGAGTATCAGTTTGTTTAAACACTTTCCCCAAGCTTCCGTAAGCTTGGAAGACTTTTACCTTAAAGGAGAAGGTGATTTTAAAAATGATACTCTTATACAGGCTCGTGAGATGACTGCTACTATTAATCTGTTCTCTCTTTTTGGCAATAGCGGGTATGATATTTCCAAGATATACATTAATAATGCCAGCGTAAAGGCTATAGTGCTAGCGAATGGTAAAGTGAATTGGGATGTGATGAAGTCTGATACAACAGCCAATGTGTCTGTCAAAGAGGAAGCGTCTGAGTTTAGATTGAAGATAAAACATCTGGCTGTTAGTGATTTGAACTTAATATATGATGATCGACAATCCAATCAATATGCAGTTATCAAAAAGCTTAAGGCGGAGTGCTCCGGAGATCTAACGAGCAATCGCACTATTTTAAAACTAAATGCTGAAACTGAAGCTTTATCTTATAAGGTGAAAGGTATTCCTTTTCTTTCGAATGCAAGTGTATCTGCCAAAATGGATATTGATGCAAATTTAGCAGAGAATAAATATACTTTTAAAGAGAATGAATTTCACTTAAATGCAATTAAAGCAGGATTAGACGGGTGGATTGCAATGAAAGATCCTGCAATGCAAATGGATTTGAAACTTAAGACCAATGAAGTAGGTTTTAAAGAAATATTATCTCTTGTGCCGGCCATATATGCCAAGAATTTTTCCGACCTGAAAACGGATGGAAAAGCCTCATTGAGCGGTTATGCCAAAGGTACTTTGCAAGGAGACACTGTCCCCGCCTTTAATATTGATATGCAAGTGAAGAATGCAATGTTCCACTATCCTTCATTGCCAGCGGGAGTTGATCAAATCAATGTAAGCGCCAATGTGAAAAATCCGGGAGGTAATGTAGATCTAACTACCATTGATATTCGACCTTTTAGTTTTCGCTTGGCCGGTAACCCATTTAGTGTTAATGCCAGTATTAAGACTCCGGTAAGTGACTCGGACATAAAAGCTGAAGCAAAAGGCATCTTGAATTTAGGTATGATTAAAAAAGTTTATCCATTGGATAGTATACAGTTGAACGGGGTTGTTAATGCCAATATGAGGCTTGCTACATTACTTTCTTATATTGAAAAAGAACAGTACGATAAGGTTCAGGCTTCGGGCACAATAGGTCTTACCGGAATGAAACTGAAAATGAAGGATATGCCGGATGTCGATATTAAGAAATCGCTACTCACGTTTACACCAAAATTTTTGCAATTAAGTGAAACAACTGTGAACATTGGAAAGAACGATTTTACAATAGACAGTCGTTTGGAGAACTATTTGGGATATGCATTGAAGAATACAACGTTAAAGGGTACATTAAATCTTCAATCCAATAATTTGAATCTGAATGATTTCATGGGAACAACTTCTGTGACAAACGGCTCATCTGCTGTTGCGCCTGCTACCAGTGGAAATCATTCTACCGGCGCATCTGCTACTATAGGAGTATTTGAGGTCCCTAAAAATGTTGATTTTCAAATAGATGCCAATTTGAAAAAGGTGTTATTTGATAAAATGGTATTTGAAGCCATGAAGGGTAAGATTGTTGTTAAAGATAGTAAAGTGGATATGAACAATCTTTCGATGAATACCATGGGGGGAAGTATGATCATGAATGGAGTCTATTCGACCGTAAATATCAAGAAGCCTTTTATGAATGCCGGTTTTAAGATGTCTGACGTTAGCTTTGCACAAGCTTACAAAGAATTGGATATGGTCCGTAAGTTAGCACCTGTCTTTGAAAACTTAAAAGGAACATTCTCAGGTAACTTGAAAGTACAAACTGATTTGGATCAAACTATGAGTCCGGTATTGAATACTATGCAAGGGAATGGTGAATTGTCTACCCACAATATTAGCTTGAGCGGAATTAAGGCAATTGATATGATCGCTGAAGCAGTGAAGAAGCCAGGGTTGAAAGATATGAAAGTGAAAGATTTGAATATTGACTTTACCATTAAAGACGGTCGAGTAAGTACTAAGCCTTTTGACATTAAGTGGGGGGAATATTTGATGAACCTTTCGGGAACTACGGGCTTGGATCAGACAATAGATTATGCAGGTAAAGTGAAGTTGCCTTCATCTTTGGGCAGCTATGCCAATTTGTCAACCGTCGATTTGAAGATAGGAGGAACATTTACTTCACCTAAAGTAAGTCTTGATACCAAAAGCATGGCTAATCAAGCAGCTAAGGCTGTAGAAAGCCAGGCGCTTAATAAACTGGGAAAAAAGCTGGGACTTGACTCTGTAGCCTCTGTCAATAAGGATTCTATTAAAAAGAAAGTAACGGAAAAGGCGGTCGATAAGGCTCTTGACTTTCTAAAAAAGAAAATAAAGTAATTGATCGATATTATAATAATATCCAATAGTTTGTCTGCAATAAAAGTTAGCAAAAGACGTGAGGATGAATATTTACCTAAAGATTAAAAGTAACCGCGATATGAGTGATCCTCTTTTGAAACAAGAACACGGATCTGCCGCATTTACAGAGACTGCTCCCATGCCTGTTATCTTTATCGGGCATGGGAGCCCAATGAATGCAATTGAAGAAAATGAGTTTTCCAATGCCTGGATTAGCTTGGGTGAACGCCTTCCGAAACCTCGAGCCATTCTCTGTATATCAGCTCATTGGGAGACAAAAGGTGCTCAACTTACGGCAAACGATCATCCAAAAACAATTCATGACTTTTATGGCTTTCCTCAGAAACTGTATATGCAGAGGTATCCTGCTCCGGGGAGTCCTGAATTGACAGATTTCATCATCCAGCAAATGAATACCCGACAAATAGAGAAGAGCAATGAATGGGGACTGGATCATGGCACTTGGTCGGTATTGAAGTATATATATCCACAGGCTGATATTCCGGTTGTACAGTTCAGCATTGATCGTTATAAGAATGCTGAATGGCACTATGAGATGGGAACTATGCTGAGTTTTCTTCGTAAAAGAGGAGTGTTGGTGATAGGTAGTGGAAATATGATTCACAACTTGCGTATGATACACATTCCGGGTGAGGATTTCAACGCTGAACATGGTTATGATTGGGCTAATGAACTGAACACTATTTTCAAACAGAAAATAGAAGGAAATGATATTCAATCATTAATAGCCTATAAGACTCTTCACAAAGAAGTGCATTACGCCATACCCACTGCCGAACATTATCTTCCGTTACTATATGTGTTGGGTATGCGGAGTGGGAGCGACCGAGTTACAATTTTCAATGATAAAGTTATTGCAGGTTCATTAAGCATGACGTCTGTTTTATTAGAAGATGAAAATGGAAAAGTTTGATATTAAACAGCTTGAGTTTTGCTACAATAAGGCGAGGAAAGATATTTTTGCAGGTGATAGTATTGTACTGCTTCATATTGCTGAAGAGCAAACTTTCTTGGTTTACAGACAATCCGAAGAGGGAATGCTCTCTCTAAATATCAAGCCTTCCGACAAGAATAACGAAGAAGAATTTGGCGACACAATCCCATTTGGATACCGTAATGTGGCTTCTCGCTTTTTTATACACAATCCCCCGAGCGAATCTGAGATAGAGATGGCTATCAATAATGTGGAAGACTCTCTCATGCCGCTTGTTCATAAGATCAGATCCCTGAATGCACAGTTAGCCACCTTTGATGCTATAACCAAAGAAATAGGGACTTATGCAAAGGCGCAACCAACCTCAATAACCGTTGCCGAGGTGGAAGAAATTTTTTCGCGGTTAGCATTGATAATTGGCGGTCGGCCTTCCTCAACGGACTTAATACCCTCAGATAACAGGTTTATTGCGTACGAGTTATTGCTTAGGGAAGTTATGCACCACTTAGGTTTTCACACGATTAAGCTTGTTGCGTTCTAGTGTTATTTTCTTGTTGGAATAATCAATACAGGTACTTTTGAATGCAAAACGATATATTGCGTGATACTTCCCATAGCCCAGAGTGAGAATCCATTCTTGCCATTAATACCTAATACAATAGCTTCTGCACCCCATATCTCTGCGGTGTGAAGAATATCATCCTTAGGCAACCCCTCCGGCATAAATTTCACAGTCGATTCCGTTCGTCCGCTTATACGAATAAGTTGATCTAACGTTTCCTGAGCTTCTTTTTTCAGAACCATCAATGCTTCATTGGGCATGATTCCCACATCGGGATTACCGATAGCTTTCGCTTTATCCACAACAAAAATCAAAGCCGGTTCAGCTTGCAAGCGATCTGCAAGCTCAAAACCCTCACGAGCAATATTGAGTGAGTTTTCGCGGCTGTCTACTGCTATTAGAATTTTCTTATAGCTCATAATGATATGATTTTAGATAATGTATTTCCACCCCAAACGGCAATCAGTCCCAAAAGTACACTTGCTACGATGTACAAGGTAAGAGTCAAGTAGTTTCCTGTTTCAAGCAACTTCATATTCTCGGCTGAGAATGTTGAGAAAGTCGTGTAACCGCCACAGAAACCAACGACTAGCAATAATCTCAATTCTTCGTTGAGTAAGGTCTTGGATGATAATCCTATCAGAAACCCTATGACAAAGCATCCTAACACATTAATAATAAACGTTCCCAATGGAAAAGCAGATGAATAACTTTTCCCCATCCAGAAAGAAGTCAGGTAGCGGAGCACGCTCCCCAGACCGCCGCCTAAAGCTACAAATAAAAGATTCCTGATCATTATGATGAAATTGTATTATTCTTGATTATACCAAAACATAGTTGCATAATGCGTTTACAGACAATGCTGAGATGCGTCGGAAAGAGAGGGTGTTCACCCGGCAGTTGTAGAAAATGTATCAAAAAAAGCCTACTCATAATCTTAAAAGGATTAAGTAAAGTAGGAACTATCAGCTCTGTTTCAAGCGGTTTCAGGGAAGTTCCATTCCCTATCAATATCTTGGATAGCAAAAATACAATAAAATATAGTATCTGCTTTCCAAGTGGATGAGAAAAACATCAAAAGACCTTATTCCGCGGCACGAAGAATAAAAGTGGTAGCCCCTATAGTAACAATAGCTCCGTCTTCAATGCGAACACGATCCTTGTCACTTAATATTTCATTATTAAAGAATGTGCCGGTCAAGCTGGGAGCGTCCCGGAGAGTATAAGTCAGTTTTCCTTGTTTGTTTCGTTTCACCGTTATAATGCAGTGACGGCGATCCATACTCATATCCGAAGTCTCAATAGGAATGTCGACAACAGAACCTACGCAACGGCGACCGATGATATTTTCACCTTCTTTCAAAGGTATCACTTGTTTAAAGCCAAATACATTTTCAATGATGGATATACTGCCAAAAGCATCTTTGAACTCTGTTTCATCAGGCTTCTCTTCTTTCTGTGGAACTCTCATTTTGGTTTTACCCAAGCGGATGCTGAACTGTTTACCACAATGTTCACACTCAAAGACCAGTGACTGGCCCTCAGTGTATTTGGTTTCGTCAAACTGCAAGTAATTCTCACATTTAGGACAGCGAACTCTTTTCATGTTAAAGTATATATCTATTAAAAAGGTTCTATTTACCTAAAACCCAAGCGTTTTTATAATTACCATTTCCTTTGATCTTGTTCATAGCCTGATATGCTTCGGCCTCAGTAGCGCAAGACTCTATACTGACGCGCATCTTGCCGTCACCTATAATTGCTTTTGCTTCTTTATATCCTTTGGCAACCAAATGCTCTGCCATTGCTTTTGCATCTCTTTCGGTTCCGACACTGGCAATGATAATATGGAATGTTTTTTCAGAAACATTTGATGCACTTTCTTCTGCACCGGAGCTTCTACCGTTTTCCTTGTCTGCTGTAATTTCGGACTTTTCAGAATGAGCTTGTGTTCCCGGTGTAGCAGTCGACAGTTCACTGGTATTTTCTGCTGCATTAGTTATAACCTTGCTTACTTTTACTTCTTTTGCTGTGATAGGATTGGCAATCTTCTTTCCAATGCCGGATTCCTTTAATTTTTCGGAAGCGGCAGGCTTATTTTCGGGCATATTTACCACTACAGGGTTAATAGCCAATGAATGTTTCTCTAACTTCTCAAAGATTTCGCTAGGCAAAACTTTGGCATAATTTTCTTCAATCACTTCTGTATTTTCGATAGGAGTGGAGAAGAAGAATGAAAGTACGATTGCTGCAACAACAGCTGCTGCTGTACTAAGATATGCAGTATTAAAGCGAATGCTGATGCTACGTCTTTCTTTATTCGGAACTGACGGCCGCAAAGGCGTCTTTACCGATTGCAATCTTTCCAGCTCTGTCCATTGAAGCATTTCAAAAGTATCCAATCCATATAGATAAGGAGTGGTTATCTTATTATCGTACGGCTGAAAATCGTAAGTGTTATGAATAGAGTACCGTAATTCCCCAATATTCGGTAAATCAGCCTTGCCATTCTCATGAAGAGCGGCAATAAGGCTTTTTACGTGTGATTGTACCATCTTATTGGCATCCGGGAAATTAGTGCCATAGACAGCCATATAAGACTGAGCCAATAATCCGTCGTTCATCTTGAGCTGGGCGTTAAAGCCGATAACTCTGGTAGGGGGTAAGAATAAGTTTTCTTTCTCTATCATCGATGCCGGATTATAATGAGTTATGAATCCTCCCAATCCTGGAACGATAACACAATCATTCTCTAGTAATAATGCTTCTATGTGCTGCGCTAATTCAATCATACTGCAAAATTAAAAGAATAATCGAATATACACCCTTTCGGAGCGGTTTTTCTTTTCAACAAGTTATAAACACATTATGAGGGATTGTTAACTAATTGCCGTTTTCGCCATATTATCTGAAAAGCCCGTAGGAAAAGGCGTACTGATATGCTGAATAAATAAATTGATTTGTATGGAGCAAAATATATTCAAATTCAAGCAGATGATTAAATGATACAAAACAGACGGTCAGTTGAACCTCAACGGATGGTCTGTTGGAGCCTAACAGATAGTCTGTTAGCTAGTAACAGACCATCTGTTTGGACAGATGAAACAAGAAGCATTTGGCGGTGGCTAAATGGGGTGGAGAAACATGAATAAATCATTCCAGATAGAGCGATCAGATATGCAATGAATTTGAATTTATTTGTAGAAAAAGAATAACATATAGTATGATTTATGGCGTTTCTTTTATCTATTTATTTAGTTTTGGTGAAGTAAAGGTGCAATGAGACTAAAACGTTGAAAAATAGTTTGTTATATTAATGTCTTCTAATTATAAAAAGGAGAAGAAATAACAAGTATTGTAATAAGTTATAACAAGTAATGTAAGGGGACATAAGAAGTAATGTAATCTGGAGTGGCAAATAATGGAGTGGAACGTGTCGTGGAGTGATTTACTGAGTTTAATCCCATTTATTACCGGAAATATAGAAAAATAATGTCAGGGTGTTCATAAAATAAATGCTTGTAGGTTATAAACTAATTGTAAACAAGGGTTGGTATATCGATATTTTTTCTATTTTTGCACCGTTTTATATTGCTTATATTGTATTCTGCTAGGTAATAAAAGCAATATACATCATATCATAAAGTACAGAAGATGAATTACATACAAACAGAAATAAACGGTGTTTGGCTTATTGAGCCAAGAGTATTTTCCGATCAACGCGGTTATTTTATGGAAGCGTTTAAAGAAGATGAGTTCAAAGCCAATGTCGGTGATGTTCATTTTGTTCAAGATAATGAGTCACAGTCTTCATTTGGTGTATTAAGAGGACTTCATTATCAAAAGGGGGAATACAGTCAGGCAAAACTGGTGCGTGTAATAAAAGGTAAAGTGCTTGATGTGGCGGTTGATTTGCGAAAATCATCACCCACTTTCGGCAAATATGTCAGTGTGGAACTGAGCGATGAAAATAAACGCCAGTTTTTTATTCCAAGAGGCTTTGCCCACGGCTTTTTGGTGTTGAGTGAAGAGGCAACCTTTACATACAAAGTCGATAATGCCTATGCTCCCCAATCTGAAGCGTCTATTCGATATAATGATGAAACCATTGGGATAGATTGGCCTATTGCCCAGGAACAGATGATTCTGTCCGATAAGGACGGAAAAGCCGTTTCTTTTAGAGATGCAGAACTATTTGAATAAAATATGAAGATAGCAATTGTCGGTACAGGGTATGTCGGTTTGGTAACCGGAACTTGTTTTGCTGAAATAGGTGTCGAAGTTGTTTGTGTAGATACAAACTCCCAGAAAATAGAATCCCTAAATAAGGGGGTTATTCCGATTTATGAAAGTGGCCTCGAAGAGATGGTAGTTCGTAATGCTAAAGCAGGTCGACTCTCTTTTACTACCTCCTTGGAAAGTTGTCTGAATGAGGTGGATGCTGTATTTAGTGCGGTAGGTACACCTCCTGATGAAGACGGCAGTGCCGATTTAAGCTATGTGCTTGAAGTAGCACGGACTATTGGACGGAACATGGAGAAGTATATACTCGTGGTGACTAAGAGTACCGTACCCGTAGGAACAGCTAAAAAAATCCGGGCTGCAATACAGGAAGAGCTCGACAAACGTGGAGCAAAGATAGAGTTTGACGTTGCTTCAAACCCTGAATTCCTTAAAGAAGGCAATGCTATCAACGATTTTATGAGTCCCGACCGTGTAGTAGTCGGAGTAGAGTCGGAGCGTGCCGAGAAATTGATGAGTAAGCTTTATAAGCCGTTTTTGCTGAATAATTTCCGTGTTATCTTTATGGATATTCCTTCGGCTGAAATGACAAAATATGCGGCCAACTCAATGTTGGCGACCCGTATCAGCTTTATGAATGACATCGCTAACCTATGCGAACTCGTTGGAGCTGATGTGAATATGGTTCGTTGTGGGATTGGCTCCGATACGCGTATTGGACGCAAATTCCTTTATCCCGGAATAGGGTATGGCGGGTCATGCTTTCCCAAAGATGTAAAAGCACTCATAAAGACCGCTCAGCAGAATGGTTATCGGATGAAGGTACTGGAAGCTGTTGAAGAAGTGAATGAAAACCAAAAAGAACTGTTGTTTGAGAAGTTACAACATCAGTTCGATGGAAATCTGCAAGGAAAGACTATAGCCTTATGGGGATTATCGTTTAAACCCGAAACTGATGATATGCGTGAGGCGCCTGCATTGATTCTCATAGAAAGACTTTTAAAAGCCGGATGTATCGTAAGGGCATATGATCCCGCCGCAATGGGAGAGTGTCGTAGACGCATCGGTGATGTAATATATTATGCAACAGATATGTATGATGCTGCTTTGGACGCTGACGCTTTAATGCTTGTGACAGAGTGGAAAGAATTCCGTCTGCCATCTTGGGCGGTCATAAAAAAAGCGATGCGAACGCCTAATATTTTGGATGGTCGAAATATTTATGACAAAAAAGAGATGGAAGAGCAAGGATTTTCGTATCATTGTATCGGTAAATAAGAAGAAAGGGAGATGTATGAATAAATGGAGTACGATCTTTATTGTACTGAGCTTAATGCTGGTATCGTGTGGTAAGACGAATGATTCGAAGTCTACCGCAAAGGAAGATCTTGCTGCAAAAAACATGTTGCAAGGGATATGGGTGGATGACGATACTGAAATTCCACTCATGCGCATCAAAGGTGACACTATTTATTATGCCGACCCGCAAAATGCGCCGGTATCTTTCAAAATAATCCGTGATACAATTTATATCAATGGAAATACACCCATAGCATATAAAATAGACAAGCATAATCATTATAGCTTTTGGTTTCACTCTATGACAGAGGAGGTTGTAAAGTTACATCGCTCTGAAAACCCTGATGATAGTCTTGCTTTTGCAAATCAGATTGAAGTTATTCCCACAATAACCGAAGTGGTAAAGAAAGATAGCGTTGTGATGTATAAAAATACCCGTTATCGTGGATATGTCTATATCAACCCATCTAAAATGAGAGTGACTAAAACCACCTATTCCGAGGAAGGAATGGGTGTGGATAATGTTTATTATGACAACATCATACATATTTGCGTATACGAAGGTAAGAAACTTTTGTATGGAAAAGATATTAAAAAGCAGATGTTTGTCGACTTGTTTTCTTCAGATTTTCTCGATCAAGCGGTATTGGCCGATATGAAATTCATGGGAGTTAATAATAAAGGATATCATTATCAAGCTATACTAAATATCCCCGAAACTTATATTTCGGGAATAGTCAATCTGACAATCGACTCAGATAATAAATTGACAATGAAGAAACTGGAAAGATAAAATTTATACTTTCTTACTTTTTATCTCTCTTCTTCCAGTTGTTCCCTTTATAATTGTTTTTATCTTTTTTGTGGAAATTCCGTCCGGAATTTGTCGGTCTGCCTGATAAGTTATATTCGGGTGCTTCTCCCAATTCTTGTGGAATAGGTATTTTATAGATGTCTTTACCCAGGAAGTTTTCTATACTCTTAAATTTCCTTTGCTCGGCTTCTCCTACGAAAGTAATGGCGACGCCGTCATTGTTAGCACGCGCAGTACGGCCGATACGGTGGACGTAGTCTTCGGAATCATGTGGTACATCATAGTTGATGACAAGCCGGATATCGTCGATATCAATACCTCTGGATACAATATCCGTAGCAACAAGTACATTGATACGAGCCGACTTGAATTCACGCATAATAGACTCACGTTGACTCTGCTCAAGATCCGAATGCATTTCGCCGACATTCAGCTTCATTAATTTCAGAGCTTTGGTCACCTCTTTCACCTTTATCTTTGAAGAAGCGAATATGATTACCCGATCAGGTGTTTTCTCTTCAAAAAGATTTCTGATGATGCCAAGTTTCTGATTCTCGTAGCAGATATATGCCGCCTGAATAATTTTTTCTGCAGGCTTGGATACGGCAATCTTAATCTCTGCCGGGTCATTCAATATTGTTTTTGCCAATTGCTGTATCTTACTCGGCATGGTAGCTGAAAACATAATTGTCTGGCGTTCTTTAGGCAACATTTTTACGATTTGCATAATGTCGTCGGAGAATCCCATGTCAAGCATACGGTCGGCTTCATCTAAAATGAAATAAGATACTTTTGACAAATCAACATAACCCAGATTTAAATGGGCAATCAGACGCCCCGGTGTGGCGATTACAACATCAGCTCCCAGGGTCAGTCCTTTCTTTTGCTGCTCAAATAAAATCCCGTCACTTCCTCCGTACACAGCAACGCTGGATACCGGCATAAAGTATGAAAAGCCTTCCATTTGTTGATCTATTTGCTGGGCCAGTTCACGGGTAGGAGCCATTACAATGCAGTTTATGGCATCCTCCGGATGATTACTTTCCGATAGTCGATTGAGTACTGGCAATAAATAAGCAGCTGTTTTACCTGTGCCGGTTTGTGCAACTGCTATCAAATCTTTACCTTCAAGTATAAGTGGGATAGTTTTTTCCTGTATAGGGGTGCACTCTTCAAAGCGCATGGCATCTAGCGCTTCAAGTACGCCGGTGTTTAAACTTAATTCAGAAAACTTCATGTTTCTTCTAATTTACCCGCAAAGTTAATCAAATAAATCGGAAATCCTACTGAGGGAAATCTATATAAGAATCTTTGAAGCCAAGGAAGTAAAGTACTCCGTCCAATCCGATGGTATTAATGGATTGTTTTGCATTGGCTACAACTTTAGGCTTAGCATGAAAAGCTATTCCCAAACCTGCAACTCCCAACATGGGAAGATCGTTGGCACCATCGCCAACTGCTATTGTTTGGGCTATATCTACCTTTTCCACCTGAGCTATAAGGCGAAGCAATTCGGCTTTTCTTTTACCGTCGACAACTTCACCAAGATATCGTCCAGTGAGTTTTCCGTCTATTATTTCCAGTTCGTTGGCATATACATAATCAATACCAAATTTCTTTTGCAAATGTTGACCAAAGTAAGTAAATCCTCCCGACAGGATGGCAATTTTATAACCGTATTTCTTCAACACATACATTAGGCGCTCTACGCCTTCTGTAATAGGTAATTTTTCTGCAATATCTTGCATTACAGACTCATCCAGCCCTTTTAATAAAGCAACTCTTTCACGGAAACTTTCGGTAAAGTCTATTTCGCCTCGCATGGCTCTTTCGGTGATCTCCTTCACTTGATCACCAACTCCTGCACGGATTGCCAGTTCATCAATAACTTCTGTCTCAATCAGAGTGGAGTCCATATCAAAACAGATCAGACGACGCATGCGGCGGTACATATTGTCGAGTTGAAAAGAAAAGTCCATTTCCAGTTCAGTAGCCAATCCCATCAGCTGTTCCTGCATTGCAATTCTGTCGTTTGGAGTTCCTCGTACAGAAAACTCAATACAGGCTCTGGTGCGGGCATTGCATTCATTAAGAGGAATACGCCCTGTCAATCGCTTGATGCCATCAATATTCATTCCTTGCTCAGCTAGAATTCGCGTAGCAGCAGAAATCTGTTTAGCGGATAATTTTCTTCCCAACAATGTAAGTATGTACCTGTTTTTACCTTGTAAGCCAACCCAATTATCATACTCTTTTGCTGAAATGGGGTAGAAGCGAATGGTTACTCCCAGCGAAGATGCTTTAAACAAAAGCTCTTTCATAATAAAGCCGGAGAATTGCTCTTCGGTCTTGCATAAAATACCTAGTGATAGTGTATTGTGTATATCGGCTTGCCCGATATCTAATATTGTAGCGTCATATTTTGCTAAAATCTCTGTAATGGAGGCGGTTAGTCCCGGTCTGTCTTCGCCGGTAATACGGATTAAAAAAAGTTCTGTATCTAAATTGGACATAAATAAACCTTTATGTGATAAAATAAAACGCTGCAAAAATACACTTTTTTGGTAGCAAACCACAAAAGAACTCGGTTCAGTTTTTGCTTTTCTTTAATTTATGAGCAATAATTTTTAAAATATACTGCCTGATTAATTCAAAAAATAATCATTTTAACACTTAATTTATAGTGAGTTAGCTTATTGAAATAAGGTATTAACATTTGCTTCAAAAACACAAAAAAACACCCATGTACTTGATTATCAATAATTATGTTGTATATTTGCCTCGGATAAAGAGCAGTCGTGTTCTTTATTTTAAATAATAATTTGTTTTTATAAGTTGCATTTATGGTATTATAGGTATCCGTAACTTGTTGATAAACAAATAGTATTAACTAAAACCTAACTACATGAAGAATGTAAGATGGCTTTTTGTTGTATTACTACTTAGTTCCTTGACATCTTTCGTAGAAAAAGACAAACCAACCGGAGGTTTGAATGTGGGAGACATAGCCCCTGATTTTAAGATCGAATCTATGTCAGCGAAGCAACCGGACGAAAAACTTTCGTCTTTAAAAGGTAAATATGTGTTGCTAAGCTTTTGGGCAAGTTATGACGCGCAATCCCGGATGCAAAACGTAAGTTTGAATAATGCGCTTCGTGAGAAATCCATGCCCGGAAATGTGTTAATGGTTTCTGTCTCATTTGATGAGTATAATTCTATTTTTCAAGAGACCATTCGTAAAGATCAAATAGTTACGCCCACATGTTTTGTAGAAACTAAAGGCGAGTCTTCGAATCTATTTAGAAAATATCAATTGGATAGAGGATTTACTAACTATTTAATAGATGAAAATGGTGTAATTGTTGCCAAAAACATCTCTCCATCTCAACTTTCAACTTATTTGGGTTAATTTATAATCGGAAAGTGAAAGATGAGAATTGATTCTCTGCTGTCACAGTCAGAGAAGAGAAAGAAGGAATATGAATACAGCAAAAGTAAGTTGTGTCAAAAGAGTGCCGAGCAATCGTATTCTTTTGACACAACTTTTTTTTTGCAAAAAGATTGTACCTTTTATATAACCACTTACTCTACAAAACTTTTCAGACTCAATATTGTTTTTCTTATATCAAGATTATAATCCTTTTTCTATCTTTATAATCTCATGTCTTTTTAAATCGTACTATTATGGAAAAACAGAAGATAGGAGAAAATGCAGGAAAGGTTTGGCGTTATTTAAATTCGGATGTTCATGAAATAACTATGCCACATTTATCTACTGAACTCGGTTTGAGTGAAGAAAGTGTTGCTTTGGCAGTAGGATGGTTGGCTAGAGAGGACCAAATCTGTATAAAAAGAGTGAATGGCATAATCATGCTTTCCAGTCGCGAAAAATATTATGAATTTTGTTTTGGATGAACTAAGCTCTTCTTTTCACTTTATCCATAGTGTTTTGGAGTCTTCATTCTTATACCTTGTAGCTATAGTATCATATTATTGACTCTTAAAGCTAATATTTATACTCCTTTATTGGATCAGTTATTTGGCTCTTTATATTTTGAAATTGATGACTTTTTGAGATGTCATGGAAGGTTTTGAAAATAGTGCTTTATGAAGTCTTATCTGTTTTAAATAAGTAATACTACAAAAATCAAGCTGCCTAAGATCAATGTTGATTTGGGCCCTTATCAAATTTGTATAAATAGTGTTTTTCATAGCTGGAGCTTTTAATCCGTTTTTTAAAACATTTCATATGCTAACTTTATAAGCTTTGTATTACAACCTGATAATGTTTTATGTTGCTGATAAAATGATGATGATTATTTATAATTTCGCCATATATTTTAGTTAACTAGTAATTTAATTTAGTTAATTAGTTAATTAGTTAATGGAATGATATTACTTATAAACCTTGTTATAAATCAGCATACAAAGTTCTATTAATTTGGTACTATATTATATATCAGTATATTTGTATCAATTTTCATAGGTGATTCTTATTAAGGTTAACAGATAAAAATAGGTTGCTCGTGATGAGTGACCTTTTTTCTTTTTATAAATAATATGCTTGTATAATGAATTATATTTAATCTTCGTTCTTTTCTATCTCTTTTTCAAAAAACACTATATAATGTCCAAAATTCTAGAAAATGTCACTTCCTTCGATTTGAATATAGGCCTTCATACTTTTATATTGTTGCATTTTTGCTGTCATTTGTTCTTAAGTTTTAGTTCTTTTTTTCTAACTCTTATTACCTTTGCACGCAAAAACACGATGAGCTACGATTATAGTGAAGAGAGTGTAAAAGCTCTTCTCAGTTGGGCAAAAAGCATGCAACTTCCCAAAACATTGAAACTAGGCATAAGTGAGAATATATTTGATCTTCCTAAATGTGTTCAGGCTAGCATAAATGATATTGAAATTCATTATCCTAATCCAACCTTTACTCCAGCGATTAATCGGTTGTACCGGATAAAGGAAGCGTTGGAGTCGATCTCTAATTCTTGATTATGGTTTTTTATTATTGATGACTAATTAAAAATTAGTCTCTTTTTATGAAAAGCATATGATAAATCGATGACATCTAGCTGCCGTTGTTCTGAAAAAATAATCTTTATTGTCCTTAGATCGTTTTTAGATCAATAGTAAGGGCAATAAGATTATTCTAAATTTTGTAAGCTAAATAAGTTTATAAAGCTAAAAAGTCCTCTAGAGTCTGTTTTTTGAATGTTACATAACATTTTTAAATTATAGACTAATTCACATTTTTAGCATGAAAAGCATTAGTTAGCACCTGCTATACCTTCTTTTTCCATTTCAATATTTACGATAGTATTATCCCACTTATTCATCTTTTCAGTACCAAAATCGATGAGGAAGCCTGGCCAAAAGAGAATATTCCACAAACATGCATTATTGAATGTGGATTCTAATACAAGAGGGGTTGCTTTGTAGCCATCCTTTTTTGCTAAAAATTGTCTATCTTCTCTTCTCTTTTTGATTTGTACTGTAACTGCATTATCTTGTTTTATTTCTGCTATTTTCTGTTTCGTTGAAGCCTCATAAATTTTAGTTCCATTCATTCCGGTAAATGTTATATCCTGTTTGGAACTACTGAATAGTGTGCAGCATGATGATAATGCTGCGCATGCTAGTAATAAAAATAAAATCTTTTTCATAACTTAACTTATTATTAATTAGTATAATACTTTCTCTATTATTATTTGATAGAGTTTTGCTCATCTTTTTGTTGAGATTTAGAGAGTTGTATCGTTTATTGTTTTTTTTTGTATTGTCGAGACGATTTGTCGTTGTGTACAAAGGTAAGTAATGCTTATTTTAAAAGCAATAATATATACATGTTATTTGTCAATAAAGAATGGTTTTGTTGCTGACAAATTTCTGGAGATATGAGTTGCACAATAAAATACATGTATGATTATATGGGTATTTGTGGTGTATTAAAATCTAAGAGGGTTAATTCTAGATTTTTTCCCATCTTTTAGTGTTACCATTCTGTTTTTTTATTATGGAAGCAGGGTTTCCTGCTGCAATACAGTAATGGGGAATATCTTTTGCGACAACGCTTTCAGCTGCTATTATAGAGTGCTTTCCGACTGTTACTCCTGTTGTAATGACTGCTTTTGTTCCAATCCAATATTCGTCTTTTATTTTAGTGGGAGCGGTAGAAACGTCTTTTTTTTGTATGGAACAATTTATATTTTTATAATTACGATTGAGTCCCGAGAAAGCCACATTCTGCGCTATTATGGCATTATTACCTATGGTTATTGGTTCGATAATTGTGTTGCGTAATCCGATGAGAGAATTGTCTCTTACAAGAATATCTCCAACTCCATTGTTTACAACGGAATGTTCCTCAATGATGCCGTGGTTTCCTACATGGAAGCGTTTTATCGGAGTAACATTTATCATCACTTTTTTGTGGTTTTTCCCATTATATAACTAAAAAATATAGTGCATTTTTAAAGATAAAAAAGAGTGATATTTATACATTTATAGATGTTAAATTCATATAATGTTATTATAGAATGGGTGTTTCTGATGCCGAAAAACTCGCTTGCCTTTTGCTGGGTATGGGAGAATATTGAGTTGAGGTTCGCATCGTTGGTTCTGTATAACTAAGATAAGTATCAGGAATTTAAAATTAGTCCCAACCTACTCTCACGAGCAAGACGGGACCGGTTAACATTATAATAGACGATATTGTAGATGAAAGGTTTAAATGTAATGATAACTGTTAGTGAACATTATTCGAAAATTTGATAAATTGTACTATTTTTATAAGAACTGATTTACGAAAGGGGGCAGGTAGAGCTGTGATAAAAAGGAGAAAAATAGTATCTTTATGTGTAGAAGATTATATGTTGAATGGTCGTTATATGAGTGAAAAATTGTCATGGTAGAATCTACTTGTCTAATTTTATCTGTTACGTTGCTCTGTTCTATAGAACGATGTGATCATAGGCACCCAATAATTCTTAAAAGAATATTCAATATAATTTTGGTGTGTTGTCGTTAAATTAGGAGGCTTCACTTATCACAAGTGAAGCCTCCCGAACCTCTATTTTAAAGGTCGTACCCTTTATTCATCGCGAGTTGAGTATCGGCCATAAATTAATGTTAGATAAAAGTATAGCTAACAGCGGGATTAAAGAAGTATAATAGACGAATAGCTTTATTTTATCAATAAACAAGGTTTTAGGTGGATCTTTCAACAACGAAAGAATTATTATCCCGTTCAAAAACAACATGGAGTAGTTCTCAAAGCAAACGTGCGGTTATTTTGTTTAGAGAATACTCGGATATCAAAAGGCGTATTATTTAAGTATGCGCTTAGGGCTTATTTATCATCACTCCACACATGCTGATGTGGCATTAACCAAACTGGCTCGTTGGTACGATGAGGTTGACAAATCAAGATTTCTACCCTTTGGCACAGTGGGCAGAAGCATACAAACACATTACCTGAGAATCGTAGCCTTCTTCAAGAATCGTGCAACGAATGCGGCCAGCGAATCTTTTAATGCAAAAATTAAGCAATTCAGAGCACTACTCAGAGGAGTTAGAAATGTACCTTTCTTCTTATTCAGATTATCTAAAATTTATGCTTAAAATCGTAATCCCTCAGAATTTCGGTATGATCCGTCAATGACATCCTTTCCAAAGAATTTAATCAATGATTTTAGAGAAGATAAGTACCAATCAGCTGTTTTAGGTTTCTGTGTTTTAGAAATAAGTATTCGGGAGAATGCTACAAAGTCGATGACATCAGATGATAGTTCTATATTTCTTAATATTTCTTGTTTGAGATCGAGCGCTGTCATAAATCTAAGACGTTCTGTCCCTAATTTGATTGAAATTTCCCTATATTTCTGAATTTGGTTGGTTATATCGTAATTTAAGATCTCAGCAGACGGGTGAGAAGGGAGTACTTCTCCGCTTTCACTTAAATATTCTGGTAGAATATAATGCCCGGTGGGAATGTACTGAGCACTTCTATTGTGATAGATTCTTATTTTTATATTAGTTGTACCGTCTTCTTTTACATGTCTCCCACCTTGAAGAACCACTGCTTTATAAGTTGCCATACTTTAATTTTTTAATTAAACGTTAGTATTGGCAATTCGCTAAGCTTTTATATGTGTTATAAAATAGTTATAATTTAATATGCTCTTATTTGCCTTAAAACAGCATCAAATAGCATATAAAATGTATAAACACAAAAAGCTGATGCAAATTGCATCAGCTCAATTCCATGCTAAAATGCTGTAAATCAGCTACTTTTTACTCTGTCGGGGTAGCGGGATTCGAACCCACGACCCCCTGCTCCCAAAGCGAAACGGGCGGCAAGTTAAATAGTTTATTATTAGACGATTATGTGCGTAGAGCTATCTATTTATAAGATACTTATAAAATACCCTTCATTTTAACACATTATTTGTGCTGTTTTAGTTTCTCTAATTCATGAGAAAGGAGGGCGTTTTCTTGTTCTAAAGCACTACATTTTTGTAATGTTTGCTGTAATTGCTGCCGGAGTGAAGCAATCAATTTATCTTCTTCTGAAATTGTATCCATAGTTTATATTATTCATTAAAATTTGCCAACTCTATTTCTTAAATTTCTTTTCTATGGAAAAACTAAAAACTATATTTTTACTATCGTTATCCCCTTTCTTTTTATAAGTTAGGTATATAGATACATTTTTAGATCCTGCTAAATTTGTCTTGTCAGAATCTTTACTGATTTTTTGGCATAATTCTTTTTCAGCCCATGAAGAAGGGGGGATATTCCAATCTACCTGAGGTTTATCAATATTAAGAAAAAGAGTATGGCTATCTGCAACAGGTATTGATTTGCCATCTATTATATAACTGCTTTCATCTAAGAATATGGTTATTGGCTTATCAGACTTGTTATCAATAGAAACTTTAAAACTTTCAAATCCTGCCCCCGATAGTTTGACTGGAGAAACAGTAACGGAGATGCCATCATTCACTAAAGAAGCGCTTTTAGTATCTTCTGATAAAGTTCCATTTTGTGGAACAATATAATATGTACTCCATGCATACTTAACCTTAATACCATTTTGAGTATAAGCCATTATAGAATACATAGTAAACAATAAAAAGAAAGTTTTTTTCATAATTATATATTGTTTTATAGGACCACTAAAGAACTTATTTTTTTTCTTTTCTTTCTCGTTTCAATTTCCGTGCTGCAAAATCGTAGTTTCTTATAGGTGTCTCAAAATTCAAATATCCAAACTCTTTATTATATTCTTCTTCCTTTTTCGCTAATGAAATTTTATCAAGGATATAATCAATATATTCATTGTCTGATATTACATGTTGAAGATTTTCAAGTGAACAAGCTGGATCTATTTTTCTTATAATATTTTCAGACATGCAAATCCACTTACTATGAGCATCTTGTAAAGCATAGAATATTCTTGTCTTATCACAATGGGAATGAAGATTATAGTTGTTATATCCGAATGTTGTTCCTTTCCAATCTACAGTTTTCCAAAACATAAGATTGAAAAAATCCCATTTTTCGAAGAGCTCTTTTATCGTAAAATGTATTGTATTTATATTATCTGTCAAATTGTAGTTTGAAAATTTATAAGCCAACTTTTGGACAATATAATAATTTTTTGATTTAGAAACTCTAAAACTTAATGTGAACATATCGGCACTTTAATCAGTATAATTTGACTATTCGTCCGAAGACGCTTTTGCAACGACACATTCGGCATCCTGTACACCCTTGTCGTGAATTTTTTCCTTATCTTTTATTATTTGAATAAGTTCATCAACTTGTGCATCTTTTCGCTCTAGACTCCTTGCTTGTAATCGAATTACTTCCCAAGCTTCTTTATCTATAGAAATGTTTTCTCGTTTATGATGCCTTTCTAGCTCTTCTTTTAGCATTTCACCATTTCCAGTCATCAACCAATTCGTATCAATATTTATTCTAGAATTTATGAATTGCAGGATTTCAGTATATGTTGGAAATTGATTTTCTTCGATAATACTAAATAATCTTTTTGAATCTATCCCTGTAGATTCTTCCATCTTTGCATAGTCAATTTCGGAAATTGTATGATTTACACTAAATAGATTTAAAGCAATATCTTGAATCCTATTCCAAATAGCTTCATCGTGAATTTTAGTGTCTTTTACAACACCAGGGGTGTCTCGGTCTCCTATCCCAGTTGCTAGCCATTCAGAATTAACACAGAAGTAATTTGCAAGTATATCTAAATTTTTTCTATTAAGTTTTACTGTTGAATCTTTCTTTAATCTACTAAAAACTGATTGCGATATACCTGTTTCTTGTGATAATTGATACATCGTAACTCTTTTTATATCAGCTAATTCGCTTATTCTAGAAAAAATATTCATAATATAATGTATTAAATACTTTCAAATACTTGCATTTAATTCTAAATACTTCTATATTTGCTCCCGTAAACAATAAACCATTAAGAACACGATTACCAAAATATGGTAATTAAAAAGATTCTTAATCACTAAAGTCAAATGAGTGGCGGCCACTTTACAAAGTTTCCTAGGCCAAGTTAATAGCCACCACTCAATAAATTAAGTTTCAAAGAAATAATCTTTAAAACATTACAAATATGAGCAAAAAAAATGTGGCGGGCAAAGAAATAGTCCCCAATCTCAAAAATTTACCCTTAACAGAGTATTTCGCAAGACTTCCTAAAGCGAAAAGAAAGCCATTGATTATCTCTGCTCCAAAAGAGGAACTAATCACAGCTATTTGTGAATCAACTGGGCGCCATAGGCACACTGTTAGGTGCTGGCTTCTTGGATATGCCCAGCCAAGTAGTATGGTAGAAAAGAAAATTGTTGCCGATCTACTGAGCTCATCTGTAGATATCTTATTTCCGGAGGCATAATAATGGAATTGCGCAACAAGGAATTTTACCGTACACCCGGTGGTGAAATCATGATTCATGATGAAGATGGTAGCCATACACTTACCGAAAGAGATCGAAGTTTCATTTCTGCTTTTATAACAAAGATGGGAGAGTTCTGGCCAGAGGCATTGCAAGTGGCTTCAAAACTTTATGAGAAATGTCGTTATAGCGTACCTCTCTTTGAATTTAAAATAGTCCGTCGTTTTCTAAAATGCAATTTCGGGCGGTTTGATAACACCTTAGATATTGATCAGATGGGTAACTATCATTTTGAAGATGTAGAATGTCCATTGCGTGGAGAATGTCTTTTTGAAGGTAAGATATGTAAGCCAAAATTCAACTCCGCTCTTTCCGAAAGGGAAATAGAAGTTATGCGTTGCCATTACGATGGGATGAATATCGATCAGATATCAGATAAGCTAAACATTTCACCCGATACAATCAGAACGCATAAAAGAAACGCTTTGCAGCGTACTGGTACACACTCCATTCAGGAGTTCTTCATATATGCACGTGATAAGAATCTTTTTAATCAGTAATAAGTAATAAATCAGGCAGCATAACTTAGAGAAGTTGTGTGTTTCAAAATAATGAAAAAGAAGCTCTACGTCGTCATAAAGAGTCTATTATAAACAGCCTGTTATATGAACAGTTTAGAAAGAATAATTAGCGCAAGTATAAAGATCGGAACAATACAGACGTTAAAAGCTCTTGGGCTTTTGACGGAGGTCGTTACAATCTCCCAAGCGGAGAAAATGTATGGCAAACGCCTTATAAAAGAATGGCGCGAAAAAAGCTGGATTAAATTCTATCCAGCAAGTAATAAGTTAAGAGGAAAGTACTATGTAAAAATGTCAGAATTGGAAACAGCGAGTTCTATGATGGATCTTTACAATAAGGTACCTAACAATATCATTCAGCAATTAATGTGAATCACATGGAAGCAATACACCAAATCATAGAGAACAACGCTATGGGTCTTCAAGAAGAGTTTTTAGATTCTCTTAAACTTCTGAAATTAGCATTGGAGTATGCATCAATAAAAGAGACGTATAATAAATTAATTAGCCATAAGGCAATTTGAGTTATGACATCAAAAGATTTACAAGTAGGTCAGTCAATCTCCGCAGATATTAGTTTCAGATGTGGCCCGTATGGCGGCGATAATGATTACGCACATATCACCGGGACAGTTATTCGTAAGCTTGACTGTTACAATCAAATCCTAGTTGATGTGGATATTAAAAATTCTTTCAATCCCCCACAAAAATACATGTGGCTGACATTGAATGAAAATGCAGAAGTAACAATTAATAACTAATCATTATGAGTAATCAAATTCAAATAAAAGTAGAGGAGCTTAATGCTCTTCCGGCAACAAAGATTGTCGAGAATGAAAAGGTAGAACAGAAGTTTATTCAAATGTATAACGCTATCTGGGGCTCACAGATGGGCGAACAAATCTATCATAAAGAAGTATTCAACTTTCAAAAAGTATTACGTGAAAGCCCCAAATTAGCCGAATGTAGCAAGATGTCATTATATGGCTGTTTCCTTGATATGGCAGTGAACGGTTTGTCTCTTGATAACACTAGCCATCCACATTGTTATCTTATTCCCCGTAAAGTAAAGACTGGGCATAAAGACCCAAAAGGGTGTGATGCATATGAAAATCGTGCAAGTGTTTCGGTTACCGGTTATGGTGAGCTTACCATGCGAATGCGTGCCGGTCAGATTCGTTACGCTGACAATCCGGTAGTTATATATGAAGGCGATATTTTCTCAGTAGCACTCGACAATGGAGTGAAGAAAATTACTTATTCGGCAGCCATTCCCCGTAAATCGACAAAAGTCATAGGTGCATTTATCCGCATAGTTCGTTGCGATGGTTCCGAAGATTTTCAGTGGTTACTTGAGGGTGATATCCAACGCCTGGCAAACTACTCCGCCAAAAATAATTCTTATTGGAAAGATGGCCAGAAGGTTGAAGGTAAAGCCAATGATCTTTATTTTTCCAATGAAGGCTGTATTGATCCGGGGTTTCTTGAAAACAAAATGATTAAGCATGCCTTTGATGCATATCCTAAAGTCCGTACCGGTAACTATACTCTCCTTGAAACGGAAACGGAAGAACAACCTCCTGTTGTTGATTATGGACTTGTTGATGAAGATTTAACTAATGAGCCCATACAAAATATACCTGATGCTGCAACACCATTCGGTGAAGATAAGCAAATAGAAGCTCCGCAACCGGTAAAGGTTGATGTCTCAAAAGCAGATGAAGAAGAAGGATTCTAACTATAAAGATTACAGCTATGAAAGGATCAGATCAATTTAAACAGTCTATAAAGACTTATTTAGATAAAAGGGCAGAAGAGGACACTCTCTTCGCCCAGTCTTATGCAAAGCCCAACAAGAACATAGATGAGTGTTGCAACTTCGTTCTACAGCAAGTGCAAAAATCCGGCTGTAATGGATTCCACGATGATGAAATATTTGGAATGGCCGTACACTATTATGACGAAGATAATATCAAGGACATTAAGCTTGTTAGTGCACGTGTAGTTGTCAACCATGTTGTTGAGCTCACCGAAGAAGATAAGAAAGCTGCTCACGAGGAAGCCGTGAAAAAGTACGAAGCCGATGAGAAAAAGAAGATTGAGGAAGCCCGTAAAAAGAAGCTCGAGAAGAAAGCTGAGAAAGCAGGCCAACAGGACGTTCAACCATCTTTATTTGAGTTTTGATTATGGAAAGTTCAGAGTTAAAACTTACTCTATCATGTAAATGGTATGACATGATAGAGTCCGGTACTAAAAAGGAAGAGTACCGAGAAATCAAAGATTATTGGGTAGGTAGAATATGTAGGAAGCAAGGGAAGCGATTGATTAAAAGTGAGATTACTGCTTTGTGTGATTTAATCAAAACCAATCCTTTGGCTCTCCTTGCAGTAATAATTAAGGGTGGAATCATAATCCATACTCATAAGACAGTAACTTTCTATCGCGGGGTTCCTTATTTTTCAGACGATGTCAAACACATGACTTGGAATATCGAAAGTACAGGCATTGGAATTGGAGATGAGTCATGTGGTGCACCTAAAGAACATGTTTTCATTTTTACATTAGGAGAACGTATTTCATGAAACCCAAAACTAAAATACAGAAGCAGGTGGCTGAACTAAGTAGTAAGCTGCCTGCAATTACTGATAAACAAAGGCAATGGGCTATGGAACATTGTTTTGAAAAGACCGGCTATCTTCGAAAGAAATCCATTTGGTGTACGGAGTGTGGCCATACATGGGAGCCGGATGATGGTCCGTTAGTTAATCAATTATGTGGAACCACATGTCCTCATTGCGGAAAGCTTCTTAAAATAGAGAATTCCCGTAAACGTAAGGATGATACAAACCAGTATTATACCATTATAACAAGATTTCAAGGCTTTCAGTTACTCCGCCATTTTGTGGCTCGTAAAACCTGCAGCGTTGGATACCCGGCGCACTACGAAGTCAATGAGGCGATTCAAAGCTGGATAACTCCTGAAGGGAAGCATGTCTTAATGTACCGATCTACAAAAATGAGCTTCATGTACATTGATCTATGGGATTGGAACTCGCCGTTGGAAATAAGAACGAGATCGCGCAATCAAGACAAATATAACATCTTCGCTGCTTTCATATATCCTGTCAGGCAATATATACCAAATATCAAACGGAACGGATTCAAAGGCCACTTCCACGGCATTAGACCTCTTGACATGTTTACGCTCTTGTTGTCTAATCCAATGGCAGAAACACTTCTTAAGGCAAGTCAATACTCGTTACTTAAATATCTAAGTAGTCACGAAAGTATTAATTGTTGGCCATCGGTAAAGATATGCCTTAGAAACAATTACATAGTCAAGGATGCCTCACTATGGGTTGACTACATTGTAATGCTTGCCAAACTAGGCAAAGACGTACGCAACGCTAAATATGTATGCCCGGATAACTTAAAATATGCCCACGACAGGGAAGCAAGGAAAGTGCATGCCATTGAAGCCAAAAAGGCTATGGAAAGGAAACGGGCAGAAGCGGCCAAGCATGAGGAAGAATACCGAAAGATAAAGGGTAAGTTCTTTGATATTGAATTTACCGATGGGCTGATAAAGATTTCCGTTTTACGTAGTGTACTTGAATTTTTAGAGGAAGGTACAGCTATGCATCACTGCGTATATAGTGCTGCTTATTATGCGAGAAAAGATTCTCTTATCTTGTCTGCTCGTATTGGGGACAAACGCATAGAGACGGTAGAGGTGAATCTCAAGACCATGCAGTTAGTTCAGTCCCGGGGAGTGTGTAATCAAGGTACGGAATACCATGATAGAATAGTAGGACTCGTTAAAAGCAACATTGGTATTATCCGTAAAAAACTTGCTTCCTGATGACTTATATAGAATTAATAAACCGATTTTGGAAGATACAGCAGACTGAGGATTTCAGCTCGAACGAAGTGTACTTGTATTTTTTCTTATTGAACGAATGCAATCTTCGGGGTTGGCAGAATAAGTTTGAGTATCCCAACAGGAAAATCGTCCTCGCAACCGGCATGTCTGAACCGACCGTGATTGCTTGTAGGTGTAGATTACAGCAGAAAGGTTTATTGCAATTCGAAGCAGGAAAAAGGAATGCGAAATCTCCTGTTTATTACTTAAATAATTTTAGTAAAGACTTTAGTAAAAGCTTTAGTAAAGACTTAAGTAAACCTTTAAGTAAAAAGTTAAGCCATAATAAGACTAAAGAGACTAGAGAGAATATTATTCCCCCCACACCCCCCGAGGGGGAGGGAATTAATAAAAAAGCTCGTTCAGTCTTTGAAGAACATTTTAAAACGATATTTTCTGCCGATTACTACTGGACGGCAAAGGATGCAGGAGCAATGGCACAACTGCTAAATAAACTTCGATTTTCGCGGGAACAGAAAAGTATGCCCGTTGATGATGCCTCTGTTTTATACGCCCTTCAAGTCTTCCTCTCTTCGATAAAAGAGGGATGGATCTTTGAGAATTTTAGCGTAACTAACATTAATTCAAAGTTTAACGAGATCGTATCTCAAGCAAGAACAAATGAAAAGAATAACAAAGGACGAGAATCCGATACGGCAAATAGGAGCTCTGTTAAAATCCGTTCGGTTGACATCTGACCAAGAACCGGATATCAGTCCGGATCAGTGGGAGAAATACCAGGAATGGAGAGCAGAGGTATTTAAATGGGCTTGCCATACAGAGTGCCCATCTTTCGATATTAATGGTAGGAATAAAGCAACTATGAACGAGGTTTTTCTGTACGCAAATGGCTGCAGCAAGAAACTAGACTCAAGTAAGGGACTTTGGATTCATGGTCCGGTAGGTACCGGTAAATCCACTATCATACGGATCCTTAGGACGTATGACTATCAAGTTCATTACAATAAAGCTGATTGGAAGTCTACCGGGGGATTTGGTATTGTTTCCGCTTCACTTGTCTCGAATCAGTTTGCAAGAAACGGACTTGAAGGCATAGACAAATATACCTACAACAGCAATGAACCGAAGACTTACGCCTTTGATGAGGTTGGACGTGAACCGCTTCCTACGAAGTATTACGGTACCGAAATGAATGTGATGCAGTTTATCTTTCAGACCCGATATGAATTAAGGCATAGGTGTATAACTCATGTAACCACAAATATGGATCCTGAAAATATAGTGAATCGTTACGACGACTATATTGCCGATCGTGTCAATGAAATGTTCAATGTGATAAAGCTTGATGGAGAGAGCAGGAGGTAAGTAATGGCTGATACTGAAATAAATAATTATATCGCAAAGCGTTATGCACGCTGGTTGGATTACGCAATTTATCATTGCGGGATTGTAGGTATTGCCGATGAGGCTAACGATGTTCTGAATGAAGTTTTATGCTCGTTGCTTACAAAAGATAGCGAGTACCTTCTCCGGATGCTTCATTCCAGAAAGAATGGATATACAGAACTTGATTTCTTTGTTTTAAAGATGATAAAGCTTAATGCTACTTCACCGACATCACCATATCAGAGCAGGTACAAGCAGTTTCCTACAGATGAAAATGTAGATTATATGGAACTAGATATAGAAGATATTACCGATGATATACAAGACCGGAGCGGGGATATTCTTTGTAAGATGCATCAAGTTAGGAGAGCATTTGAAGAATTGGACTTATCTCCATTGGCTAAGCGTGTGTTTAAGTATCGTTTCTTTGATGGTTGTAATTTCTCTGATTGGGAAGGAGAGGAAACGCAGAAGCAGCTGTATGAAATTTATAATAAAGTATTGTTTACAATTAAAAATAAATTAAAAGGAGGCTTGTTGATGTAATCAATTATTATATATTTACAACTGTTTTAAAATAATAAATCATGAAAAATATATATAAACACAAACCGATAATTGCGGCTCTTAAAAAACATAATTTTATAAAGTTGGCAATTGTTTGTAATATTATCAATAATGCTTTACTCTTCATTGTACTTATGATGATGCATTCGATAAGTGTTGCTCTTGGAATAGTTACATTTATATTCATAATTACAATTTTAGTATATCTAATAAAAATATATAGAGCAGAATACTACTGGGAGATTATAAAATTGAAAAGAATGAAATCTGAAAGATATACTTTCTTTGATAAACAAAACTTTTATATCAGTAAGGTTTTGGATTTAAGAGGGGAATATAAGACTTTTTATTTCATAATAACTCCATGTACATTATTTCAAAAAAGAAAAAGAATAGATTATGATGTTATTACTACATATTACTTAATGGATTATTCAGGAGATACGAGGGAACGTGAAGAACAGTTGAGTGGAGAGTATAACGTCGGAGATTTGATTTTTAGTAATAATTTAGTCGGCTTTATTCCTAAAGACTTTGTAAAACCAGACTATGAAGATGTCTTGAATTCTTTTGTTTATATTTTGCAAAGAGAAAAATTGCTGCCTATTTCTGAGAAAGAGTATGTTGACATAATGAATTGTGAAGAAAAAGAATGATGATATTTCATTTGACCTTTTATATTTTACGATAAAAGGCAATGGAAGAAATCAAATACGATCCAAAGAACTTTCGCATACATAACGACCGGAATAAAGGCATTATCCGTAAGAGCTTGGAAGAATGCGGTGCCGGTCGCTCTGTCCTGATGGATAAGGAAAACTACTTGATTGCCGGCAATGGAGTGTACGAAGAAGCGCAAGCACTAGGGATCCCAGTCCGGGTTGTTGAAACCGATGGAAAAGAACTGGTTGTTATCAAACGTATAGATCTAGCCCTTGAAGATGATCGCCGTAAACTCTTGGCTTTAGCCGATAACCATGCTTCCGATACTTCAGAATTTGATATGGACTTGGTTATAGAAAACTTTTCTGATGATCTCTTGAAAGACTGGGAATTCTCTCTAGAGGATATAGATTTATCTGATGAACTGCCTGTATCAACTACTAAGCCGAATAATCTAGCCGAAAGATTTATTATTCCCCCGTTTTCTATTCTTGATGCCAGGCAGGGCAGATGGCAAGAACGTAAACGCGCATGGTTATCACTAGGCATTAAAAGTGAAGAGGGACGGGAAAAGGATATCACATTCAATCGCTCTGCACAAAATCCCGGTATATATGAAGTGCGTAATCGTATGCGTGAAAAGATCGGTCACGATCCTTCTTGGGATGAAATAACAGAGTACTGTCAAAAACACAATATCTCAATGTTGGATGGAACATCTATCTTTGACCCGGTACTTTGCGAACTTGCTTATCGTTGGTTTAATCTTCCTGAAGGAAAGATACTTGACCCATTTGCTGGCGGGTCCGTCCGTGGTATTGTAGCCGCTAAATTGGGTATGTCTTATCGAGGTGTTGACTTACGTCCGGAACAGGTAAAAGCCAACTATGAGAATGCAGCAGAAATACAGCCACCGTTGACAGCGAATGAGTGCCCGGTCTGGAAGTGTGGTGATAGTTGTGATATAGACCAACACTTTACCGACTTGAAAGCAGATCTACTATTTAGCTGCCCACCTTATGCAGATTTAGAGGTTTATTCCGATGATTCGCGTGACCTGTCTAACATGAAATACAAAGACTTTCTTCTTTCATATAGAACGATAATTCGAAAGAGCTGCTCATTGCTTAACGATAATCGCTTTGCTGTGTTTGTCGTTGGCGAAGTCCGTGCCAAAAGTGGGGAGTATTATAACTTCGTAGGTGATACTATACAAGCTTTCCTTGACGCTGGGTTACATTATTACAATGAGATGATACTTGCCACACAGATAGGCTCACTTGCCATGCGTGTGACCAATCAATTCAATCATTCCCGGAAGATTGGCAAGACTCATCAGAATGTTCTTGTGTTCTTCAAAGGTGACTTAAAGCAGATATCGGTATTATACCCGCAGCTTGATTTCCGGGAAGAAGATGTGTTAGGAGAGATAACCGAATAAGATATTCATTAACTTTGTCGGTACTAAAACAATGTACCGCCATGCAAACAACAGCATTTATGATTTACAAAGAAGTACTCGAAAAGAGATTAGCCAGAAAAAGAGAACAATTGACCGAAATAGAAACTTCTATTAATAGCGCTAATGATGTGGTGACTGCTCAAGATAAGCGTAGGTACATTGAATTGAAAGCAGTTGTCAATGAACTAGAGAACTGTATTGATATTGCTGAATCAATGATTAAATTGGAAAAATAGCCTTAAGCAAAACGTATATAGATAATAATATAACAGATGAAACGATAGAAATATAGAAGCATATCTCGAAGGCCTTAAATGCTTTTTTTTCATATATAAGAACCGGTTGCATTTGTTCATTATTGTTGTATGCTTCAACTGCTTGCTCTGAAGCTTTTTTCCTGAGCCTTTTTATTACGTCAATTTGACTATATAATGTTATTGATAATGACAGAATTCCTATAGCCATAAAAACTAAAGAAATAGCAAATATTAGTCTTATTATAAGGATACTGGATGTTTCCTTTTGTAGTGCAATCAATACACCAAATAGTGTACTAGATGCTAGAAGTAGTTGTTGTTGCCAAGCGCATTTTCTTTCGTAGTGAAGTTTTATTAATTCTTTTAATGAATCCATCGTACTCTTTTGATCAAATTCCATATTTTTTTTTTAGAATTATAAGCACAAAAATAATCATTATTTATATTTTACTGAAAACATCCTATGGCAAAGTATAACAAAAAGATTGTGGAGAATATCTGCGAGCTCATTCGTGCAGATAGTTATACCATTGCCGAAATCTGCAAACAAGTGGGCATTTCCAAGGAGACGTACTATCAATGGCTTAAAACAAAATCTGACTTTTCTGACGCTATAAAAAAGGCGGAAGATGAATTTAATGAGCTTATTGTTACCGAAGCCAAGAAATCCCTTGTGAAGATGATACGTGGCTATACTTTTCAGGAGAAACGAACTGTAACGGCTGATACCGGAAAGAAAGATGAGAACGGCAAGCCGATTGTAAAAGTGAAAGAGCATGTGGTAACGGATAAACATTATCAGCCTAATCCTACACTTGTCATATTTGCCCTGACCAATCGCGATCCGGATAATTGGAAGAACAGGCAGGAGAATAAGATATCCGGTGAAGTAGGCATAAAGAGTAGCTTGGAAAGTTTATCTGATGATGAATTGAAAAAGATTGTAGACGGTGACGGTACTGACGAAGAGGGAAATATTAATTCGTAAAGCGGAAGCAGCGATCATATTGCGAAAGCGACAAGCCCGGATGGATTTCTGGGCTTATTGCTTATATATGGACCCGAAGTTTTTTGCTAAGCGCCCGTTCTTAAGATTGGTGTCTGAGGCGTTTATGCGTGTTTTCCTTGCTTATTCTAACAATGTGATTTATCGGCTCGCTGTAAGTATGCCACCTCGAGCCGGAAAATCTTACATAACGTCACTTTTCATATCTTGGATGTTCGGCCACTTTCCCGAAGAATCTGTCATGCGAAATACCTGTGCGGATCCTCTCTATAATAAGCTGTCATACGATACACGTGATATTATCCGCTCTAGGAAATACAGAGAGATATTCCCTGAAATAAAACTGCGTTCAGACAAACAAAACGTTCACGGCTGGAGCCTAGAGAAAGCTCGGCAGGTGTCTTATTTCGGCGCAGGTGTCGGCGGTACTGTAATTGGGTTCGGAGCTTCTATGTTAGCCGTAACGGATGACTTGTATAAATCACTCGAAGATGCATTGTCTGATAACAATAATGAAAAGACGTGGAGTTGGAAGCAAGGTACACACGATTCACGTATAGAGGGCAATTGCTGCTCAATAGACATTGGTACACGTTGGTCCGCTAGCGATGTTCTCGGACGCTTGGAAGAGTCCAGAGACGGTAAGTACTATGATGAGATTATCCGTATATCTGCGTTGGATGAAAACGATCGCTCTTTTTGCGAGGATGTACATACAACAGAATATTATCATGATTTGAAAGCCGAAACGGATGACGCTATCTGGGCGGCTGAATATATGCAGGAACCATACGAAGCAAAAGGCTTGTTGTTCCCGAAATCAGCTCTCAAACGTTTTAAACGGGCAGATGTCAAAGGGCGGTATCCGGATGGTAGGATAGGGGCTACTGATGTGGCCGATGAGGGAGACGATTACTTCAGCTCACCATTTGCCGACGTATTCGGAACAGAACTGTATATTACTGATGTTGTTTTTACGAAGGATGCTGTAGAGATAACTATGCCGCGTCTATCTCAGATGATACTTGACACCGGTTGCGATCAGGTGCGTATAGAGTCAAACAATGGTGGGCGTATATTCTCACTCGGTGTACGCAAAGAAGTACAGGCTAAGAATAACAAGTGTATCATACAGGCCCGGCCAACTACCAAGAACAAAGAAACTCGTATCCTTATGAAATCCGGTTGGGTGAAAGCACACTGCCATTTTCTTGATGAAACAGAATATGCCAAAGGTTCCGACTATTGGTGGTTCATGAAATACTTTACCTCTTACAAGAAAGAGGGTGGCAACGAGCATGATGATGCACCGGATAGTATGACTATCCTCGCTGAGTTCTTTGAATCTCTTGCAGGCAATATCAAGGGTGAGCAAAGAAGAAAAGTAGCAAGGGGAACAGGAGTGAGATAAACAATGAGTACTATTTTAGTAACTCAGGATTGTCGAATTTATTTCCTATAATGACTTCGCTAGTGAAAGTAAAGCTTTCAAAATCAGTGAAATTATTATGATCATGTGTTTTTATCATACCGGGCTTGCCATTTCTAAATACAACTTCATAATAGTGCTCTCTTTTTCCATGACCTACATAATGCAGGTCATGAATAATGTCACCCTCAAAAATCGTTTTATTATTCGCATCTTTATATCCAGTGGATTTACGATCAGTCATAACATATCTTTTATTGTTTGAAATCCAAAGGTAATATTTCTTTCGGGTTATATATTAGATCAAATGAGTATTTATATATAAATTGTAAAACAAATGAGGAAGTTTAATTTATTCGATAAGGTTTTGTTTGCTCCAGAAGGAGAGACTGAAAAGAAGATAGGTTGTGTTGTTGGTTTTAATACGGATGAGGAAAATGGTGCCGTTATTGATCGTGAGTCAGGCATGCTTGTTGAGCCTGAAGAACATTCATATATCGTACTTGAGAATGAACTTCAATTTGGAGATGAGCCTAACTTTGAGATAGTACTTTCTGAATATACGGAAACTGAACTTGAAGCAGTTTCTTAAAGATAAACTTTTGATAGAAAGGGGACATGAAAGTAAAGTTCGTTCAAGTCATGAATTGAATGTCTTTATTTCGGGACCGATCACTTCGATAGTGTCCCCGTAGGAAATACAAGCGTAACCCCGGATAATATGATTCGGGGCTTTTTACTTTTTATAAATACAATATTTGGATTAAATTATATGTAGGAAACTCAATAATTGAAGCAAAATATATAGTAGTATCAATTTGATAATTTCCTTTATTCCATCCTTAGCCAATTCGTTTATGGCTTCAATGATTCTACACTTAATCCATTTAAGGATTGATGACTGAGCATGCTTTTCATTGCAAGGCTTATTGCTTTTTCTGCTACGATTTCTTTTTTTCTTGGACATAATTCACTGATTAAAAAATGAAATCGATATCGCCCCGCCTTGCTCCGCAAGTTGCAAATGATCTTTTCATTCGGAACGATAAAACTTGACGGTCGTGTATATTTTAAGAGAAAAAGAATATGCCGGACATTTATTCTATTCTCGCAAAAAATAAAGATAATTTCGGGCAGGTGGTGAGTGAACTGTCCGTTGATACTATTGAAAACCGTACTCCAGTAGAGTATAAGGAAGAGTATAACGGTGATCGTAGACGTAGAAAAACCTCCGTAGGATGGCGTGAACCTAAACGATTAGAAGTCTATTCAGATAAGCTCGTCGATGCAAAGGGCGAACCTGTACGACTTGATGATAAAGTTGTTGATGTAGCCCGTATAGTTACTAATTTCCCAAAGAAAACCGTTCGTACGGCAGCCGCTTTCATGATGGGTGGAAAAATGAATCTCAATGCCGATAATCAGGATGATGGATTCAATGAGTTCAAAAGTGTTTGGACTAAAAAGTTAAAGATGCAATCCTCTTTAAAGCGATTTGCCCGAAAGGTAATGTCCGAGACAAAAGCAGCTATCGTATTTTATCCTGCAATTTCCATACATTGGAGCGGAACCAAGACGACTACCCTTAAATCTAAGATTCTCTGTCTACCGGATAAAGATAACGTTCTGTATGAATTCTACCCACATTTCAACGATGATGACGATATGGATGCTTTCATCCATCGTTACCAGGTGTTGGCCGAGGATAACATGATTCGTGAACGTGCTATTATCTGGACGCGCGATAAGATCATTACCGGTACGCAAACCTGGGGTGGATGGGAAGCAAAAGAAACGATTAATCCATTCGGTCTTATTCCTGTAGTTTATGCAGAGATGAATGCCCCGGTATGGGATGAAGTGGCTGCAATAATGGATGCACGTGAGATGAGGCTCTCACGTATGGCTGATACCAATGACTACTTTGCAGAGCCAATTATGAAAACCTTTGGTGAAACGGAACTACCCGGAAAGAATACGGTTGGTAAGGAGGTCTCTTTTCCTATGAAAGTGGATCCGGATACAGGCAAAGAGTATCACGGTGATGCTGAATACCTCGCATGGCAACAATCCATAGATTCAGTCAAAGAAGAGCTTAGCGAAACACGCAATGAGCAATTTAGCGGAACATCTCAGCCCGATTTATCCTTTGATAACCTAAAGGGTATCGGTAATGTTTCCGGTGTTTCCCGTCGGTTTATGATGCTTGATGCTGAAATCATGGCTAGTGAGAATATGGAAGTCTTTGGACCGGCCATTCAGCGGTGTGTTTCCATTGTTTGTGCCGGTATTGCCAACATTACCAATATAAAGTATCGCCAGCAGCTTATCGATAATTGGATTACCGTGTCATTCGATTCCATATTACCAAAAGATCCTGTGGAACAAGCTCAAATATTGAGTATTGCCAATGGTGGTAAAGCATTTAACTCTCAGCAAACCGTTGTCTCCAATTCACCGCTTACACCTCCGGGAGATGTTGACGGAGAGCTTCAACGTATGGATGAAGATGAGCAAAAAGCGGCTGAACGTAATAATATGATTGGTTTAACGATGGGAGGAATGTAGTATGCGAAACATTCGAGAAATAAGAACCCTCCCTGTGTCAGAATTGACGGATGAAGAAATTGTAAAAGCAACAATGGATAGGCTCAAAACAAGATCTGTTATGTTGGCGTATGAAAATCCTGATGATTTGAGAATCATACTTCTTGGTAGGTATAAAAAAGGTGGCCGATTAATGCTTAGACAGTTGCAAATAGCTTGGGAAGAAAAGTTTGGTAAGTTTAAAAAACTTGAAGAGGAGGAATAGTTATGCCGTCACTATCATTTTACGAGCGTCAGCATGTGCAACGTCTGTTCAAGCAACAGAGTGACATAGCACGAATATTCAATCAGTTCTGTATGTCCGTTTCTCCTGAACTAAAGAAATGGACTGATACCGGGAATAGCAATGTCTGGGTAAGAAATTCCGCTGTTGAAAAGTCCATTGAGGTTGAATTGTTACGCTTACAATCCCGTCTGCATGAGAACATAAAGAGTAATCAGAGTGATTCATGGGAACAATCTAATCAGAAGAATGATGATTTGATTGATATGTACATACAAGGTATGGAGATCAACCAAACGATCAAACAGGGAATGTTTAATCGTAATGTTGAGGCTCTGTCAACACTACAGAATCGTGTTACTAATGGAATGAATCTAAACGATCGTATTTGGAATATTACAGATCAGACAAAAACTCAACTGGAATTCTATTTGGAGAGTGGATTATCTGCCGGTCGTCCGGCTGCATTGATAAGCCAAGATGTGCGGCAACTACTTAATGAACCTGACAGGAGATTTCACCGTATAAGAAATGAAAAAGGTGTATTGGTGCCATCACAACCAATGAAAGACTATCATCCCGGACCCGGACAATACCGCTCATCAAAACAGAATGCATTACGTTTAGCTTCTACAGAAACAAATATCGCTTACCGAAAGTCTGATTCAGACAGATGGAAAGGACTAGACTTCATTCTTGGTATAGATATAAGACGTTCGCAAAGCGCAAAGGAACCGTGTAAAATATGTGATCCATTGGAGGGTGAATATCCGAAAGGATTTGTTTTCACTGGTTGGCATCCATTCTGTATTTGTGTTGCTACGCCCAAGATGATGTCTCCTGAGGAATTCGCAAATTACCTTCTTACAGGTAGACTTCCTGAAAATAAGATTATCCGTGATATTCCATTAGGTGCAATTGATTTTATGAAAAACAACGAATATATGCGGCAATCGTATGCTTATCGCGATAATAAAGATTGGTTTGAAGGGAGGGTAGACGTTAACACTAAACAAGAAGTAATTAAATCTTCCTTCAAATCTGCTGAATCAATAGAAGAAGCTCAATTTATAGCATCCAAATATGTGAAAAAGAATCCATTGGATAGGACATTTAAAGGAGAAGTAAATTATAGTGGATTATCTCTTGAGAATGCAAACGAGGTTAATAGAGCGTTGTCAGATGTATTTGATAACTTCAATCTAACTAATATAAGTGGAATTAAAGTAGTATCTCCGACTTCTGCACAGGGGAAAAAAGCTTTTTCGAGTGGAGTAGATGCTATTGCTTCATATAATCCAATTGAAGGTGGTATTTTCCTAAATAAAGATATTCTTAAAAATGCCAAAACATTATCTGATTATATGAAAAGATCAGACGATGCTTGGGATAAGGTAATGGCCAATATAGATAAACTATCGTCTGCTCAAAAAGAAATCGCCCTTAAATATAAGGAAGCAGGACGCTCTTTAGTTGGAAATTCTCTATCTGATTACATAAAACATGAACTGGGGCATCATGTTCAATGGAAAGTTCTACCAGCGGATTTAAATAATGAATTGGGTTATCGAATGAATGAATATGCGAAAAAAATATCAGGTTATGCTACTTCGTCTAAATCTGAATACTTAGCAGAAAGCTTTGCAGCATTTATGAAAGGAGAGTATGATAAGATAGATCCAATACTATTGGAATTCTTAAATAAAAAGCGAGTCTAAATTTATATTTTACAATTGAATTATAATTATTAGTGAGCAGCTGTGACAGGCTGCTTTTTTTATGCGTGAAAGTTCTCCCGGCATTATATTTTAAAGGAAAACGTATTAATCAAAATTTTATCGCTTATGAATATTCTGGAAATTATTAGTGCTGCACTTACCAAAGCCGGTATAGACAAAAAATATGCTGCAAAGGTAAAAGCGCTGTTTAACATTGAAAAGGAAGATGAGAACCTTGAAAACTACATTAAGCTGTTCAAAGACAATATTCTTCCCGAACTACAGCCACAGCAACCCTCACAAGAGGCTATTCAAACAGCAGTACAGGCTGCCATTGCCGATTATGAAAAGAAGAACGGTTTGAAAGACGGTAAACCGATTGAAACACCTGATCCGGATGAAGACCAATATAAAGGACTTCCACCGACAATCGTAAAGTTGATAGAGGCTCAGAACAAACAACTTGAGGAATTGAAAGGGTTGGTTGAATCAAAGTCGAAAGAAACTGATACAGCAGAGAAGAAGGCTTCGGCAAAGGCTTTGGTTACCAATGCTAAACTACCTGAGAGTTGGCTTGATCGCGTCAATCTTGAATCTGAGACATCGCTTGAAGATCAAGTGAAAGCTCTTAGTGATGAATATACTAAAATCCAACAGGATACTATTAACGAGAAAGTGGCCAGTGGAGAGTATAGTGTAGGCAGTTTCCAACCTAAGGACAGATCGGAAGCAGACTGGGCCAAACTAATGGATGGTGATACAACGCCCAACAATCCGGGAACGGTAGACTTGGGACTTAAATAATTAATTCCTAAATATTTTATTCTATGTATCTAAAAAGAGAAAATGAATTTCAGTATCATCCCGGAATTGAGCTGATTCTTGAGGATGTTCAGGGCGGCGGAACCATTGCCCGTTCTGATTTGGTGGGAGCAATCTTTGCAGACAGGAAGCTTGATGAATTGCCTCCACTCGTTATCGTTGTCATGGATGAGACAACTGGTGTTTACCATGTACTTAAGACGGCTTCCGTACAGACTGTAGCCGCTGCCGATGCAGTTGCTTACCAGGTAAAAAAGAACCATCTGTTTGCCGTTGGTGATGCTGTTACTCTTGGAGGTGATTTTGCCAAAGCAGCCGATGTAATCACCGCCATTGACAAATCAAATTCGGCTTTTGACAAGATTACGCTCGGCGGTACTATTGGAGCTGCCGCCGTTGGTGATGTCCTTATCCAGGCTAAAGCGAAAGCTGCTGCAGGATCTTCTGTTCCTTTGTATGGAACTGCCACTTCTGAACTGCCAATCACTATGAATAAAGTCGATCTGACAGTTGCCAACCAATCATCCGGACTGCTTGTCAGAGGAACGGTGAACGGGAAAACGATGCCTTTCCCGATCGATGCTGCTATCAAGGCGCGTCTGACTACGCAAGGTATCCGTATTGTATAATCTAAAAATCTTCTTATAAATGGAAAGATCATTAATTAAACAAGTGAATCAAAAGAACATGGGTGCACGTTTGAATACCAGACATGTAAAGCCTATGTATTTTCCGAACTTTTTCGGAATTAAAGCTAAATCTTCTCTGAAATGGGAGACACTCGTAGGTGAAAAGGGCGCACCTGTCATTGCTGACGTGATAAGCTTCGATTCTTCCGCTCCGCAAAAGACACGTGAAGTAGTCAGCAAGCTTTCCGGCGATATCCCGAAGACCTCTGTAAAGCGTGGTATGAACGAGAGCGATTACAACGAGTATATGCAGCTTCAACGTGATGCACAGGGAGATGCACAGCAAATGGAAGTATTGAATCTCGCATTTAAGGATGAGGATTTCGTATATAATTCTGTTCGCGGACGTTTCGAGTGGTTGTGTATGCAATTGATGTCAAAGGCCGGTTTCCACTTGAATGCTCAGAACAATAACGGTATTGTAACAGCTGAATTCGTGGGTTGTGGCATGCCGGCTGCAAATAAGAAAGTCTCTATTAAAGATTGGGCAGACGCTGCGAATGCAGACGGATTGCAAGATATCGATGATACTATTGTTGCTGCATCTGCTGAGGGCGTAACAATCAAGTATGTTGTTATGCATACGGCTGACTTTGCCTTATTGAAGAAACAAAAGGCTACAATTGATAAGATCAAAGCTTGGGTGAACCAGACTTCTAAAATCGTTATCACCAAGAAAGTGATTAACGAGTACCTGTCTGAACAGGAAATCCCGGTACAAATCGTTACCGTTTCTCCTGCTGTACGCATTGAGGATAAGAGCCACAAGCGTAAAACAATCAATCCATGGGAACGCAAGCGTATCTGCTTTTTGGAGGATTTAAACGTCGGTGATATCCAACACGGACCGATTGCGGCTGAGGCTTCTGATTCTATTAAGAAGAAAGCCATCATGGTGAAGAAAGACTTCATCCTGATTTCTAAGTTTTCTACAGAGGAACCGTTCAAGGAATGGACTAAGGCAGAGGCTAATGCTTTTCCGGTAGTTAACGATCCTGATGCAATGTTTATCCTCAAAGCTGATGGTTCTGCATGGGCTGATAATGAAGATACTGAGGGGACTGATAAGGTACCTGCTTCATTCTTAGGTGAGGATATTGACCCCGAATCAAACAAAGTAGAGGAGTAGTATGAAGACGATCCGGGAAACCATAATGACATTTCCGGGCGTAGCCGACGGAGAGGACTTTTTAGATACTGTACTTACTGATCGTGAATTGGATGGGAGTAAGGAGTATACAGTATCACAAAAGTCCTCTGTCCGCTTGGCCGTTGCTGATGTATATTCTATGATTGGAGGACTTCCTGACTTTACTGAGAATAAACTGTCAATGACCTATCCTCGCTCCTGGTACATGCAAAAGGCTAGAGAGTTGTACATCGATAATGGTGAGCCTGAGAAAGCGGTAACATTGGGAAAGAATATTGTGGTACCCAGAGGTAGAGCGCATCAATCATGGTAAAGCATAACGCACATACGGCAATTGTAACCGTTCCCGGTACTGGCGGAAAGGTCGTTAACGGTGAATGGGTAGAAGGTGGCCAGCCGACGGAAATAGAGGTGAAAGGGCACTATGATCCCGTAAACAACTCCCGTGTAGTTATAAAGGTTAACCCTCAAGGGAATGAGAAAGAAGTTCATGGAGAATTTTACACTCGTGCAAAGGCGGATAAAAATGCTACTCATTTGTCGATCGCTTCAATAGGAATTGATGTCGATATTATTTCATGGGAACAATACCAAAGCCATTCAGTCATATATCTATGAGTAATACTACAGGATTTACACCTTTATTTTCGAATGATGATATAGACCGATGGTTTGATATCTTCAAGGAAGAGGCCGAAGAAAAGATTGTTATTCTGCTGCAAGCTGCCGGAGAGATGTTCGTCAAGTATGCACGTGAGTTGCATACTTATGAAGATCAAACAGGTAACCTGAGAAGCTCTATTGGATATGTTGTATGCAAGGATGGAGAAAGTATTACCGAGAATTTTCAGCAATCTGATAAAGGTACTGATAAAACCACAGGAAATTATAGAGGTAAGCAATTGGCCGAAACTATAGCCTCGAGCTATCATTCTGGTTATGTACTTGTTGGTGTAGCCGGTATGCAATATGCGGCAGCTGTTGAGGCTAAAGGATATGATGTTGTTACCGGTGCATGTTCCCAAGCTGAAGCATGGTTAAGAAAATCTATTCAAAGTGTATTTAAACAGCATAACAATGGCTGATGAATTCGATATCATAGACTATGTATTTGAAGCAGTGGAAGCTGCTAATGCCGGATTGACCATTTACAAAGACCGTTCGGCTACGGGTGAAGTAAACAATCATATCGTTATTAATCATTTAAATATTAATTCTAATGATGATGAAACGATTGATTTTGTGAGTCAGCTTCCCGTGAATGTGAATGTATTTATTAAACTGAACCCAAATGGTATGATTAACCGTACTGCAATGAAAACGGCTGTACGTGCTATTCGTGCCTCTCTCAAAAACATATCCACAATAAACGGACAATATCGTCACGCTCATATTGCTTGGGAAGGACGTATTGAAAACTTAAAAGATGGATTTGATTGTATGAACATTAGAATTGATTTTGAAACGGATAAATAATTAAAACTATGGCAGTAACAAATGCAAGGCCTATTGCAATGGGCGTTTCTAGGATTGCTTATGGAACCGTTGGGGACGGTGTTCCTGCGGCAGCCTTTACAGATCTCCCGTTACCTACAAAAAGTAGTGTAGCATTTAATTTTCAAGACCCCAAAGAAGTGCGTATCGATGTCGAAGGCTCTTCTGATCCTCTCTATGTAACACTGGTAAAGGACTCTACTGATTATATCGAGTTTTCAATTCCTACTGCGGCAAATAACGTTATCAAGGAGTTGGCAGGAGGGGAGCTTGATCCCGAAACTGATAAATGGAGTGAACCCGTTGAAACACCGGATATCAATAAGTCTTTTCAGATGGATACTCCTGTACGTAATGGGAAATATGTCCGCTACACTATCGTGAACGGCAAGGTATCTGCAAAGTTATCACAAGCTCCCGGAGCTGAGCAACCGGAACTGTTACTTGTAAGGGTTTATAAGCAGGCTGCTATTACAGCTACCGGTGATAAGAAAACGGCATTTATACGTGAAGTGCTTGCACCTGTTGCCGGATAATCATTTGTTTATAAGGTTTATTAATGTGTCAGGCCGGGGGAGGTTTCCTCCGGCTTTTCAATAAAATGTAGCTATATGATAAAAGGCCTTTCACAGTTTGAGTCTGAGACTATCACAGAGAAAGCAATATCAATACCTTTTGCTTTTGAGAACAGAGAATCTATTCCTGAAGGAAAGGAGCCGGGAGATTGTATTGTTATTCGCCCAATAACAGTTAGGACATGGTTTAGAATACGACCTCTTATTCTGCAAATAGAAAAAGAGGATCTGGACCGCATAATTGTGAGTAAAGATGAAGTAAATGTAGATCTTGCTGATTTGATGGCAAAATACGATGAATTGATCATTGATATTATCTGCATTGGCATACATAATAAAAAGAGTGATCCCCCGCAGTGGTTTCGCGATGTTTTGGTTGATAATACAACGTGGGATGATTTGAGAATATTACTCAATGCAATTATTTATAGAATAGGTTTTTTCCCTTTTTGCGAATCTATCACGATGCTTCAGAACGTGAGCCCATTAAAGACGGAGACGGAGATAATAGCCGCTCACAAGAATCTAACGAGCTGGCAGGAATCAGCCAGGCAAGATTCTTAGTTAATGTACATGATTGTCTAGGATTAAATTATGCAGATACACTTGATAGCAGTATAGCTTTGATAGAAGCAATGTTACAAGAGTTTATTTATGTGCAACGTGAAAAGAGATTATCTATGAAAAAAGGTACTGATGAGAATGGAGAAAACTATGAATGGGTAGAACTTCCTTCATTTGATGATCCTACGAAAACAATTCGTTATAAGAAATACTACGATATCGGAGGGAAGATTAATCTTGATGAGTAAAGTATGTCAATGCTTATATTTTATAATTGAAATTGTGATCTCATAGATGATTTTTGAAATGTGTTAGTTGTTGTGTCCCTTGTGTGCTGTGAAGTATGCAAGGGATTTATATTTTAAGATAAAACATTATGGGAATCTTAAATAGGGATAATGCGCTTTATATGGCTACCGGTATAGATAACTCCGGATTGGCAGAAGATGCCGAGCAGGGTAAAAAGATCGTCAGAGACATGACTAACTCGATCGTTCAGCAGGGAAACAAAATGAAAGAGGGCTTCGAGGCGGCTGGGCAAGGAGTTGTCAGTATTACTGATAGAATAAAGGATTTAAAGGCCGGTATAACGCAAACGGAAAGTGATATAAAAAGGCTTCAAAATACATTTGAGAATGCTGCTCCTGGCAAGGCTAAGTTGTTCGCAATACAGGAACTCAATGCTGCAAAAAAAGCTTTGCAAGAAGATAAAGTAGCATTGGAAGAATTAGAGGCTCAAATGAATACCACTAGTGCTGCTCCAGCATCATTAAGGTCTCAGATTCGACAACTCAAAGAAGAGATGTCCCGTATGCAAGAAGGTACTCAAGATTATACTGCTGCTATGAAAAAATTGGGAGAGTTGACAGACTTACAAGGTGATATCGCAGCACAAGGAAAGGTCTTTGGTGATGATGAAAGGAATATTAGGTCTACAGTTGAAGCAGTAAATCTTCTTTCCGGAGCTATGAGTGCGGGAGTAGGAGTGGCTTCTTTATTTGGTGCGGAAGACGAGAAGTTAACTCAAATACAAACCCGGTTACAATCAGTTATGGCCATTACAATAGGGTTGCAGCAAGTAGCCACTACTCTCAACAAAGACTCCTATTTCAGCCGCGTATTACTTGCCAAGGCCAATGATTTATTGACAGCTTCAACTGCTCGTTTGTCGATAGCTCTTGGTATTTCAAATGTTGCTGCAAAAGCTCTTATGGCTACACTTACGCTAGGGTTGTCTATTGCTATTACAGCTCTCATTGTACTTTGGCAGAAGCATAGTGATAGTGTATCAGCGGCAGCTGAGAGACAGAAACAAGCTCAGAAGCAAATATCTGATGCTATAAATTCTGTTTCAGGTACAATGGCAGATCAGATGGTTACTCTTCATAACCTAATTAGGAGATGGGATTCTTTGGGAGATAGTCTTAAGAAAAAGAAAAAGTTCGTTGAAGACAATAAAGATGCTTTCCACAGCCTTGGAATAACGGTTAATACTGTCAATGAAGCGGAAAACGCTCTTGTTAAAAACACCGGTTCTGTGATTAAAGCCATGCAATTGCGTGCACAAGCAGCTGCTTATCAGAAAATAGCGCAGGAAGAGTATGAAAAGATGGCAAAGGCTGAATTACAAGCACAATTCATTGAAAGCGCAGCCCCAATAGAAGACGATTTTAAGAAAACACGCCAATCTCGATCAGTATTTGATGCTGGATCTGTGTCATCGGGTTCAGGCAATAAAGTTAATGCAACAGAAGCATATTATGATAAATCTGATATGGCCAATGCGGAAGCTAACCGGAAAAAACGAGCAGAAGAAATTCGTATAAATGCTCGTATGCATCTAATTTGGGGTAATCATGTGATGAAGTCAGCTGATGAACTAAACTCGGAATTGTCTAAAGACTTGAGTTCTGCTGGAATAAATGAATATAATGGCAGTGATACCTACCAAAAGGATAAGGATGCCGCTAAAAAAGCACAGGAGGAGGCAATAAAGCTCCGTGAGCAAACTGATAAATACAAAGTACTTCTATCCAAGCAATCCGTTGAAGAGAAGCGTGCTGCAGAGGACTTACAAACAGAAGTAGACGAATCCCGAATCAAGACTATGGATGAGGGAAGTAAAAAGACCATTGCTCAAATGGAATTTAATTTTGAGAAAGAAATGCAAGCTATCGATCGGCAGAAAGAAGATGCACTACGTAAGAAAGTAGATGATGCTAGATCTGCTTTTGAAGCCAATCCGAAGAATAAGGGAAAATCTTTTGATGCTTCCGGTATTGCTTTATCAAATGAAGATATTAAACGTTTTGATGAATTATATAAAAATGGGATTGCAGGATTTGAAAAGGCCCAGTCTGATTTTAATAAAAACTCTAAATTATCATGGAGCGAATATTTAAAAGAATTTGGTACATATCTTGAAAAAAGAAAAGCAATACAAGATCTATACAAGGATAAGATAGACAATGCTCAAACAGATGGAGAGAAAGCAACTTTAAATAAGAAAATGCAAAATGAATTGGATGAATTAGACAATTCAGTTAGGAATAGTGCAACTCTTATGGGGCAGTTATTTGCAGATGCTTCAAGAAAAAGTGTAAACGAAATACAAGCTATCATTAATAAGTCCGAACTTTTGATGAAATACCTTGAAACAATAAAGGATGAGCAGGGTAACGCAACAATTAACGGTAAGAAAGTTTCGAAGAATGATATACTCAATCTTGGTGTTAGTGATAATACTCTGCAAAATCTTGAAAAATCTACTCAGGAAATTGAATCTCTTCGAAATGCAATTATGAAGTTAAAGGGTGAACTGGGTAGTAAGAGCCCTTTCATTCAATTTAAAAAGGATTTAAAAGACGCAATAGATAAGATAAAAAGTGGAGGGAATAATAATATCGCTCAAGGTATTTCAGATGTTGGTAGTGCTGTATCTGCCTTTTCTCCTGCTGTTGAACAATTTGGGCAAGATCTTGGGAATATCTTTGGTAGTGATGATTTAGGGAATAAAATATCAGGTATAGCTGGTGCTGTTGGAGGGCTAGGACAAACGGCTGTAGGAGTAGGACAGATAATGTCCGGAGATATTGTTGGTGGTGCAATGTCTGCTGTCAGTGGTATCTCAAAAGTTGTAACTTCACTTGATGGGCTTTTTGGGGCAAACTACGATAAATACAACAAAGCAAAAGAAGAGTATGAATCATATATTAATATCCTTGATGATGTTATAGAACGGCAAAAAGAAATGGTTGCATCTCTGGATAATGCCAATGCTACTAAATCATACGAATATGCTAAATCCCTTATTGATAAATCGGCTGACTCTGCTAGAGAATTAGGGCGGGAAAGATTAAACGCCGGAGCTTCTGCAGGCTCTCACTCAATTGGAGTTAGGCAGCGTAAGGATATGAGTACTCAAGCTTGGAATGAGGCTAAATCAGCATTAGGAAGCGCATTTAATCAATACGGTATCGGTGATGGTCGTATGACAGGACTATTCGATCTATCTGTTGATCAGTTGAAGAAGTTGCAAGATGAAGCTCCTACTTTCTGGGCTAAGTTGGACGGTGATGTGAGGGGGTATTTGGAAGATATTATCAAGGCAAATAAAAGCGCCGAAGAACTAAAAGATACCTTAAATGAGAATCTAACCGGAATGTCGTTCGATTCTTTATTCGATAACTTTCTAGATTCTCTCTATGACGTAAAGTCTACTGCCGAGGAAATATCTGATGACATGGCTGATAATATGAGGAAATCGATAATAAAAGCCTTTGTTGTAGATAATTACAAGGATAAACTGAAAGAATGGTATAACCTTTGGGCACAGTCTCTTCAAGATGGAAGTATATCTTCTGACGAGCAGAAATCTCTTGATGATCTTAAGAATAGTATTATCAACGGGGCTACGGAGTCTGCAAAATTGATTAATGATCAGTTTAGTTATTTGAATGATGGTAAAGAAAGTGGCGTTACCGGTAAAGTGGAAGCGGCTTTAACCGAGGGTACGGCTTCCGAAGTATTGGGAGTGATGAATATGGGTGCTCTTGATCTCCGGGCACTAAAAGAAATGACGGCAGAACATTTTAAGGATTATGCTACGGAGATGAACTATATATCAAACCTAGTAGATGAAGCTCGGCAAATAAATGCTAATACTAAGCGTACTGCAGACAACACTGATGGTTTGATAGATAAGCTCGATACAGGCTTTAAAGACTTGAAGAGTGAGCTTTCAGAGATTAAAAAGAACACCAAAGATACATCAGGGAGGTAAGAATCATGAACTATAAAATTGATAATGTCAGTCTGGGTGAGTTTGGAGCTCATTCCACGAATGCATCAGGAGAGAAAATAGCTTTATCCGGTATTTTTAATCTTCCAAAAAGGATTGGAACGACAGAATATGATTGGGGTACATCCATAGAGCCTTTTGTCGACGCTTCTGATATAGAATTAGAAGGCCGCTCATTGACTCTTAATGTTGTCATTAAAGGAAGTACGCTCTCTGATCTACACATTAAACTGACCGCATTTAAAGAAGCCTGCATCGCATGCAAAAAACTATGGACCGAAGTAGGAGAGTTTAATGTCATTCAAAAAGACGAAATTGATGTCACGGAATACGCGTTCAACTGTTTAGCAATTGTGAAAGTCCCGTTTTGGGAAGATCCTTATTTTCCTGTTAACATATCTATTTCTGCATCGGGAAGTGGTGATTATATGCTGGACTCCTATAACGTGGTGAGAGATTTCGGAATATTCGTTTCATCATTCCGGGATATCAATACCAAGCCCAAGCGAATTGACATAAGCACGACTCTGCCATATACCACAACATCTTATCGGTCGTATAATGATTTAAGTGTGCAATGTAAGATGGTAGGTACCGGGATTATTGATTTATACAATAAAATGTCCCAGTTCAATGCCCTATGTATCAGTCCGGGGCTGCATACTCTGAAACTGCCCGGTAATACTGCCCGCTCTGTATATTTTAAAGATGGAACGACGGTTACTTGCTTGTCTTCGCGGGTGCTACAGTTTGACTTAAAATGCAGGGTTATCAATGGATAAGTTAATCAGTATATATAGGCTTGTGGATGGTGTTGAAACTACGGTTTGCACCATTTCAAAAGAGAATGCTTCGTTGAGCCAAAGCATAATGGATAAAGACAAGGTGACGCTATCTGTTGTTACTGAGGATCCTTTATACTTAGCTGAAGGGGATTACGTTCTGCTGGATGGAGTAAAATACAGGATAAATCGTGATCCAGAGGATAAACAATCTTCGGAAAAAGAACATTCCTACGACATTTCTTTTGAAGCTCCTATATATACACTTATCGATAAAATCTACTGCAATAAAATAACGGGGAGCACTACAGTGACTCTTACAGGCAAGCTTCGCGACTTTTTGGAGCTACTTATCTGGAATATCAATTATGATGTTGTCAGCAATCCGCTTGGAGTAGATACGGGTTGGGAGATAGGCCTTTGTCCTGAAACTGATTATATGAACCTGACTTTGGAAACAACTAAGTGTCGGGATGCACTTGATTCCTTTGCTTCTAAGTTTGGGTTGGAATATTACGTCACCAACAAAACAATCAATTTTGTTTCCCATATTGAAAATGAAACAGGTTTAGTGTTTACTCAAGGTGAAGGAAAGGGTTTGTATGAGGTAGAACGTAAAAACGTTGATGACGGTGACCTAGTTACACGTGTTTATGTAAAAGGTGGAACAGAAAATATTACACCAGGTGAAGGTGATTCTGATGGACGTTTAATGCTTCCGGAGGGATACATTGAGAACTTATCCGAAAGTCAAAGAGGGGTTGAGGCTGTGGTGGTATTTGATAGTATTCATCCTACCTTTCAAGGCTCTGTAGGAAACGTGAGTGGGGATAATAGTCGAGAGTTCCTGTGCCAAGAGATTGATTTTAATATTGCCGATGTTGCTGTCGGTGATGAAGCCAGAGTAAACTTCCTTACCGGTGATCTTATGGGCAAATCGTTCGAATTCAAGTGGGACAATAGCCTTAAAAAGATCACGCTTATCTATCAGGAAGATGATTTGGCTGCAATTGATCCCAATACAGGGAGCCGTCCAAATATCCCTTCGTCCTCAAAATATCTTCGTGGAGGTGAGTTGTTCAATTTCACCGGGTTGAAATTGTCCGGTACCTACAAAACAAACGCTATTACCAAGTTACGTGAAAAAGGTACTGATTGGTTGGCATACTATTGCCGAAAGCGCGTCAAATTTGAATTAAACGTTGACTATCGATATTTGCGGAAGAACAATACTGAATTGCATTGTGGCGATTTGATAACAATCAATGTGCCGTTGCACAATATCAGTAAATTGATCCGGGTCACAGCCATTGAGCGGAACTTGTATACAGGCAAATTGACTTGCACCGTATCCAATTACCTAGATGAGAAATGGAAAGATAAGATAGAGGATCAAATTGCGGAGATAAAAACCTCTACAGCGACCATAAACGGTGGTTATGGTGGAGCAACGGTCACCATATTGGAGAATAATGATGAGCGGGAGCCGTCTGATAGTAATGTATTCTCTGCATTAAGATCATTAAAGGAAATAATTGAAAGAGCTTTATCACGAAAGAATGATGATTCAGCTGCCGGGCTAATAACCTTTATCAAGGGCTTAGTATCAGAAAAAATAATCACGGCAAAAGAAGGCGTATTATTTGGGAACTTTTTAACGGGTGAAACCGGTGCTAAGTTAGATGCCAACGGTGATGCTGAAGTGCGTAATATAATAGCCCGTATCAAAGCTAAGATCGCTGATTTAGAGGTAACCAATGGCGCCACGGCAAAAACGGTTACTGTATCGGATAAAGTAACAACGCTCAATGCTGTAATACAAGCTTTGGCTAAGACTCACGATCTGACTGTAGAGAATACAGCTGATATCATGAACGGCATCATCCGTGACTATCTTACATCCGACTCTTTCGTGTCTGGCTTCCTTGGTTCAGGTTTTAAGATATGGAAAGACGAAAACGGGTTATGGCATGGTGAGTTTGATGAGCTAACTGTAAGAAAGACGTTCCTTATATTTGAGTTGGTTGTGCAAAAAGTAGTCCATCAGGGAGGTATGGTTATCCGATCCGCTGCCGGTGGTAAGCTAAAGAAAGTCACCGACGGTGGTACATATTGGAAATGCGAGCATGACAGTACGGATGATTTCGTAGCTAATGACCAAGTGTTATGTCAGACATTCACAGGTACGAGCATGAAACGTTACTGGCGTTTGGTAACATCAGCCGGCGCAGGTTATTTCAACTTGAGTAAGTCTGACTGTGAAACCGGCAGTGCCAACCCCGAAGTAGGTGATGAAGTGGCTGTACTGGGTAACAGAACGGTAGTAGCCCGTCAGAAAGCACAGATAGATTGCGCAGTGGGTGATGACGCACCATACCGGGATGATTATGCGGGCATCAACTCATATTCGTTGGTTGGCAAACTGATCAGCCGCACAGGGAATTTATCAGGTATAACTGATCCTGACTTCGGAGCTTTATCGGGCAGCGGGTTGTATGGCATCAATGTTTATTTGAAAGGTATATTCAGACTATTATCCGGTAAGACGGTGGAAGATGCTATATCGGATGCTCAATCTGAATCTAATGCTTATACCGATGGTAAGATTACCACAGTAGAAACAAACTTTGAAATTCGTGAGGGGCAAATATCGAGCAAAGTAACTGAAGCTACTTCAGCGGCAACTAATGCCGGAAACTCAGCCATATTGGCACAGGGTTCTGCTTCTACTGCTAGTACAAAAGCGGGCGAAGCTGCAGGCTCTGCATCTACAGCCGGGCAAAAGGCTACGGCAGCCTCAAATTCTGCAACAGCTGCTGCCGGGAGTGCCACCACGGCCGGACAAAAAGCCAGTGATGCACAAGATGCAGCTGATGATGCGGCTGATATCCTATCTCAGGTTACAACCAAAGAGAGCAGTATAAACCAGACTGCAAGTAACATCACCTTACAGGTTAGCGAGGTCACAACTAAGGTAACAACTGCTACGAATGCTGCCAATACCGCAACCACTAAGGCGGGTGAGGCCTCTACTTCTGCTACAAATGCAAAAACGAGTGAGACAAATGCTTCTGGCAGTGCTTCTACGGCAGGGTCTAAGGCAACGGCTGCTGCCAGTTCAGCCAGTGCTGCTGCAAACAGTGCTACGTCGGCTGCCGGTTCTGCCAGTGATGCAGCTAATATACTTACAGAAGTTACAGAGAAGAAGTCCAGCATAGACCAAACGGCAAGTAATATTACCTTGCAAGTCAGTGAAGTAACAACCAAGACTACACAAGCTGCAACAAGTGCCACCAATGCTGCAAACAGTGCCAGTTCAGCAGCCGGAAGTGCATCAACCGCTACTTCCAAAGCCACAGCCGCCGCCACAGCCGCAGATACGGCAAGTAGTAAAGCTTCCGCCGCATCCGGTTCAGCCGGCGCAGCGGCTACTTCCGCATCCAATGCCGCCGGTAGTGCCACTTCGGCAGCCGGTTCCGCCAGTGCGGCATCAAATGTATTGACTGCCGTTACTACCAAACAAAGTGAGATCAATCAAACGGCCAGTAACATCACTCTGCAGGTAACCGAGGTTACGACTAAAACTGTCCAGGCTACGAATGCGGCAGAACTTGCTACAGCCATGAGCAAGGGTAAAATGCTGTATCGGGATCCTATATTTGCCAGTGGGGTAAATGGTGTATCTGCTTATAACAATACCAGCAATGGTTTGGTAACTCGTGACCGTGTATCCGGCATATCCGGTAATCCTAACGGTTCAGGTTATTGTATCAAGATCACTACATCCGGTTCAGCAAGTCCCGGTTGGGGTGGATTTTATTTTGGTACACAAACCAAAGCTAATCAGGTACTCTTAGTTCGCTTTGTTGCAAATATCCCATCGGGATACACGGTTGAATTCTCATCTAATGCTACCGGTTCAGGTGGGGCACAAAATTGGCTTACCGATCATGCCGGAACAGGCAAATGGGAAGAGTATGCGTTTAAAGTAGTATGCGGTTCTACCGGTTCATTTTCATCGACTAATTTTTTCTATCTTTCCGGTGGTTCGACTCCTACAGCATCTGTTCCCCTGATATGGTATGTTTGCTATGCCACAGTATTTGACATGACCGATGTGGATGATATACCTACACGTACAGAAGCTAGTAACGATGCAACTACAAAAGCTAATGCTGCTCAGTCTGCTGCAATTGGCGCAGCTGCTTCCGATGCCACGAACAAAGCTAATACAGCCCAGAATAACGCAATTTCTGCTGCTGCAACAGATGCAACATCCAAAGCGAATACGGCGGAAAACAATGCGAAAACGTATTCAAATAACACTTTTACTACCAAAACAGAGTTTAGTTCACAGCTGACAATCCTCAATAACTCTATATCATCAAAGGTATCCCAAACAGATTTCAATACATTGGGTAGCCGGGTAAGCATTGCTGAGACTACGATATCGCAACATACAAATCAGATAGCCTTGAAAGCTTCTCAATCCGATTTGACTGCTCTTGGTACGCGTGTTTCCTCTGCTGAAGCGAAGATTACCCCTGATGCAATCAATTTGACGGTTAAGAGTCAGACTCAAACAATAGCTCAACAAGCTGCTGACGAAATACAAATTGGTGGTAGAAACTTAATAAATGGGACATCTAATGGATATGGGTGGAGTAATGCGTCTCCTAATGGGTCTGAATTTCATTGTACTGCAAGCTCTACGGGTGAATCTGCATATATTCAAAGCCCTCTTTTTGGATTAAAACCTAATCAAAACTATGTATTATCATTTGAATCAAAAGAAGATGCAAAAATAAATGGTAGAGATTTGTTTATTTTAAGCAATAACTATCAAACTAATGGCGCAATAAGAAGTTGGACCTTTGCCAAAGGAACAAATTGGCATCAAACTGTAATATTTTTTACGACAAATGCAAGTTTTGATGGGGTAACTGATTTACGCTTGAGAATAGATCATAATGGGAGTTCTGACGGTACATCCGCTACTATATATATTCGTAATATCAAGCTTGAGCTTGGCACCAAAGCTACTGATTTTACCTCATCTCCCGAAGATGTTGATGCATCAATAGCTCTCCGTCCTACTACGGATGAAATTAAGAGCCAGTTTACAATGGATCAGACCGGCATATCAATGCTGGGAAAGAAAATAGCCCTTACCGGATTAATCACCTTTTCATCTTTTGATAGCAGTACCCAATCGACCATTAACGGTAAAGCAACAACCGGATATGTAGATAGTGCAAAATCTTCTGCAATCAGTACAGCTGCTACTGATGCCACTACCAAAGCCAATACCGCGCAAAGCAATGCTGTTTCCGCTGCTGCAACAGACGCTGCCACCAAAGCAAACAACGCTCTTGCATCTGCCAAGTCATACAGCGATACTCTTAAAAACAATCTTGGCAGCCTTGCTTATGACAATGCCGTATCCCTTTCAAAGTTGGATACAACAGTGGTAGAGGGTGGGTATATCAAAACCAGTTTGATTAATGCTTCTGCCATTGTAACCGGAGCATTGCTCGCAAATGTCATAAGTGCCACTGATATTACCACTGGTAAGCTGACCGTTACTGATGGAGCCAAGATAGGCGATTTTTATGTTACAGGTAATTATATACGTGGTGTTGCATCTAATACAAGCTGGGTTGAACTTCATAAAGATTTTATTGGACTATATAATTGGCAAAGCAGTGCACAGACATTGCAACTGAAAGAAGTTACGCAGACTGATCAAACCGGTGTATATTGGGATACATTCAATTTAGTAACAACACAAGCAATTGATTGCAGAGCATTATTTGTAAAAAATTACATGGCAATTGGTAATGACTTAACACTTGGCGGCGCAATAAAAGGCTTTGCGCCTAACACCACAAGAACTGCCGCTACAACAATTAATATGACAGTTGAAAGCAATTGGATTACTGCTACTGCATCAGCTGTAGTCAGACTACCGCCATCGCCTAAAACAGGTCATTTTTGCTTTGTAAATCGTGGTGCTCATGCTTTAGTAACTGTATATGGAAATGGACATGATATATGTAGAACAGCTACCAGCACATTAGGCAGCATACCAATTAATACAGATGGCCAAACTTGGATATTTGTTTTTGATGGCACATATTGGATTGCTGGATACCTAAACAACTAATTATATACATAATTAAACATTCATAAATATGAAGAAAATTGATTTTAGAAAAATTGAAGTAATGAATATCGAGGGGAAGAAGAGTACCCTTGATTTGAGTAAAGAACTCGGTAACGTGATCTATCAAAAGACGGCTGATCTAGGTGAGTTGGAACTTGCACGCAACATCTATAAGAACGGCGAGATAGAAGTTGACGCTGGGCAGGCTACTATCCTGAACAAGTATATTCGTGAGGGTTTCCTTGCTTTTGTGCAGGAATCGATTTGCCCTGTATTAGATGAAATTATTAATCCTAAAAAATAAAAGAAGATGTTTACAGAAGAATCAAGAAGTATTGCTGTAATCGGCTCAGCTGAAAACGACGGATTTATCTACAGAGTAAATTACAGTACCGATGGTAAGAAGCTGCTTAAGCTGCACTGCAATGTGTACACTAAAGCGACGGAGACGAAGCCTGAAGAATATATTGGTTTGATGTGCCAGGAATCCGGTAATAAGCAAATATCCCTCAAACAGGATATTGATATGGTTCCCCATCTAACTGTGTTCAATCAGCTTTTGAGTGAAGTAAATGCTTCCCTCAATACAGAAGTAAAGGAGGAATAAGAGAAAAAAATAGGGGGTATAAAAAGCCCCCGACTCGTTAGTAAAGACGCCAATCACATACTAACTCAAATGCGCTACCACGCAAAGTCGAGGGCTAAAAACCTTCAGCTGTGTGGTAGCGCATTTTTTATACGTGATTGGCGCAGCA
>Ga0183095_10514_pt1 | contig 110040 bp, 94 predicted proteins | sample BioMet4_FD_130346 | JGI IMG/M metagenome (GOLD analysis project Ga0183095, IMG submission 130346) | Microbial communities from bioreactor (seeded with sewage sludge) at LBNL, California, USA - Biofuel metagenome 4 (v2) (version 3) | ecosystem: Engineered > Bioreactor > Anaerobic > Unclassified ...
CAACTTATTACGCCCTTCTTCGCCTCCGAGAGCCATGGCATCCCCCATACGCTCTTTCTTCTCTTTCTCTCTCTCGTAATTCTCTCTTATTTTAACCTCTCTGTCAAATATCTCTCTACTTATCTTAATTAAAGATCTATCTTATCACCATAAAACCTTTAATCTTTTTTGCAAGTCTTGAACCTTATTGTAGCAACAATAAGGCTTGTATCATTTAAAAATTATTGCTCTAAATAACTTTTTTACTGCTCCATGTTAGGTTTTACTGAAACATAAGAGCGGTCTTTTCTACCTTTCTTAAATTCTACTATTCCATTTGTAAGCGCAAATAATGTATGGTCTTTACCCATTCCAACATTTGCTCCAGCATTGTGAACAGTACCTCTTTGGCGTACTAATATATTACCTGCAACGCAAGCTTGACCACCAAATATTTTTATTCCCAAACGTTTACTCTGGGATTCACGTCCGTTATCTGAACTACTAACACCTTTTTTGTGTGCCATAATGCTTTACTTTATTATCTTGTTACTAATTCCTTCGTCTTGATTACAGAATTTCTGTAATTTGAATTTGTGTTAAACATGGACGACTTCCATTTAATGTCTGAAAGCCTTTTCTTCTCTTTTTCTTAAAAACGAGAACCTTGTCTCCTTTTAAATGCTCCAATATTTTTGCTTTGACTTGCGCTCCTTGGATTGTTGGAGTACCGATGGTAAATTGCCCATCATTGTCTTTAAGCATAACGGTGTCAAAAACAACTTCTGCCCCTTCTTCACTATGAAGACGGTTTACAAAAATCTTTTGATCTTTTTGAACCTTGAATTGCTGTCCTGCGATTTCTACTATTGCGTACATTGCTTAAAATATTTATCTTTTTTACTACCCTAAAATTAGTATTTCTCCTCTCATTTGGGGGTGCAAAGGTACAAACTTTTTTCGTTCCACAAAATAAAAAAGCAAAAAAAATATTATTTTTGCCGACAGTGAATTACTTTTCTTGTAACAATACACTATTTTCAAAATAATTATTCTCAAATATTTATATCTATCCTTGATATCATACAAATTGCTAATTTTTATTTTCAACAAATCAATTACTACTCTGTATTTTGGTTTAGTTTTTGCAGTAATTAGATTTATGCTTATCTTTGAAAATAAAAACAAACAAGAGAATTTAATGTTTAAACGCTTTAATTGGCTTTCAACCAATAGAATATTGATATTTTGGATAATTTGTCTATCCTTAATATATGCTCTTTTGTTCTCAAGAGAGAATTATAACAACTCTAATGAAGCACTGCACACAACAATACAATACAATGTTTATAACAGTTATAACACAATTGAAAAAACAGGTGAGAGATTTGTTTATTTCAAGGACAGCCTAATTTGGTGGACAAGCAACGACATTCCTTTACCTAAAAAAATTAGCAAACAATTCCCTCTTTCAAACCTCATTACACTTGATAATGGATTTTATATAGTGAAAGCCAAAAAAAAAAGCAAACTTACTACGCTGTACATAAGTTTAATGAAAAAGAACTACCCTATCAACAACACTTATCTTGTCAACTCCTTTAATCCACAATACAACCTAAAGAATAAAGAAAACATAATCATTCAACGCTCACCAACAATATATCCAATAAAAATAAAGAACAAAACAGTCTGTTATATAAATTTCTCACATTACACTTATACTGATTCTTCTCCTCGTGCCTATATTATGGGCTTCATTTACTTGTTTGTTATCTATTTAATGGCTCTTTTCATTGGCAGATTAGTAATGCGTAAAAGTCGTTTGGCTTACAACATCAAGTTATGCATATTGGTGTTATGCTTTATTGCTTTCTATTTCATTAGTTCCTCAATTGGTAATTTGGTTATTTTACAAATACTATTGTTAGTTTTAGTTAGATATTTCAGATTACACGTTGGAAGAAAATGGGAAGATTTATATATTTTGCTTTTAACTCTTTGCAGTACTGGAATATATTTCGTATTTCTCTCATTTCTATTGAAGAGTTTTACAAAAGGCGATATAATTTCTTCATTGCTTAATTTCAATATCTCATTCGTTATGTTCATTTGCCAACTTTTATTGGCTTCATATACCCTATATTTAGCATTAGAACGCTCACTGATAACAGTAAAACATCGCAAAAATAAATTTTCCCTAATTCTTTCTCCTCTTGTTTTCTGTGTTGTATTTTTTATTTGTTGGTTATTATTGTCACAAAGTTTGCTCTATTCTACAATCATTAGTATTGTATTTGTGCTGTTATTGCTTTTGATAATTTATCATCCATACAACAACTACAAATTCTCTATCCTGCTTTATTCTCTTGTACTTTTATTCTTATTTTCTTTAATAAATGGACTTATAATATATAACTATTCTTATAACATAAAGAAACAAGGAACTGCTCTTTTGATAAAGAATATTGCTTCACAAAGAGACATCAATACAGAAAAAAATCTATTAGTTATACAGAAGTACATATTAAATGATAAGTGGTTACAGCACTATACACCAAATCTTTCTTATCAGCAAATCAGTAATTATATCCTAAATTCTTACTTGAAAGAAATTGGGAAGAAATATGACATCTCTATTCTTTTTGCTTACCCACAAGAAAAAATTTATATCAATTCTGAAAACACAACAACTAATGCTCTCGTTTATATAAATTCTCGCATAAAAAAAGATTCTCCACTTTTGGGCTCAAAATCTATTTTTAAAGACCCAAACTTATTAGAACAAAAAGCTTATGCATGTGTTTTTTATTTTGGTACTGGCAAAAAACAAAGAGTTTTATTTATTGACCTTGCAGAAAAGAAATCATCAAATGAAATGGGCTATCCTGATTTGCTAATAAATAAAAACGAAAATGAAATTCTAACAACCAAGTGCCTTGAAAACTACGGAGCTTATCAAAATAGACATCTTGCTTTTCAGAAAGGCAACTATTATTATCCTGCAACAATAACATTTAATACAAATGGGTGGTTACACTATAACAAATATTCTCATTATATATTCTCATCTGATAAAGGCAAAACTATTTGGATAGCTTCTCTCAAAGAAGCTTCCCTATGGGATAGACTTTCTTTGCCTTCATATCTATTTATTCTCTCATCTCTTATTTTTCTAATATTATCCATATTACTACGCCCAAAAAGATTTTTCTCATTCAAACAGCTATCTATAAGAAACAGCATTCAAACCATAGTAATAATTGTATTTCTTATTTCATTGCTTTTGAGTATAATCATAAGTATAAGATACTTTTATTTACTCAATCGCAGTTCTAATCGTGCTTCTTTAGTAGAAAAGACACAAGCCATATCTTATGAAACAAATATGTTCTTCTCTTCCACAGATTATGGCAAAGAAGATTTAAGTTATTTCCTCTCTTCCCTTTCAAATACATTTTTAACTGATATAAATGTTTATAACTCTAAAGGAATATTGCTTGCTTCTTCAAGAGACAAAATTTTCTCCTTGGGAATCATATCTCCATATATGAACAATAACGCCTTTTATACTTTTAGAAAGCATAGTACACCTCTATTACTTATGGAAGAAAGCATAGGTGAACGTAAATATATAGCCACATATATGCCAATTATAGTAAAAAAATCTATTGTTGGTTACTTACACATACCTTATATTATACAACAGAAAAATATGGAAGGGAAAATTCAAGACTTTATGAGTACCTTCATTAATATATATGTTGTATGGCTCACTGTTGCACTGATAATAACAATCTTTTTGAGCAATATAATTACAAAACCTTTGCAAAACTTGCAAACCATGTTGAGAAGACTTTCTTTAGGCAAACAAAACGAAAAGATAAAATGGAATCGTCGCGATGAATTCGGAGACCTAATCTACTCTTACAACACAATGGTGGATAAATTAGAGAATGCCACAAGCGAATTGCTTAACAAAGAGCGTCAAGAAGCTTGGCGCGAAATGGCAAGACAAGTAGCTCATGATATTAAAAACCCTCTCACTCCAATGAAGCTAACTCTACAACAGTTGCAACGTTTGCAGGAAGACGACATAGTTGCTTTCACAACTCGTTTTCAAGAGATTTCTCCAGCCTTAATTGAACAAATAAACACCATTTCTTATATCGCATCTGAATTTTCTTCAATGGCTAAAGGTGAAGAAATGAAAAGCCAATGGACAGACATAAATGACTGTTTGCTATATGTTGTCAATATATTTAAAGCTAATAAAGAATGCCTAATAACTTACATCAACAACACAAAAACTCCACAAATGGTTCCTGGGGACAAATATGGCTACACCCGCATACTAAATAACTTAATAAAAAATGCTATTCAAGCAATGTCTGGCAAAACAGGAGGACATATAATAATCACTCTAAGTGCAATAAAACAAAATTGTTGTATAACAATCCATGACAATGGCTGTGGCATTGATAAAGAAAACAAAGCTAAAATTTTCTCGACTCATTTCACAACCAAACAGTCAGGAAGTGGGTTAGGACTTAGCATAACCAAAAGTATAATAGAACAATTTGGAGGTACAATAACATTTTCATCAACTAAAAACAAAGGTACAACGTTTTTAATAACCCTGCCACTGAAACAAAGTAATAACAGTTCTATTTCAAAGAAAGAAAATTCTGTTTCTTGATTTGGCAAAAACAAAACAAAGTTTCATAACTATCTAAATGCAAAAATCATTACTTTATACAGCAAAATCATAGCTTACTACAACATTAATAGGGCAAAAAACGTATAAAAATGGTTAACAATGCAGAAAAAAACGTATATTTGCAAGTTGATTTTTACGCCTAAACAATAAAACAAAAATTGTTATGAACAAAAGACATATTTTTACTTTAATATTGGTCAGTTTGATTTCATTTACTGCCTTTGCACAAAAACAATCTAAAACAGAAAAAGCAGATGAGTCTTTCTATGCTAAACAATATACTATTGCAATAGATCTTTACAAAAAGGCTTATGCTGATGTGAAACTCAATCGTCAAGAACGAGACCGTATTCTCTTTCAAGAAAGTGAATGTTATCGCCTTATGGACAACAAGCCTCAAGCGATGAAAGTCTATGAGAGACTTATTACTGCCAAATACTATGAGACTCAACCACGCATTTTTCTTTACCTTGCAGATATGCAACGTTTCAATAGTCAATGGGACGAAGCCGAAACTAACTACAAAGAATACTTGAAACTTGTACCAAATGACGAGTTGGCAAAAAGACGTTTAAATTCAATAGCATTAGCCAAAGAGTGGATAAATAACCCAAAGAAATATGATATAAAGAATGAGAAAAATGTCAATACAGAGTGGAATGATTGGTCTCCTCAATTTATTAGCTCTGATAATACAGACCAATTGATGTTTACTTCTTCTCGTTCATTGGATAAAAATAGTATGAGAGACGTTTGGACAGGTGAATACCTATCAAATATATTTACAACTCAGAAATTGAAAACCGGAGAGCTTTCTGAAGCGACCCTATTTAATGAAGTAGCAATAAATACTGACGATGCTAATGATGGAGAGCTTGTGATTACTCAAAGCGGGAAACAAAAGAATTACTACTTTTCTCGTTGTAACATAATGAAGAATAAAGAGCTTAATTGTGCCATTTATTCTCGTCCAATAGAAGAGGCTAAAAAAAGTAAAAGCAAAAAAGTTTCTACTTCTGCAAACAAAACCACAGTAAATAAAGGCAAAAAAGACACTAAAGATGACAAAAATTCTGCAGCCAATTCTCAGTTTGTTAAACTTGACTTAGGAGATACAATATATAATTATTTACACCCAGCTGTCAGCAGTGATGAATTAACAATTTATTTCAGCAGTAACAAACCAGGAGGTGTTGGAGACTATGACCTTTGGAAAGCAACAAGAGCAAGTGTAAATGAACCTTTCTCTAATGTAACAAACTTAGGGAAATTCATTAACACTGAAGGGAAAGAAGAATTCCCTGTACTAAGAGGCGATAATAGACTTTACTTCTCTTCTGACGGATTAGAAGGTATGGGAGGTTTTGATTTATTTTACACTGAGCAACAAGGCGGTGAATGGTCTGACCCTGTAAATATGGGCTATCCTATCAACTCTCCTTATGACGAAGTTGGTATTATATTCAACAAGAAAACAGAAGGAACAATAGCTGACGAAGAAAGCGGATATTTCTCTTCAAACCGCAAAGGTGGAATTGGTGGAGATGATATCTATTCTTTCATTAAAAATCCATTATCATTTACTTTGAAAGGAAGAGTAAAAGATGATGCTTCAATGCAACCAGTAGAAGGAGCAAAGATTAAACTCATTGGCTCTGATAACACACAAGTAGAGGTTCGCACTGACAGAAAAGGAGATTATGCTTTTGATGCAAAACAAATCAAATACAATGTTAATTACACAATTCAAGTAGCTCAGGTGGATTATATGAACAATGAAGAAAAAGAGAGTACAGTTGGACTCAAAACTTCTAAAGATTTTATTCTTAACTTCACACTTAAGCCAATGACAAAAGAACCAATAGTATTACCAGAAATAAGATATGACCTTGGAAAATGGGATTTAAAAGACGAATATCAAGATTCTTTGAGTGATCTTTTAGTTGTTTTGGTTAACAATCCTTCTTTTGTCATTGAACTTGGTTCACATACAGACACAAGACCTTTTCCAAAAATAACTAATGACACACTTTCTCAACACAGAGCAGAAAGCGTAGTAGATTTTTTATTTGCAAGAGGTATTGACAGAGGAAGAATGGTTGCTCATGGCTATGGAGATAGAATACCAAGGACACTTACACACAATACAGAAAGCCATTATAATGGCAAAATATATATGTTTCCAAAGGGTGTAACACTAACAGACGAATACATAAATAAGCTAAAAACAAAAAACGAAAAAGAAGCTGCCCATCAACTCAACCGTAGAACAGAATTCCGTATTCTTAGAACAGATTACATTCCTGCAGAGTTAATAGACTCTTTGGAAGATGCTTCTTTAAAACAGCCCATTGTAGATATGACAAAGGGAAATAAACCATTACCAGTAACAGTTGTGCCTATAATTTATAATGACAACGATATTCCTTTAAGTATGATTGATGGCAGAAAAGCTTTGGTATATATTATACTCAATGGAGCCAATGTCCCTGCTGTTTATGATGAAAGATACAGAGATGTTGCTGTACTAGATTGGGACGTAGCAATGAATTTTATACTAACAGGTAGGATTACAAAAAATGATTTTAAAGACAAAGATAAGGCATTTGACAAAGACGGAAACATACTTGACAATTCTGTTCTAACTTTTAGCACTGCAGCTATTGGTCGTCATGAAACAACAAAATATGAAGTATTAGTAAAGAAAGGTATGAAACAAAAAATGATTGTAAGCAAGAATGGTATTCTACCTTTTGGAGCTTTTCATCTCGACAAAGGGACAAGCACCCTTATCTTTGAATAAAGAGATAAATAATCCAAGTTGTTTTCACTCTTGAAGACCAAGTTTTCTAAAAAAGGAAAGCTAAAAGGTATCTTTACTGAGCACAAAAATTTGTTAAGTATAATTTATAACAATATGAAAATATAAACTTTTCTAATCGAGATGTGTCAAGTAGAAAACTTTTCAAGGTTCTGCAATACACAATATCTTAAGACAGAAATCCTAATATTGAGTACATAGAATAGTCCTTGTATACTGACAATACATTGAATAAAAACCGTATCTTAACTTTATCCATAATGTAAAGAAGTTCACAAACAAAAAATTCATACGTTATTGATATACGTTTAAAGATAATGGAAGAGGGTTGTTCTGTCAAGATAGTGGCAGTAGGTATAAGCGAAGAAAAACAAACTGAGATATTTTAGGAATTTCATAAGCTCAACAATTTTAATCAGTGTAATGGCTTATAACTTAGCATATTTAAATTCATTGTTTTGCTATGGGTGGGAAAATTGGATTACAAAACAAAAAAGGTGAAAGTTATCTTTTTTTGGTTTGGCTTACTTATAACTTAAATAACGTCAACAAAAACAAAGATAACACAAATTCAAACGAAGAAATAACAAATAATATATCATAGACAATGAACATTAGAGAAAAAACAGCACAGACAGTTGAATTTTCTGACAAATTAAAATCAAATATATTGGTTTCAGAAGATGATTAAAGCAATTATATACTTTTTTGTGAGATATTGAAATCCAAATATAATATTTCAAGAGCAAAAAATGCTCAAGAAACCATTGAAAAAGTCAAAAATAGCTCTTATTCTGTTTGTCTTATGGATATAAATATGCCCGTTATTAGTGTTAAAACGCTTCAATAATTTTTGTATATCATAGCTCTTACTGCACAAGCATACGAAAGTAATAAACAAGAAGCTTTGCTTGCATGATTTAATGAATACATTACAAAACCTATAAACAAAACTGCTTTATTCAAGACACTTGAAAAAATCAAATAGTTTTTGTATATCTTATTGAAATATATTGTACCTTTGTTTCACAATTATATGACCAAAAAACAGCAAAACAATAAAATACAATGAAAAAGGCCAACACACTAAAGAACATAAAACAAATAATCCTAGGTGCATTATTTATGATTCTGCCATGCTACATTGTTATTGCTCAAGGCGTAATTTATAAAAATGTGGTTTTTATCTCTTCATACTCTGATAACAACAAATGGTCTTCTGATACTCGTAAAGCATTAGAATCTTATTTTGAATCAAAGAATGCAAATGTTAGAGTAAAAGGCTTGTATCTAAATAGTGAAACAACTACTCAGGAACAAAAAGAAACTTCTCTGAATTTATTTTTATCTGATAGCAGTGATAAAATAGATGCTGTGATTGTGTTAGACTACCCTGCAACTCAACTTGTTCTTAATTCTGATAATCTTCTTTTACATAAAAAACCTATAATTTTTGCTTCAACAATTCTACCTTCTTACGATAAATCCAGAAAAAATATTATTGGCTTTATATTAAACTATGGTATAAAAGAAACATTTGATATAGGAGTAAAAATGTTCCCCAACACAAAGAATGTATATATTTGGAGTGATAAAACACCAAAAGAACAAGATTTCATAGAAAAAGCTAAGCAACAACTCTATGGTCTTGACCGTAATGGTATAAAAATATCTTATGGTGTTAATGCCAAAAATGATGAAGATTTGCTATATGCTTTGAGTAAAGTAAAACCAAACTCCATAATTATTTTAGACCAATGGTTGCAAGATGACCAGAAAAGCAACTATATGCCTTACTATATTTATGGTGCCTTAAGCAAAAACACTCAAGTACCTATTCTTACTACTTGTGAAACTTTTGTTGGCAAAGGCTTTATTGGTGGCTATGTACTTTCATCTACTATGGCAGGAAATGCTCTTGCTGACAGATGTATAAAAATACTTTCAGGTACTGATCCTGGCATATTACAAATAGGACAAATATCTCCTATGGCTATTTTTGATGCAAAATATATTGATAAATTTGATGGAAGCAAGAATGTGCTTTCAAAAGATACTAAAGTTCTTAACTCATTTGACGATATGGTTGAGAAGTATTTTGTTTCCATGATTATAGCAATCATTCTAATTCTTGCAGTAATCATTTTGGTATTTCAAGAAATCAAAAATGTAAAATTAATTCGTGAAGTAAGAGAGAAGATTGCTTATGAAAAGAAATTGCGTTTAAATCAAAAGATTATTGCAATGGCTTTGCCTTCAATCAATGCTCGCATGTGGTCTTATGACAATAGAGATGGCAAATTTGAATATGGTGAAGGCAAAGACAAAATAGTAATAACTATCGATCTTGAAAACAACTTTCAAGAGTTTTTACAATATGTACACCCTGATGATAGGACAAAGTTTCAATTGCTGTTTAATAAGATACGATTTAAAACTGATGACGTTTTCTCACTTGCTTATAGAGGAAATCTTGTATCAAAAGACCAATACTCATGGTGGGAATGTCGTGGAATACTTGAAACAAGAAAATCAAAAGAAGGCACATACAAATATCTATGTGGTATAGATATAAACATTGAGAAACAGAAAGAGATTGAGCAACACTTGCAAGAGGCTTTAGATAAGAGTATTCAAAGTGAGAAATTAAAGACTCTGTTTTTGTCAAATATAAGTCACGAAATTCGTACTCCTCTTAATGCAATTATCGGCTTCTCTGATATGCTTGCAAACACTGATGTAAAAGAAGAAAAAGCTGAATACATATCTATTATTAAACAAAACAACAAGTTATTGCTTCGTATAGTAAATAATATTATTCAACTTTCTAAGATTGAAAGCGGAGACGTAGATTTGCACCCACAAGAAATGGATTTGAGGGCTTTAATGGAAGAAATGACAGGGGTTTACAGTAAACAAGTAAACGAAGGAGTAGAATTATTGTATGAATCTCCTTATGAAAGTTGCTTTATTGAGAGTGATAAAAACTTCATAATGCAAATTATGAGCAATTTTCTTGACAATGCAATAAGATTTACAACTTATGGACACATTAAAATAGGCTATAAAATCGTAGATAATGGGGTACAACTTTTCTGTAAGGATACAGGAATAGGTCTAACAGATGAGGAACAAAAAACAATATTTAGTTACTTTGAAAAATTAGAAGCCTTCCGTCAAGGAGTTGGTTTAGGACTTTCTCTATGTCATTTATTAGTTAAATGTTTGAACGGAGATATTGGAGTACACAGCATAAAAGGAGAAGGTTCTACATTCTGGATATTCATACCTTGTTATCCAAAATTAAATTCTACTATATTAGAATAATATAATTTTATTAGAATCAAGTTACAGTTTACCAAAACAAAGAAACAATAAAATAAAACGAAGAAACAGTACACTGTTTCTTCGTTTTATTTTACCCTTGTGTGACTTTTAAGTTATTATTCTGAGAACAAATATCTATATTCCTAACCTTTTTTAATATGTATTACCTCAAATAGTTTTTTTATAGCTACTCATAACTATTTGTCCATATATCATCATTTATCCTTATTGAAGAATTTCGAAAGCAATCCTTTTGGTTTAACTTTATCATCATTTGCATTACTGTGACCATGATGAGCATGAGCATTTGTTTCCTCTTCTTCACTATAGTAGCCATATCCATAGCTGCTACCATAACCATAACTACTACTGTAGCCATAGCTTTTTCCATAACCATATCCCTTGCCATAGCCGTAACCATATCCATAACCACCATAGCTGCCATAAGCATATCCATAACGTGAAGAAGCTGACATAATAGAGTTAATGACAAAGTTTACTTTTATATTGCTTTCATCAAGGTCTCTGATAACAGAAGAAAGTATATTCTTATTTGTTCTTCCACAACGAACTACAATAATATTTATATTACTTTCTTTTGTCAATGTTATAGCATCACTAATAAGAGAAATAGGTGGTGTATCCAAAATAATTGCGTCATAACGTTTTCTTAGTTCTGCCATCATTTGACTACATTCTTCAGAATCCACAAGTTCTGAAGGATTTGGTGGAATTGGACCTGAAACAAGAATATCTAAATTACTAAAATCTGTGTGTTGAATTGCTTCATCTAAAGTATGTTTCCCAACTAATACTGTTGTTATCCCAGCAGCATTACTCAAATTAAATAACTTATGCATCTTAGGCTTACGCAAATCAAAAGCAACAAGCAATGTCTTGTGTCCTGACAAAGAAATAACAGACGCTAAATTCATAGATATAAAACTCTTTCCATCAGAAGGAGCTGAAGAAGAGACAAGAATTACTTGATTACTCTTATCCTTACCTACAATATATTTTAGATTTGTTCTTATTGAACGGAAAGCCTCTGTTATTTGTGATTTTGGATTTGAGAAAACAATAAGCTTGCTTCTTCCTTCTGGAATTTCAGGAATATAACCCAAAATTGGTAAAGAAGTCATCTTCTCTAAGTCTTGCTTACCTTCAAACAGAGTATTCATTTGGTAACGAATGAATATATACAATGCAGGGACAATTATACCCAACAATAAAGCTATAAGCAAATTTATAGACGTCTTTGGATAAACTTTTAAGGCTTGCCTTGCTTTATCTACAACTTTATGGTCTGGAAGTGCAGAACTTCTTGCTATTTCTGCCTCTGCTCTTTTTTGATAAAGGAAAGTATATATTTCATCATTAAATTTAAACTGACGTTCAATATTTATCATATCCCTTTGATTAGAAGGTAACTTGTCTAATTGTGATTGGAAGATATTTATTTGACGATTTAGCTCATTAGTCGTTATATTCGATACTTTCTTTAAAGAGCTGAGATTTTCTTCTATTTGTTTTTTCAATTGGTCTATTTCTGCATTTAGTTTTTGGAATTGAACGCTCTTTGGTGTAGAAGTAAGGGCTAAAGATTTCTTTGCTGTAAGACGCGTAGCTAATTCTTCCACAAGTTTATTTAGTAAAACATCTTCAACTCCCATTACAGCAGGTGCTACAACACCAGCTTCAACATTTGCCTTAGAAATATATTTCTCCAAATAGTCATAGTATTGTTCTTTTGTGTATTCTTCTGCACGTTTGTCCTCTAATTCATTAGCTTTATTAAATAAAAATGTTGCATCTCCACCTAAATCAACTGTTTTATTTTGCACTTGGAAAGATTCTTTCTTAGCCTCTGCCATAGCTAATGAGTCAGCTATATTGCTTATCTGTGCATCAACAAATTTAATAGTGGAAGTATTCATATAATTCTTTTCCTCAAATGTCATATCAATATACATCTTGCAAAGCATATTAACATAGTCTACAGCTTTCTTAGCATTTGGATAAGTAAAAGAAATAGTTATTATTGTAGCTTCCTTATTCAACATATCAACTTTTGTGGAATTAAAGATTGTAGCCTCATTATCCATATCATTGATTAAAAAATAGTATTTCTCTTTGCTTGTTTCCGGCGTATAAGTATAATTATCCCTTAAATGTATTCTAAATTTCATTCCATCGGCAGAATACCAATTATTTAATGGAATAATAACATTCTTCTTATGAACATCTATAAATTTTTCATCTATCAATTTGTCTTGACCATAATCATATTGCTGACATTTGTCTTTTTCATTATAAGTTATTTGGCATTTATTTGCAGAAATAAGTTTTACTGTTATTGGTACATTTACTGTTTGCAGGTTAAACATATCCAACTCAACATAAAATGGAGAATCATTATATACTTCAAGATCTTTAAAGGTGCCTTTTTGATAATAATTAACATAAAAATCCAAAGCCTTAATAGTTTTCTTGGACATCTCATAAGATTGAATCTGTCCTATTGCATTTTGAAAGTTACTTTGATTGTTTCCAAATAAGTTGCTCATCATTGAATTCCCTCCATCTCCTGTTAGTCCTTGAGCAACAGAGTTATCATTATTTTTTATGAGCAATGTGGTTTTAGCCTCATATTTTGGAATTATAAACTTGCTTACTGTAAAGAAAAGCAACAGAGCTACAATTATACATATAACAAAGTAATGCCAATGCGCAAGCATCTTAAAGAGTAGCTCCATTATATTTATGCTACTCTCTTCTGCAGATTTATTAGCCTGAGGGTTATTATTTTGAGAATTATTTACTTCCATGATTTATTGCTTATTTTTTCAATGCTATTACTAATGTAACAATTGTTGCTATTAAAGACATCGATGCTGTAATTGTAGAAAGTGGTTGAGAAAAATAACTCAAAGACTTTGTTACTTTGTTTGAGCGAACATAAACTATATCTCCAGGTTGAAGATAGTATTGTTTATCTTTCAAAATATCGGCCTTTCTCAGGTCTACTTTCATTACTATATCTTCTTTTGCTGTTTTTCTAACAATCTTAACTTCAGCTCTATTACCATAATAAGTCAAGTCTCCTGCAGCAGCAACTATATCAAATATGCTAACATTATCTTTATAGAATGTATATGTCCCAGGACGATTTACATCACCCAATATAGATATTTTAAAGCTGACCATTTTGCATACAACAACAGGTTTCACAAGCCATTCAACAACTTTTCTTTCTATTGTTTGACGTGCTTGTTCAATGGTCATACCTGAAACCTTAACCTTTCCAACTATTGGCAAATTAACCTCACCATTATTGTCAATAACATAACTACTAAGATATATTCCGCTCTCACTTGTAGTTGTATAATTGTTGTTATTGTCTCCAAAGACTTTATTACTTTCTGCATCAACAGAAGACATTATCTGAATGTAGAGAATATCTCCTGTTTTAAGAAAATAATTTGGAGAATAATTCTCTTCTCCTTGTTGATAAGTATATTTATAATAATTTGCTGTATCTTTCTGGCTATTTGGTTGAAAGTACATTAAACTCTTTTGGGGAGTACAAGCTGCAAAAATAAAGATGCAACCAACTAAATATAATAAACGTTTGTATGATTTAATCATATACTATTATTGTTTTGTGTGTATTTTAAAGATGCAAAGATAATACATTTTAATATCTTAGACAAAACAATTCCTTATTTTATTACCTCACCCCTAAGAGTTGCAGAGGTACAAGAAAGTATTTTCACCTTAATATACCACCCTATTTTATTATCTTCTTTGTCAAAAACAACCACTTTATTTTGAGAAGTTCTGCCAAAGAGCTTGTCTTTCTCTCTCTTTGATTCTCCTTCCACTAATACCTCAAATGCCTTGCCTACATCTTTTTGATTACTACTCAAAGATAGATCTCTTTGCAAGGCAATTATCTCTTCCAAACGCCTTTGCTTCTCGCTGTAAGAAATGTCGTCTTTGAATTTCTTAGCAGCTATGGTGTTTGGTCTTTCAGAATAAATAAACATATAAGCATAATCGTAACCTACCTGACTCATTGCAGACAAAGTATACTTATGATCTTGCTTGCTCTCAGAGCAAAAACCAGCTATAACATCAGTACTGATTGCACAATATGGAATATTTTCCCTTATCATTTGGATTTTTTGCATGTATTGTTCTCTTGTATAGTGGCGATTCATTTTTTCAAGCATTCTATCACTACCACTCTGGATTGGAAGATGTATATATTTGCAAATATTATCGTAACGGGCTATTGTTTTCACAAGTTCCAAAGAAATATCTTTTGGGTGAGAGGTTGCAAATCTTACTCTTAAAAGAGGATTTACCTTTGCTACCATTTCAATCAGCATTGCAAAATTCACACTCTTGCCTTCAGAGTCGGCAAATGAATAAGAATTTACATTTTGTCCCAAAAGTGTAATATCTCTGTAGCCTTGTGCAAAAAGATCTTGGGCTTCTTTGACTATAGTACGGTAATCCCTGCTTCTTTCTTTTCCTCTTGTGAAAGGTACAACGCAATAAGAACAAAAATTCTCACACCCACGCATTATAGAAATAAAGGCAGACACTCCATTTGTGTTAAGTTTCACGGGTGTAATCTCGCTATAAGTCTCAATAGTGCTAAGGTCTACGCTCTCTGTTTTCTCTCCTTTCTCTGCTTGTTCAATCAGTGAAGGCACATTACGGTATGAATCTGGTCCAACCACCATATCCACAATACTTTTACCTTTCAAAAGCTCGTCTTTGAGCCTTTGAGCCATGCAACCTAAGATACCCACTTTCAAATGTGGTTTTCTCTTTTTCAGAGCCTCAAATTCTGTCAAACGATTGCGAATTTTCTTTTCTGCATTGTCTCTTACAGAACATGTATTAAGAAATATAATATCTGCACTCTCTATATCATTTGTAATTTCATAGCCTTGGCTTTTAAGAATTGAGGCTACAATCTCGCTATCTGAGACATTCATCTGACAGCCATAAGTCTCTATTAAAACTTTCTGCATTTTTAGTTTCTCTATTTTCTAATTATTTGCAAGAATTTGGTCAACTACTTTCTTTACTCCAGTGGAAGCCTTCTCTTTTATAAAAGTTATATCACGCAAAGAAGCTCCTACATCTTTTGGATCCACAAGATACTTCTTGCAACTGCTCTTTGTGTAATTCATAAGTCCTGCTGCAGGATAGACAACCAAAGAAGTGCCAATAATAATAAAAATATCTGCCCTCTCACACTCTTCAATGGCTGGTGAAAGGTTAGGAACATCCTCACCAAAAAAGACAATGAATGGTCTGAGTGGCTCTCCAAATTTATCAACATCTGTTTTCTTTAATTCACCACTTTGAATTGGCACAACATAATTAGAATCTCTCACACTTCTTGCCTTTCTCAACTCTCCGTGAAGGTGAATTATGTGTTTGCTACCTGCTCTTTCGTGCAAATCATCAATATTTTGAGTTACCACTGTAACATTAAATTTCTCTTCAAGGCGAACCAGTTGCTTGTGTCCTTCATTTGGTTGTGCGGCATCAAGTTTATGCAAAAGGTTATTATAGAATTTGCGTATTAGGTCAGGATTTTTGTCCCAGCTATCATAATTTGCAACCTCCATGACGGGATAATTTTCCCACAATCCGTCGCTATCTCTGAATGTACTTATGCCACTTTCGGCACTTATACCGGCTCCGGTTAATACAACTATGTTTTTCATTTTCCTATCTAAGTTTTATTCCTTCAAATTGATTGTTTCTTATTTCTCTTTCTTATGTTCCTTGATTATATCCTTGCTCAAAACCTCATAAATTGCCCTTTCATCTTCGGATAACTTGACTTTATGCTGTGCCATTATGCTTTGCTCACCCCTGAAAGCTGGTCCAGTCTGAATGCAGAAAGGATTGCCCTGCTTTGCTCTTTCAAGAGTTGTATCCATTAAAGGAAATAGAGTTGAAAAAGGAATATTCTCTCTGTCAAGTATGCGTTTGGCTATACCAAACAAATGATTAGTAAAATTATTTGCAAATACTGCTGCCAAATGCAAAGTCTTTCTTTGACTATCACTTAAATCATAATGAATAGGTGAAAGAGTAAGGGCAAATTCTTTTAGCAACTCCTTTGTTCTTTCATTGTTTGCAAAAGTGCAAAGAGGAACAGTGGAAAAATCCGTCTCTTTTTCTTTCTTCAAACTCTGCAAAGGATACAGCGAACCGTAATTTTCTGCCACCAAAGCCAGACAATCCGTTGCCACAAAACCAGAAGTATGCACCAAAATAGAATTTGTATGTCCTATCTTAGTTGCAACAGATTCTATTGCCTCATCTTTGACAGCTATTACAATTAAATCACTTTGCAAGTCTTGTGGGGCAAAAGTAGAGCGTGAACAAATGGTTTTTACAATAAAATTATGCTCAGACATTGCCTTTGCATAGTGATATGCAACATTACCTGAGCCAATTATTGTTATGGTTTGTATGTGTGTTTTACCACTCATAACTATAGTTTTATTACCTCTATAGCTTTATTTATTCTCTTTATTGCTTCCTTAGTACCAATCAAATCAATGATTGCAAAAAGTGATGGTCCTTTTGTCTCTCCCACAAGGGCCAGACGCAAAGAATTCATTATCTGTCCCATGTTTAGCTCATTGCTTTCAATATATGAATGCACAGCTTCCTCAACCCTCTGAGTATCAAAAGGAGTTTGCTTCTCAAGTATTGCTATTACCTCTTGCAAACGAGCGGAAGTACCTTCTTTCCAGCGTTTTTGCACTGCTTTTGGCTCATAAGTTGTTGGAGCTTCAAAAAAGAAATGACTCTGATCCCACAATTCTTTTGCAAAAGAACATCTTTCCTTAATCATTGCAACAACCTTTTCTGTATAATCAAGAGTTGTATCTATGCCTCGCTGGTGCAGCTCCTGCATAAACTGCCCTGCCAATTCTTTGTCTGATAGCATTTGCAGATATTGGTGATTGAACCATTTGGCTTTGTCTAATGAGAATTTGGCTCCTGATTTACTTATTCTCTCTATGCTAAATTCCTTAACCAATTCTTCAAGTGAGAAAATTTCTCTCTCACCTCCTGGATTCCAACCCAGAAAGGCAAGCATATTTATAACAGCCTGTGGCAGATAACCGCTTTCTCTGTAACCGGAAGAAATCTCTCCACTCTTAGGGTCTTGCCATTGCAAAGGGAAAACAGGAAATCCCAAACGGTCTCCGTCTCTCTTAGATAGTTTTCCGTTACCTTCGGGTTTTAAAAGCAAAGGCAAGTGAGCAAACTGAGGCATTGTGTCTTGCCAACCAAAAGCTCGGTAAAGCATAACGTGAAGCGGTGTGGAAGGTAACCACTCTTCTCCACGGATAACATGAGTTATCTTCATTAAGTGATCATCTACTATATTGGCTAAGTGATATGTTGGCATTCCATCACTCTTAAAGAGCACTTTATCGTCCAAAAGTGAAGTGCGCATCTTAACTTCTCCTCTTATAAGGTCGGTTAAACAAACCTCTTCATTCTCTGGAAACTTAAAACGTATGACATAATGCTCCCCAGCTTCCAAACGCTGGGCTGTTTCTTCTTTTGAAAGAGTCAAAGAGTTTGTCATGCTCTGGCGAGTTGTGCAATCATACTGAAAAGTCTTCTTTTCCTTCTCATAATCTTTGCGTTTTGCCTCAAGCTCTTCTTGAGTGTCAAAAGCATAATAAGCCCAACCATTATCAATCAATTGCTGCGCATATTGGGCATAAAGCTTTTTCCTCTCGCTTTGGCGATATGGACCATACTCTCCACCAATTCCTACGCCCTCATCAAAAGTTATTCCTAACCATTTAAGACTCTCTATTATATATTCCTCTGCCTTGGGAACAAAACGCGTACGGTCTGTGTCCTCTATTCGCAAAAGCAAATCACCTTGGTGTTGTTTTGCAAACAAATAGTTATATAGAGCAGTGCGAACCCCTCCTATGTGCAAAGGTCCTGTTGGTGAGGGGGCAAAACGAACTCTTACTTTCATATCTTCTAAACTTGTTCTATTGATTATTAGGTAACATTTTCAAGAAAGATACTTCTTGATCTGTCAAAAAACGATATGTGCCTTTTGGAAGGGCTTTTTTTGTTAAGCCTGCAAAGGAAACTCTATCTAATTTCACAACTTCATATCCCAAAGCCTCAAACATTCTTCTGACAATTCTATTCTTACCAGAGTGAAGCTCCACTCCTACTTTCTTTTTGTCGCTTCCGTCCATTGCATACTCCACTTGATCAGCATGAGATGTCCCATCTTCCAATTCAACACCAGAAAGCAATTGCTCTAAATCTGCCCTGCTAAGTGGTTTATCTAATTCAGCACTATAAATCTTTCTTGCACCAAAAGAAGGGTGGGTAAGCTTTTTGGTTAACTCTCCATCGTTTGTGAAAAGCAGTACTCCTGTGGTATTACGGTCTAAACGTCCAACAGGATAAAGTCTTTCACGACAAGCCCCTTCAATAAGTGAAAGCACAGTATTGCGTTTTTGAGGGTCGTCAAGTGTAGTTATATATCCCTTTGGCTTGTTTAGCAAAAGATATTTTTTTCTTTCACTTGTCAATCTTTCTCCTCCATACACAACAGTGTCTTCTGGTTTTACCTTGTTCCCCATTTCTGTTACAACTTGACCATTGACTGTTACAGCTCCTGCTTTTATAAGTTCATCTGCTTCTCTTCGTGAGCAAATACCAGAATTTGATATGTATTTATTCAGTCTTATCAAACCATCTTCCCCTGTTTTAAACTGAGCTTCATATCCCTCAGAGTTGCCTGTGGCAAATTCTTGTCTTCGAGAGTTCCTTCTTTCATAGCCATCTCTTTTTCTGTCTCTGTCTCCATAAGGTTTTCTGTCTGAATACTTTCTTTGACTATTGCCATAACCTCTATCCTCACGATTATTATCTCTTCGCTCTGAGCCAAAACCTCTATCTTCTCTGTTATAATCTCTTTCCCCACGGTTATTGTCTCTTCTTTCTGAGCCAAAACCTCTTCTTTGGTCTCTACCGCCTCTTTCTGAACGATTATAACCTCTATCTTGACGCTCAGAATCTCTATCCTCACGGTTATATGGGCGTCTTTGTCCTCTATCTTCTCTGCCTTGGCGATTAAAACCTCTATCTTCTCTGTTATAGTCTCTTTCCCCACGGTTATTGTCTCTTCTTTCTGAGCCAAAACCTCTTCTTTGGTCTCTACCGCCTCTTTCTGAACGATTATATCCTCTATCTTGACGCTCAGAATCTCTATCCTCACGGTTATATGGGCGTCTTTGTCCTCTATAGCCTCTATCTTGAGAGTTAGAATCTCCTTCCTCTGAGCCAAAACCTCTGTCATGAGTGCCGCGTCCTACATTGTTTTTATCCCTATCAAAGTTTCTGTTGTTTCCAAAAGAACGTGAATGTCTTTTGTCTGCGCCTGGTTTGCGCGAAATGCGAGGACGTTTGCCTCTTTGTTCGTTGTTTTCCATTGTGTTTTTCTATGGGTCTCCCCTTTACTTAATACATTATTTTTGAGCGTGCAAAGGTACGAATAAATCCTTTACATCTCCTGTTTATACCAAGAAAGATTTTGCCCAAACAAAGAAACAAAAAATTAAAACAAAGAAATATTTTAAAGATGTTGCGCAATATATCAATGACATATACCGGTATATCTTTGCAAGATATATCGGAACATCTTGCAAAGATATTGCGCAATATCTCTGACTCAACATGGCATGTTGTGAGAATAAAACAGTCATTGACGAAAATATATCTTTGTTTAAGTAAAATAAAACAGTCATTTGAACAAACAAAACGAGGAAATAAAAAAATATTTCCTCGTTACAATTTTTTGAGTATGTGAGTATGTTGGTTACTGGTTAATTCTAATCCTCTGAATCTATGTCATTTTGCTCCATATCTCGAGATGCTGGCAACGGAATATTCCATACACTTTTTATGGTGTTGCCTTGTTGCATTTGTTGTTTGGTTGGTCGATGGTTTTTGGTGTAAATCATATTAAATACTACCCCTGACACAATTATAATAATACCTAAGGCAACTGAAGCAGCAAAAAGCTTGGTTGATAACTTAAATCTTTTCATCTGTATATTTGTTTAATTGTTCTACAACTTCGTTTATTGTTATTTTTAACAATGACATCTGGTGAGCGATCTCACTAAGACTCTTGTTAAGAAAAGCCTCCTTACGTTGAGACAAAATACGCTCGTATGCACCGTTTTGTACATAGTAACCCATTCCTCGTTTTATATAAATAATTTCTTGAGACACTAACATCTCAAAAGCTCTCATAACCGTATTTGGATTAACTTCGTACTGCCCGGCAAAGTCTCTGACAGATGGAATTCTGTCATCTGCCTTCCATTTGCCACAAAGAATGTCCTCTGAAATGATTTGGGCAACCTGAGTGTAAATTGGAACTGTTTGATTTTCTATCATATTTCTTCCTTTCCTCTATTACTTATCTTCTCTTTCCGTTAGGCGTAAATAAGCCAAAAACATAAAGAAAAGAGAGTAAAGTATTGCAATTATGTTTGACACAATTTCAATGCCACGATAGTAAAATGTCATACTAACTGTTTCATTTCCTGCAATAGATGTTTTAGACATAATATAAGCAGTAATAGATACAAGAATCAGTGTAAATACTGCTATGCCGAACATAAGAATTGCCATCTTGAAAGGAGCATAACGTCTGTAGAATATTGACCCGAAGAAAAAGAGAGCAAATATTGAATAGTAATTTGAAAATATGTACCAGAAGGTTGTAAACATCCTGCCTATGCTATCAAATATATATTGGATAGAGCAAACACTCGCAATGTAATCAGGAAGTATATTTGACAGCAATCCCATTATTAGTATTCCGGGAATAAGAGCTATGATAATCATTAAAGGCATTGCAATAAAAACTTTTACAAACACTGCCATATAACGTTCAAAATTGCTCACAGGCAAAAGTAATTGTTGCTCCTCACTTAGCTTTTGAGTGTAAAGTTGAAATGCAATTGCAGAAGAAGCAAAGAATATTGCAAAGCAATAAAAAGTTGTCATATCAGATTTTGGTAACAGAAATATCAATCCTCCAAAAACCATATTTATTATAAGACCTAAGAGCAATTTTTGTTGGGAAACAAGAACTTCTCTTTTGAGTAAGGCGATAAATCTCTTTAAATTAAATTCTATTTTCATTGTTTTAGAGTATCTATATGTTAAACAATTTAGTTATTTCTTCCTTGTGCTGCATAATTGCATTGAAAAGCAACTCTATGTCAAGGTCGCACTCTTGATTTTGAGTATTTTCTTTGACAATAGCTGTGCCTGCAAGGGTGTCTTCAGAATAAATAATGTTTGTGTTCCCTTCTTGCTTTATGCCAAAGAAGAGTTTTTGGGTAATTTGGTTATTTGTGGCGTTGAGAATCACCTCTTGCTCGTCAAGGATTACTATGTTATCTATTAGATTATGTAAGTCCCTGACTTGATGTGTTGAAATTACTATACATTTGTCGTCATTCATTGCCTTCAAAACCAACTTTCTGAACTGTGCTTTGGCAGGAATATCCAACGCATTAGTAGGTTCGTCCATGATAAGCAAAGGTGTATTTGTTGCAAGTGCGAAAGCAATCATTACTTTCTTTCTTGTACCAAAAGAAAGCTTGTCCATCTTTACAGAAAGGTCTTCTATCTCAAAATCTTTCAAGTATTGGATAAATTCTTCCTTTGAAAACTTAGGGTAAAAAGGTGATTGAATCTTACAAAAAACATCTATGCTTGTTTTGTAAGCAAAAAATTCTTCCCCCAAAAAGTAAATCTGACTAAGAAAAGCAGCTTGTCTTTTCTTAGGTGTAAAGTCTAAAACCTTTATATCTCCACTTTGAGGAAAGACAAGACCACTTATTAGTCGCAAAAGTGTTGTTTTACCAACTCCATTCTTGCCAAGCAAGCCATGAATGCAACCCTTGTCAAGTTCTAAACTCACATTGTCCAATACAAGTCTTTGAGGCTTGTAGGCAAAATCTACATTTGTTAAACTAATCATTTGTTTTACTGTGTTAGTTATTTAATACACTGCAAAAGTATAAACAATTAGCTTACGCTAAGCAAATTTAACGTTTTTTATGATAAGAAATATGGTTTTAAGGCTTTGTATTAGTGGTTTGTATAGGCTCTCCACTTGTCTATAACGCTCTGCATATCCGCTGGTAATGAAGAAGTAAAAAGCAATTTCTTTTGTGTGCGAGGGTGAACAAAACCAATAGTTGTGGCATGCAAAGCCTGACGAGGCAGAAGCTTGAAACAGTTATCCACAAACTGCTTATACTTTGAGAAAACGGTGCCTTTTAGAATTTTATCTCCCCCATAGGTTTCGTCACTGAAAAGAGGGTGACGAATATATTTCATATGCACACGTATCTGGTGGGTTCTTCCTGTCTCCAAACGACATTGCACCAAAGTAACATAGCGAAAACGCTCTACAACACTCCAATGTGTAATGGCTCTTTTACCATAATTGCCCTCAGGAAAGACGTCCATAATTTTTCTATTATTCAAACAACGACCCACATTACCTTCCACTGTGCCAGAATCCTGATCAAAATCTCCCCAGACCAAAGCTGTGTACATTCTGTCGGTGCTATGAACGGCAAATTGCTCTGCAAGACCCATTTGAGCCTCTTCATTCTTTGCCACAAGCAACAAACCACTTGTGTCCTTGTCTATACGGTGAACTAAATATGGTCTTATATCTTCACCATTAGCATCTTTCTTCCCTTGGAAGTAAAAAGCCAAAGCATTAAGCAGTGTTCCAGTGTAGTTTCCATAAGCTGGGTGAACCACCATTCCTGCAGACTTATTGACAACCATTACATCGTCATCTTCATAAACAACATCTATTGGAATATCTTGAGGAATTATATCAACAACTCTTTTCTCTGTTGGCAAAAAGAGTTGAATAATATCTTCGGGTTTAACCCTATAAGAAGATTTTACAGCCTCTCCATTAACTAAAATACAATGTGCTTTAGCAGCTAATTGAATTCTATTGCGTGAGGAAGCCTCCATGCGAGCCATAAGAAACTTGTCTACTCGCAAAAGCCCTTGTCCCTTATCTACAATTATCTTATAATGTTCAAACAACTCATCTTTCTCATCTTCTTTCTCATTAGTAAATTCATTGTTTGAAGAACCTGTTTGAATATCTACTGTTTGAAATTTTTCTTCTTGTGGTTTGTTTTCTTGTGGTGTCATTGTATTATCAGTTTTTGGGTTTTTGTAAGGTTTGTTTCCCTCTCTTGCATCTCTACAATATAAAATCCTTTTTTCAAAGTGGAAACATTTATGCTTGTTGGATTTATTTTCTCTATCAATGTTCTGCCTGCAATATCTCTTATCCTTATTATATAAGAGCGAAACGAAGTTTTTATATTAACAATATTTATTGCTGGATTTGGATACAAAGAAAAGCTCTGTTGCTCATTTGTAATATCTCTAAGACCTATTGTTGCCTGCGCACCAAAATAAGGACGCAACATCACCGAACCAGCAAATAGGGTATTCTGTTGCCAAACTCCTGCCCATGAACCAAAAATTTTGCTCTGTGAATTTGTGTTTCTGTCAAATCCTATGTTAAGATAATCGTTGCTTTTAGTTTGAAGACAAACAAAAAACTCACCTTGCGGCAACACTATTGGAGTTTCAAGATTGTAACGCACAAACTTATTCAACCCTTCATAAGTTGGAGTGTAATAAGTTGAGGAATGATATATGCTATCCTTAGGTTTGCCGTCATCTGTTGCATTATATATGCACAAATAGAAAGGTTTAAGGTTTGCATCATTATATGTATTATTGAAATATACATCAATCGCACTCAAAGTATCAGGTGCGTTCATTGTAAAGCCAACAGCAAGTGAAGCATTCTTGATTGGTTCAATACCAAATCCATTTTCAGCTGTGCCATCATCATAAGCAAAATAGTTTTTGAATACTTGTTCAAAAGCTATTGTATCATTGCTTATCAAATTATCCTCTCCCACACCCTCTTTGACTGTATGGACTATCTTATATGTAGAATATGAGTTTGTATTCACCGGGAAAGCGAAACTTATGCTTGGCCTTGCGTGAGAAGAAGCACTTTGGTAGCTATGAGTTTTGAAATAAGGAGAAATATTTTCAAAACCTCCATTATAGGAAGCTATGCTTTGATTGTTTTGATCAAAAACTTCATACTTATATATAGAGTTCAATGCCGCAGAATGCAAATTGACTATCTGCATATCAAAATTTGTTGCCATTTCACTACTGACAAATTGACGCGCAGGCATAGCTTGATAAATCTTTAAGAAAGAAGGAGCTTTGCAAACAAAGGCAATATCGTTAAATGTGCTATCTGCATAACTACGATTTTTGTCAAGATAAATGTAATCAAGGTTCCACCCATCACAATTACCTACATAAGAATATGAAGGATTATTATCCAATGAACAATAGTTTAAGAAACGAAAACGAAAACTGTCATTAAAATATTTTTCCTCTGTTATTGGCAATGAAACATAATACCAATACAAACTATCTTTTGCATATATGGAATCTACACTTGTGCCAAAGGAGAACCAAACACTATTCCAACTGCTATCTACTTTGGAATAAAATTGCAAAACTAAAGAATCCTTTTTAGAAGGTGTTGAACCTATGCTTTCCCATAGTGCCCCTGTGCCACCAGAGGGTTGATAAAAAAAACTAAGTCTTGTACTATCCTTTGCACTCAAAGCCACAGAAGAAGCCGAAAGCAAAGAATCTAATCTAATGTAGCAAGATGTTATTGTGTCTGCTGAAAATCCGGTTGTGTTTGCCCCAGAGTACAAAAATCCCTCTTCGTTTAATGCATCTAAAGTCAATATACCAACACTGGGAGCAAAGATTGCGTAATCTGAATTCAAGAAAACACCACTATTTTGCCACATCGACAAATTAAGCCACCCACTTTGTGAAGAGAAATCATCAATAAATGGCAACTGCATTCTGCTAAGAGACTTTGCACTCTTTGTTTGCTCCCCAGATTGATTTGCTCTGCCTGCCGCAGACAAAACAAACTGAGCCTGCAAACCCATTGGTACAAGCAAACACAGAAGAACTAATATCTTATTGCAGACCTTCATCTGTGCTAACGTCATTAGTGTTTTCTGTATTTATATCTGGCTCTGTGGTTGTTGGAGTTTCTACTGCTGGTTTGACTGGTTTAAACGAATTTGCTTTGCTATTATAATCGCTTTTACCATCATTGACAAAGTTAATGGTGATTGTTGTTCCCTTTGTCAAACTACTGCTATTTGGAGAGTATGAAACAACTCTTGAATGAGCTACATCTTTCTTGCCTTCAAAGTTCTTACGTCCCACATTCAATGAAGCCTGCCATATTAACTTTTCTGCCTCTGGCTCTGTAAGTCCTATGATATTTGGCATTTGAGTAGTGTAGCTGTCTTGTGTCATTTCCACAATCAAATCCACTTCTTCACCTCGTCGAATTGTCTCTCCCTGATTGATTGGTGAACCATGGTAACGCTGACCCACAACAATATTGTTAAACTCTCCAACTTTGAAGATAAATTTTCCCACTCTCAGACCTGCATTGACAAGTTGTTCAACCGCACTTCTTACACTTTGATCTGTGCAAGAAGGCATTGGTATACTTTCTCCTGAAGAAGAAGTAACTATTACGTAAACCTTTCTGCCACTCTTAACTTTTGCACCTGCTGGTGGGTCTTGTTTAATAATTATTCCAGCCTTTTCACCCGGAGAATAAATGCTATCTATTACTACAATCTCAAAATTGCTAACACTATCCATCTGTTGCACCTCATCAATAGAGTGTCCCTCAATCATTGGCATAACATATTCTTGTCCATGACGAGTATATAGTTTCAAAAGAAAGAATACTATTAATAATATACCAAAAGCAACGAGTAATATATAACCCAAATGCTTCCAAAATAACTTAGTCTTTACAAAATCTACAAAGGACATATCTATATTTCTAATCTGTTACCTAATAAGCTAATTTAATCTCTTCTACCTCCAAGAAAAATCATTATATAATAAAGAAGGGTTGCCAAAGAAGAAAGAGCTGCAACAACATAAGTGTAAGCTGCTGCCCTTAGGGCGCTTTGTGCTTTCTCTTGTGAATAAGAGGATGTGATGCTGTGACCTTGTAACCAAACCAAAGCTCGCTTTGAAGCATCTATTTCCACTGGCAGAGTTATGAAAGAGAACAATGTTGTGGCAGCAAAAAGTATTATTCCCACCAATAACAATGATGGAAAAGTATTTATAAGCAACATACCAGCCAACAAAACCCACATAACCCAGCGAGAGGCAAAGCTAACCACTGGTACAAGTTGTGAACGCATAGTGAGCCAAAAATAAGCATGAGCATGCTGAACTGCGTGACCGCACTCGTGAGCTGCAACGGCAGCAGAGGCAACATTATCCCCATAATAAACATCTTTAGAAAGATTAACTACTTTTGTTTGTGGATTGTAGTGGTCTGTCAGTTGTCCTTCAATACAAGAAACCTTTACATCATAAATATCTTGGTCTCTTAGCATCTTTTCTGCAACCTGAGCACCTGTTAAACCTCCTTCTGTTGGGATATTAGAATACTCTCTGAACTTTTTTTTCAAGTTAGCACTAATTGCCCAACTTGCTATGGCTATTGCTATAAAGATAACCCAATAAAAAATTGTTGGATTCATTGTTTGCACATCTGTATACATTATCTTAGTGTTATTTTCTTAGTTATATAAACGCTATTTCTACTCTTTTCCTTATATTAAAAAGCAAAAATACTGCTTTTTTCTCACAAAGATTGGTTTTTTTATACTATCTTTGTGAAATATTTCATTCACATACTATTATTTGCAACAATAATTACAAAAAGAGAAAGAAATATTTTAATACTATATGTTATGATTAAATCAATGACAGGTTATGGAAAAACCGTAACAAAGTACAATAACAAAACCATTACAGTTGAAATAAAGACTCTTAATAGTAAACAAGCTGATGTTATTCTTAAAAGTCCCTCTTGTTACAAAAACCAAGAGCTTTGCTTCAGAAAACAGATTTCTCTATTACTTGAAAGGGGGAAAATTGACTGTTCTATCAACGTGGAAGACGAAGGCAGTGTATCTCCACTAAACATAAATTCAGAAAGATTTATTTCTTACTATAAACAATTAAACTCTTTAGCCAACAAAGTGCAGGCTGACAAGACAGATATTTTACGTTTTGTTTTGCAACTGCCAGATATAGTATCTGACACAACAATTGAGGCTGATGAAGCAGAGATTCAAACAGTAAAAGATTTATTGGCTCAAGCCATTGCTAAGACTGACGAATACAGAATTGCAGAGGGAAAAAGTCTTGAGAGAGATTTGCAATTGCGTATTGGTTTAATAGAGGAGAAACTCAGAGAAATAGATTATTTTGAATCAACAAGAATAAAACAAATCAAAGAACGCCTAAATGCAAAGCTCAAAGAGCTAAATTTAGACAACATTGACAAAAATCGTTTTGAGCAAGAACTCATATATTATCTTGAAAAAATGGATATAACTGAAGAAAAAATTCGCCTACGTCAGCACTTAAATTACTTTGTTAAAACAATGAATGGAAAAATATCTCAAGGTAAGAAATTAGGTTTCATAGTTCAGGAAATAGGTCGTGAGATTAACACCCTTGGGTCAAAGAGTGGCGAAGCAAATATGCAGAAAAAAGTTGTAGAAATGAAAGATGAACTTGAAAAAATAAAAGAACAAGTACTCAATGTTTTGTAAGCTCAATGAAAGTTAAGAAATCCCTCTATTTACTTTTGGTATTTATTTTTGCCTTTGGCTTTTGCAATGGGCAAAATGAGGATTCTAATACTCGCATTTCTAATTCTTATAACCCACAAGCTATTTTTGAGTATGAAACTGCTCTGAAACAGAATTTTTCTTTGCCTATTTATTACGCTCTTTTAGACCTTTACACTCAAGGAGGTGAGACAAAAAATGCCCAAAAGCTAATAGAGAAAGCCCAAAAGCAAGAGCCAGACAATCCTTTGCTAATTGCAGACATGGGATTCCTCTATTTACAAAGCGATCAGACAAAAGCCATAAAACAATTCACAAAAGCCATAAACTCCTTGAGAGCAAATAATAATACCGTTGTGGCACTTGCCAATCATTTTTCTTCACACTCACAAGACGCCTGGGCAATACAAACCTACAAACAGGCCAGAGAGTTATTCAAAGACCAATACAGATATATCTATGAGCTAACTTCTCTGTATCAAAAGCAAGGAAAATACACTGATGTGATTGATGAATACATGTTACTCTTAGACCAAAATCCTTCAATGCTTTCACAAATTCAAATATATCTTGGTAATCTTTTATCTGCAAGCACAGATGACAAACTCCAAGAGCAGTTGCGTAAATCCATTCTCTCAAAAACACAGAAGAACCCTTCAAATCAAAACTATGCTCAGTTCTATTTATGGTTTATATTGCAAGAAAAAAATTACTCACTCGCTATAAAACAAGCAAAAAGTATTGACAAACGATTTGACAAACAAAGTGGGCAGACGCTATTCTCTGTTTCTTCTATCTGTCTTAATAACTCTGCTTACTCAGAGGCTAAGGAAGGTTTTTCCTTAATCATAGAAAAAGGTCAAGAAAACCCATATTATATGCAAGCAAGACAATATATTTTATCTTGTCTTTACTATTCTTTCATTCAAAACCCCGCTCCAACACAAAAAGAAAAAGAATACTTGCGCACGCAATACTCACAGACTCTTGCCTTGCTTGGTCAAAGGGTGGAAACTGTTGAATCTATACAACAATATGCCTATTTGCTGGCTTATTATCTTTCTTCTGCTCAGGAAGCTGTTGATTTACTTGACTCCATAATTTCGCTTAAAAGAATTAACCCACAAGATAAAGCCCAAAGTAAATTAATGCGAGCTGACATTTTCTTAATGAATGGTGATGTTTGGGAAGCCTCACTAACTTATTCTCAAGTAGAAAAAGAGTTTAAGAACGATGTGGTGGGTTCAGAAGCCAAATTCAAGAATGCAATGCTTTCTTATTATAATGGAGACTTTGATTGGGCTTACTCACAATTTTCTTCTCTTAGAGCTTCCACTGAAAAACTCATAGCCAATGACGCTATGGAGCAAAGCCTTCTTATCTCTGAGAACAGAGATGAGGACTCTTCTTTCAATGGATTGGCACTTTACAGTCGTGCAGACTTCGCTCTGTATTGCCATAACTATGACAGGGCTTTGGCCTTGCTTGATACATTAAACCAAAAATATCTTTCTCACCCTTTGTTTGACGAAGTTTTGTATATGAGAGCTCAAATTGCAATCACAAAACAAGAATATCATAAAGCTGATAGTTTGTTAAACCTAATCATATTAAAGTATTCTGCTGATCTTATGGCAGATGATGCACTATATCTCTTGGCACAGATAAATGAAACCTATCTTTCACAGCCACAAAAAGCCAAAGAATATTATGAAAAGATAATTTTTGATTATCCAGAATCTTTGTACGTAACCCCAGCACGCAAGAAGCTAAACAATTCTGTTGCAAGTGGCGCTACTCTATAACAAGTTTACGGTTTGAAACTTGCTTCCCAATAATTACTCTAAGAGTATAAATACCTTGATGCAGATTTTCGCAATTTATAATCAAGTCCTTTTGCCCTTTATTCAACACATAAGTAGCTCGTTTTCTTCCTTGAATATCATAAAGCTCTATATCTGCTTTTTCTTTAGCTCCTTCAATAGTCAGCTTTGTGCTGTTTTGAGCAGGATTGGGGGACAATGACACATTGTAATTGCTTCTCACATCATTTAATCCATTAAGACAAGTAAGGTTAAGTGTAATTATGCTATCGCAACCCTCAACTGTGTGAAGATATTGAACATAAGTGCCTGTTGTGTCAGCGTTAAAGCCAAAGCCAGTAAAAGCTCCACCATTGCAAATGGAAGCATTGATTACTGTATCATAAGCTCCATTGGTGTATTTACAGTTAATTGAGTTAAGCAAGGCTTGTTTTTGTGGGTTATCTTTTAGTTGTCCCACAAAGTAAAGAGCGTCTTGATAGTTGGAAGTGTCGTTATGTTGCAAGTATTGCTGAGTGTAGTGCTGTGCATTATCATATAAATGATTGCGACAATTGATATTCATCATTATTCCACCAGAATAATTGCCATAAGAAAAACCCTTAACAGTATCATTTGTTTGTATGGAAGAAATATTGCTTGTTTGCAAACCAGAAACATTAAGAGTTAGTGAAGGATAATAAAAGTGTCCATAGCGTGAAGGCAAGGTTGCGGAAATCTTTATGGTGCTATCGTTAATCTGAGTCTTTGTTATTGTGGAGTGCAAACGGAAATAATTGTATTCATAATACTCTTCCAAAGAAGTAAACCACAAAGAATCATTGCCGTCTTTTCCATAATTATTGTTTAACCAAAGAAATAGCTCTGCCCAAGTGGAATCTGTGCCATGAACACCTATATGCACAGCCTCTCTTTGTTCTTTTGGCTTTGCTAACTCTTGCAAAACCTTAGTCTTTATAGCCTCTGGCTCCAAGAAGTACCTCTTTAGCAAACCCTTATTTAAGTCTGTTGTAACTTGAAATGGGTAAAGCAGTGTGTTGGCATCGTCTTGAGCAGTCATTAATTCAATGGTATCATAATTAAAAGCAGCCTTGACATAATCAATATTGCCATTTGGCTCTGCCAATACCTTACATGTGCGACCCAAAGTGTGCAATTTTATGCTGTCATGTGCTATAATATAATGTGAAATTAAGTCCGCAGTGTCATGAACACTTGCATTTGTTAAGTCATGAAAGGCAATGCTATTTCCATAATTAAGCATCTCCAATACATTTTCCCAAACTAAACCAGATTTCATAAAGAAACGAAAATAGTTATTTGTGTTACCTGAATCAACAACTATGTTTGCGTTCATATAAGAGTTCTCAGCGTCAACTGTTGTAGTAAAGTTAAACCTTAAATCATTGCCACAACCATCAGTAAATCCCAAAGTATTCCCTGCTCTTGAAGAAAGATATGAAGCCCCTGGTGGAATATCGCCAGCCATTAACTGTTGTATATTGTAATATAACTGACATGAAGTATTATTGACAACATAACTTGATGGGCAAAGAGGTTTTCCATTCATTGCTGCCCACGTTAAGCAAAAGGCTGCTTGCTTGCAATCGTCTTGTGTAAGCATAAAAAGCCATGATTTGTTGTATTTTAAAAAAGGAATTGATATATTAAGACTATCAACACTTACATGTGTATTGCAATGTAATATAATTTCTGCCACAGGATTTTGAACTTCTTGACCCCATTGGTAAATATATGGCACGTAAGTTTGTGTGCTGGTTTTGGAATTAGTTATATACTTTTGGCTTATAGCTTTACCCCCCCCCATTAGAAATAAAGCAAACAGTAAGACTGTGATTTTGGTTTTCATTTTGTTCTTATGTTTTTATTTATACTTATTTGCGTGCAAAGATATAAAACTTTCTTTTCCCCAAAGCAAGATGTATTTTTTTTAATTAGTGATTCATTTTGCTCAATCTTTGTTTTAAGTCAGAGATATTCCGATATATGTTTTAAAGATATTGCGCAATATAAGTCAAAGATATTCCGGTATATATATTGGAGATATTCCGGTATATCTTTGCAAGATGTTACGGTATATCTTTAAAAGATATTGCGCAATATATTGATAAGATATTCCGGTATATCTTGAAACTCTTTCTTTGTTTTATTTTTTTGTTTCTTTGTTTTAGGCAATTGAAACAAAGTTTTACTGCAAGCGTATAAAGAAAATATTTATTATAACTATGAGTGTAATACGTCTAACAAAAGAATTTTCATTTGAAGCCTCACATGCCTTGCAGGGATATGACGGAAAATGTAGCAATATTCACGGACACAGCTATCGTTTGTTCGTAACAGTGGTTGGGGAACCTATAAATGACCCATTAAACCCAAAGAATGGTATGGTAATGGACTTTGGTGATTTGAAAAAAGTAGTAAATCAGCAGATTATATCCCCTTTGGACCACAGCATAATCCTGCCTTGCAATTCAAAACTCCTACCTGCAATTCAACAATGTAACACTCAACTTGTGATTACAGACTATCAACCAACGTGTGAGAACTTGCTGAGCGATTTTGCTCACAGATTGCAAGCCAATCTACCCTCTGGCGTAAGCCTTGTTGCCCTGCGCCTGCACGAAACAGCTTCTTCTTTCGCTCAATGGTTAAGAGAAGATAATATTTAAGCGTTTATGGCACAAGATAACAAATTTCAATTTCCTGTAGTTGCCAGATGGATAGTGTCAATCTTAGTTATTGGCATAATTATCTATGCTTTGTGGTATTTTCGTTACATTGTAGCCTGCCTTTTCTTGGCTATGGTGCTTTCTTTCATGGGAAGACCACTCATGGCTTTGCTTTCTAAGTTAAAATACAAAAAGTTGCATATTGGAAACACTCTTTCAGCTTCCATTACCTTGGTTGTGTTGGTGGTAGTGGTGTTTTCAGTACTTTACATTCTTATTCCTGTGATTGTTGAGCAAGCAATGTCTTTTGCAAATCTGGATATTAACAAGATAGCTTCTTATTATGCTCAACCAATACAAAAGGTACAGAATTTTCTTTACCAATATCAACTAATACAAAAAGGGACTAACCTTGAAACTATGCTATCTAACAAAATCTTAGACGTATTTAATATGTTCAATCTAACAGATTTAGCCAATATAATCCTTTCTTGGAGTGGCAAAATAATACTTGGTTTCTTCATAACTTTGTTTTGCACATTTTTCTTTTTGAAAGACTCTCACCTACTCTACAATTTCATAATGGGAATAACACCTGACGAATATATGGACGAGGTTGACAACATTATAACAAGCACTCGTAACCTTATTTCAAGATATTTCATTGGAGTTTTTTTGGAAATACTGATAATGATTGTACTTTTGACGACTGGCTTTTATATTGCAGGCTTTCCAAACGCCATTTTGATTGCTTGTCTTTGTGGAGTGATGGTCATATTACCTTACATTGGTGTTGTGATTGGAGGAATTACTGGACTAATGGTTTGCATAACTCAAATTCTAAGCGCAAATCCAGCCACAGATATAATACCTATTATTATCACTTTCGCAATAATATTCTTAATTGTCAAATTATTAGATGACTTTTTCTTACAACCAGTTATTTATTCTAAGAGTGTGAAAGCCCATCCTTTGGAGATATTTCTAATAATCCTTATGGCAGGTGAGATTGGTGGAGTTATCGGCATGATTTTAGCCATTCCTGCATACACTTTCCTAAGAATAATTGCCAAAGAATTCTTCTCACGTTGGAAAATAGTTAGAAAAATGACCGGTTCCTTAGATCAGAAATAGTAAAATAAAGATTTAGCTAAACGCTTGTTTGAAAGACTATTTGCCTAACTTAGATTGCATAAAGGTTTTCTCTGCCATATAAGAAGAACGCACCAATGGACCAGACTCAACATTGTCAAATCCCAATGAAAGCCCTATTTCCTTATATTTACTGAAAGTTTCAGGTGTGACATACTCTGTAACATCAATGTTTTTCTTTGTTGGCTGAAGATATTGTCCTATTGTGAAAAGATTACAACCCACTTCTCTGAGGTCTTTCATAAGATTTATGACCTCATCTTCCTTTTCTCCAAGTCCAACCATTATACCTGACTTTGTGATGAGCCCTTTGTCATGAGCTTTTTGCAAAACTGAGAGACTAACATCATACTTTGCACGGCTACGAACTTGGTCTGAGAGTCTTTTTACAGTCTCTACGTTGTGTCCAAAAATGTCTGGTGAGGCTGAAAAGACAATCTCCAAAAGCAAATCTTGACTATCAAAATCCGGAGTCAAAACTTCTATTATCGTTTGAGGGTTTTGTTTTCTGATAGCGCAAACTGTCTTTGCCCAATGCTTGGCTCCTTTGTCTGAAAGGTCGTCTCTATCTACAGAAGTAATAACGCAGTGTTTCAAATTTAATAATTTGACACTTTGAGCTATCTTTTTTGGCTCATTTTCATCAAGTGGAAGTGGTTTACCTGTACTTGTGGCGCAGAATTTACAGCTACGAGTACAAATATCTCCTGCTATCATAAATGTTGCTGTACCTTTGCTCCAACATTCTGCAGCATTAGGACAACGACCTGAAGAACAAATTGTGTGAAGGTTGTTTTTGGCTATTATATCTTTGATTTTAAGATATTCCTTACCTGATGGCAGTTTTATTTTAAGCCAATCGGGTTTAGTCCTCTTCTGTGATGACATTATCTAATAAGAGTTTTTTATATGTTTTCTCTGATGCCAGTTGCTCAGCCGCCTTTATGGAATAGTCAATAGCTGTTTCTTGTGGCTGAGAGTCTATTAGCACCTGAACATTATACTGTTTTCTGGAATTATGTTCAATAGTATCTATGACCTGATAAGACACCTGACGGCGATTCTTTTGTCCCCAGTCTATGAGTTTTGACTTGTAGTTCCATTCTGCCTTTTCCAAAGAATCTATATCTAAATATGTTGAAAGAATTCTTTGTGTCAAGACTTTGTAAGCCTTATCATAGCCTTTGTCCAAATAAATTGCACCAAAAATAGCCTCAAAGGCATCACCATCCATTGAAAGAAACTGTCCTGTTTCTTTGCGATAGCGTATGTGCTCTGAAAGTCCTATTTTATGAGCTAACTTATTAAGTGAAGAACGTGAAACAATCTTTGAGCGCATCTCTGTTAGAAAACCCTCACCTTGGTAAGGATATTTCTTAAACAGATAGTCCCCAACCATAATTCCCAAAACGGCATCACCCAAATACTCTAAGCGTTCATTATTCATTTTAAAACCATTGTCATTTTGAATAAAAAATGACTTATGTATAAGAGCTAACTTATACACTACAAGATTTCTATCCTTGATGCCAAGAATATTCTTAAGAAACTTACGCAACTCTTTGTCTCTCTTCTTTTCTTCAACAGTGTTTGAAAACAAAGAATCCATTGCACCCTTACTTTGTGAACTTCTTTAATGCTATACAAGCATTGTGTCCTCCAAACCCAAAAGTATTGCTTAGAGCAACATTTATTTGTCTCTCTTGTGCTACATTAAATGTAAAATTCAATTCAGGCATTTCAGGATCATCATTAAAATGATTTATTGTTGGCGGAACAACACTATGTTGCATTGCAAGAGTTGTTGCTATTACCTCAATAGCTCCTGCTGCTCCCAACAAATGTCCTGTCATACTCTTAGTAGAATTTATATTTATCTTTTTAGCACTTTCTAATGTGAAAAGAGAGCAAATAGCCTTAATTTCAGCCAAGTCTCCCAAAGGAGTAGATGTACCATGAGTATTTATATGGTCAACTTCTTCAAAATTAACTCCTCCTTCTTCCATAGCCAATTGCATAGCTTTCATTGCACCTCTTCCTTCTGGATGTGGAGCTGTCATATGGTAAGCATCAGCTGTAAGACCTGAACCAATAATTTCTGCATATATTTTGGCTCCTCTTTTCTTTGCATGCTCCAATTCTTCAAGAATAACAGCACCTGCTCCTTCTCCTAACACAAAACCATCTCTATCCTTGTCAAAAGGACGAGAGGCGCTCTTTGGATCATCATTTCTTGTAGAGAGTGCTGTCATAGAATTAAAACCTCCAATAGAAGCTTCAATAATAGAAGCCTCTGATCCTCCAGAAACCATCATATCAACTTTACCTACCTTGATGTATAGAGCTGCATCTGCAATTGCATTTGCTGAAGAAGCACAAGCAGAAACTGTTGCAAAGTTTGGACCTCTTAAATCATACTTTATGGAAATGTTCCCAGCACAAATATCTGCAATCATCTTAGGAATGAACATTGGAGAGAAACGAAGAGTTCCATCACCCAATGCAAAATCTTTCACTTCCTGTTGGAAAGTAGATATACCTCCAATTCCAGAAGCCCAAATAACTCCTATACGATCCTTATCTAAAGTATCAAGGTCTACTCCACAATCTTTGATTGCCTCATCTGCAGCAACCAAACCATATTGTGAAAACTTATCGTATTTTCTTAACTCTTTTCTGTCAAAGAATTTGCTCCCATCAAAATGTTTTAACTCACAAGCAAATTGTGTTTTGGCTTTTGAAGCATCAAAATTTGTAATAGGTGCGGCACCACTCACTCCATTAACCAAACCTTCCCAATATGCAGGAATACCCTCGCCAATTGGAGTAAGTGCTCCCAAACCTGTTAGTACGACTCTTCTCATTTGCATTTGTAAATGAAATTACTTAGAGTCTGCTGTGTGATTTTCAATGTAAGAGATAGCGTCTCCTACAGTTGTAATCTTTTCTGCTTCATCATCTGGAATAGAAAGAGAAAATTCTTTCTCAATTTCCATGATTAATTCAATTGTGTCTAATGAATCTGCTCCCAAATCAGCTGTAAAACTTGCCTCTGGAGTAACTTGACTTTCTTCAACACCTAGCTTATCTACTACGATAGCTACAACTTTTGTTGCAATTTCAGACATAATTATTAGTTTTAAATGTTCAAATTGAGTGCAAAGAAACAACTTTTTTCCTTTTTAGCAATGAAAAAGAGTGTCAAAAAGCTCTAAAATAAACCTACAATATTGAAAACTAACCACTAAGAAAACTGCTTTTTAACTCCCAAAAATTGTTTTTTAGAGACAAAATAACGTTAATAATCTTTAAAATTGTTATCTTTGCACCCTGAAACAAGAAACAAATAAAAAATGAAACGTTTAGCACTCTTTGCCTCAGGCTCTGGCACAAATGTAGAGCAAATCACACAATACCTTGCTAACAATAAAGTTATAAAGGTAGATTGCGTAATAGTGAACAGAAAAAATGCATTTGTGCGTCAAAGAGCTCAAAGACTGGGAGTGGCTGATTTCTATTTCACAAAAGAAGATTTTGAAAGCACAACAAAAGTCCTTGAATTGCTAAAAGAAAGACAAATAGACTTTATTGCCTTGTGCGGTTTTCTACTTTTAGTACCGCAAAATATTGTGTCTGCTTTCGAAGGCAGAATAGTGAATATTCACCCCGCACTAATACCTAAATATTGTGGTAAAGGAATGTATGGAGAAAATGTTCACAAAGCTGTTTTGGCTGCCGGGGAAAAAGAAAGTGGAATAACTATACATTATGTTAATACTCGTTTTGACGAAGGAGATATAATAGCTCAATACAAATGCCAGCTTAATGAGAAAGATACGCTTGATACGCTTGAAGAGAAAATACATCTATTGGAAAAGGAATATTACCCAAAAGTGCTTGAGAAAATTGTTTCTTCGTTATAGTAAATTAAAATCAAGTTTAATCACGCTATTATCTGATTTCAAAAAACTTAAACAAAAAAAAACGAAGTATCGTAATGCAATATTAAAAGGTAAAGCCTTAACTCAAACAAATGAGTTAAGGCTTTACTATTATATAATGTAGCAATTAGGCTTTGAAAGCCGATTTACTTGTATTCCTTTACTAAAACTTCACCGTCAATTAACATAAGAGCATTTTGTGCTAAAGCCCCCATTTCATCTTCTCCTGGATATACTTTAACTGGAGCAATGAATGAGCAACGCTTTTCAATCATTTTGCAGAAGTTCTTACTATTAGCAATACCTCCTGTTACAAGAATAGCATCTACTTTGCCACTTAGAACTGTTGCCATTGAACCTACTTCCTTAGAAATTTGATAAGCCATTGCCTCTTGTATGAAAGCACATTGTTTATCGCCTTCTTTTGCTTTGCACTCTACTTGATAAGCATCGTTTGTGCCAAGATAAGCAACATAGCCTCCCTTGCCTAAAACCATTTTTCTAATTTCTTCCTCTGTGTATTTGCCAGAAAAGCAAATATTTATAACTTCATTCACTGGCAAAGAACCACTTCTCTCTGGAGAAAAAGGACCATTTCCGTCCAAAGCTTGATTGACATCAATAACTCTTCCATCACGGTGAGCACCAACAGAAATTCCACCACCCAAATGCACAACAATAAGGTTAAGACTCTCATATTTCTTACCCACTTCTTTGCTGTAACGGCGAGCAATAGCCTTTTGATTCAAAGCATGGAAGATTGGCTTGCGAGGCATCAAAGGATGTCCACTCACTTTTGCTATTTCGTCCATTTCATCTACAACAACAGGATCTGCAATGATTGCCTTGCAACCTTTAATACTTTCTGCTATGTCTGCAGCTATAAGACCTCCAAGATTTGAAGCATGTTGTCCAGAGACTCCTTCTCTCAAATCCTTTTTCATTTGTTCATTTACTGCCCATACACCAGAGGCAATAGGCTTAACTAAACCACCTCTACCCACTATGACTTTGAATTCATTTAAGTCAAAGCATGCTTTGTGTATCTCTTCCAATATAAGAGCTTTTCTGAATTCGTATTGGTCAGCTATCTTTGCAAATTTTGCTATTTGCTCTACTTGATGTCTTATTGTCGTAATGAATAATTGTTTCTCGCCATCATAAACCGCAATCTTGGTTGAAGTAGAACCTGGATTGATAACTAAAATAAGTTTTTTTGTGTTCATTATATCTTTATGTTTTACCTTATACTACTCTTTTAGAGCGTGCAAAATTACAGCCATTTTCTCATCTAAACAAATTTTGTTACTCTTATATTGAAAAAATTGATTATGTTTGCAGCTCAAATAAATTAAAAAGGAAACACATTATGGCATTAGAAGTAAATGACTCAAACTATTCAGAAGTAGTTGAGAAAGAAGAAAAATTAGTTGTTTTGGATTTTTGGGCACAATGGTGCGGTCCTTGTCGTCAAATTGGTCCTATAATTGAAGAATTAGCAGAAGAATACTCTGGTAAAGCTGTTATAGGAAAGGTTGATGTTGATGCTTCAAGTAAAATCACTTCAAAGTTCTCCATAAGGAACATTCCTACAGTAATATTCCTTAAAGGTGGACAAATGGTTGATAAATTAGTTGGAGCACAAAGCAAAACAAAATTCGTAGACACAATAAACAAATACCTTTAATCAATGCCCCAAAGGGTTGAAAAGGTAGAGGGGTACCCTTCATTAGAGCTTTTATCAAAACAAGTGGTAGAAGGTTTCATCACAGGTTTGCACAAAAGTCCTTTTCATGGTTTTTCAGTTGAATTTGCCGAACATAGGCTTTACAATATTGGTGAAGAAACCAAGAATATTGACTGGAAACTTTATGCAAGGTGCGACAAACTTTTTGTAAAGAAGTATGAAGAAGAGACCAATTTGCGCTGTATGCTTATTTTGGACTCTTCTTCTTCTATGTATTACCCTTTGGTAAAAAATGTATCTTTTTCAAATCCTAACAAAATAGCATTTTCTATTTTTTCAACAGCCTCTTTGATTCAGATGCTTTACAAACAAAGAGATGCTTTCGGCATTAGTTCCCTGACAGACCACATTGAGTTTTCCTCAGATATAAAATCATCTTTTGCTCACAAACGTTATGTCTTTTCATTACTTGAACAAATGTTACACGATGGCACCGTGGAAGACAAAAAACCTACTTCACTTTCTGCCTCTTTGCATTTGCTTGCCCAGAGTGTGCACAAACGTTCTTTAATTGTAATCTTTACGGACCTTTTTTCCTCATCTTTTGACAGCAAAGACTTTGTTTGCTCTTTGGAACATTTGAAACATCAACATCATGAAGTTATTTTGTTTTGGGTAAATGACCGTAAGGAAGAAATAAACTTTGATTTCAAAAATCGCCCTTACCGTTTCATTGACATTGAAACAAACGAACAAGTAAAAGTAAATGCACTTGCCATGCGCAATGCTTACAAAGAAAAAACCACTAAAAAAATCAACAGCATAAAGACTTTATGTGGCAAAATAGGCATAGAATTTGTTGAAGCTGATATTGCAAAAGACTTCAATCAAATCTTGCTTCCATTCATACTAAAAAGGGCAAAAATGAATTAAATTGCCATTAAATGCACTCAATATCATAAATTATTGATATTTTTGCACCATAAATCACTATTGTGGGGAAATAATAACGAATTATAAACTAATTTAGATAAACAATATGAAAAGGATTTTATGGGGTACCCTATTATTTGCATTGGTCTTGGGAACAGTCAGTTGCTCTTCTTTAAAAACCATGCAGAAAAATCATAATAAGGTACGTTATCAAATATCTCCTAATCCATTGGAAGTTCATGGAGATAAAGTAATTGTTACAATCAATGGTAACATTCCGGAAAACTATTTCCAGAAATCAGCAGTAATGTATTTGCAACCAGTGTTAAGCTGGGAGAATGGCGAAATTATTCTCTCTCCTATGAACCTTAAGGGACAAAAAGTTGACGGAAACGGCAAGGCTATTGACAAATCAACTGGCGGACGTTTCGTCTATAAAGACACTGTTGCTTATCGTCAAGGCATGGAAACAGCAAAGCTAACTCTTAACCCTGTTGCTTACAAAGCAAAGGTTGTTAATGAGGCTAATGCTACACAAGCTGAAGCTTTAGAGAACCCTGGAGCAATAACACTTGGTCAAGTAAAACTTGCAGAAGGCATTAACTCTACTTCAAACCTCGTAGATACACGTGGAGACTTAGCTATTGCAAGCAGCAACTATGCACCAAAGGATAATCAGTTGATGAGTGCAGATATTTACTTCACAGTAAATATGTCAGACCTTAATTGGAACAACGCACAAAACAAAAAGAACGACACAAAGAGAGCTATTGATAATATGAAGTCTTATATTGTCAACAATTCTGTCCCAAAACAAATCTATGTTAATGCATGGGCTTCACCAGAAGGTGAGGAATCTTTCAATATTGGTTTGTCTAAGAGAAGATCAGAGACAACAGCAGCCTTGGTAAACAAGATGCTTGACGAAGCTTTGACACAAAGAGCAAAAGCAGAAAACATTAAACAGAGTGATATCCCTGCTTATGTTAAGCAAGCAAAGAGAGATGTTGTGATAACAACAAATGCTAAAGGTGAAGACTGGGATAACTTCCTAAAACTTGTAGAAGGAAGCTCTCTAAAAGAGAAAAACACTGTTATTAACGTTGTTAAATCTCAACCAGACAGAATAAGAAGAGAGCAAGAGATTAGAAATATGTCTGTTGTCTTCCGTCAAATAGAAGAAGATATTCTTCCAACACTTCGTCGTGGTGAAATAGCTTTCAATTTCTCAGGTGTTCAAAAGACAGATCAAGAAATAGCAAAAATGGCTATTACTGACCCTGACCAATTGACTTTTGACGAACTTATATATGCTGCTTCATTGACTTCAAACTATGCAAACAAATTGAAAATCTATAACTCAGCCACAGAGCGTTTTGCCTCTCAATGGGAAGGTTGGAATAACGCTGGTGCTGTTTCTATAAACCTTAATCAACTTGATGAGGCTAAACGTTATCTTGAAACAGCTGACAAACTTTCACCTAACAACGCAACAGTAGAGAACAACATTGCTTTGCTTTACTTAGCAATGAAAGATGTAAACACTGCTGATTCTTACATTCAGAAAGCAGTAGCTGGCGGAAATGAACAAGCCACAGCTAACCAAGCAATAATAGAAATAAAGAAAGGTAATTACGAGACAGCAGCACAAATGCTTGACGGCAGAAAGTGTATTTACAATTTGGCTTTATTACAACTTATGACAGGCAACACTGGAAACGCCATCCGTACTCTTGATTGTTGCATGGACCAAACAGCACAAGTAAATTATTTAAGAGCTGTTTGCTACGCACGTCTTGACGATGTTCCTGGACTTGTAAAGAACTTGCGTGAGGCTTGCTCACAAGAGCCAGAATACAAGTACAAGGCTAAACACGACTTAGAATTCAAACGTTATCTTTCTAACCTTGACTTCCAAGATATAGTAAACAACTAATCACAAAACATCATACTTCAAAATAGCAGTTCCAAACGGGGTTGCTATTTTTTTTGCATGTTTATCTATGTAAGTATAGTTTGGGAATAAGTCTTTGTTTCGTGAAACTGAATCTTTGTTTTAGTAAATTATTTCTTTGTTTTAGCGCACGGAAACTTTGTTTTATTTACACAAAACAGCGTTTTACATTAGAGAGAGAAAAATGTGTATATTTGTAGCCACAAATTAGTATTATTGTAGTAACATTTAAAAGTTAAGGTCTTAAAGCAAAAGTATTATTCTTATCATTAGTCTTTTTGAGTCTTGCAAACGTAAGTCAAGCAAATATCCCTTTGACACAAAAAAATCATTCTCCTGATACAACAATAAACAACTTATTGGCACTTTCTAATGAGAACTCTGCAAAGAATTTCTATCCTCTTATTGATAGCGTTTCTTTAATTAATGAAGACTCTTTTAATTATATGTTTGATATATTAGATAACCACCCTTTTGTTATATTTGTAAATTCAAAACAGACAGAATACTTAATTGCATTCTTTCATGAAGGATGTACACTCAACAGTTTTAATGAATTTCAAATTGGATATTTGACAAAAGATATTATTAAGAAAATCAATAGTAGATATATTAAAACCCAATATAATAGTTTCTATACTAACAGCGGTTTGCATTTAGGAATATCACAAAAAACTCTGCAAAAAATAAAAGGTAACCACTACAAAAAAGAAGAAAATACAATAAGTTTATATATTAAATAACCCTCACTCTTTATTTTTACAACGATATAATCAAGCAGAATACTATATTAAGTGCAAATTAAATGATAATAAAGTTTCTCAGATAAGATTTGGTTTTTCTTACCCTTAATCAAGAGGTTTGAGCAGAACCTTTACAACGCAAAACTCTGCAAAGAATAAACTTTCTACAAAGAGTGGTTTCTCTTTATATCTTTTCTCCTTTACAAATTGAGCAGTAAAAATGGTGATTTAATCCGTAATTTATCTATCCTTTACTTCTGAAAGTCATTGTACTTTTGCACCGTAATTTAAAACACCTAAAAACAAAAGATATGACAAATAAGATTTTAATTGTTTATTATTCCCGACGAGGCGAAAACTATTGCAACGGTGAAATTAGAGATTTAAAGATTGGAAACACAGAGCTTGTTGCCAAAAAGATAGCCTCTCTTATCACGGCAGACCTATTTCAAATAGATACTGTAAAGAAATACCCTATCTCTTATATGGAAACAACAGAAGTTGCTAAAAAGAATTACAAGAAAATGCTCGTCCTGAACTAACAGAGAGTGTTAAAAATATGCAAGAGTACGACACAATCATTCTTGGCTATCCCTCTTGGTGGGGAACAATGCCAATGGCTGTATTCACATTCCTTGAGCAATATAATTTCTCTGGCAAGACAATAATTCCTTTCTGCACCAATGAAAGAAGTGGATTAGGAAGTAGCATAAGGGACTTAAAGAAACTCTGTCCAAAAGCAAACATCCTTGCAGGAGTATCAATTTATGGCTCAAAAGCACAGCAAGCAGACAGTCAGGCTCAACAGATAGCCGATATGGCAATGTGAACACAAGGTAATACAACAATAAAAACAGAAAAGAATATGAATGATTTTATTTTTCAGAACAAAACAAAAGTATATTTTGGAAAAAATTTACTTAGCAATCTTAGTAAAGATGTCCTTGCTTATGGCACCAGAGTTCTTATGGTTTATGGTGGCGGTTCATTAAAAAGAAACGGACTTTACAACAAAGTGACTTCAATACTTAAAGATGCAGGTATTAGCATTTTTGAGCTTTCAGGAGTTGAACCAAATCCAAGACACACAACAGTAAATCATGGAGCTGCAATATGCCGTAAAAAACATATTGACCTTATCCTTGCTGTTGGTGGAGGCTCAAGCATAGATTGTTCAAAAGGTATGCAGCCACAGCTCTTTCAAAAACAGATGATGTATGGGATTTGATTACTGGAAAAGAACAGTATAATAAAGCTTTGCCTATAGCTGTTGTTCTGACTATGTCAGCCACAGTTTCAGAAATGGATGCAGGGGCTGTAATAAGTAATATGGATGTAAATGGAAAGTTTGCTCTTCAAAGCCTTATGCTTCAACCAAAGGTTGCTTTTGAAAACCCAGAAGTAACTTACTCTGTACCTGCTTATCAAACAGCTTGTGGAAGTTGCGATATAATGTCTCACATTCTTGATTTGGAATATTTCAACAATCAAGGTTCAATGGATATGCTTAAACGCTTGCAAGAAGAAGTATTGAAAACTGTTATCAAATATGCTCCAATTGCAATAAAAGAACCAGAAAATTATGAAGCACGAGCAAATCTTATGTGGGCTTCTTCTTGGGCTTTGAATGGTTTTCTCTATGGTGGAGTAGCTCAACCTCCTGTTTGTCACTGTATGGAACATGAGCTTTCTGCTTACTATGATATTACTCACGGTCATGGTTTGGCTATTCTTATTCCTCGTTGGCTTCAATACGTGCTCGATGAACAAACAGCCGCAGATATTTATCGCTTTGACATCAACTGCTTTGGGGTAGATTCTTTACTGTTACAAATGCAAGGAGCAAAGAAAGCTATTGAAGCACTAAGCAATTTCTTCTTTAATACTTTGGGTCTAAAAAGTCATCTTTCAGAACTTGGAATAGATAACAAACATTTTACTGCCATGGCAAAAAGTGCTTGCAGAGGAGGAGTTTTACAAGCCTTTAAACCTCTTGCACAAAAGGATATTGAAGCTATTTACTCTATGTGTTTATAATAAAACCCAGACAAATACAAGCAAGCCTGTCATTATAATGGCAGGCTTTTTTTCTTGTCTATATAATATAGTAAGTTTTTCTGCGTTTCTAAAGTTTAGACCGCATTATGAGTTCTCTTTAATCTATCAGAATATTTTTTAGAATTCCCATAAGCAAAATATATATAAATGAAAGAATTACAAATAGGCAACTTAGTTGCTCATTATCCTATTGTGCAAGGAGGTATGGGAGTAGGCATATCACTGTGGAGCTTAGCTTCAGCAGTAGCTAATCAAGGAGGTATTGGCGTTATCTCATCTGCAGGTTTAGGAATGTTGCACAAAAATGATAATCCTATTTATACAGAGGCTAGCATCTATGGCTTAAGACAAGAGATAAGGAAAGCCAAAGCAAATACCCAAGGTATAATAGGTGTGAATATAATGGTTGCATTAACCAATTACGCAGACATGGTAAGAACCGCAATAGAAGAGAAAGCAGATATTATCTTTTCTGGAGCAGGACTCCCTCTTAACTTACCTTCATATCTTGAGCAAGAAAACAAAACAAAACTTGTACCTATTGTTTCATCTGCTCGTGCCACGCGAATAATATGCAGCAACTGGAATTCAAAATATAATTATTATCCCGATGCTATTGTACTTGAGGGTCCAAAAGCAGGAGGTCATCTTGGCTATAAACTAAATCAAATAAATAATCCTGAATATTCAATAGAACATAATCTACCTTTGATCTTACAAGAGTTGGACTCTTGGAAACAAAAAGCAGGCAGAGACATTCCTTTGATTGTTGGTGGAGGTATTTACACTGGAGAGGATATTTATAATATAATTAAGGCTGGAGCCTCTGCCGTTCAAATGGGGACACGCTTTGTTACTACGCAAGAATGTGACGCTTCAGAGGAATTCAAAAACTCTTACATCAAGGCCACAAAAGAAGACATTGCCATAATAGAAAGTCCTGTGGGTATGCCAGGAAGAGCCATAAATAATTCTTTTCTTGAGGGAGTTGCCAAAGGAGAGAAACACCCAAAAAACTGCGTGTGTCATTGCATAAAGACTTGCGATAGCGTAAATAGTCCTTATTGTATAATGCTTGCTCTTTTGAATGCTTACAAAGGAATTGTTAATGATGGATTTTGTTTTGCAGGCTCTAATGCTTACAGAGCTACAAAAATAACAACAGTTCGTGCTTTATTTGAAGAATTGATTGCAGAATATAATGCTTGTAATCAGGCTAATGCTTAATATAAAACTTTAACGAAATAAATCTTTGTTTCGCTTTACTGGATCTTCGTTTTAAGAATTTATTTCTTTGTTTGGTGAAATTAAAACAAAGAAATAGAAAAGCATGGTCAAGTAAGAATGTTAAATTACTTATGCTGCAGTCGCAAGTATATGTGAAAGGAATATCCTAAGTCCCAATCCGAACAGAATTGCTCCTCCCAGAATAAGGGCAACCTTTGGTTTGAAGAAATAAGCCTTCATTCCCATTATCACTCCTACCATAGAAAAAAGGAAAGTACAAAGACCTATCACAGCGATTATTATAAGCTGCTGCATAAGTGTGTATTCCAATCCAAAACCTACACCAACCACAAAAGCATCTATGCTTGTGGCAACGCTAAGCATAAGGAGTATTTTAGGTTTTGTAAAGTCAAAAACTCTTTGATTTATATTGTAATGTAATCCTTCAATAAACATCTTCACTCCTATTATTCCCAAGAGTCCAAAAGCTATCCATGGTGCTATGCTATCAACATATTTGCGTGCTACCTCACCAATCAATCCTCCCAAAAAAGGGAACATCGATTGAAAAAAAGCAAAGCTAAAAGCTAAAATAAGTCCTCTTTTTATAGTCATAGACTTTTGCAGCCCGCAAGTAATACTTACTGCCAAACAATCCATAGAAAGAGATATACCAAGTAATATGGCAGAAAGTACTATATTCATTTTGTCTGTGTTTTTGGTATAATATTATTCGTGATATAAACGAATTGATCAACGTTTAATTGTTCTGCTCTTTGCATAAGCAGGTTTTTATCAATATTTTCAAGACTAAAAGGCAAACACTTCAAAGCAGAATGAAGCATTTTTCTTCTTTGTGCAAAAGCGGCTTTGACAATACGAGTAAATAATTTTTCATCACAAGGCAAACTCTTAACAGCATTTCTTGTCATTCTTATTACAGCACTTTGAACCTTTGGTTGAGGAAAGAAATTCTCTTTCTCCACTGTAAAAAGATACTCCATATCATAATAAGCCTTTAAAAGCACAGTGAGAAGACCATAAACCTTTGAGCCCTCATTTGCACATATTCTTTCAGCCACTTCTTTTTGAAACATACCAACAAGCATTAGCACGCTATCACGGTTTTCCAAAACCTTAAACAGTATCTGTGAAGAAATATTGTAAGGGAAGTTACCTATTATTGCAAAAGTAGAAGAAAAGACACTTTGCAAATCCATACGCAAAAAGTCATGTTCAAAGATTTTATTTTGCAAAACGGGATAATTTTCTTTTAAGTATGCAACAGATTCTGAATCTATCTCCACTATTTTGAAATCAGCCTCTTGTCTATCCAAAAGATATTTTGTCAGAACACCCATTCCAGCTCCTACCTCTAAGATATTGTGATTCTCTTCTGACAAAGCCAAAACTATACTATGAGCAATTTCTTCGTTTTTAAGAAAATGCTGTCCAAGATATTTCTTTGCTCTTACGTTTTGTAGCATATAACTTTTTTTATAAAAAGAAAGGCTCTAAAAATACTGAGTTTTCAGAGCCTTCTTCAATATGTTATGAATATATTTTTGCTTATTCTCCCAACATAAAACGATAGAATGCAGTTGCTGTCAAATCTTTGTCAGACTCTTGCAAGTATTCTTTTACTGTCTTTTTGCCGTCCTTAATGAACTCTTGTTCAAGCAAAGTGCATTCTTTGAAATACTTGTTCAATTTACCTTGTGCAATCTTGTCAACCATATTTTCTGGTTTACCTTCTTCTCTAATTTGCACACGATAAACTTCCAATTCTTCATCTATTAAATTTTGAGGAACAGACTCTCTGTTCAAAGCAACTGGAGCCATAGCAGCAATCTGCATAGCTATTTCCTTGCCTTGTTCATCAAAGCCTTTCTTACTAAATGCAACCAAAGAAGCTAAACGGTTTCCGTTATGAATATAAGCATACACAACAGAAGCCTCTAAAACTTCATAGTGAGAGATTTTGATATTTTCACCAATCTTACCAATTTGGTCAGTAACTAAATCCTTAACTTTAGAACCTTCAATAACAAGTTCATTCAATGCGTCAAGTGTATTTATTTTGTTCCCAATAGCAGCATCAAGTATTTTGTTTGTAAAACTGATGAATCCCTCGTTTTGAGCAACAAAATCTGTTTCGCAATTTAACATCATAATAGCTCCAAAAGTGTGGTCAGCAGTAGTTTTTGCTAATACACAACCTTGAGAAGCATCTCTTTCAGAACGTTTAACAGCTAATTTTTGTCCCTTTTCTCTTAAATATTCTATTGCCTTGTCTGTATCTCCATCGCTTTCAATGAGGGCTTTTTTACAATCCATCATCCCTGCACCAGTTCTTTGACGTAATGCATTTATTTCAGCAACTGTTATATTTGCCATTTTCTTTATTCCTTTCTTGTTTGTTTGTTATTTGTTTGCAGGGGCTTTTTTGATAGGCTTCTTGTCAGCAATCTTTCTTGGACGCTGTTGTCTTTTTGGAGCGATTTCGCTTTCACCTTTTAACTTCTTAATTTTTTCCTTAGTATCTCCCTTGTCTTCATCTTCATCAAGAAGTTCTGTAGCTAATCTCTTATTCTCTTCTTCCTCTGCCTCCTCTGCTTCTCTTGCATCCTTATCCATCTTCCTTTCTTTTAATCCCTCTTCAATAGCATCACACATATATTTCATTATAAGTGCTATTGACTTTGAAGCATCATCATTTGCAGGAATTGGAAAATCAATTAAATCAGGATTACAATTTGTATCAACCAATGCAAAAGTAGGTATATTTAAACGTCTTGCTTCTGCAACTGCAATATGTTCCTTATTTATATCTATTACAAATACTGCTGACGGCAAACGCGTAAGATCTGCGATAGAACCAAGATTTTTTTCAAGTTTTGCTTTCTCACGAGAAATTTGCAAACGCTCTCTTTTTGAAATTTTAGCTGCCTCACCATTCTCTGATATCATTTTGTCAAGAACATTCATCTTCTTTACTGCCTTGCGAATAGTAACAAAATTTGTAAGCATTCCTCCAGGCCAACGCTCAGTAACAAAAGGCATATTAACCTTTGAAGCCAACTCTGCAACAACTTCTTTTGCTTGTTTTTTTGTTGCAACAAAAAGAACTTTCTTGCCTGACTTAGCTATTTGCTTAATAGCATTTGCTGCCTCATCTGCTTTTTGAGCTGTTTGGTTTAGATCTATAATATGAATACCATTTTTCTCCATAAAAATGTATGGAGCCATTTTTGGATTCCATTTTCTTCTCAAGTGTCCAAAATGAACACTTGATTCCAACATTTGATTAAAATCTAACATCGATTTGTGTTTGTTTGTTTTGTTTACCTTCCTTTAATTAACTCAATCAGTGAGTAGTTAGGCGGAAAATATTGTACCTAAATCTCACTAATTTGGATACTAAACTTTCTCCAAAATATACTAACGCTTGCTGAATTGGAAACGTTTTCTTGCCTTCTTTTGACCAGGTTTCTTTCTTTCAACCATACGTGGGTCTCTTCTAAGTAAACCTTTTGCCTTTAACGACTTGCGGTCTTCTTCGTTAACTTCGCACAAAGCACGTGCAATAGCCATACGCAAAGCCTCTGCTTGTCCAGAAATTCCACCACCATCAAGATTTGCCTTAACGTCAAAGTTTCCTAATGCATTAACTGTCTCAAAAGCTTGACAGCAAATATACTGCAATGGAGCTGTTGTAAAATATTCTTTGTAATCTTTTCCATTTACAATAATGTTTCCATTGCCTGCTGTCATATAAATGCGTGCAACAGCAGTTTTTCTTCTTCCTATTTTATTTATTACTTCCATCTGACTATCTTATTGAATTTAAACTAACTGTTTTTGGTTGTTGAGCCTGATGTGGATGCTCACTTCCTTCATAAACATAAAGGTTTTTGTACAACTGTGCTCCCAATTTATTCTTTGGTAACATACCCTTAACTGCATGCTCTACTATACGTATAGGATGAGTAGCTAATAATTCATTTGGGTGAGTGAAACGTTGTCCACCAGGGTAACCCGTGTAACGGACATAAGTCTTTTCAGTCAATTTTTTCCCAGTAAAACGCACTTTTGATGCATTGATTACTATTACATAATCTCCACAATCAACATGAGGAGTAAAACTTGGTTTGTGCTTGCCTCTTAACACATTTGCAACTTTGGTAGCTAAACGTCCCAAAATTTGATTTTCAGCATCAACAACAATCCACTCTTTCTTTACTGTTTGAGCGTTTGCGCTGACGGTTTTGTAACTTAATGTATTCATTCTTTTCTTGCTAATACGTGTAAAAATACTTTTTTTGCTCATAACAAAACACCTAATCCAACGGGCAATCGGACAAATGTAAAACAATGAGACTTAAACATCTAAAAGAGTTTTGCCTGGATAAATAACGCTTTAGACACTACTCTTTTGAGTATGCAAAGATACAACCTTTTATTTTATTGCCAAATAATTAGGCTATTTTTCTTTGACTTTCTTATACTCTTCATTTAATCCTTTTACTATCTCATCTGTAATATTAAAGCCTTCGTCAGCATACAAAACTGGTGAAGACACATAAGAACGAGCGAGAATAATATTGTATTTGGCGTGTTTTTGATTATAATCCTTTATGAAAGCATAGACTGCATTGATTAGTTTTTTGTTATCTGAGGCTTGCCTATCTTGTAATTTTTTCATCATCTGCTGTTGCATTTGTGGCAAGTTATTGTATTGTGCTTGCAGTTGTTGTTCTTTTTGTTTCTGTTGTGTAAGTGTGAGTTTTTCTCCTGTTTTCATGTAGTTTTCATATTCAGTCTTTAGTTTTGTACCTACACTCTGATACTGAACTGACAGTTGAGACTGATAAGCTGCCAAAGCTTTTTCAAGGTCTTTTGCATATTGGTACTTAGCCATTATAGTATCGGTATTTACATAAGCTATTTTTAAGTTTCCACTCTGAACAATCTTAGCTTTTGATGTGTCTTTGCTCTCTGTATTCTTGCAACAAAGTATCATAATCAGTAAAACAACAACTCCAATAAAAGAAAGGCAAGCCAAAATAAGTGTAACCAAACCCCTGCAATTACAAGAATGTTTTTGTGTTGTGCAATTATCTTGCTGAGCTACTTGATCTGAAATTTCATTACTAGTATTTTCCTCTTGTGAAGGAATATTCTCATTTAATTCTTCTGTATTCATTTCAATTTCATTTTAAGATTTAGGGAGCAAAAATAATAATAAATTTCCTCTCACAGTATATCAAATGTATGAAAACAAAAAAAACTTACCCTGATTGCTCAGAGTAAGTTTTCTACTTTGAAATAGTGATTTAATAACGATTGTTGTTAAAATTTCCACCTCTTGAACCACCAAAGTCTCTTCTTGGTCTTGAAGATTCTTCTCTTGGACGAGAAACAGCAACGTTAAGTGTTCTGTCATGGAATGAAGCACCATTTAAAGCATCTATTGCCTTTTGACCGTTCTCATCAGACATTTCAACAAAGCCAAAACCTTTTGAACGTCCTGAAAACTTGTCTGTAATAACTCTGGCAGAAGAAACTTCTCCGTATTCTTCAAAAGCCGCTTTTAAATCGTCATCTTTGATGGCGTAGTTCAAATTTGAAACAAAAATGTTCATAAAAAAAATTGAATTAAAATACTAAGGACTACCGTCTTTCACTTGTCTTTCTCGAAAGATTCAGTAGCTCTAAAAACTTTGCAAAGATACATCTTTTTTCTTTCTGACTAAAAAAAAAGCTTATTTTTTTGATATAATACTCTCTTTTAGTACTAAATTAAGTAATCAATTTCCTATCATAGCTAAAGTCAATCTTTACGCTACGCTTATCAAATTACAATTTATTAAAACAAAGAAACGCTCCACCGAAACCTTGTTTTAGTGGAGCATTTGCTATCAATTAGTTTTACTTATTCTTACTTTTTTGCCAAAGATATTGCAACTGAAAGTTCTTTACCTTCTATTACATCTATCTTTGCAAATGGATTTGTAATAGTATCTTTGATTGTCAATGAAGAACAAAGAATATCCCCACAAATGTAATCATGATACTCATAAATAGCTTCTTTTAACAAGCTATCATTCTCAATTTCCACATTTATATAATCTGTTACTTCAAAGTTTTCTTTTCTTATGTTTTGAATTCTGTTGATTAACTCTCTTGCTATAGCTTCTTTTTGCAATGCAGGAGTAATCTGTGTGTCAAGAGCAACAGTAAGAGCCCCCTCATTCATTACAACCCAACCCGGGATATCCTCAGTAACTATTTGAACATCGTCTTTTGTTACACTAATATTTATAGTTTGGTCAATAACAATAGCCTCTCCTTGTTCCAAAAGCACAATTTGTTTTTGAGTAAAAGAATTAAGCGCCTTAACAACCAAATTTATGTTCTTGCCATACTTAGGTCCAAGAGTTTTGAAGTTAGCCTTAACTTTCTTAACCAATACATTGTTATCTTCAGTCACAAACTCTATTTCCTTTATATTGACTTCTGAAAGTATTAGTTTTTCTTCCTTCTTAATATCTTCAACCAATGTAGGATTAAGTACAGGAATGATAATCTTAGCTAAAGGCTGACGCACTTTAAGATTATTTCTCTTTCTGAGTGAAAGCACCATTGAACAAACCTTTTGAGTCATTTCCATTCTCTGTTCAAGACGTTTATCTATACATTCTTCCTTAGCAACAGGGAATAGAGTCAAATGAACACTCTTAACTGGCTGGTTATGCAATTGTTCTTTACCACTTACATTGTTCAGGTCTAAAAACATTCTCTCTGCAAAGAAAGGAGCAAATGGAGCAATGAGTCTTGCAAGAGTATCAAGACAAGTATAAAGAGTTTGATAAGCAGAAATCTTGTCTTGTGAGTATTCACCACGCCAAAATCTTCTTCTACACAAGCGAACATACCAGTTACTCAAACACTCATCAACAAAGGTAGAAATCTCTCTTGTGCCCTTTGTAGGCTCATAGTCATTAAGATCTGCATCTACTTTCTTTATGAGTGTATTTAACTCGGAAAGTATCCATCGATCTATTTCAGGGCGCTCGGAGAAGTCAATATCTTTTTCTGCATAAGTAAAGCCATCAATGTTTGCATACAAAGCAAAAAAAGAATATGTGTTGTAAATCGTTCCAAAGAACTTTCTTCTCACCTCATCAATTCCTTCTGAATCAAATTTAAGATTTTCCCAAGGCTGAGAATTACTTATCATATACCAACGTGTTGCATCAGCACCATATTTTTCTATTATTTCAAATGGATCAACTGCATTACCCAAACGCTTTGACATTTTGTTTCCATTCTTATCCAAAACCAAACCATTTGAAACAACATTCTTGTAAGCCACAGAGTCAAAAATCAAAGTACCCAAAGCATGCAAAGTAAAGAACCAACCTCTTGTTTGATCAACTCCTTCAGCAATAAAGTCAGCAGGAAAATGTTTTGCCAATTCTTCTTTTGAGCACTCAAATGGATAATGCAACTGAGCATAAGGCATAGCACCTGAATCAAACCAAACATCAATCAAATCTGTTTCTCTTTTCATTGGTTTGCCACTATCACTTACCAAAATCACATTATCAATATAAGGACGGTGGAGGTCAAAAGAATCATAATTATCAACCTGAGCATAAGAATTTTCTTTCATATATCCTTTTGCAACAGCCTTGTCAATCTCTTGTGAAAGCATCTTGACAGAAGTAATACATTTCTCTTCTGTCTCATCTTCTGTTCTCCAAATTGGCAAAGGTGTTCCCCAATAACGAGAACGAGAAAGATTCCAATCCACAAGATTCTCTAACCAATTGCCAAAACGTCCTGAGCCAGTAGCCTGAGGTTTCCAATTTATAGTCTTATTTAATTCAATCAAACGGTCTTTTAATGCAGTTGTCTTGATAAACCAACTATCCAATGGATAATAAAGTATTGGTTTGTCTGTACGCCAACAGTGAGGATAGTTGTGAACATGCTTTTCTATTTTGAAAGCTTGTCCTCTTTGTTTAAGCGCAAGGGCTACCTCAACATCAAGAGTTATATCTTTGTCTGTCTTTGTATCATCATAAGCATTCTTTACAAACTTGCCTTCAAACTCTTTGTAAGCCTGAGCATTAACATTTGTTTTCACAAAGTTTTCGTCTAAGTCTGAAAGCAAATAGTATTTACCATGTTTGTCAACCATTGGAACTTGTTTCCCTGCTTTATCAACAAAAACAAGCGGTGGCACTCCATTTTGTTTTGCCACTCTGTTATCGTCTGCTCCAAATGTAGGTGCAATATGCACAATACCTGTTCCGTCTTCAGTGGTTACAAAATCTCCAGCAATTACTCTGAAAGCACCCTTGTCAGGCTTTACCCAACTAACCAATTGTTCATATTCCATTCCTACAAGGTCTTTTCCTTTGCATTCTTTTATTATTCTGTAAGGAAGTATCTTGTCTTGAGCTTTGTATTCCATTGGAGAAGTAAGTCCTTCCCCTGTAAAGAAAGAATTTAATAGAGGTTTCCCTATCACTATTATCTCTCTTTGTCCGCTGTAAGGATTAAAGGTATCCACCCAACAGTAATCAATATTGTTTCCAACAGCCAAAGCTGTGTTTGAAGGCAGTGTCCATGGAGTTGTTGTCCAGGCAATAAAGAAACAATTTCTGTACTCTTCACCCTTTATTGCAAACTGAGCCACCATTGTAGTGTCCTTTAAATCACGATAGCAACCAGGCATATTTAATTCATGAGAAGACAATCCTGTACCAGCAGCAGGAGAATATGGTTGTATAGTATAGCCTTTGTAAAGCAATCCTTTCTTATATAATTCACCAAGCAAGAACCATAAAGTCTCTATGTATTCATTTTTAAAAGTAATATATGGATTTTTCAAATCAACCCAATATCCCATTTCTTCTGTCAGTTTATCCCAAAGGTCTTTATATTTCATCACTTCACTACGACACTTTGAATTATACTCATCAACAGAGATTTTCTTACCAATATCGTCTTTTGTAATGCCCAAAGACTTCTCTACTCCCAACTCAACAGGCAATCCGTGTGTATCCCAACCAGCTTTTCTTTGCACATGATAACCTTTCATTGATTTATAACGGCAGAAAATATCTTTTATACTTCTTGCTATTACATGGTGAATGCCAGGTCTGCCATTTGCAGAAGGTGGACCTTCAAAAAATATAAACTCTTTTGCTCCTTCCCTTTCCTTTATACTAAGGTCAAAGGCATGGTTTGCTGTCCATAAATCATTGATTTGTGTGTTTATTTCCCTAAGGTCAAGTTGTTTGTACTCAGAATATTTCTTTTGCATCTTTGGAATAAAATTAAGCGTATTATAAAGTGCAAAATTACTAATTTATCTGCAAAATGAGCTCTTAGTAACAGTACTTTAAGCACCAAACAAAAAAATATATTCTCTGTTGGTATTATTTATTCTCTGTAAAACAGATATTTAAATCATATTTGAAAAAGAAAAAAGAGGCTTAAATCAAAAAAAAGAGAAAAAAAATTTGTCAGTAATAAAGATTGTTGTACTTTTGCAACCTCAAACAAAGGGAGCATAGCTCAGCTGGTTTAGAGCATCTGCCTTACAAGCAGAGGGTCATAGGTTCGAATCCTATTGCTCCCACACAAAAAGAAGAAGGAAATAATCGCAAAGGTTGTTTCCTTTTTTGTTTTGCTGTTTTCTTGCAATACACTTTCATTTTCTTGACTCTACAAAACTCTTTGTGTATAACATTATGTCTCTTTGGCAAATTAAAACAAAGAAAAAAATTATTATTTCTTTGTTTGCGCGCACTATTTCTTTGTTTTAGAAAATTATTTCTTCGTTTTATTTTATGTAGACAAAATGCAGAAAAATTATAGTGAAATTTTGCCATGTCAGAATTTTGTTGTACTTTTGCAACCTTAAAATTCTGCTACTCTTTGTGCAGAAAAAGAAAACTGCCCTATTCGTCTAGCGGTTAGGACTTATGATTCTCAGTCATAAAAGAAAGGTTCGAGTCCTTTATAGGGTACAGTGTGAATGATTTATACAATTAACGGTGCAAGATTCTCTTACACCGTTTTCTTTTTATCAAGTAAATAAGGCAGAGCCAAAGCTCTGCCTTATTTACTTAAACGAACATCAATATCATTATTTGCGCACACAGCACTCGTAAAAACATTGTTAATGGATATACAGTTGCATAAGCAACAGAAGGCTCATCTGCCTCTGTCAAATTACTTACATAAGCCAATGCTGGTGGGTCTGTAGTGCTTCCTGCAATAAAACCGGCGATTGTGTAATAGCTCATTTTGTAACGAACCCTTGCAAAAATGCCAACAAGCAACAATGGCACCAATGTAATTATAACTCCATAAATTATCCACAAATATCCACCATTAACCACTGTGGAAATAAATTTTGCACCTGCGCTAAGTCCAACAGCAGCCAAGAAAAGAGCAATACCTATCTCTCTAATCATCATATTTGCAGAAGAAGTAACAAATGTAACCACTTTATAGTATGGGCCATATCTTGCCATCAATATTGCAACAATCAAAGGACCTCCAGCCAAACCAAGTTTCACTGGTTGAGGCATACCTGGAAAGAAAATAGGAATACTACCTAAAATAATTCCTAAGAAAATTCCTAAGAAAATTCCCAAGATATTAGGCGTATCAAGCCTTTTCATTGAATTACCTAGCAAAGAAGCCACCTTAGAGATATTCTCTTCATTGCCTAAGACTGTCAAACGGTCTCCTAATTGTAAGCAAAGGTTTGCAGCAGGTTTCAATTCCAAACCTCCTCTGTAAATTCTTTTTATTGTAATGTTGTATTTCTGACTCAAATTCAGTTGTCCCAACCTTTGGCCATTTAATTCAGACTTTGTAATCACTATTCTATGACTGACAAGATTTGAGTGATTATCTGCTTGCGTTGTTTGCTGAGACTGTTGTTCATCAATCAAACCATGCTCCATTTGTTTTAGATATTCCTCCTCTTCTTTTTTCACATTGATACGAAAAATCCATTTCACTATCAAAGGCGAAAAGATTATTCCTATCACACCCAAAGGATATGCAACCGCATAACCCAATGGCACTACGCTAGCATCTTTACCCATATCTGTAAGGGTCTGTTGTGCTGCACCAAGTGCAGGAGTATTTGTTATGGCTCCAGACATTATTCCAACCATTGTGGAAATGTTTTCACCACTTACGAGGTGGATAATGTATGTTGTCAAACAACCCAACAATATTATCATCACCGCCATCATATTTAGCTTAAGTCCTCCTTTTTTCAGCGAAGCAAAGAATCCGGGTCCAACTTGCAAACCTATTGAATAGACAAAAAGGATAAGTCCAAAATCCTTTATGAAGCTTATCATTGTTTCATTAGGCACTATTCCAAAGTGAGAAATAATTATTCCCACAAACAGGATCCACGTGATACCTAAGGAAATACCTTTAATCTTTATCTTGGCTAAAAGTTTACCCACAAAAATCGTAAAGGCCAAGACCAAAACACATTGTGCTATTGAGGGCGAAAAAATTAATTTATTTACCCATTCCATAATCAAAACCGTTTTAAATTAATCTATATGTTTTACTAATCTGAGATTCCACCACATTGTTAAGCTCCATTTCTAAAAGAGTTGACTGCAAAAGTGTAGTGGAAAAATTACTTAACTCTTGTAAGTCATCGATATTTGTAGGTCCTTTTTCCAAGAGAATATTATATATTATCTCCTCCTCTCTTGTTAGGGACGGCTTTGTTTTTATAGCGTTTTTTGTTTGTTCTTCTTTAGTAAAATCATTTTTTTGCTGCTGCACAGATGCTTTATTGTCCATTATCCAACGCATTCCCTCTGCAACATCTATTGGTTGATGTAAAATATTACCCTGACCTGAATATATGAGCATATTACAGCCTTGGCTCAATCGTTCATTCACTTTGCCTGGCACAGCAAAAATTGTTTTGCCATATTTCTTTGCCCAATCCGCACTATTGAGTGAGCCACTATGCATGTTAGCTTCCACAACTATGAGGCAATCGCAAAGCCCTGCAATAATTCTATTGCGATGAGGAAAAGTAAATCCTCTGCCGCTAGTGCCACTCATATATTCTGTAATTAGTCCACCGCACAAGAGAATTCTCTTTGCTAAATTCGCATTCTGTGCAGGAGAAATAATATCTAATCCATGACCTAAAACAGCATAGTTAGGTATATTTAAATCTAATGAATCTTCATGAGCAAAGGTATCTATTCCAAATGCCAAGCCACTAACTATACCAACAGAAAAAGAATGTAGGTATTGAATAATCTCTTTTGTTACCACCCTGCCATAATCATCAGCATTGCGCGAGCCAACAACGGCAACCATTCTATCCATTTGTGGTAGTTGCGAACCTTGAAAGAATAAGCAAATAGGAAAGTCTGACATCTGCAAGAGTCTTTGTGGATAGTCTTGGTCTGTGAAAAAGAGTGGCTTTATATTATTTAGTTCTGCAAACTTGATTTCGCTCTCACATTTTGGAAACATTTGTTTGGACAATATGCTCTCAACACTCTTTTCTGACAAGCCCAATTCATTTAGTCTTTCCTTAGACATTATAAACAACTCTTGTGTGGAAGGTATCTTAGTTATTAACTCGCGTGCCTTTGCTGGGCCAACACCCACAATATTTGCAAAAGCTAAATCATATATTGTTGCCATTTTATTTTTGTGTTTTTATTTTCACCCGTTCAAAATAAGCCATTGTTTTTCTATAAGCCCAAAGCAGTGCTAACCCTATAAGAAATCCAAGTATTGCACCGCAAAGCACATCACCAGGATAATGATAGCCACAATAGACTCTTGAATAGCACACTACAAAAGCCCAAAAACAAATAATGGCTTTAAAGATTCTGCATTTTCTTCCCAAATAAAAAAGCACTGTTGTCAAGCAAAAAGTATTTGCAGCATGAGAAGACACAAAGCCATATAGCCCACCTTTGTTACCATAAAGCAAATAAAAATGACTGAGTCTAACTGTGTGTACATCTGTTAAAGCATGCGAAGGTCTAAGTCTGCAAAATACATCTTTAAAACAAAGTACAGAGACTCTGTCTGCCAAAGTAAAACAAAGAATAATAAGCATAATTATCACCCACCAGCGCTTGCCATATTCTTTAAAAGAAAGAAATAGTACACAAGCCACAAGCATAACAAAAAAGCAAAGGTTATCGCTCAAAAAAGCCATAACCCAGTCCATAGCCTGACAATGCGTTCCATTTATTAGGCGAAATAATTCAATATCCAAATTAATCAATGTCTGCATTTAAAGAAGCCCAAATTAAATCTTTCAACTTCATTATATTTATATTTGCAACAGAAGATATACATACACTTTTCACTCCATTAGGTAACTGAGCCTGCAATTCAGAGAGCATTTGTTCATCAAGCATATCACATTTTGTTACGGCAAGTATTCTATCCTTATCCATAAGAGCAGGATTGTAGTTATTAAGTTCTTGTAGTAATACATTATATTCTTTTTCTATATCTTCGCAATCACAAGGCACCATAAAAAGCAAAAGAGAGTTTCTCTCAATATGGCGCAAGAAACGCAAACCTAAACCTTTACCCTCTGAGGCTCCTTCAATAATTCCAGGTATATCTGCCATGACAAAAGATTTATCACCGCGATACTTTACAATCCCAAGATTTGGCACCAATGTAGTAAAAGGATAATCTGCAATCTGTGGCTTTGCAGCAGAGACAACACTAAGCAATGTACTCTTGCCTGCATTAGGAAAACCTACTAAACCAACATCAGCTAATATTTTCAATTCAAATATTTTCCAACCCTCTTGAGAATCCTCTCCTGGTTGAGCATAGCGTGGGGTACGATTGGTTGATGATTTAAAGTGATCGTTTCCTAATCCGCCTTTACCACCTTTGACAACAGTAACCAATTGTCCCTCTTCTACTATCTCAAATTCCACCTCTCCAGTCTCAGCATCTTTACATACTGTACCAAGTGGAACATCTATTATAATGTCTTGCGCATTTTTTCCATGCATAAGATTTTCACCACCTGCTCCTCCATCTTCAGCCACTAAATGTTTTGTGTATTTAAGATGCAAAAGAGTCCAAAACTGCTTATTGCCTCTGAGAATAACACTACCTCCCTTGCCTCCATCTCCACCGTCAGGACCTGCTTTGGCATTATACTTAACGCGCAACAAATGTGCTGAGCCTGCCCCACCTTTTCCGCTGTGGCAAAATATCTTTACGTAATCTATAAAATTTGAACGCATATAACTATAACTTAGAATCTATTACATTAGTAAGACTTGCAAATACTTGATCCAACTCTCCTGTGCCACAAATAGAGTAAAAAAGTCCCTCTTGTTTGTAAAAATCTGCAACTGGAAGAGTTTTGTTATCATATTCTTTGAAACGATTCATTATTACATCTTCTTTATCGTCTGCTCTGCCTTCAAGTTTTGCTCTATTTAACATTCTTTTCACTAAAACATCTCTTGGCACATCAAGAGACAAAACGCACAACAATCTATAATTAATTCTATGCAATAAACCTTCAAGAATGTAGGCCTGAACAACATTCCTTGGAAAGCCATCAAAGAGAATTCCTTTTGAATGTGAGCCTTTGAGTGTTTTCTCTATTATATTTACAATTAGTTCATCTGTCACCAGCTCACCTCTATTTATAATATCTTTTGCTTTCAACCCAATAGGTGTACCCTCAGTTATTTCCCTTCTCAATATCTCTCCAGTAGAAATATAAGTAAGATCATATTTTTCTACTAATTTTTTGCTTTGTGTCCCTTTTCCTGCTCCAGGAGCTCCAAATAAAACTATACTGAACATTATTTCTTTATTCCTTTAATTGATAAATATCTTTCAACGTGCGAGCATAACCATCTATGTCTAAACCATAGCCAACAATAAATTCATTTGTTATCTCAAAGCCAAAATATTTTACAACAAAATTGCCTCTAAAAGCTTTGGGTTTAAAAATCAATGAACATATATCTACACTCGCAACTTCTGTTTCATTCAATAAAGACAAAACATTTGTCATGCTTTTGCCACTATCCACAATATCTTCTATAATGATAACATTACAGTCTTTCAAATTCTCATTTAGCCCAATAAGTTGTCTGACTTGTCCTTCTGATTTCATGCCATTGTAAGAAGAAAGTTTAACAAAAGAAACCTTAGACTCAATGTTAATACATTTCAAAAGGTCTGCTGCAAACATAAAAGCCCCATTCAAAATAACCAAAAACACTACCTCCTTACCCTTGTAATCTTCATTTATCCTTTGGGCAAGGTTGGCAACCGCTTTTTCTATTTGAGTGTTGTCAATATACTTTACAAAAATCTTATTCTTTACTCTTATGCTATCCATAATAAAAATGCAAAGTTAAGAATTAATCTTCAAGCAAAGCAGAAATTGCAAAATAAGAAGACAATCCCATGGCATATTTCAAGCAATTTTCATCAGCATTGAATGTTGAAGTATGCAAGTTTGTTATTGGCATATCTTTGCCTCTGGTACCCAAACGCCAATAGCACGCAGGTATAATTTGAGAAAAATAAGAGAAATCTTCGGCTGTCATTCTTTCTCTTAGTGAATAAACATTTTCTTTGCCTAAATAATTTTGTGCAAATGAGAACACATTGCGAGTCAATTCAGGATTGTTATAAACATAAGGATATCCTGGGTCAATAAATACCTTTGCGCTACAACCCCAAGCCTGTGCTGTTTGTTGGGATATATTTGTTATGAGTTTATGACACTCTTTGCGCCAAGACTCATCAAAAGTACGTATTATGCCCTCAAGATGAGCGCTGGAAGGTATTATGTTTGTTCTGCCCTCAGCAATAAATTTGCCAATGGAAAACACTGTCGGCATAAGCGGAGAGGCTTTGCGAGAAACAATTTGTTGTAGAGCCAAAACAACTGCTGAAGCTGCCACAATAGGATCCACATCCATTTCCGGAGTTGCTCCATGTCCCCCCTTACCAACAACATCTATATAAATCTCATCAGTAGAAGCCATGCACTTCCCCTCTTTCATTCCTATAGTCCCGCAATCCATTTCGGGAGTTGTATGAAAGGCAAAAATATTATCCGGTTTGCAATTTTTGAAAACCTCATCATGTAACATCTTGTACGCTCCTCCAGGATAGAACTCCTCAGAGGGCTGAAAAAGAAACATAACTGAGCCTTCAAACTCTTCTTTTAATGTGTTCAAAATCCTAATAGCTCCAAGCAAAGAAGACATATGAATGTCATGACCACAAGCATGCATCACCCCTTTATTCACAGAAGCAAACTCTAAACCCGTTTGCTCTTCAATAGGCAAAGCGTCCATATCTGCCCTCAGGGCAACACATTTCTTTTGCGGGTTTTTACCCTCTATAATTCCACAAATACCATAGCCACCTATGTTTTTGCGATACTTTAAACCAATTTTGTCCAATTCAAAACAAATAAAAGCAGAAGTTTCCTTTTCAAAGGTAGAGAGTTCTGGTCTTTGGTGTAAATGTCTCCTTATGGCCACAATGTCAAAAAAATATTGCTCTGCCAAGCTCTTGATTTTGTTTATAATACTACTATTATCTATCATTTTAAAGTGAAATTAAACACCACTTGGGCATTATTTTCTTCTTGCAAAGGTAATAATTATAAATTATTTTCCTAACTTTGAAGCCTCAAAATTAAGAAAATATAATGGCACATCAAAGAAAACAAATCTTTTTTATAGCTCTGGCAACTCTTGTAACAATATTTACTTTAACCTCTTGCAAACAAGACAAAGCCAAGGCAATAATTGGCAAATGGCAACACATATATATTGTTCGCCTTGACCAAAAAGGAAACGACACAATCAATATGCAAGGCTCTCACACCTTCAATTCTTTCCACGAAGACGGCACTCTATACATCACCAATGGTGACAAGGAAGTTAACACTCGCTACATTGTTGCAGCAGATAGTTTAAAAACTTTTCAATTACAACAGAAAGACACTGTTTCTATGTCAATCAAACAATTAGATAAACATTTTCTTGCCCTGCATTTTCATTGGAAAGAGGCTCAACGCCCAGACGAGGTTCTGATTTACAAAAAAATAGATTAACATAGCCGTTAAATTAGAATAATTTAGTGATTGAGCGTCCTAAAAACAACATCACAAACCCACCAATGAGGCTTGTTGCTGTATAAAACAGCAAAAAATAAAAATTCTTTTGGTCAAAAAGTTGATAATTCTCATTTATAAAAGATGAGAAAGTAGTAAAACCTCCACAGAAACCAACAACAAGAAACATTTTGAGATTAAAACTTATTAAATATTCCTTTTCTATCAATCCAAAAATCACTCCAATAGCAAAGCACCCAATAATATTAACCAAGAAAGTGCCCAAAGCAAAGAAGTCCGAGATAAATTTCTGCACCAAAGTGCAAACTAAAAATCTTGTAATTCCCCCTGCGAAACTACCCAAACCAATACATATCAATGTTTTAAACATAGACAACAAATTTATTTTTTAAATTAGAGTAGGAATTATTAGCCTCAGAGGGCGGTTAAGGGCTAATTCCATAGCCGTAGTGCAAAGGTACAAATTATTTTTAATTCCAAGATTTTGTTTCTTGATTCTATAGCGCGCAAACAAAGAAAGAAAACTCTAAATCAGTCATTCATAAAACGGAATCAGTCATTGCGTAGCACAAAACAAAGATTAAAACAAAAAAACAGTGCTTTGCGAAAATCAAAGCACTGTTTTAATTCTACAATTCTAAATTTATCAGCTCTTTAACTATGGTTTATTTAACCATTATAACCAAGCATCTTGTATTTCTCCAAAAAGCAGAAGAATTTGTTATGCGAAGAGATGTTGGTTTGTCTTGATTACCCTCAAGTGTATAAGAAGAAGCTGGGTGATTTGAAACAACTTGAATTTTCTTTCCAGGAAGAGCAATCTCACTTGTTTTTCTGATATCAATCTTTGTTAATTGAGAGAAATCTGCATTGCTTGAAACTTTTGTGCTCTTACCAATTCCGATAAATCCACCAGTGCGGTCAATAACTTTCTTAGAAACCAATTCTTTCTTTGTACCTATTGTGTAGTAAGCGACAGCCCTTTCCTCTTCTATCTTGATTATGTGAGCATCTTTTTCTTCATTTTTTGAAGTCAAATCGCTAACATTCTTCGTCAAACCTTCTATTTGAATGTTTTTCTTTGCCAATTCTTCATTCAATGCTTGAATTTGAGTTTCTTGTTCTTGTATTCTTGTTTGTAGATTGTTGACAAAAGATTGCAGTTGCGCATTTTGTGTATTTGCTTTTTTCATTTTAGCATTTACATTTGCCACTTTCTGTTTGTTTTTTGCCAAAAGAGTATTAATAAGCAAAATCTTATCTTTTATACTTGCTTTTGTATCCTTAGACAACTCTCTTGAAGTATTTGTCATTTTGCTTACGCTCTGATAAGCAGATGTAACCTCTGCCAAAGATGAATCCACATCATTGAGTTGTTTGAATAGATCTTGCATTTCGCTATCTTTGGAAAGCATGAGTTGAGCAAAAGAATCACTAATTTGTTGTTCTCTTACTTTTTGTTCTTGTTGTTGTTTCTTACCGTTGCAACCGAAAAGTGCTGCTACAAAAAACAAACTGATGATTAATAGACTCCTTTTCATATTCTCTTTATTATTTATTGGTTATACTTAATTTTCCTTTTGTTATTCTTATTAAAACGCTTGTAGAGAAAAATTATTATTTTTTCTTTCTCTTTTTGATTGTTTGACAACCTAATTGTGCCATTTCTTGAGCAAATTGCTCTTGACCAACTTCCTTTATTCTTTCAATGCAAGCACATCTGTATGAATTAAATACAATAGCAAAAACTTGCTAAAAAGGTTGTTGAATTTCTTACAATCTTTTATTGCAATTTATTTGCACAATGCACAAATATCATATTTATTTTCTATGCAGCAAGAGCTAATTTTGCACCAAGAATTCTTATAATTTTTTCTGCAACCGGGACATTTGCCAATTTTAAACTTTCTGCACTGGGCACAATAAAAAACCACAGTATGCTATTTGTTCCATTGCTAAAATATTTTCCTATTATTTGTTGCTTTAATAAGCAAAAGTATCAATTATTTATATAATATAGGCACTCCCAGGTCAAAAAAAATTAGTAATATTGCAAATTATTTTTGGGCAATGGAAAAAGATAAACTTGAAATATTTGGAGCTAAGGCACATAACCTGCAAAACATTTCTCTGGCTTTGCCACGTCATTCGCTTATAACAATAACTGGACTGAGTGGAAGTGGGAAATCTTCTCTGGCTTTTGACACAATTTATGCTGAAGGACAAAGACGTTATCTTGATACTTTCTCTGCTTACATTCGAAACTTTATTGGTTCAATGGAAAGACCAGATGTGGAAAAAATAACAGGACTTTCTCCCGTTATTTCCATAGAACAAAAGACTACAAACAAAAATCCCCGTTCCACAGTTGGCACAACAACAGAAATATATGATCTAATAAGACTACTATTCGCTCGTGTAGCTGATGCTTATTCCATAAACACTGGCGAAAAGATGATTCGCTACACCGAAGACCAAATAATCCAAATAATTAAATCTGACTACAAAAACAAGGCAATGCTGTTTTTGGCTCCTGTCGTCAAAAGACGAAAAGGACATTACAGAGAATTGTTTGTTTCTATTGCAAAAAAAGGTTTCTTAAAGGTAAGAATAGACGGCAATATTGAGGATATAACTTTTGGAATGCAACTTGACCGTTACAAAATTCACGACGTAGAAATAGTAATTGACAAATTGCTAATCAATGACAAGAATTCTGAGCGAATAAAGAAAAGTGTGCAAACAGCTTTCAAGCATGGCGAAGGTGTGATGATGCTCTTGGAAGATGGAAAAAAAGATGTGCGTTATCTGTCTTCTCATTTAATGTGTCCGACAACAGGGATTTCTTACCCCGATGCCGAGCCTAACACCTTTTCTTTTAACTCTCCTTATGGAGCTTGTCCGTTTTGCAATGGTTTAGGACAGATTACTCAAGTGGATTTAAAGAAGATAATACCTGACAATACGCTTTCTCTTAATCAAGGCGGACTTGTCCCACTTGGAAAACCTAAACAGAATTCATGGTTCACAAAACAATTAGAAGCTCTTGGCAGGCAAATGGACTTTACTCTTAATGTTCCTATTAAAGATATAAGTAAAGAAGCCATGGATGTTATTTTCTATGGCACAGATATGGTTTTAGACACCTATGACTCTGACATTGGCATTCTTCCTTCAAGAACTCAGAAGTTTGAAGGTATAATCAATTTCATAACTTCTCAAATTGGAGAAAACGCTCCTGCTTCTATACTTAAATGGGCTTATAGTTTCATGAACAAAGTGTCTTGTCCTCACTGCCATGGAGCAAGATTAAAAGACGAAAGCTTACATTATCGCATTTTAGATAAGAATATCGCTGACCTTGTCTCAATGGACTTAAATGATTTAACTCTTTGGTTTGATTCCCTCTTAAATAAATTGAACGGCAGACAAAAAGAAATAGGCAAAGAAATTATTCGCGAGATAAATGTCAAGATTCATTTTCTATTAGATGTGGGGTTGGGGTATTTAAACCTTAATCGCGCCACAGCATCTTTGTCTGGTGGAGAAGGTCAACGCATAAGACTGGCCACACAAATAGGAGCTCAATTAATAAATGTACTTTACATTCTTGATGAACCAAGTATTGGACTTCATCAAAAAGACAATATCAAACTAATTAACTCTCTTAAAAAACTAAGAGACATAGGCAACAGCGTAATAGTTGTAGAACACGACAGAGATATGATGTTACAAAGTGATTGGCTTTGTGATATAGGTCCAAGAGCAGGAGTTAATGGAGGAAAAATAATCTTTAATGGCAAGCCTAAAGATATTCTAAAGTCTAATGTAAAGTCTCTTACTGGTCAGTACCTAAGGGGTGAAAAGAAAATAGAAATCCCTACTATAAGAAGAGAGGGCAGTGGAAAATATATTGAGCTAACTGGTTGCAGAGGTAACAACTTAAAAAATGTAAGCCTAAAACTACCTCTTGGAATTTTTGTCTGTGTCACAGGAGTCTCAGGTAGTGGCAAATCTTCTTTGATAAATGGCACTCTACACCCAATACTTTCAAACTATTTCTATCGTTCAGACAAGAAACCTTTGGAATACGACAAAATAAAAGGCATTGACAACATAGATAAAGTGATTGAGATTGACCAATACCCAATAGGTAGAACTCCACGTTCAAATCCAGCGACATACATTGGGGTATTTGATGAAATAAGAAAGCTTTATGCTCAACTACCAACGGCAAGAATAAGAAATTATCAACCGGGCAGATTTTCTTTCAACGTGAAAGGTGGCAGATGTGAAAGTTGCAAAGGAGCAGGACTAAAACAAATTGAAATGAACTTTCTTCCTGACGTTTATGTTGTTTGTGATGATTGTAATGGAAAGCGTTATAATCGTGAGACACTTGAAGTACGTTACAAAGGCAAAAGCATAAGTGAAGTATTAGATATGAGTTTTGATGAGGCTGTTGAATTTTTCTCTCCTTATCCAAAGATTAGCCGACAACTTGCAATAGTTAAGGAAGTGGGTCTTGGGTATTTAACCCTCGGTCAACCTTCCACTACTCTTTCAGGTGGAGAAAGCCAAAGAATAAAACTATCTTCAGAACTTGGAAAGAAAGATACTGGCAATACATTATATATATTAGACGAGCCAACAACGGGACTTCACTTTGAGGACATAAAGATTTTGCTTGACGTCTTACAAAAATTGGTTGACAAAGGCAACACAATGATTGTCATTGAACACAATATGGACGTTATAAAACAAGCCGATTATATCTTTGACCTTGGAAAAGAAGGCGGAAAGAATGGAGGGGAAATCATTGCTCAAGGCACTCCAGAACAAGTAGCCAATAATCCTCAATCTGTAACAGGTTATTATTTGAAACAAGAATTAGAATAAAATAAATCTTACTAAAAAAATTGTAATCAAATTTCGCTGTGTGCTATCTTGATTACAATATAACTATATTTTGTTGGGGAAAAGCAAACTTTACTTTGCGTGTTATTCCTTTACCAAACGTTTATACATTTGAACTGTGTTTGCCATGCCATAATATAAGGCATCAGATATAAGTGCATGACCAATGGATACCTCATCTAAATTAGAAATTTGATTTTTGAAGTAATGAAGGTTTTCAAGACTTAGGTCGTGTCCTGCATTTAATCCCAAACCACAACGCCCTGCCTCTCTGGCTGCAATGACAAAAGGTTCAATGGCTTTTTCTCTGTCTTTTGTGTAGTCTGAGGCATAACTCTCTGTGTAAAGTTCAACTCTGTCGGCTCCGCACTCTTTGGCTCCGCAAACCATTTTAGGATCTGCATTCACAAAAACAGACACTCTGCAAGTTTGTTTTAGCCGTGCAATAATATCTGTAAGATAACTTTTGTTCTTAATTGTGTCCCAACCACAGTTTGAAGTCAGTTGACTTTCGCTATCAGGCACAAGTGTTACTTGTGTAGGTCGCACTTCTTCTACTATCTGTATAAACTTATCTATTGGATTGCCCTCAATATTAAACTCTGTTGTCAAGACTTTTTTCAAATCTCTGACGTCTTGATAACGAATATGTCTTTGGTCTGGACGAGGGTGAACAGTTATGCCTTCTGCACCATATGTCTCTATATCCAAAGCCATCTTTATTACATCTGGAACATTAGCTCCACGAGAATTACGCAAAGTTGCTATCTTGTTTACATTTACACTTAGTTTTGTCATAATATCATCTCATTTTGTGAGTGCAAAGTTAAGAAAATATTGTAACTTTGCACTTCAAAATCAATCAAGTGTAACTAAAATCTAAGATAATGATAAGTTTTATAATCGCATTAGTGGTACTTGTTGCAGGTTATTTCCTGTATGGAAAGTACGTTTCAAGAGTTTTCGGTATAAAAACAGACAAACAAACACCAGCAATATCAAATCCTGATGGAATTGACTACGTACCTATGCCTTGGTGGAAGTTGTTTCTCATTCAATTTTTAAACATTGCAGGTCTTGGACCAATCTTTGGAGCTGTAATGGGTGTTATGTTTGGTCCTTCTGCTTTCTTGTGGATTGTTTTTGGAACCATATTTGCAGGGGCAGTACATGATTTCATTAGTGGTATGATTTCCATTCGTCAAAATGGAGCCTCACTCACAGAACTTGTAGGCTCTCAACTTGGCAAAGGAGTAAAGAATGTGTTGCTTGTCTTCTCTATTTTGCTGTTAATTCTTGTAGGAGCCGTTTTTGTTTCCGGTCCAGCAGATCTTTTGCATGGACTTATATCCGCAGTAAGTAAAACATGGTGGATTGCTATAGTATTCCTTTATTATGTAAGTGCAACCCTATTGCCTATCGACAAAATAATTGGTAAGATTTATCCCGTTTTTGGTTTTGTTTTACTCTTTATGGCTGTAGGTATTTTGTTTGCAATCTTTTGGAATCACGCTCCAATCCCTGAGATATGGGGCGGACTGGGAAGCATGCACCACAAAGGTTATCCTATTTTTCCAATGATGTTTGTATCTATTGCTTGCGGTGCTATTTCAGGTTTCCATGCAACACAATCACCCTTGGCTGCCCGTTGTGTAGAAAACGAAAAATATGGCAAAAGAATATTCTATGGAGCAATGGTCGTTGAGGGAATAGTTGCACTGATATGGGCTGCTGCTGCAAGTAGTTTTTACGGAGGAATAGACCAATTACAAAACTTTACTGCCTCACTTCCAAAAGGAAGCAATGCTGCAGCTATTGTTGTAAATAATATATCTCATGGTTGGCTTGGAGCTTTTGGAGGTTTCGTCGCAATTTTAGGAGTTATTGCAGCTCCAATCACTTCAGGAGACACTGCCCTACGTTCTGCTCGTTTGATAATTGCAGACTTCACAAATCTAAATCAAAAACCTATCAAAAACCGCCTCATAATCTCTTTGCCAATATTTGCAATTACTTTTGTGCTTTTGCTTGTGAATTTTGATATTCTTTGGCGTTACTTTGCATGGAGCAATCAAACCTTAAGCGTATTCACTCTTTGGGCTTGCACAGTATATCTATATAAGGAAAAGAAAAATTACTTTATCACTCTTCTACCTGCTTTGTTTATGACAAGTGTTTCTGCTTCTTATCTTCTTTACTCTCCTGACTGTATGATCAACCTTAATTATTGGGCTTCTATAATCATAAGTTTGGTTGTTTCAGTCTCTTTCTTGGGAATCTTTATTTACACAAATAAGAAAAGAAATAAAATCAGCACTACTACAACAAAATAAAGATAATGATATCTACTCTAATTATCAGTTCTTTAATCAAAAAAGAGTGAAGAAAATGCAGAAAAGTATTGTCAAATAAAAAAAACTTTGTATTATTGCAACCTTAAATGTAGTTATTGTAATTGAATGACAACAAAACAAATAATACAAATAAAACAACAAGAAAGGATTTTATATGAAGAAAATCATTTTATCACTTATGGGCGTTTGTTTAGCATCAGGATTGATGGCTCAAACAATATTTGTTGACACAACAGCCCAAAACAAAAACGTAGTGTTAGAGGAATACACAGGTGTAGGTTGTGGATACTGTCCAGATGGACACGCAAAAGCTAATGCAATTGCAGAAGCACACCCTGGAAGAGTAGTTTTAGTTAATATTCATCAAGGAAGTTATGCTCAGACAACTCCTAACTACATTATTGAAAACTCTGCATGGGTTGATGCTTGGGCAAATCAAACAGGTTTAGAGGGATATCCTGCTGGAACAGTTAATCGTAGAGTATTTTCAGGTTCATCAACAGCTTTAGACAGAGGTTCTTTTGCATCAGCTGCAAACACAGTATTAGCTGAGTCTTCTTTTGTAAACACAGCTGTTCAAGCTTCTGTTGATGCTGCAACAAGAATTATGACTGTTACAGTTCAAACTTACTACACAGGTAATGCAGATGATAGTATTAATAAATTGAATGTTGTTCTTTTACAAGATAGTATTATTGGATCTCAACACAACTATGGAAATTATAACTCTAGTTATATTACTGCTGATGGACAATATATTCACATGCACATGCTTCGTCAAATCCTTACAGGAGAATGGGGTGATACTCTTGCAGCAAATGCAGGCGACAGCGTAATCACAGCTGGAACCCTAATCACTAAGACTTATATTGACACATTGCCTGCAACTATCAGAATAATACCTTTAGAGTTAGGGTCTTTGAGAGTTGCTGCTTATGTTGCAAAGAATAATCAGACAATATATACTGGTAATGAATGCACACCTTCTTATATTAACCTTCCTGTATTGCAGGCTCAGATATATGCAAAGTCTGTTACAGAAGTAAGAGCTTGTGCAGACAGTGTTACTCCTTCATTGCAGGTTAGAAACACTGGTTCAACAACAATCACATCTATGGAAATAGGTTACTACTCTGACAATAACGCTCAACAAACTTATACTTGGAGTGGTTCTCTTCCAATGTTCTCAAATTCTGCAAACATAACATTGCCTAATGTTTTAGTTAATGCAGGTACACAATCTGTAATCAACTACGAAATAAAGAGCATAAATGGAACTGCACAAACTGGTTTAACATCAACAATGAATGTAACTAAAGCTGCTGCTTTAGCATTCAACACTACAGACAGGATTTTGTTAAAATTGAAAACTGACAAATATGGTTCAGAAACAACTTGGTTATTCAGAGATGTTGCCTCAGGAGACACTATTGCTACAGGAGGTCCTTATGCGAACGGAAGCCAGCACATAATATATGACACCTTCACTGTTGCAGCTTCAGGTTGCTATGTATTTGAAATATTTGATGCTGATGGTAATGGAATTAATGCAGGACAAGGTACAGGCTACTACTATCTTTACAATGCTGACAGCACACAAAGCTACAAATCTAATGGAAAATATGGCTCAGGTGAATACAAAGCTATCAATGTAACTACTTCAAGTTTACAAGAGGTTGCAAACGCTATCACTTCTTTGAGCATTTATCCTAACCCAGCAAAAGACGTAGCTAATATTTCTGTTAGTCTTTCTCAAAACACAAAGGCAGAAGTAAAAGTTACAGACCTTATGGGAAGAATAGTTATGAATCTTGGTTCTAAGTCTTTGTTAAGAGGTGAAAATACTATTTCTTTGAATACTTCTTCATTGGAAAATGGAATGTATTTCATTAGTGTTAACTCTAACAATGGCACAATGACACAAAAGATAACTATCAGCAAATAACTTTCCACTGAAAGCGGGCAAAGCTTGCCTACCATTAAAGGAAATAGATACACCAAAGAGGCTTACAAGACAAAACTTGCAAGCCTCTTTCTTTGTTTTGTGAAAATGTATTCTGAATTCCTTGCGAGGGATTCTTAAAATGTAAAATTGTTTCTTGGCTTTAATTATCACAACTTTATACAACTTATGACCAATGAATGAGAACTAAAATTTAGAATACTAAATTGAAATATAAGTCTCAAAATTTTTTTCTCTAAAAGAAATGTGCTATCTTCGCACTCCCAAAAAGATATAATATACAACAATAATACACAACAAAAAATATGAAAAGGATAAGCTTTATTTGTTTGATACTATGTCTAATTGCAATCACTGCTTGCAATGGACAAAGCACACCACAATCACAAGAAAAACAAGACGCCATGAAATCAAAAGTAGATGATTATGCATTAGTGGAATTGAAAACAGACTTGTCTTCTCTTTCTCAAAATGAAAAAGAATTACTCAGAATATTTTTGAAAATAGCTCAGATAACAGACGATATTTATTGGAAACAAGCCTATGGCAACAAAATGGATATGGATACAATTTCTTCACGTTGGGCAAGAGAGTTTGCACAAATAAACTATGGCCCTTGGGACAGATTGAACAGCGACAAACCTTTTGTACTTGGCTTTGATGCTAAGCCTGCGGGAGCTTGTTATTACCCAAAAGATATGAAAGATTCTGAGTTCAAAGCCCTGAAAGATGAGAGCAAAAATTCACCTTACACAGTTTTGCGCAGAGACAAAGCTGGCAAACTTATTGTTGTGCCTTATCATATTGAATACAAGACTGAAATAGATCAAATATGTTCATTGCTTGACAAGTCCATTACCATTGCAGACAATGAGGGGTTGAAGAATTATTTAATTGCAAGAAAGAAAGCCTTACAAACAGATGATTACTTTGCCTCTGATTTGGCTTGGATGGATATGAAACAGTCTCGCCTTGATTTTGTCCTTGGACCAATAGAGAATTACGAAGATGGCATTTATGGCAAGAAGACTGCTTTTGAGTCTTTCATTCTTGTGAAAGATGAAAAGTGGAGCAGAGACTTAGCAAAATTCATACAGCTTTTGCCCCAAATGCAAAGAAACTTACCTTGTGAGGCTAAGTATAAAAAAGAAAAACCAGGCACAGACTCAGACTTAAATGTTTATGATGTGCTTTATTATTCAGGAGATTGTAATGCAGGTGGAAAAACCATTGCAATCAATCTGCCAAACGATGAGAAAGTTCAATTGAAGAAAGGTACAAGACGCCTGCAACTCAAAAATGCAATGCAAGCAAAGTTTGACAAAATACTTGTGCCTATAGCTAATGAGTTAATGGACAAAGAGCAACTAAAGAAAGTTAATTTCACAGCTTTCTTCTCTGATGTAACTTTCCATGAAGTGGCTCATGGTTTGGGAATAAAGAACACTATCACAAAAAAAGGCTCTGTTCGCTCAGCCTTGGGCAATCAATTCTCTGCATGGGAAGAAGCTAAGGCAGATGTTTTGGGACTTTACTTAGTGTCTTCATTGATTGATAAAGGAGAAATAACAAACATAACAGAGCAAGAGGCTTATACAACTTTCTTTGCCGGCTTGATTCGTTCTGTTCGTTTTGGCGCTGGTGAAGCTCATGGACAAGCAAATATGATGTGTTTCAACTATTTTGAAGATAAAGGTGCTTTTGCTAAGGGAAAAGACGGACGCTATGTAATAGACTACGATAAATTCAAAGAGGCTATAAAAGGATGGTCTGCTTTCATTTTAAAAGTTGAAGGAGACGGCAACTACGCTTTGGCAAAAACATACAAAGAAAAACATGGAGTAATTCGCCCTGAACTACAAAAGGACTTAAATCATATAAACTCACTTAACATTCCTAAGGACGTGCGTTTTGCTCAAGGAGCACAAGTTTTAGGATTATAAATAAAGAAACATAATGAAAATTGCAATATTAGGCAGTGGTTCTTGGGCTACTGCCATTGTGAAAATAGCCACAGAGAACCATGATGAGGTTTTTTGGTGGGTCAGAGAACAAGAAATAAAAGAAGGTGTGGAAAAATATGGGCACAATCCCTTATATCTTTCTCAATGTGAATTGGAAGCAAAAAAGATAACCATAAGTAACGACATTAAAACAATTATTTCAAGTGCCAATAACTTGCTCTTTGTTATTCCTTCTGCTTTCTTGGCTCGTAGTTTGGAGCCATTGAGTAAAGAAGACTTTGCTAACAAACAAATAATCTCTGCCATAAAAGGTATTGTGCCAGAAACAAATCAAATAGTAGCTGAATTTTTCAATTCAAAATACTCAGTACCGTTTACTTCACAAGCCGTTATCTCTGGTCCCTCACATGCAGAGGAAATTGCAAAAGAGCATTTGACTTATTTGACTGTGGGGAGCGAAAATCCTTTACTTGCAGAGTACATAGCTACTAATTTCTCTTGTCGTTATGTGCGCACAACCATTTCAGATGATATTAGAGGCATTGAATACGTTGGAATACTAAAAAATATCTATGCCCTGGCTGTGGGAATATGCAATGGATTGGGTTGTGGGGACAACTTTATTGCCGTTGTTGTGTCCAACGCTCTACAAGAGATGGAAGCATTTCTTGTAAAAGCAAACCCAAAAACAGACAGGAATTGCAACAACCTTGCATATCTTGGCGATTTGCTTGTTACTGCTTACTCACAACACAGCCGCAACCGCACCTTTGGTCAAATGATTGGTCAGGGTTACAGCGTTTGTTCAGCGCAATTAGAAATGAAAATGATTGCCGAAGGATATTTTGCTGCCAAATGCATACATCAGTTAAATATTTCTCATAATTCAAATATTCCAATAGCTGATGCCGTTTATAGAATACTATATGAAGGCTCTTCAGCCTCAAAGGAATTTGCTCTATTGGCTGAAAATTTCAAATAAATACGATTTGATATGAAAAAAATAGCAACTCATATATCTTTTATTACCCTTATAGTCCTATGTCTTGTTTTTGTTGCCTCTTGTTCAAAGAAAGAGACAAAACAAGTCAAAAAAAACGGCTACAAAGTTGAGGGCGACTATGCTCTACCAGCAACTTTTACCCTTGGAGGTATGAATTTGAAAGATACAGTCAACAATATATATGGCGCACTGCTAACTCCTATGAGCAAAATAGAGAATAACCCTATCGATGTAAAGCCAATACGAATGAATATAGGCAGACAAATGAAGTTCTTTGTTGCATCAGTAAGAAAAGATAAATCAAAAACCAAACACTTCATTGAGATACGTCCTTTATACTTTATTCACTATGATTCTCTCTACAGTTGCTTGCTACAAAAGCGCACATGTATAAATGGCAAAGACACTCTGAAAGAATACACCACTGTTTTATACAATTTTATGGAGCAAAAACCTTTTGGCTTTAACGATATATTTAGTGTAAATGAGCAAAACCTGAGTGCTTTCTTGGCTCTTTTCCCTCAAATGAAAGGTTATGATTTAGCAAAACTAAAATCCACTGATTTTAATATTGAAATGGACTCCATAGCTTTTAATATCACTCTACCAAAGGCTAAGAATAATTGTTTGCAACAAAGGATAAAACAAAGCAAGGCAAAGCTAAAACCTTTCATTTGCACAACCAAGATATTCAAAAAAACACCTCAACGCTAATTTGTAATGAACACAAAAACCAAAAGGAAGAAAAAAAAACGCTTACTTTGGATTGGCATCACAACTCTTGTGCTGCTAAGTTGCGTTCTTTTGTTTCCTATTGGCTATTCTTATTATAAAAACTATTATGCCTGCAAAGGTGTAGCAATAAATCCTTTTCGTTATGCTGTGCGAGGCATTGACGTCTCTGCTCATCAAGATAAAATTGATTGGGCAAAGGTTTATGGAGACAACATAAAGTTTTGTTTTATTAAAGCCACAGAGGGTGAAGATTTTGTTGATAAACGCTACAAAGAAAACTATCTTGGTGCCAAACAAAACAGTATTATGGTGGGTGCATATCATTTTTTCCGTTTTTCTTCCTCTGGAAAAGCCCAAGCACTTAACTTTATTAACAATGTAGCCATTGAAAAACTTGATTTACCTCCTGTTTTAGATGTTGAAAAAGAAGGAAACTATTTCTCATTTTCCAAAGACAACAAAATAAAAAAAGAGATGAAAGAATACCTTGACGAGATAGAGCGTCAATATAACGTAAAACCAATAATATATACTAATATTGAGGGTTACAAACGCTACATAAAAGGTTCTTTTGACTCATATCAGATATGGATTTGTCGTATTTGCGATGAACCAAAGGAGAATACATGGACTTTTTGGCAATATTCTCACCAAGGAATTGTCAAAGGCATAGACACAAAAGTGGATTTGAATACATTTAATGGCTCATATCTTGATTTCCTTTACTACACTATGAGCTATAAACAAAAAAATAATTTTCTGAATTGAAAGCACTAATTCTTGACCTTACACATAAAGTTCTTTTAGACTGCCTATCAGAGGCTGGCATTGAACTTTGTCTTCACCCAGAGTATGAAAGAGAAGACTTATTGAAGGAAATTCATAACTATGAAGCCCTTGTGGTTAGAAGCAAATTGCAAATAGACAAAACTATTATTGATGCTGGCACTCGCTTGCGCTGCATTGCTCGCACAGGAGCAGGAATGGATACCATTGATGTCCAGTATGCTCAAAGCAAAAGCATACAATGTTTAAATTCTCCAGAAGGAAACCGCACTGCTGTTGGGGAACACGCCTTGGGAATGTTGCTTTGCCTTTTCAATAAGATAGCTTTGGGCAACAAAGAGGTAAAAGAGTGGCAATGGAACAGAGAAAAAAACCGTGGCTTAGAGGTTGAAGGGAAAACTATTGGTATTATTGGTTATGGGAACATGGGAGGCTCATTTGCAAAGCATCTTTGCGGATTTGATTGCACTGTTTTGGCTTATGACAAATACAAAAAAGATTATTCGGATTCCTATGCCTGTGAGGCAAGCCTTGAAGAGATCTTTGCAAAAGCAGATATTTTGTCTTTACATGTACCATTGACAGAGGAAACTCGCTCAATGGTGAATTATGAATTCCTATCCCGTTTTGCTAAACATTTATATCTGATAAACACTTCAAGGGGTAAGGTGGTTGCAACCCACGATTTAGTGCGCGCAATGAAAGAAGGAAAAGTTGCAGGCTGTTGTTTAGATGTCTTAGAGCAGGAGAAATTTTCTTCAGAGCTTGAGGACGCAAAAAATGAAGACCTTTCTTATCTGTTTTCTGTGCCAAACACGGTGCTTACTCCTCATGTTGCAGGTTGGAGTGTTGAGAGCTACTACAAATTAGCTTATTTTCTCGGCAAGAAAATTGTCGATTGCCTTTGTAAATAGCAATATCTATTTTCTTTTCCTCTATTGCACAATAACTTTCTTAGTAGCCGAGCCTTTGGCTGTTTGTATCTTGCATAGATAAACTCCTTTGCTAAGTGAGAAAACATCTATTGCAATGGTGTGAGCTTTGTTTGCTTGTCTTGAAAGCACTCTTTGTCCCCCGGGATTGTAAAGCTCAATGCTTTGCATTGCAAAAGAGCAAGCAACGGTTATCTCGTTTTGAGCAGGGTTAGGATATATCTGAGAATAGCGCTCAACCATTACATTTGGCTTTAAAGAACTGCCATCTGGAATAGTGTCTGTGTCTTCTGCAACTATTGGCAATACAAACATTATACTATTACCAAATCTTCCTCCTCCACAATATCTACTATTTCCAGCACTACCAATGTCTACTATTGAAGCTAAAGTGTCAGGATCATGATACAATCCTAATATTGGCAAAGGTGAAGGACAATTAGTGTCTTTCTTTGCTAACACTCCAAAGGAACCTCCTGTAGGATCCATAAATCCAATACGGAATACACCAGGATTAATAGTTACTTCCTCTCCTTTTGCAAACATAAATTCTCTCCAACCAATATTGCCATAGCCACCAATAATATAAGGCAATCGAGCCCAACATACTGTGTCAACCAATACATTGAAGTTAGAGTCTCTTATTTGTAAAGTATAATTGGAAGAATCTATATATCCATATAGATGCGGTTTTACCACTATCCAAGCAGCAATGCCAATAACATTTAGCGTTGTATCTGTCTGAAATTGTTGAAATAGTCCCAATGGACAATCATAATAAGCGTTACCCCAAAGTTCTCCATGATTATTGGGTCTTCTAGCTATTGTAGTTCCAATTTCAAATAAAGTATCAGAACCAATAACGTTGAATGCTGCTGCTGGTAGACATACAGAATCTACAGACAAGCCACAATAATAATAAGGGATCCAATATTGATTTATGTGAGGAGAACTTTGACCCATAGCAACAAAAGAAGATGCTATGGCTATACATATTATTAAAACTATCTTTTTCATATCTATTTGTTTATTTGATTTATAATTTCACTAATGACATATTAAATTTATTGGCTCATTTGTTAATTGTGCATGATAATAATGTACAAAAGGTTTAATTTGATGTTGTGGTATACCGGAATAAATATGTGTCTCCAAAGGTTTTGCTACTACTGGTAGTGTGGAAAAATAAATACAATTAGTAGATGTGTCGTTTACATCCCAATTAAGCCAAAATAATTTATTACCATTATTGGCAATTCCAATTGCATTATAATGTATTAAGTCCCCATGTAAACATAAATCATTTCTGCATTTGTTACAAATTGTGCTGAAGCTACTATTGGTAGCAACAAGCTAATAAAAACTAATATTCGTTTCATATTTTCTTTGATTGTAAAACTATCTTTAACTACTTTTTGAATGTTGTTCGAAAGCAGATTAAAGTGCTTTTTACCCCACTTGTTAAAACATTGCCTCTAGCAAGCAGGGCTATAGAATAAAAGTGTTTTTACCAAGAAAGAAGATAGTTTTTTGTGTCATACTTTTTTTTGATTTTCTTGCCCACAAAGATAGAAAAGATTTTCTTATTAAACAAATAAATATTGCATTTCTTTGTTTCAGTAAAGCAAAACAAAGAAAGAAAAAATCAAAACAAAGCTACAATTTTTTCTTTGACTGATTGAGCAAAGACAAGATGGCATGTTGTGGCTCTGAAACAGTCATTGCGAAAATTAAAACAAAGAAAGAATCGCTCAAGATGGCATGTTGTCTTTGCTAAAACAAAGATTGCATTTAGCAAAGCAAAGAAAGCATTTTCTAAAGCTTTGTTTGGCGTTGTTATTTGACTGTTTTGAGTACTTTTTATTTGACAATCTCATTCTTTTTGCAGACCTTTGCAAAAAATTTGAGGATATGCTTTTTGACGAAATAATATTTGGACCCGTTCTTTCAAGAAGATTGGGCATGAGTTTAGGAGTTAATCTTATGCCTTCAAGTAAAAAAGTTTGCAATTTCAACTGTGTGTATTGTGAATGTGGCTGGAACGAAAACACAACAGCAGTAAAAGATAAAATTCACGCTACTCAAGACATTGAGCAAGCCCTTACAAGGCGACTAAAAGACCTTTCCGAACAAGGAATTGAGCTAAACTCCATAACTTTCTCTGGAAACGGAGAACCAACACTTCACCCCGACTTTGCCAAAATTGTAGATATTGTGCTCAGAGAAAGAGACACTTATTGCAAAGGGGCAAAAGTGAGCGTGCTAACCAATGCTACAAGACTTATAAACGAAGATGTATTTAACGCTTTGAAGAGGGTGGATAACCCTATCCTTAAATTAGATAGCGCTATTGAAGATACTTTTTATTTGATTTCTGGAGCCGACAGACAGAGCGTTAGTTTTGTGTCAACAAAACAAAAACTCATTGACTTTGGACACTGCGCCACTATTCAAACTCTGCTTTTACGCGGAGAACATTGTGGAAAACGCATAGACAATACAAGCAAAGAAGAGTTTGCCTCTTACCTTGAAGTGATTAAACAAATAGCACCGCGCTCTGTGATGCTGTATTCTATTGACAGAGCAACACCTGAAAAAAATCTTGAGAAGCTTTCCATTGCCGAATTAGAGACTTATGCTAAGCAAATACGAGAATTGGGAATTGAAACAAACACATACTAACCAATGACCTTAAACCAATTATCTTCAGGACAAAGAGCCATAATTGTAAAAGTAAAAGGTAGAGGAGCTTTCCTTAAAAGGCTCTCAGAAATGGGCTTTGTACGCGGGCATATCATTGAACCCCTAATCACAGCCCCACTAAAAGACCCTATAATATACAAGATTTTAGACTCAGAGGTAAGTCTTAGAAATGCAGATGCTGCTTTGATTCAGGTAATTCCAATCAATGAAGCTGACAAAGACAAAGATTATTCTTTTGGATATAGCGGTGTGATGGATAATGAAGATGATGAGCAAAGCAAATCCATAAAAAAAGAGTTGGGAACAAGCATTGATATTGTGCTTGTAGGCAATCCAAACAGCGGAAAAACGTCTTTGTTCAATGCTATTTCAGGTGCTCAAGAGAAAGTAGGCAATTACAGCGGAATAACAGTAGATGCCAAGAAAATTGTAATTAAATACAAAGACTACACCTTGAATTTGATTGACCTTCCCGGCACTTACAGTATTTCTGCTTACTCTCCCGAGGAAAGATACGTCAGAGATTACATTTTCAATAAAATTCCAGACGTAGTTATCAATGTTGTTGATGGCTCAAATCTCAATAGAAATTTGTTTTTGACCACTCAGCTCATAGATATGGACATAAAAGTGGTTATGGCTCTTAATTTCTATGATGAATTGCAAGAGCGCGGCGACAGATTTGACTATTCCTTGTTTGCAGGCATGGTTGGTATTCCAATAATCCCTACTATTGCCCCTAAGAAAAAAGGTATTGAGCAACTATTTGATACAATCATACAAGTATATAATGGTTCTTGTGCCACAGTTAGACATGTGCATATCAATTATGGGGAAACCATTGAGCGTTGTTTGGGTAAGCTATCAAAAAGAATTAAAGAGAGTAAATCCTATTCAGAGAAAGTGGCAGCGCGTTACTATGCTATCAGACTTTTGGAAAAAGACAAAGAAATAATTAACGCTATTGAGAGCTGGCAAGACCACAAAGATTTGCACGAAGTAGCGCAAAAAGCCATTAGAAAAATAGAAACCACCTACCAAGACTACAGTGAAACCGTAATAACAGAGGCTCGCTATGGGTTTATCTCAGGAGCTTTGAAAGAAACTTACTATGAAAACCCTTATCACTATCTTCATGACCAAGCCCATAAGGAAGAAAACAAACATAAAGAAAAAGACTACACAGAATATGAAGAAAAAGGCGAGCAAATTCGCTCATCTGCTCAAAACTACCAAAAGCACAAAAGCAAAACCGACAAGATAGACTCTATTTTGCTTCACCCAGTGTTGGGATACCCTATTTTCTTTTTTATCTTGTGGCTTATGTTCTATTGCACCTTCACTTTGGGACAATATCCTATGAAGTGGATGCAATGTGGCGTGGATTGGATAAGCTCTTATGTGGGTGGGCTGTTGCCACAAGGAGCTTTCAATGACTTAATAACACAAGGCATAATTGGTGGAGTTGGAGGGGTGATAGTCTTTCTGCCAAATATATTGATACTATTTCTTTTCATTTCACTGATGGAAGACAGCGGTTATATGTCTCGGGTAGCTTTTCTAATGGATAAAATTATGCACAAAATAGGTCTTCATGGCAAAAGCTTTGTACCACTTATTATGGGATTTGGTTGCAATGTCCCGGCCATTATGGCAACGCGTACTCTGGAAGATAGAAAAGACCGTCTGCTCACAATGCTGATAATACCTTTTATGTCTTGCTCTGCACGTCTACCGGTTTATGTTGTGATTGTGGGAACATTCTTTCCTCATAGTCAAGTATTAGTTTTCTGTATGCTTTATTTGGCAGGAATGGCACTTGCTGTGCTTTTTGCATTGCTTTTTCGCAAGACACTTTTCCGTGGCAAAGGGATACCTTTTGTTATGGAACAACCACCATACAGAATACCAACTCCAAAGGCTGTTATCAATAATATATCACTCAAAATCGGTCAATACCTCAAAAAGATTGGAGGAATTATACTTTTAGCCTCTGTTTTGTTGTGGTGTTTGTCTTATTTCCCTCAACGCAATACTCAACAGATTGAACAAAGTTACATAGCCTCTATAGGCAAAGTCATAGAGCCAGCAATGAAGCCTTTGGGCTTTGACTGGAAAACCGATGTGGCTCTCTTAGCAGGAGTAAGTGCCAAAGAAGTTGTTGTTAGTACCATGGGAGTTCTTTATTCTGACCAAACAAACACTACTTCCAATAATTTAGGAGCAAAACTCAAAGCAGCCAAATACGCCTCTGGTGCCCAGATTGACAAACCCGTCTTCTCTAAGCCAGTTGCTCTATCGCTGCTTGTCTTTGTTTTGGCTTACTTCCCTTGCATTGGAGTTTTTTCAGCCGTCAGTCGTGAGAGTCGTTGGCGCTGGGCAATATTTCTTGCCCTATATACCACAATAGTAGCTTACATTTTGGCATTTGTAGTTTATCATATAGCACTTTTGATTTAATAATATAGGAAATGAATAAGAAAAAACTTTTTCTAATAGCTTGCTTTAGTGGCGTTTTGCTTTCATTGGGTTTCCCAACCTTTGGATTTGCACCAATAATGCTTTTTGCACTTGTGCCGTTGCTTTGGGTTGAAGACTATATTTCAAAAGACTCAACCACGCATTATAGCCCTTTTGCCGGACTTTACTACTCTTATGTGCCATTTCTGATATGGAATGTGACCACAACTTATTGGGTGTTATTTTCCACACCAATGGCCATTTTTGCCTTCACGTTTAACGCCTTGTTTATGTCAATTGCCTTTCAATGTTTTCATTTTGCAAAGCGTTTTTTGCTCTCTAAGACAAAGACAAGAGGCACTAACCTGCTATCTTTTTTTATTCTGAGTGCATTTTTCATTTGTTTTGAATATCTACACATGGATTGGGATTTGTCTTGGCCTTGGCTGACATTGGGTAATAGCTTTTGCACCTACCCATTTCTTATTCAGTGGTATGAATACACTGGAGTCTTTGGTGGTTCTTTGTGGATTTTTGCCTCTAACTTTGCTTTACTTTCATTAGTGCAAGCCATAATAAATAAAGAAAAAAGGGACATAGTTACCCAATCAAGTATAAGTTTTCTTGTACTTGCATTGCCTATTGCAATTTCTGCAATTTTGTGGTTTAACTACACAGATGAGCCAAACAAAAAAGTGCATGTGGTTGTCGTTCAACCAAATCTTGACCCCTATGGCGAGGAATTTGAGCTTGAACCTTATCAAGTAGTGGATTTAATCACTCGTTTAGCTCGCACAAAGATTACTACCAACACTTCTTTTGTGCTTACCCCAGAATCTTGTTTGCAAGACAGAGCGTGGGAAGACCTTTTGACTCAGTGTCAAAGTGTAAATATTTTGCAAGGCTTTCTTGCCGCTTATCCCAAAGCAAATTGGATAACTGGAATGTCCTCACGTCGTCTGCTGCCTCTTGGAGTGCAAACAGAGAGTTCAAAACCTTTGAAAACCATGCCACCATATCAATATGATAATTGCAACATTGCTCTTTGCCTACAAGGCGGAGCAGATACCGCTTTCCAAATTTCGCACAAGTCAAAGCTTACTCCTGGAGTGGAGAATATGCCTTTTAAAAAATATCTCAAATTCATAGACAAATTAGCCATAGACTTAGGTGGCACTGTTGGTTCTTTGGGTAAGGATAGCACTCAACATGTATTTGTAAATCATAAGACAGGCCTTGTCAGCGGCACTCTGATTTGCTATGAGTCCATTTATGGCGAGTTTGCCACTAAGTTTGTGCAAAAAGGTGCTCAATTGTTATTCATTATCACCAATGACGGTTGGTGGAGCGATAGTCCAGGTCACCGTCAACACGCTGCCTTTGCTGCTCTGAGAGCTATAGAGAACAGAAGATATATTGCCCGAAGTGCAAACACTGGAACCTCACTATTTGTTACTCCTAAAGGTGAAGAATACTCCAAGACAGCCTATTGGAGTCAGGCTGCCATTGCCTCAGAGCTTGTGCCACAAAAACGATTGACTTTTTATACTCGTTATGGCGATTATATCGGCAGAGCTTGCGAACTTGCAGCAGCCATATTGCTTATTGGAACATTCTTTTTCAAAATAAGAAAACGCATAGAGTCAAAATCCAACAAATCTAAATCAGAAAACAGTAAAACGAAATGAAGAATCCATTTAAGAAAGTACCACATACTTATGTTATCATTTTTGCTTTAATAGTCCTGGCAGCTATTTGCACTTGGTTTGTACCTGCAGGAGAGTTCGACCGTCAACTTGCACGCACTCAAAACGGCAAAATAATTGAACAAACCATTGGAGGCTCTTATCATCGCGTGGCTCAACAGCCACAGACTTGGCAAGTGATGGGTGCATTCTTTAAAGGCTTTCAGAAAGTGCCTGCAATCATTGTCTTCTTGTTAATACTTGGAGGAGCTTTTTGGATACTTAACGAGACAAAAGCAATAGATATGGGTGTGCAATCTTTCTTGGCAAAAAGCAATTTATTAGAGCGATTTAGATTTTTCAAATGGATAGGGATCAATAACCTCATCATTGTCTTGATAATGGTGATGTTCTCCTCCTTTGGAGCCATTTTTGGAATGAGTGAAGAGACTATAGCTTTTGTAATCATATTTGTACCACTTGCAATCAGTATGGGCTATGACTCCATTGTGGGAGTTTGCATGTGTTTCTTGGCTGCTGGTTTGGGATTTGCTGGTTGCATCTTGAATCCTTTTACTTTGGGTATTGCACAAGACATTGCCGGAATCAAGATGTTTTCAGGGATAGAATACAGAATAGCAATGTGGATTGTTATCACCACAATAGGTATTGCTTATGTGCTATGGTATGCTAACAAAATAAAGAAAAATCCACGCTCCTCAATAATGTATGAACAAGATAACTATTGGCGTCAGAATCAATCAAACACTCAAAACATTCAAGCCATAAGTGCAAACAGAGGAACTTGGCTTTCATACTTGCTTTGCACCCTTACAATGATAGGTTTCACTATTTACGTTGGAATGGACTATGTAGAGTTTAACGGAGGTTTGAAAACATACATATTACTATTGTGTTTGACAATTTTGTTTACCTTTTTGGGTTACCGAGCCGCAAAAAAATCTATTCAAGTGTTTTGCTTGCTCATTTTGATTACCACAATAGTATTTTTGATTGTTGGCGTTATGGTTTTTTCTTGGGAGTTTATGCAAATTGCTGCCTTGTTTTTTTCAATGGCTATAGTGTGTGGCATAGCTTTGGGCAAAGATGCCTCAGAGATAAGCAAACTTTTCATTGCTGGAGCTAAGGATATGCTTTCTGCCGCTATGGTTGTAGGTTTGGCCTCTGGCATAATAATCATCTTAGAAGACGGAAAGATAATTGATACTTTCCTTAATGGAGTGGCAAGCTCTATTAACGGCAGCGGAAAAGTGGGAGCACTGACACTAATGTACGGTTTCCAATCCTTACTCAATGCAATCATAACCTCAGGCACAGCAAAAGCCGCTATGCTTATGCCAATGTTCAGAGAGATTGCCAATATGGTGGGTCTGCCTTTGCAAAGTGCGGTAACAGCTTTTCATATTGGAGACGGATTTACAAACCTTATCACTCCTACATCAGGAGTTTTGATTGGTGTTTTGGGCTTAGCACGTATTCCTTATGCAAAATGGTTCCGTTGGGCTTGGAAATTCATTCTCTTTTTGGTGATTTTAGGCTGGGCTTTGCTTTTGCCTACTGTTTTAATACCACTGCCTGGCTTCTAAAACAAAGATAAAGAGACTTGTTGCTCAATTGTATTGAAAAAAATCATACTTTTGCACCCTCAAATAATTAAATAGTTGCATTGTTGTAGCCACAAATTTTGATTTTATTATGGAAGACGGATATAAGAAAATAGAACGCTATAACCCTGAGTTATTAGAACAATTAGCCTCTCACTATAAAGAAATTTTAAAGCTCTTGGGTGAAGACCCTGAGAGAGAAGGATTGCTGAAAACCCCAATGCGTGTAGCCAAAGCTATGCAATTCTTCACTTATGGTTATGATGCAGACCCTGAAGAGATATTGCGCAGTGCTATGTTCAACGAAGACTACAAACAAATGGTTATTGTGAAAGACATAGAACTGTATTCAATGTGCGAGCACCACATGGTGCCAATGGTAGGCAAAGCTCACGTGGCTTATATCCCAAATGGCAAGATTGTTGGTTTGAGTAAAATTCCTCGTGTTGTGGATTGCTATGCACGCCGTTTGCAAGTGCAAGAGAGAATGACTAAACAAATAAAAGATTGCATACAAAATACTCTTAATCCTTTGGGAGTAGCCGTAGTAATTGAGGCAAAACACCTCTGCATGTCAATGCGTGGAGTTCAAAAACAAAATTCCATAACAACAACATCTGATTTCACAGGTGCTTTTCTAAGAAAAGAAACAAGAGAAGAGTTCTTGCAACTAATAAGCGGCAAACTCTCTTAAATTATTTTTTTGGTTTGGTTTATAGCTATGTGGTTTTATTTTTCTAAGTCTTTGAGCTTCTTTTCCAATTCAGCAAGGCGTTTTTCCATATCTGGCAAACGACGAAAGTAAGCATAAGACTTCATATATGAATGAGCGTTCCATGAAGGCGTTCCAAAGAGTGTCTCCCCGTCTTTGACGTCTGACATAATTCCAGTTTGAGCTCCAATCTTCACTCCATTGCCTACAGTCAAATGTCCTGCAAATCCCACTTGTCCTCCAATGAAACAGTTTTCACCAATCTTTGTTGAGCCAGCTAAACCGCTCATTGCACTCATAACAGTGTTAGCTCCCACCTCGCAGTTGTGAGCCACCTGAGTCAAATTATCAAGTTTTACTCCTTTATGTACCACTGTACTGCCCATGGTGCTTCTATCCACTGTAGCATTTGCTCCTATTTCAACATCATCTTCCAAGATTACATTACCTATCTGAGCAATCTTCTTAAAAGTTCCGTCAGCTAGAGGCGCAAAACCAAAACCGTCAGCTCCAATAACTACTCCTGAATGCAGAGTACAGCGAGAACCCAAAACACAATCGTGATATATCTTCACACCTGCAAAAAGTGTTACATCATCTCCTATTGTTACATTGTCTCCAATATAGACTTGAGGATATATTTTTGCCCTTTTACCAATCTTTACACCCTGACCAATGAATGCAAACTCACCTACATAAGCCCCTTCTTCCACTGAGGCACTTTGGGAAATGAAAGCCAAAGAAGAAACTCCGCTCTTGTTAAGCACATATTGATTATAAATCTCCAAAAGCTTAGCAAAAGAGGCGTAAGCGTCTTTTACTACAATTTGAACTGGTTTTACCTCTCTTTCAGGTTTGAAAGACTCATTAACTATTACCACAGACGCTGAGCTATCATAGATATAGTGAGAATATTTCTCATTTGCCAAAAAGCTTAATCCTCCTTCCTTGCCCTCTTCTATCTTGCAGAGAGTAAGAACCTTTGTGTTTTCATTGCCAATGACTTTTCCTTCCAAAAGCTGTGCTATTTGTTGTGCTGTAAATTCCATTTCTTATTACTTGTTTGTTTGAAAGAATTGTGTGTTATCAAAGTTTAGATACATTTTATATGAGATAGCAAAGATACATAAAAAGGATATACTAATGCCAATAAAGAAATTTTTACTCTCTTTTTTGGTCAATTAAAATAGTTATTGTACCTTTGCACTTTCAAACTAGGTCTTGTGGCCGAGTGGTTAGGCATCGGTCTGCAAAACCGAGTACTCCGGTTCAAATCCGGGCGAGACCTCAAAATAAAAACATTGAAATAGCCATCTAAAATAAAAAGATGGCTATTTTGCTTTTAAATCATGTTTAGTAAGATATTCAATACAATACTTTTTTGGGGTATTTGTTTCCCTTTTTCACTGCTTCCGTTGTGGGTTTTGTATTTATTGAGTGATGGAATAGCATTTTTGTTGTGTCATATTTTCAAATATAGACTTGTAACTGTTGAAGGTAATTTACTCCGCTCCTTTCCAAAGTTGCCACATAAAGAGGTAAAAAAAATAGAAAGCGATTTCTACTCACATCTTGCTGATATATTTGTTGAAGCTGTAAAAGAACTTTCTATTAGTCGCCGCAATGTTATGCACCGTTACCATTGTAACAATCCCGAAATCTTAGATCCTTATTTTGAAAGAAAACAAAGTGTCATTCTTGTCTCAGCTCATTACAATAATTGGGAATATATGGTGCTAAGTCTAGGGATGCAACTAAAGCATCATGGAATTGGTGTGGGCAAAAGAATGAGCAACAAAGCTTTTGATAAATTTATGCATATCAGAAGAACGCGTTATGGCACTGAGGTTTGCTATGCAGACAATTTAAAGCAAGTTATGGCAAAATATGAGCAAGACAGGGTGCCTTGTGCCTATATGTTACTGTCTGACCAAAGTCCTAATGATGTTCACAAATGCTATTGGACAGAATTTTTACACCAAGACACTCCCGTAATCTTTGGAGCTGAACATATTGCTAAAAAGTATAACTACCCCGTATTCTTTTACCGAGTAAATAAAGTAAAGAGAGGTTACTACACTTTTGATATAATACATATAACAGATGAGCCTCATAAAACTCAATATGGAGAAATAACACAAAAACACGTAAAACTATTGGAGCAAACCATTCAAGAGGCTCCTGCTTATTGGCTTTGGAGCCACAGACGTTGGAAACACCATCGTCCAAAAGCCGATAAATAATAAAAGCGAAAAGCTTAAGCTTTTCGCTTTTATTTTGTGATGTTATAAGCCTTGTTTATTTACTTACCTTTGTATAATAACCAATGTAAGATATTTCACTATCACTTCCTGGCATATAATTGCCTGTTATAACTGCACTATTGCTTGTAAGCGCAGTAATAGTATAAGTAAATGAAACTTCCTCTTGTACATGAATTGGTTTAACTATGATTGTATTTCCTGAAATAGTGAAATTATATCCATTGTTTTCTGTCACTCCATTATCAGAGAGCATCCCTGTTCCATCATGATTGAAAGATAATCCTATTGTAGGCGTAGTTGTTGTTACACCATTAATAACATGTGATGTAGAAACCCATGAGCCATAAATCAGACTCATATTAATATTTTCTTCATCTGGAGAATTAACCTTTGTTAAAGTCATAGTCCAAGAACCACTTGGACTGTCACCTGGAGAACCCGTACCAGAGGCTATCATTGTTGTTGATGTTAAAGATGAAATAGTAAGAACAAAAGCTTCATCAGTTCCATCATTAAAAGTTAATTTATTCCCAGAAAGAGAGAAAGCTGCCGTATCTCCACCATTTGGAAGATAAGTTCCATTAGTAAAAAATGTAATTGTTGTATTTTGCATATTAGATGTAACATCTGTACCATTTAATGTTGCAGATGTTATTTTCCAAGTGCCATAAAGCAGTTTTTTGTCTATGGTACTTGAAGAACCATTGTCATCTGTTGTATCTGTACAAGACACCATTGCACTAATACTTACTATTGCAAGTAAGCACAAAAACAGATGAGCAATACTTTTTGTTAAGGTAATGTTTTTCATATCGTATAATTGTTTTTGTAAATAGGCTTCTATTAACTTATTATTATAACACAAGGTGCAGAAGCCTAAATTTTGCACCTCTATTTTGCTTTTTTTACTTTAATTTTGTCTGTGCAAATATACGAATATTTTAATATGTAAGTTGCTTTTCTATATTTTTTTGCCACTTATAGATAAATTAAAACCAATAAAATATAGCTTTGTTCGGCTATGCTAATGCTTGATTTATTTTTCTGTAATCAAACATTAAATAGTCAAAAACAAAGAAACAAAATGCGTTTCCCCTTTTTGTTAAGGAATCATTGTAAGAAACTCGGTGGCGTGTTTCAGAAACATTGGAGCGTTATCTACCCATACAAAATGATCTGCCCCCTGTATTGTATCCACTCTTGAATTGGTGTAAATCTCTTTAAAGCTCTGGCAATCCTCTTGACTAACACAAGAAGATTTTTCACCCCTAATCAAAAGCATTGGCAAAGAATGTGTGCTCACATCAATGGCTCCTAACATTTTTTGTGTATTCTGAGCCAACAGTGGTATGTTTGAGCGCCACTGCAAAGTATTTCCACTATAATGAACATTCTTCATTAGCACTGCTACCCAACTTTGGTCTAATCCTTCTTTTAGAAAATACGATTTAAACTCTGAAAGGTCTTTGAATTGTTTTAAATCCGTTTCTAACAACAGCTTTTGAATTTGACAAAAGAAAGGAGTCATTTCATATTCTCTAAAATGTATATCCACAATCACTGCTGCCTTGAAATATTCTGGCTCTTGCTGTATCATTTGCATTGCAATTTTGCCACCCATTGAGTGTCCCATCAAAATAGGTGCTTGCAAGCCTTTGGCCTTACAAAAACCTATCATTATATCACTCATTTGCTCATAAGAGAATTCCTCTGTGTGAAAACTTCTTGCGTGATTTGGCAAATCAACAGCAAAAACCCTAAAGCCAAAAGAAGAAAGAAACATGGCCACATTCAACCAATAATCACTTGTTCCCAACCAACCGTGGAGTATAACAAGGGGCCTGCCTTGTCCATATTCATGAAAGAAAAATTCGTCGTTCATATTAATAAATTTTATCTGCAAAAGTAGAAAATATATCTTTATTTTTGGCTGTGTCGTCAAAAATAAGTAGTTTTGCACGTTATTTTAAACTAATTAGAGCATGGAATACATTTCAATTCTGTTATTTACCATATTGGTAAGTAATGTTGTACTTTCTCAATTCTTGGGAATATGTCCGTTTTTAGGAGTTTCAAAACGTACTGATACTGCTTTGGGTATGGGAATGGCAGTTATATTTGTCATTGTCTTGTCAACCATTGTTACTTTCTTGTTACAGAAATTCATTCTTGACCCTTTGAATTTGGGGTATCTGCAAACAATAGTATTCATTTTGGTTATTGCAGGACTAGTTCAAATGGTAGAAATTATACTTAAGAAAGTATCTCCTTCACTTTACCAAGCTCTTGGAATTTATCTTCCACTTATCACAACAAACTGTGCTGTGCTTGGTGTGGCTATCTTAGTTATTCAAAAGAATTACAACTTGCTTGAAGGCATAACTTATGCTTTTGGAATGCCTGTTGGTTTCACACTGGCAATGCTTATTTTCGCTGGTATCAGAGAGAGAAATGCTTTGCAAGGAGTGCCAAAAGGAATGCAAGGAATGCCAATAGCTCTTATTACAGCAGGAATTCTTGCCATGGCTTTTATGGGATTTAAAGGCTTAGTTCAAATTCAATAAAAGCAGATGGAGAAAAGCCAAAAGGAAGACCTGAAACCAATCAAGTCTATTCTCAAAAACCCAACTTCTCGTACAATAAAAAAAGGTTTGCAACCAAAAACGAAGAAACCTTCGTGGTGGGTACGCACCAGAAGAGCAAAACTGGTGGGACAAATCAAAGAAATGCTTTTGTATTATAGGGTTAAAGAGGCTTGGGCTCACAATCATTTTCTTTCCGGTGAGGAGAAAAATGCTGACAATATCACTCTTTACGTTTCAATGCAGGGAATTAGCTCTATGACAATAGAACAATTAGAAGAGAAAATTGACTCTCATTTCAAGAAAAGAAAGATTACTCTGCTTGATGTGGCAAGTCTGATGCCGTCAATTAAAGAATTTGTTTTCAAAGACGTTACTCCATTATTCTAATTGTTTAATGAAGCTCTCGGCAGTCATTATTACCTTTAATGAAGAAAAGAATATAGAACGTTGTATTCTCTCTTTAGCGGGTTTTTGCAATGAAATAATTGTTGTGGATAGTTTTTCCACAGACTCAACAAAAGAAATATGTGCCAAATTCCCACAAGTACAGTTCTATGAACACAAATGGGAAGGCTACTCCCAACAAAAAAATTATGCTCACACTCTTGTGCATAATAACTACATTCTTTCTATTGATGCAGATGAAGCTCTCTCAAAACAATTGCAGGGAAGCATTTCTAAAATCAAAGAAACAATATACAAAACTCAAACAAACGCGATTGCATTTTCAGTTTCGCGAATAACCAATTACTGTGGGCATTGGATACATCATTGCGGTTGGTATCCTGATATAAAGATACGTATTTTCCATAAAGACACTCTTTGGCAGGGGACAATACATGAGAGGCTTAGTTTTGTTGGTGAAAACACTAAAATAATAAGATTGAAAGGTGATTTATTACATTACTCATACCATAGCATAAAAGATCACTTGCAACAAATAGATAAATTCACGGCTTTGACCTCTCAAGAGGCTTATAATAAAGGAAAGAGAGTCTCTTTCTTAGGAATGATTACACTTAGCAAGTGGAAATTTATAAGAGATTACATTTTCAAAGGTGGCTTTCTTGATGGCTATGCTGGTTATCAAGTTTGCAAACTATCAGCCTTTGCAACATACTTAAAATATGCACGTCTTAGGGAATATTACAAATAAGGAACATTTTACCATTTTGCTCTCTCGCACCGATGGCATTGGAGACGTCATTCTCACACTGCCTTTGGCTTGTATTTTGAAGAAAGAATATCCGCAATGCAAGATAATTTTTCTGGGAAAGACTTACACACAACAAGTGGTCAAGTGTTGCAGTTGCGTGGATAGTTTTATGAATTGGGATATACTTTCTTCTCTTGACCAGGAAAGTCAAATCAGAGAATTCTTTCAAAGAGAAATAGACATTTTCATTCATGTCTTTGCTCAAAAAGAGATTGCACGTTTGGCTCTCAAAGCAAACATCCCCGTAAGAATTGGTTCTTCTCATCGTCTTTACAACTTTTTGTATTGCAATGTAAGATGTAATTTTTCGCGTTTGCATTCCACTCTGCACGAAGCTCAATTAAACCTAAAACTTCTTACACCACTGCTACACAAACCAAATTACTCTTTAGAGGAAATAACAGATAGTCTATCCTTTGTTGCTCCTAACATTACCACTCTTGCAGACAAATTACTGAATGCGGAGAAAACAAATATCATTCTGCACCCAAAAAGCAATAAAAGCGCAAGAGAATGGGGCGAGAAAAACTTTAACAACCTTATTGCCTTGCTCCCAGAGGATAAATATAACATCTTTATCACTGGTACAAAAGCAGAAGGCGACCAGATAAGAGAAAGCATAATCAATCCCAACCAAACCAAAGTGCATGACTTGACAGGGTTATTCTCTCTTGAAGAAATGATAGCTTTTATTTCTAAGATAGATTGTTTAGTGGCTTGTTCAACGGGAGTATTACATATTGCCGCCGTGCTAAACAAAAAAGCCATAGGCTTGTATCCTCCAATGCGACCAATGTATCCAAAACGCTGGGCACCATTAGGCAAAAATACAAAGGTGCTTTGCAAAAACAAACGATGCAAGGCTTGCAAACATTCCAATCATTGCCAATGTATTGAAAGCATAAGCCCACAAGAAGTTCTAAAGGCTTTGGAGAAATAACGTATTTCTTTATTTACCCCGCGCCAAACAAAGCTTTAGAAAAAGCTTGCTTTGTTGCACCAAATGCAATCTTTGTTTTAGCAAAGACAACATGCCATCTTGAGCGATTATTTCTTTGTTTTAATTTTCGCAATGACTGTTTCAGAGCCACAACATGCCATCTTGTCTTTGCTCAATCAGTCAAAGAAAAAATTGTAGCTTTGTTTTGATTTTTTCTTTCTTTGTTTTGCTTTACTGAAACTTTGTTTTACTCATAAGCAATAAATATATGAGCAAATACTTTCAACAAATAAAGAAAGTAAATATTGGTAACTAAGAAAGTTATTATACAATAGAAACAAGGGAATAGTACTATAAACAAAAAAGACCTTATCAATATAGACAAGGTCTTTTCTTTTTGTACATCAGGCCGGAATCGAACCGGCACGAGCTTTAACACTCACTAGATTTTGAGTCTAGCGCGTCTACCAGTTCCGCCACTAATGCTCATTAATCCTTTTTTGAGAGTGCAAAAGTAATAAAGTTTTTCCACAATACAACAAATAATGGTGATTTTTTTTCCTCATATCAAAATTCTTCACTAATTTTGCACCCTCAAAACAACCACTAAAGTAATTAGTTTTATTATGCATGACAATCAGGCAAAGGCAGATGGAGTTTCCCTTTGTAGCGGCAGAGCAACAGCTTATCTTGCCAAAGAGATAGCCAATATATATGGCAAAGAACTTTCACATACACAAGTTCTTCAATATGCTGACGGCGAGTTTCAACCTTCTTTTGAAGAAAATATTAGAGGAAGAGATGTTTTTATAATTCAATCAACTTTTGCTCCTTCAGACAACTTAATGGAGCTCTTGATGTACGTAGATGCTGCTAAAAGAGCCTCTGCACGTAGAATAATAGCTGTTATCCCTTATTTTGGCTTTGCACGTCAAGACCGTAAAGACAAGCCAAGAGTACCAATTGCTGCAAAACTCATTGCAGACCTTTTGAGTAGTGTAGGAGTAACTCGTATCATTACAATGGACTTGCATGCTGACCAAATACAAGGGTTCTTCAATGTCCCTGTTGATCACTTGTTGGCTTCTTCAATATTCATTCCTTATTTAAGAGGATTAGATAATGAAGACTTCAATGTGGATAACGTTCTCTTTGCTTCACCAGATGTTGGTGGCACAAAAAGAGCCTCTGAATATGCAAAGAAATTAGGATGTGGTTTCGTGATGTGTTACAAACAAAGGAACAAACCAAACGAGATAGGCACAATGCAATTGATTGGTGATGTAAAGGGCAAGAACGTTATCTTGGTTGATGACATTATTGATACCGGAACAACACTTTGCAAGGCTGCTACACTTATTCAAGAAAGTGGAGCTAAGAGTGTAAGAGCCATGATTACTCACCCAGTATTGAGTGGTACTGCTGTTGAAAAAATAGAAGCTTCTTGTATGGAAGAGTTAATAGTAACAGACACTATTCCACTTAAACAAATATCTAAGAAAATAAGAGCTCTTTCTGTTGCACCGCTATTTGCAGAGGCTATCAGGAGAGTAGAATACCAAGAGTCTATAGCTAATTTGTATGAAATGGCTGTAAGCAAAAAAGGATTGATAATCAAGTTTTAATAACAAATAAATAACAAAACAACAATGAAGACAGTTTCTATGAGCGGTTCTCTAAGAGAGAACGTAGGGAAGAAAGATGCAAAAGCTCTTCGCCGTCAAGGATTAGTTCCTTGCATTATGTATAGTCAAGGAGATCAATTAAGATTTTCAGTTAGCCAAAAAGCATTCAAATCATTGCTTTTCACTCCTGACACAAATTATGTTGACATTGATGTCAATGGAGAAAAAACACGTTGTATTCTTCAGGACATACAATATCACCCAGTAAGTGGAGAGGTTCTGCATGCTGATTTCTTGCGCATATTTGACGACAAGCCAATTACAATTGCAGTACCAGTAAAAACAACAGGACACTCTATTGGAGTTATTCAAGGAGGCAAATTAGTTCTAAAAATAAGAAAACTTACTATTAAAGGATTGCCAAACGACATTCCTCAAGAAGTTACTCTAGATATATCAAAACTTACTATTGGACAAGGAATAACAGTTTCTGAAGTAAACATTCCAAAGGTAGAATGTTTGAATGTTAAGTCTGCCTACATTCTTGAAGTAAGAACAACTCGTGCAGCAGTAGCCACTACAGACAACTCTACAGCCCCAACAGCTGAAGCTACAGCCCCAACAACTGAAGAAAAGAAGAAAGAATAGTAATTAACTATTTATTCATACCAAAGGCTGTCTAATAAGATTAGACGGCCTTTTTTGCAAAATAATTATTATCTTTGCCAAATGAAATACTTAATTGTAGGACTTGGAAATATAGGTGCAGAATATGAAAGCACGCGCCATAACAGCGGTTTTATAACCATAGACAACTTTGCAAAGAGTAGAGAGAATTGTACTTTTTCTCTTGAACGCTTAGCTTACAGAGCCAGCACACGTTACAAAGGCAGAGAAATAATACTCATTAAACCAACTACATTTATGAACCTTTCCGGTAAAGCTGTGCGTTATTGGTTAGATAAAGAAAAAATCCCCATAGAAAATCTTTTAATTATTGTTGATGATATTGCTTTGCCATTAGGGACAATACGTTTGCGCCTTACTGGTAGCGATGGAGGGCACAATGGCTTGAAAAGTATAATAGAATATCTTAACAGCGAGAAATTTTCTCGTTTGCGCTTTGGAGTAGGAAATGAGTTCAAAAGAGGAGGTCAAATTGACTATGTACTTGGGAAATTCTCCAAACAAGACATGCAAACAATAGAAGAAAAATCCTCTATTATAAATGATATAATCCTTGCTTTCTCAACCATAGGCATGGATAAGACAATGAACATGTATAACGGAAAATAAAACATACAAACATAAATATTAGCAATGAAAAAGACATTTATTCCATTACTTATTTTTGCATTTATTTTACTGCCTTTTGTATCTATGGCTGACGGTGGCATGTGGTTGCCAATGTTATTGTCTCAAAGACAAGCAGACATGCAAAGCAAAGGAATGAAACTTACAGCCGAAGATATTTATAGTGTCAATCACTCTTCACTCAAAGATGCCGTTATGCTCTTTGGTAGCGGTTGCACTGCTGAGTTTGTGAGTGCCCAAGGCTTAATCCTAACCAATCATCACTGTGGTTATGGCTCTATTGTCAGTCAAAGTACAGTGGAAAAAGACTATTTAACAAATGGTTTTTGGGCTATGAGCAAACAAGAAGAGTTGCCTTGTCCAGGAATGAGCATAACACTTTTGCAATATATGCAAGATGTAACCCAACAAGTGCTACAAGGAGTAACAAACTCTATTTCCGAGAAGATAAGAGGGGAAATAATTGCCCAAAACATTAAAAAAATATGCTCCAAAGTCGAAAAAGAAAGCCCTAATTGCAAAGCCAGCGTGGAAAGTTGCTATTATGGTAATCAATATTTCCTTTATGTAAATAAAACATTCAATGATGTGCGTTTGGTAGGAGCTCCTCCTTCAAATATAGGCAAGTTTGGAGGAGATACAGACAATTGGATGTGGCCACGACACACAGGAGATTTCTCCATGTTCAGAGTCTATGCCAACAAAAACAATGAACCAGCATCTTACAGCAAAGACAATGTGCCTTACACTCCAAAAAAATTCTTTTCAATTAGTCTAAAAGGTGCCAATGACGGAGATTTTACTTTTGTTTTTGGTTATCCTGGTTCTACAACTCAATTTGTAAACTCTGATTATGTTAAACTAATGCAAACAGAAGAGTTACCAGCAAGAGTGAAAATAAGAAATGTTCGTCTTGATGTGTATAATCAAGCAATGAATCAGAGTCCTGCTCAAAGACTTCGCTATACTAATTTGGTGGCAGGTATTTCTAATGGTTGGAAAAAATGGATGGGAGAAATCAAAGGACTAAAACGCACTAATGCAATAACAATTAAACTGAAACAAGAAGAAGAATTTAACTCTTGGGCTCAAAAATCGAAGGCTCGTAAGCAACTTTATGGCTCGATTACAGAAGAATTTTCAAAGACTTACAAAGAATATATTCCTTTGAGAATGGAAAAAGTTTATTTTAGTGAAGCAATGCTTTCCTCAGACCTTATGAACAATGCTTACACCTTGCTTCCTATAATTAAGAAAGCTATGAAAAAAAATGCCTCTCAAGACTCAATCCAGAAAGAAGTAGATGTAATAAATTTCCGTTTGCAAACTTATTTCTCAAATGCTTATTCTCTGCACTACAAAGTAGATAGAGATATCTTCATTCGTACAATGCAAATATACTATAATGATTTTGCCAAACAAAATTACTCTTGGATAAAACAAAAGGTAGATATGTCTTTTGGTGGTAAGGAGACAGATTATTTCGCTTATGTATATGATAATTCTTTTCTTGCCAATTTCGACAAATGTAACAAGATGCTAAAACATTTCAAAGCTAAGAAGGTACTAAAAGACCCAGCTCTTGAATTGCTTTCCTCTGTTTATGGGAATGTTTATGGAGAGAACTCTCAAAATTTTGATGCCCTAAATCTAAAGTTAGATTCTCTTTACCGCATATACACAAAGGGATTAATGGAAATGGATAAGAAAAAAGTATTTTACCCTGATGCAAACCTCACCCTACGCGTTGCTTATGGGAAAGTAGAAGCTTACAAACCAGCAGACGGCATTGATTATAACTCTCACTCAACAATGGCAGGCATAATGGAAAAAGAAAATCCGGAAATCTATGATTATGTTGTTGAAGGCAAACTAAAAGCACTTTATGAAGCAGAAGATTTTGGTCCTTATGCAGACAAAAACGGCAAGATGTCTGTTGCTTTCATTGCTTCTAATCACACAACAGGTGGTAATTCAGGTTCGCCTGTAATAGATGCAAATGGCAATCTTGTAGGTATTAACTTTGACAGAAATTGGGAAGGAACAATGAGTGATATTATATATGACTCAAAGATGTGTCGCAACATTAGTCTTGACATTCGTTATTGTCTATTTATTATTGACAAATTTGCTGATGCACATAACCTCATAGAGGAAATGAATATCATCAAATAACAGCACTCACAAACAAAACTATTGTAAAGATTTTTTGTTACTTTGCATTGTCTTAAAGACAAAGACACTTATAACCACTAATTGAAATAGATTATTATGAAAAAGATTTTAATTATATCTACACTCGTGATATTGTTTTTCAGCTGTGACAAGACTCCTACTGAACAAGGCTTACCATGGATGAGTATTCAAAACATCAGTAATGATTGGGGCAAAAATGATAAGAATGGAGTATTCATTTACTATTGTGATTCTGTCTCACAAGATTGTGCTCAAATGAATAAGCATGTATTCACCAATCCAACAATCATTAAATTGCTTAACCATTACTTCAATTGCACAATGTGCTCTGCTTCTTCCAAAGAAGACGAAACCTTAATGAGCAAAATAATAGTTAAAGTTGGACATTCTCTTTCTGAGATTAGTATGCCTTCATTTGTACTTATTAGTCCGGATTTAAAGAAAACAGTAGTCGTGAAAGGCTTTAAGAGTGCTAAAGAATTGGAATCAGTTATTGTTTGGATTGGAGCAAAATACTATGAACAATATTCATATAGCACCTTTGAAACAATATATGAGACCAATGTCCGTCAACAGATATTAGACCAAATAGATGGTTATTCACAACAAGCACTTGATGATGCTAAAAACACCAAACCTTCTTTCAAAACAGATGAAGAAAAAAGGCAATACCAAGAATACCAACGCACAAAAGACGAAATAGATTCTCGCCACCAAAAGTTTGAATCTGCAGACAAAAGCAACATGTACTATGGTGTTAAAGACGACAAAAAAGATGAAACAAATGAAAAGAATGACGAAGGAAGTTACTACAACTATTATGAATAGTTTTAGTAAGCTCTCTTAGTCTTTCCCTCATACCAATTTATAAAACTTGTATTGACAACTTTATTGCCTCCAGCTGTTGGATACTTTCCAGTGAAATACCAATCTCCTGTATTGTTTGGGCAAGCTTGATGCAAACCTTCAATAGTCTGATACAATATTTCAACCTCTGCATTGCAACCTTGTGGAGTTAAAAGTTTTGTTATACTCTGAGCTATCTCCTCATTAGTGAAAGGCTTATATAGCTCACGAACATAATTTACAATCTCTTCTTTGGGCAAATATTCTTGTGCTTTTGATTTCTTATAAACACTATCTATTATGTTTTGCATTCCTCTTTCCTTAAGCAAAACTATTGTTGCCTTGAAAGCAATGAAGTCCCCTAATTTTGACATATCTATTCCATAGCAGTCAGGATAACGAATTTGAGGAGCAGAAGAACAAACAACAATCTTCTTTGGGCGCAAACGGTCTAAAATACGGATAATACTTTCTTTGAGTGTTGTCCCCCTAACAATAGAATCATCAAGCACCACAAGATTGTCAATATTATTTCTCACCTGTCCATAAGTTACATCATAAACGTGAGCTACCATGCTTTCACGGTCTTCATCGTTTGTAATGAAAGTACGCATCTTTACGTCCTTAACAACAATGTATTCACGACGAGGGTGAGTTGAAAAAATTTCATCAAGAGCCTCTTTGGATAATTTGCCTTGTTGTTGTGCGGAAAGAATATCTTGTATCCTTTTTTGATCTACCCATTCACTCAATGATTGAGCTAAACCCTGGAAAGCAACAGAGGCTGTATTTGGAATATAAGAAAAAACTGTGTTTTTAACATCATAATTTATTGTCTTCAAAATAGAGTCTCTCAAATTAGCACCAAGACATTTTCTTTCGCCATAAATTTCACTATCAGTACCACGAGAGAAATATATTCTCTCAAAAGAACATTTAGCAGGCTGAGCCTCTGGGAGTATTGGCACAACTTTAATATTGCCATTTCTTTTTATAATTATAGCATTACCACAAGGCAATTCTTTTATGTCATCTTGCAAGACATTGAAAGCTGTTTGAATTACTGGGCGTTCTGAAGCTACAACAGCTATTTCCTCATCATAATAATAGTAACAAGGTCTTATACCATTGGCATCTCTAAGTACAAAGCTATCTCCGTGTCCTACAATTCCGGCCATAACATATCCACCGTCCCAACGTTTAGAAGCCTCTTTTAAAATAGTAGAAAGGTCAAGTTCTTCGGCTATCTTTTGAGTGATAGTCATATTATTTAGACCCTCTGCCTTATATTTCTTAAATATAGTCTCTACTTGTTTATCCAAAAAGTGTCCAATCTTCTCCAAAATTATGGCAGTATCAGCTGTTTTCACAGGGTGCTGTCCTAATTCTATGAGTTTAGACATCATTTCGTCTATATTAGTCAAATTGAAATTGCCTTCTAACACCAAAGAACGGGTTTTCCAGTTGCTCTCACGAAGAAAAGGATGTAAGTTCTCCATCTCATTTCTTCCAAAAGTGCCATAACGCAAATGTCCCATATATATCTCCCCAAGAAAATTATCATCAGAAAAAGCACTTTTGAATATATCTTGAATAGCCTGTGGAGTATTGCTCTTTGCAATGTGAATATATTGAACTCCCGGCATAGTATCAAACTTTATTGAAGCTAACCCTGCTCCATCTTGTCCTCTGTTGTGCTGCTTTTCCATAAGCAGATACATACGGTTCAAAGCCCAATACTTGTTCCCGTACTTTTTTTCATAATACTCTAATGGCTTGAGCAGACGAAGCATTGCTATGCCACACTCGTGTTTGATTTGTTCACTCATTTTATTTAAGATATAGGTACTCTTGTGTCAATTCCAAAGCAGTTATTACTTAACTTTACTGCCATAGGACATTGACGGCGTTTCCATTCGTTTATTTTTATAAGTCTTATTACTTTCTGTATAACATTGTTTTCAATACCAGCATGCTCGGCAACAAAAGTCTCTTTTATTTGTTCAAAAGATTTGTGCTCTTGAAGAAAATAGTGCAATATCTTGTCCAAAACATCGTATTCTGGTAATGAATCAGAATCTTTTTGTCCATTTCTTAACTCTGCTGAAGGGGCTTTATTTATACTATTCCAAGGTATAGGCTCTTTGGTAAAAGCATTGTGTTCTTTAGCGTTTTGATTTATCCATTTAGCCAATTGCCATACTTGTGTTTTGTAAAGGTCAGCAATAGCAGACAAAGCTCCCGAGGTGTCACCATACAAAGTGCCATAACCCACAGCAGCCTCTGATTTGTTTGTTGTGTTCAATAGTGCGGCAGAGAATTTGTTTGCATAATACATCAAAGCCACACAACGCAAACGACTCTGCAAATTCTCCTCTGCAAGTGAAAAAACATTATTTTGTATGTTTGATGAAAATACTCCTTGACAAGTAGTGTAGCAATCTTTTATTGGAACAACAAAATGTCTTATACCAAGATTTTCCACACTCTGCATAGCATCTGTGACAGAATGCTCTGTTGAAAACTCTGAAGGCATCAATATACCAATAACATTCTCTTTGCCCAAAGCAGCAACTGCCAAAGCACAAACCAAAGCAGAATCTATGCCACCAGAAAGTCCAAGTACTGCCGTTTTTATGCCATTCTTTGCAAAGTAATCTTTTATAGCCAAAGTAATTGCACTATACCACAAACTCTCTTTTGATTTGGCAGCCATATTTGTTGGTTTTAGTACGCAGGAATCAAAGAACAAATTTTTGTTATCAAATAACATTGCGTTGCTACAAAGCTCTCCTTTTTCATTCACAACAAAGCTACCTGCAGCATAAACATATCCGCCCTCAGCTCCAAAACGGTTGCAAAAAACAATAGGACAAGCCAAATTACGTGCAACAATGGCTAAATAATTTATTATTTCTTCTTGTCTTGAAACATAGAAGACTGTATTCGAGCAAAGAATTAAAATATCAGATTTTTGAGCCCCTCTTAAGAAATCAGCAACATCTTCCAGAAAACCAAATGAAACAGTCTTTCCCTGATACTTAACATTCTCTATTCCTCCACCCTGAGAGAAGCCCTCATCAAAAGCTGTTAGATTTTTTTTTGTGCTCACAGCTGTAACTTCACCTTTATCCATAAAAGCTAAGGCGTTATATCTAACTTGTCCATTGCGAATAATTGTTCCAAAGACAAGACTTTTCTTTTGAGTGGTCAAGTGTTCGCACTCTTGCATGCAAGAGGTGTAAATATCATCATATTGTGCTGAAAGGAATAACGGAGAGCCACTAATTGCAAGCTCTGGAAAAACATTTAGCACATCATCATTGCTCTCTTTGAGGCAAGATATTATTTTTTCACTATTTTCTTTTGGTGATAAACTCTTTGGGTTTATCTGATTTACTTGAATTTTCATTCTTCTTTCCAACTTTCTCTAATTTGTCCTTCTATCTCTGCCATAAGCTCAGGGTTATCTTCCATAAGCTGTTTAACAGAATCTCTACCCTGACCCAATTTTGTATCTCCATAAGAGAACCATGAGCCACTTTTCTTTATTATATTCTTTTCTACTGCCAAATCCACTATTTCACCACTACGTGATATGCCCTTACCAAACATAAGGTCAAATTCTGCTTGGTGGAAAGGTGGAGCAACTTTGTTCTTAACCACTTTAACTCTCACATGGTTTCCAACATTTGAATCCCCATCTTTAAGTGCAGATACTCTTCTTATATCCAAACGAACAGAAGAATAAAACTTCAAAGCATTACCTCCTGTTGTTGTTTCTGGATTACCAAACATTATTCCAATCTTGTCTCTTAACTGATTGATGAAAATACAGCAGCAGTTTGTTTTGCTAATTGTGGAAGTCAGCTTTCTCATTGCTTGACTCATCAAACGAGCTTGCAAACCCATTTTGCTATCTCCCATTTCTCCTTCTATTTCACTCTTAGGTGTTAAAGCTGCAACAGAGTCTATGACAATTATATCAATAGCTCCAGAGGCTATAAGATTGCCTGCGATTTCCAAAGCTTGTTCTCCATTGTCTGGCTGAGACATATAAAGATTATCAACATCAACTCCAAGATTCTGAGCATAAGTAGCATCAAAAGCATGTTCTGCATCAATAAAAGCTGCCACACCCCCTAACTTTTGAGCCTCTGCAATAGCACTTATGGCCAGTGTTGTCTTTCCTGAAGACTCTGGTCCATAGATTTCAATTATTCTTCCACGAGGCAAACCTCCCACTCCCAGAGCTCTATCCAAACCCAAAGAACCAGTAGGAATTACCTCCACTTGAATACGTGGCTTGTCTCCCAATTTCATAATTGAACCCTTGCCATAATTCTTTTCAATCTTATCTATTGTTGATTGTAATACTTTTAGCTTTTGGGCTTTTGCATCATCTTTAATGTCTGTTGCCATATTATTTGTGTGTTATATTGTTGTACAAAAGTAATTCAAAAATTCATGTAGGCAAATTTTATAGCCTATTAGTTTATGTTATTATTCGTCTGCATCTTTTATCTTTTCTGCTTTTTCTTTCAGTAGCTTAGAGTCTTGCGACTCCCATCTTGTTCCTTTAAGAAACTCCTCTGGCATTGCTTGGCTATGCAAATCCTCATCTGTTTGTTTTAATTCTTCTAATATCTCTTGTTTCTTTTCTTTCTTTTTGAAAAAAAGATATACCACGAACACAATGATGAATATGCCTAAAATGCACAGTAAAGTTATATGAAAAATGTTACTCAATTGATTGGCCTCAAAAGCTGAAGAATACCAGTGGAAACCTATGTTAAGAGTTATTTTTGCCCCTAAAAGCACTGCCAAAATAACAATTGCTGCTTTGACAGGCAAAACAATATTAAATCCGTCATTATTTTTTGACTCTGCAGACAGATTTATATAGTTAAAATGCATGTAAATGCCTCTTGCAAGAATCAAAATAGCAACTACACTCATAACAATAATTCCTATCTCATTTAAACTGAAAGAAGGCAAAAACCACAACATCAATACCACCGCACCAATAAACGCTGGAATAACAAAATTGTATATTATATCTCTTTGTAAATTATCTGTAAATATTGGGTCAAAGAAATAAGTGGCAAGATTTCTCAACAGTAAAGGCAACAAAGCCATGGAAATAAGTCCTAATGAAATAACAATTAACTTGCCTTGTAAAGAAGCAGTTAACCCCAAAAAATCTGTTAAAAGATTTGTCTGCCACAAATGGAATATGAGTCCAAATGTTAAATCGCCTACAAGTCTCAAAGCACAATTAAATACCATCCAAAAGAGTACTACCTCCATCAGAGAACTCTTTGCTTTACGCAAAAACATAATACAAGACAACAGCAAAATAAATAGCACTAACGGAGCAAAAGAGAATATGAGAAATATATTATCTACATTATCCCAAACATTGCTAACAGAGGAAGAAGCCGTATCAAAATCCACACCAATGATGCTTATGGGGATATTTAATCCATTTGTGAAAGCAATAAATGCTGTTGAAAAGATAGAGATATAGAGTACAAGCAAATAAGTTACAATAAAAATTATTGCACTGCTTAACATATCATTTAGATACCCGTCCTTTATAAAACTATTTCTTTTCATTGTCTTTTAGTGCCATTTATACCACACGAATATACTATCTTTTAGTTGTTGTCTAAGCACAACACGTATTTCTGTTATCATATAAACAAATATCTGAGCTCCTTGATCTTTGAACCATTGTAAGGCATCATTGTCTTTTCTGCAAGCAGCAGAAAATTTAATAAGGAAAATATCTCCTTTTTTAGCAATCCATTCCATTGCATCTGGCTCTTCATCTATTGCATTACTCAATATACCAAGTGTAGGATAGCCCTCAATCATTAAAAACTTCAAAGCCTCAATATCTCCTCTGACTGCATTAGAAAAAGCAGCAAGTTCTGGATAGCCATTGCGCAAAAGGAAATTGAAAAAGTCCCTACTGCCTTGCAAAGACTTCACAAGTGCAAGCAATATCTTCACATCATAGTTCAGCAGACTTTTTTCCTTATCCATTTATCTGTATTTAAGACTTTTTTATCGCAAAGAGGCTCCAAGTGTAGAGGCAAAACTCTTTACTAATTTTTCCATTATACTCTCTATTTGTTTGTCTGTAAGTGTCTTCTCTTTATCTTGCAAAGTAAATGAAAGAGCATATTGTTTCTTTCCCTCAGGGAGTTTATCTCCTTCATAAATATCAAACAGTGCAATAGGACGATTCAATAGTTTTTTTTCTGTTGCAAAAGCCACTTTCTCTATTTGTGCAAAAGTAATGTCTTTATCTACCACCAAAGCCAAGTCTCTTTTTACCTCAGGGTATTTTGCAACTGGTTCATATTTGATTTCTTTGTTTGAAAGTGCCTTTAAGACCATATCCCAACAAAATTCTGCATAGAAAACATCTTGTTTTATATCAAATTGTCTCAGCACCTTTTTGTCTAATCTGCCATAAATCACAATAATTTTATTGCTATCTTGTTGCACAAGCTGCACCCCTGTCATATAATCATTGCTCACTTCTTCAATAGCATATCTTGAAGTTTCTATTCTTAAACGAGAGAATATGTCTTCAACTATATTTTTAATAAAGAAAAAAGAAGAAACTTTGGCTTTGCCCTCCCAGCTTGCATTGTTTAGGTTTCCGCTGCTCATGAGCATAAGATGTTTTTCCTCACCATAGCGTTTGGTTACCATAGAATTTGATTGCTCTTGAGGGTTTTTGCTATAAACAGAGCCAAACTCAAAAATATTTATATTTGTTGTCTTTCTATTTATGTTGTAAGCCACTGTTTCCAACCCGCCATATAAAAGTGTGCGTCTCATAAGTGCCAAATCTTTGCTCAAAGGATTAAGCAAACGCACACACTCTTGCATTGCAAAGTCTGCATTGTCTTTATAGTAATCCTCTTTGGTCAAAGAGTTATTCATTATCTCACTAAAAGAAATAGAAGCTAAGTAATCAGATATTATGTTTTGTATTTTATCCTTGTTTGGTAGTCTTTGATAAGAAAGAGTTGTTCTTAAATTATCTGGTTCTTGCACATTATTATAGCCATATATTCTTAAAATCTCCTCAACTATATCACACTGACGAGTAACATCAACTTTATTTGTTGGAGATAAAAGTTTCATTCCTTGGCTATCTTTGCTTACCACTTGAATATTTAAAGCTGAAAGTATTTCCTCTATAGTTTGAAGTGGTATTTCTTTGCCAATCAAAGAGAACATACTTTTAAAATTAATATCAATAGCATTTGGTTTAATCTCTTGAGGATAAACATCAATCACATCTGAAGAAATTTGTCCTCCAGCCTCTTGTTGAATTAACAAAGCGGCACGTTTAAGAGCCCAAAGAGTTATATTGACATCACAACCTCTTTCAAAACGGAAAGAAGCATCTGTTTGCAAAGCATGATATTTTGAAGCCTTACGAATGACTACAGGATTAAAATAAGCTGATTCAATAAAAACAGAAGTTGTTTGCTCATTTACTCCTGAGTCTTTGCCTCCAAAAATGCCTGCCATGCACATAGGCTCGCAATCATTACAAACCATTGCCTCACGACCATTTAACTCGCGTTCTGTGCCATCAAGAGTTACAAATTTAGTTCCTTTATCTAATGTTTTAACCTCTATCTTTTTACCCTTTATTTTGTCAAAATCAAAAGCATGCAACGGTTGTCCAATCTCATAAAGCACAAAATTAGTAATATCTACAATATTATTGACAGGTCTAAGACCGATAGAGAGCAAATGCTCTTTAAGCCATTTTGGACTCTGTGCCACTTTCACTCCTGAGATAACAACACCGCTGTAACGTGAACATAAGTTTGGGTCTATGGTTATTTGAATATTATCTTTGTTACTTTGTGAAGCAAAAGTCTCAACTCTTGGTATATTAAGTGAAATATCTTGTTTTTCTCTTGTGCGCAAAAGAGCCACAAGGTCTCTACCCACACCTATGTGCGATGTAGCATCAGAACGATTTGCAGTAAGCCCAATCTCAAGCAAGTAATCTTCTTTGAGTTTGAAGTATTGAGCAGCTGGTGTTCCTGGCTTTACCTCTTGGTCATTTATTACCAAAATTCCATCATGGTTTTCACTGATTTGAAGTTCCTTTTCTGAGCAAAGCATACCAAAACTCTCCTGACCTCTGAGTTTACTCTTCTTTATCTGGTAAGATTCCTCGCCATTATAAACCATAGCTCCTATTTGTGCCACAACAACCATTTGACCCACTGCCACATTTGGAGCTCCGCAAACTATATTTAGGGATTCCCCGGAGCCAACATCAACAGTTGTCAAATGTAAATGGTCAGAATTTGGGTGAGCAACGCAGGTCATGACCTTGCCAATGACATAATTTTTCAATCCTCCTTTAATACTCTCTATTTTTTCTAACTCTTCAACTTCCAAACCTCCAAAAGTAAGGAGCTCGGCTACCTTTTCAGCACTAAGATTAGTAGGTACATATTCTCTTAACCAGTTATAAGATATATTCATTTTATTCTATGTTGTTTAGAATTAAGATATAAAACCTCAAAAGAAAGAAATACCTTCTTCTTATTGAGCCTTTGAGGCACAAAGATACAAATAAATAATAAATCCTCCCCTAAATAAGCCTCTAAAAATAATATCTCCACAACACACTTTCTTGTTTGCTCTGCTCAAATGCCATTTTATTTTAATCAAACACTGTTTTAATCTGCTGAATCTTTGTTTTAGCTTTTTCTTTCTTTGTTTTAGTCGTTCTATAACCCCATTATAGAGACTCTATAACCCCATTATAGCACTTCTATAATGGGGTTATAGCTCCGGTGTCTCTTTGTTTGAGTTTTCTGTCTCTTTGTTTGATTATATTCTTTCTTGCTTTTGATTTCCTATTCCCTTTACTTCTTGAAAAAAAGAAAAGGAGCAAACCTTTCGGTCTGCCCCCTCTCTCTGTATTTAGAACACTCATTACTGACACTTATGCGTCAGCCATATTCGCTTCCTTTGAAAGCTATCTTACTA